>Ga0247713_1001234_pt1 | contig 13064 bp, 19 predicted proteins | sample 21E_NmetaG_FD_189936 | JGI IMG/M metagenome (GOLD analysis project Ga0247713, IMG submission 189936) | Soil microbial communities from hillslope of Landscape Evolution Observatory, University of Arizona, Oracle, AZ, United States - 2-1-E_N | ecosystem: Engineered > Artificial ecosystem >... | reverse complement strand
GGCCGAGAAAGGTGAGCGGCTTGGCGCCGAACTTGACGGAGAACCTAGCCATCTCGGCTAGCCCGCGCGTCATGACGGTAGCCTTGGTGTTGTCGCCAAAATTCATTCCATCGGCGACCCCGGCCGCTATTGCGATGACATTCTTGAAGGCGCCGCCGATTTCGCAGCCGACGATGTCGTTGTTGGTGTAGACGCGAAACGTGGGCGCGCTCAACATGTCCTGGAGCCTGATCGCCGACGCGTCGTCCGTACATGCGACCGTGGATGCCGCGGGATAGCCGCGCGCGACTTCCGCGGCCAGGTTCGGCCCGGTCATCAGCGCCACGCGCGCGTCGCTGATGCCGTGGACTTCCTCTCGGATGACCTCTGTCATTCGCTTCTTGGTGTCGACCTCGAGGCCCTTCGTCAGGCTCACGTAGCACGGGCGTGGCCCGCTAATGGCGGCGACCTCGGCGAGCACCTTGCGGAAACCATGCGACGGTACTCCCATGACGACGACCTCGGCTCCGGCCAGCGCCTCTTCCAGGTCGTTCGTGGCAACGAGAGATTCGGGAAGCTCGACATCGGGCAGGTACTGCGGGTTTTCGTGAAACAGCGTGATCGTCTCGGCCACCTCCGGCCGCCGCGCCCACAGGACCGCCTCGTGCTGCCCCTTGTTGGCCACCATGGTGGCGATCGCAGTTCCCCACGATCCCGCTCCGATTACCGCAACCCTGCTCACGCCGCAGACCTCCCCCCGCGCCTCCTGGTGTCCGTCTTTCGCCGGCGACGATCCGGGATCGCCGGGCGAAGACCCGCCACCGCAACCGAGATCTCCTCCATGATCCGGCAATTGACCCGCGCAACATCCTCCAGGTTGTCGGGATCGCCGATTGCGACGAAGGGTTCGCCGATGCGGACGAGCACGTCTTGTCTCGGCGGCCACCAATGGCGTGCATATCCCTTCGGCCAAATGTTGTGCGTTCCCCACAGGCCGCTCGGCAACACCGGCGACCCCGACGCGAGCGCCATGCGAGCGGTACCCGATTTCGGCGCCGACGGCTTGAGGTTGGGATCTTCGGTGATGGTGCCCTCCGGAAAAACGGCGACGACCTGGCCCCGGTGCAGGGCCTCGATTGCGTGATCGAGCGCCATCGGCGCCTCGCGAGATCCGCGGCGAACCTCGATCTGTCTTGCTCCCCGAAGAATCCACGCAATACGGCGGTCGGCAAATAGCTCGCTCTTGGCGAGGAAGCGCGCTCGCCGCCCCCCCATCTCCACCACGTAAGCCGCCGCGAGCGGATCGAGGTAGGCAATGTGGTTGAAAGCGATGATGGCGGGCCCCGCCGGCGGGATGTTCTCTAGGCCCTCGATGTGCCACCGAAACCACGTCGCCAGCCACGGCTTGAGCAGCGCCTTCGCCAGCAGATAAGCCGGTTCCATGTTCTCCCCCCGACGACAAGATGCATCGGGATTGTTTCATACAGGTGACGCGCTTACGAGCGCGTCGGCGCCTGCCTTCTATGATGTCGCCGGTGAAGGGAAACCGGTTGGTCGTCGCGCAGATCTCCGACATCCACTGCGGCCATCCTTACTTCGACGCGGAGCTGCTCGACCATGCTCTCGATGAGATCCTCGATCTCGACCCGGATGTCGTCGTGGTCGCCGGCGATCTTACCGCCGAGGGCTACGCACCTCAATTTCGCCAGGCGAAGAAATACCTAGATCGGCTGGGCGACCTCGAGATGGTCGTCATCCCCGGCAATCACGACCTCATGAACGTCGGGTTTCTGCACTTTCGGGATGCGTTCGGCAAATCGGAGCGGGTCCTTCGGATTCCTTTCCGCGACCGCGCCGGCGGTGAAGCTGGGTCGCGCAACGCGACCATCGTTGCGGTGAATTCCTCCAAGCCCGATCTGGCCGAAGGGGAGGTCGGCCACTTCAGGTACGACTGGATCCGCAAATCCTTCTACGAGTACCCCGACGATTACCGAATCTTCGTTCTCCACCATCACCTCGTCCCGCTGCCGGGAACCGGACGCGAGCGCAACATCGTGTGGGATGCGGGAGATGTGCTCGCGCTCGTGAGCGAGCTAGAGGTCGATCTGGTGTTGTCCGGACACAAACACGTTCCCAACGTCTGGCAGTTCGGCGAGATGCTGCTCGTCAACTCGGGTACGGCGTCCTCTTACCGGGTGCGGGGTTACACCCGACCCTCCTACAACGTGATCGAAGTCGACGACGAGCGGGTTCGCATCATTCAGAAGTATCCGGGCCTGGGAGAGATAGTTGCGGCCAACTACGTCCGAAACGACCGTTGTTTGACGCTGAACCCGCAACTGGCGGGCATGTTCAACAGAGGGGCGTGGAGCATGTGAGGAAAGACCACTCATGATCGTTCGAATCTTCGACACCAGTGTCCACCCGGACGACGTCGAGCACGGAAAGCAGTTGTTCCGCAAACACGTCGCTCCTGCGTTTGCGGCGTTCCCCGGCTGCCACGGGATCGAAATGCTCCTCGGCGTCGAGGAGCATTCAGGAGAATTGGTGGAAGTCGTGGCGATATCGCGATGGGATTCGATGGAAGCCATTTCCCACGCGGTGGCGACGCCGGAGTACTCGGCGGCGCTCCTAGAGTTGACCACTCTGTTCCGGCAGGCCCCGCTCGTTCGCCACTTCGAGGCGGTCGATTAGGGCACGTCCGCGCAGTTCGCCGTCGCGCCCGCCGAGACGCACGCCTTGCTGGCGGAGAGCACGACATGCTTCTTGTTCCACACGTACGTGATCTCCGCCCGGTACCGGGCCGCCTCGACCACGAGATGCTCGAGCGACAGCGTGATCCTGCAGACGCTTCGGCGGGGACACGATGCGACGACCGCGGTGCCCCCCGAGCCCAGCCCGTTGTCCCGCTCGAGGGTCCCCTGAAGCAGCAGTCGTTGTTTCTTCCGGAGCCACGAGCAGCCGCGTAGGTCGAGTGCGACCGAGAACGATGCGGTCTCCGTGTCGTAAGCGAACGACGGATCTCGCTGTCTGCACGGAGGCGCGGCGGCGCGTGCGGTTTCCGCCGGGAGCATCGAGACGAAGAGGAGCGCGACAAAGACGCCGCACGCGAATGCGCTCGTCATCCCGCCGCTGCTTTGTCCGCCGCCTTCTCTGCCTCGACCACCCGGGCGGCCTCGAGGGCCTGGGTGGTGGCGTACGCGGCCGCCGCATGGGGATCGTCGGCCTTCACGCGCGCACGCTGCTTCTTCGCGAGCCTGTCCATCACCTCGAGGGCCTTCGGCTCCTCCTCCGCCGGGCGAAGCTCGAGGACGCCCGCCTCGACCGCGCGGTTCAGATAGTCCTCACCCCGCTCGGATCGCACCAGGATCATCGTCCACCCCTCCATACCGAGGCCCCCACACGAAAGATCCGCATGCTCGGCGGCGAAGTCGGGACAGTGATGGCACCACTCGTTGGCGTAGGGACGCGCCTCTTTGAGGGGGATGTCGACGTCGTTGCCGTCGTTGAGGGTCACGATGACCTTGCCCTTCACGTTCACCTTGGTGATGTCTCGAAGGGGAATGCCCAGCTCTTGCTCGACCTTTCCGACCATGAACGCCTCGTAGTCGAAGGTCTCACAACACATCAGGCCGATCACCAGCTTTACCGGGCGAGTCCACCGCTTGATCCCGCTCGCGGCGAGCTGACGCACCGCCGTGGATTCGCACGACACACCTACCATCGCTATGGACTTCAGTTTCCGATCGGCGGCTTTCTTCAAGCCCAGCGGCGTGGCGCAGTAGGTGTAGCGGGACCCGGCGGTGGCGAGCAACTCCTCGGAGGTGGTTACCACGTGCGGCTCATCCAGCCACGGCACGCGCTCGCTCGGAGCCGCGAGGACCGCGCCGTCGAGCTCACCGTTGTCGAGCCCCCACGCCAAGAGCGCACTGACGGCGCCGCCGTCCTGTCCCTTCGCAACGATCCGCTCGTCGGTGGCGCGGGCGAGGGTCTTGGAACGATACGAACCCTCCGCCTGATCGTCGCGGCGCCGTTCGCCGTAGACCACCTTCTCGATGAGGTCGACGTGAGGGTCGAGGCGAAGACAGGCCATCGCGCACAACGAGCACCCCTCCTCACCGTGAATGCAGTTGTCGAAGGGTGAATTGCCGTCCTTTTGAACCGGGTCCCAATCCTGTAACTCGAGGACCTTGTGCGGACACGCCACGATGCACGCGGAACAAGAACAGCAGATTTCCGTCGCCACGATCTCTTCGTAGAGGTGCTTCCAGTGCTTCCGATCGTTATTCCCTGCCATGTGTCCCTTCCGCTCGGCCTTCCGCGACCGGGCGACGTCGACGGCGCGCCGGAGAGTCCCCGCATGGTATCTCCAAGGCGATGAACGCTGGTCTCTTACCGGTCAAATCCCCACGCCGGGCGAAGTCTCGGCTCGACGGACCTCTCGGCTCGGCCGGACGCATCTCGGTGGCGGAGGCGCTGTACGAAGACGCGCTCACGCTCGTCGCCGGTTGCGACTTCCTGACCTGGTGGATCGTCAGCGACGATGAAGACGTCCTTCGGCGAGCGGCCGAACGCGGGCTTAAGACGGTTCACGATCCAGGGCAAGGATTGAACCGGGCGGTTGCGGATGGCGTCGCCGCCGCGACGCGCGCCGGCGCCCTGTCGGTGACGGTCGTGGCCGCCGATCTTCCGCTCGCACGCCCGCAAGACCTGAAAGACGTGCTCGACACCGGAGCGACGAGCGACGTCGTCCTCGTTCCCAGCGATGCCGGGGGGACGAACGTCTTGTACCTCTCGCCCCCGGACATCCTCGACCCACAGTTCGGGGTCCACAGCCTCGGCGCGCACATGGCTGCGGCCGACGCGCTCGAGCTCCGGGCGACGATCCTGTCCCTGCCGACGCTCACGCTCGACATCGATACCGCCGACGATCTCGAGGAGTTCCTGGATCGCGCCGAGGATGCCGGAGCACACACGGCAGCCGCCGCCGCGCACGCCCCCCGACGCGATCGCTGACCGGAGGCTCAGTCCGAAGAACTTCCCTGAGCGTTCGTGTCGGTATCCTCCCGATCGTTCTCCCCGGTGGTTGCGAGTGCCTCGGCCCGCTCGAGGGCGGCCCGCTCGGCCCTACCCGCAAGCTCCTCGAGGCGCGCCGGGGTCGGGAGCCTCACCCCCCCACGTCCTCCGAGCGCCGCGGCAACCCCGAACGCGATCGCACTCCCGACGACCAGCGTCACCGGCTGCATCACCCCCGGCCGGACGCTTGCGTCGATGGCCGCGCCCCGGTCGTACGACAGCACGTTTGCCAACGTGATCCCGGCGTAGACGAGCAACGCGACCCCGCACATCACGAGGACGCCCTGCATCATCCTGATGGTCCTGCGCTGGCGGCCGTGGGCGACCGGGCCGCGCGCGGCACCGCCCCCTATAGATCGCTTCATCGGGCAGACGATAACCGCGCGCGGCGGGCGTGCCCCTGGGCCGTTCCCGCGGCGGCGTGCGGCTATTTCTTGCCGCGCGCTCCATTCACGAACTCTTTGAACGCGGATCCCGCCTTGAACGCGGGAACCTTCGATGCCTTGATCTTGACCGGCTCGCCGGTCTGCGGGTTGCGGGCCGTACGCGCCGACCGCTGACGACGCTCGAAGGTGCCGAACCCGGGGAGCGAGACCCGCTCGCCCTTCTTCACGCTTTTTTGGATCTGCGTCAGCGCGGCGTCGAGGACTCCGGTGACCGAGCGCTTGGTCTCCCCCGTCTGGTTCGCGACCGACTCGATCAACTCTTTCTTGTTCAACTGCATCCTCCTTGTCGAAGCTCTGGTTGAGACCGTTCCGTACCCTAGCCGCGCGGCAGCCGGGTTGGGTGGCAATTTCCGCCCCAATCCCCAGTTTGGTTACTCCGGCGCGCCGGCCACGGGTGCCGCACGTGCCTCCGCCGCCACCGGGAGGACGTCGATTCCGACCAAAGTGAGAAAAGTCGCGTCCACCCGGTCCCGCACATACACGCGCACCCGATCTCCCGTCACGTCGATCGCAACCTCGGCCGCGATCCCGCGCCGAGTTAGCCACCGAGCGGCTGCACTGCGCGCTTTCGTCGGATCCAGCACTATCCTGCCGTCTGAGTAAAGAGCGCCTCGATCGAGTTCGGAAGCGCCCGCCAGCGCGCTCGCATCGGCAGCATTTTGAAGGGTGCGACGCAGTATGAAAGCTCGGGTTCCGTCCACGGCCACTCCCGCCACCGCGAAACAGACGAGGCTCATGCCGAGCACGAACACCGTCGCCTGCCCCTGCTCGCGAGTCATCCGTCGCGGCTCCGGAAGAGATCAATCCGGGCGACATGTCGAGCGTGGACCCAAACCGAGGGGCCCGCGATCCGTCCCAGGAAGGGCGCCTGGAGCACCGAAACCGGAAGCGAGACCTCTATCTCGACGGCGCCGCCGCGTCGGAGCGCGGGCGGCGCCGTCCAACGCACCCGCGCGTCCGCAAACGCAATCCCATGATCCGCAAGAGCACGCGCGACGGCATCGTCGATCGCCCGGCCGGCGGCCGTTAACGATGTCGCTCTGGCCGCGTCGGCACCGGCGTTGCGAACCGCGGCCGTTGTGGCCAGCGCGCTCCGATGAACGTCCGCCAGAGTCGACAGCAACCACACGAGCGGAATCATCAACAGAAGCCCGAGCAGGATCGTCTCGAGGAGCGCCTGCCCGTGGTCACGCGTCACGGGACGACTGCCTCGCCGGCGGCACCGCCACGCGCAGTTACCGGAAGCGACGCCGGAAACGGCCCCAAACTTCGAATCGTGCCCGCGACCGCGACGCTAACGACGAGGCGAGTTCCCTCGACGCGCCGGACGACTTGCACCCGGGTGGCGCGAAAGATTCCTCCCGCCCCCTGTCGGAGAACTCGCCGCACGATCGCATGCGCCTCTGCCTCGGTTCTTCCCCGTTCAACAGCCGCCCGCGCGGCTTCGTGCGCCGAGGTCATGACGATGTTTCTTGCGTACAAGGTGAACGCAATTTGGACAACGCCGAGGGCGAGGATCATCACGAACACAAAGGCGAAGATCGTCTCCACCGGAGCAGACCCCCGTTGGCTCAGCACGGCAAGGGGCCGCACACGGCACTCAATGCATTCTCCACAATGCTTTGGAGCTTCGGCCCGGCAACCGACCAGATCCCAATCACCAACGCACTTGTCATCAGCACGATGAGAACCCAGCCGGGCACATCCCCGCGTTCACCGAATTCACGCACCCACATGACACCCACCTCCAATCAGGCGCTGCAACGGAATCGACGGAAGGATGAGGTTCACATCGTCACGGCACCAACAGATCCAGGCTCACGAGCCCCGGAAGAAGCGCGATCGCGACTACGACGGGAAGTATCAGAAACACAACCGGAAGAAGCATGAGGATCTCGCGACGTCCTCCCATCTCGAGAAGAGCTCGTCGACGTGCCTCGCGCGCATCGTCGGCCTGAGCACGCAGAACCTCCGCCAGAGGCGCGCCTCGCTCGATCCCGGTGCAAACTGCATCGACAAAGCGCACGACCGAATAGTCGGGTAAGCGATTCTTCATTGCTTCAAGCGCATCGATGACGGGCGCACCCGCGCGCACGTCGGCTACCGTTCGCCTCAGCTCCCCGCCCATGCCCCCTCTGAGGATCTCGGCGACCCGGGCAAAAGCCGCGGGGATCGACTCGCCCGACATGATTGCAAGCGTGATCAAGTCCAGAGCAACCGGAAGCTCTTCTCCCGTAACGGAGCGTCGCGCTGCGGTCTGGCGCGCGAGCCACCAATCACGGGCGAGGAAACCCGCGGTGAATGCGGTGACTGCGAGCAGCGGCAAGCCCCGGACGTTTACCGCGATCCCGCCGAGTAATCCCATGATCGAGAGGCCGACGAGACCAGAGGCCGCTAGTAGCCCCCATGCGATTTGCTCGATTCGAAACTCGCCGGGCGTTGCATCCAGGCCGGCCGCCTCCAGCCGGTCGCTTAACGGTCGCAGCGCGGCCGGCCATCGCTCTTCGAGCCAACGGCCGGGGCGCGAACGGGCCTCGGGTTTGGCGAGAAGTAGGCTCGGGCGACCGTGCAGGCCCGCAAGGTAGGGCTCGACGCGGCGACGCAAATGATCGTTGCGAAGGATGGGGATGCCCGAGGCCACGAAGGCGATCCCGGCTCCGGCGGTCACAACGACCGCTAGCTCGGTCACCGGAGGCGCCTCTCTTCGGGGAGGCGCGCGGCTCGCAGCATGAGTCGGTATCCGATGATCGTGGCGACTGCACCCCCGAAGATGACCGTCGCCCCCGCGGACGTGTCGTAAGCCCGCGCTGCTTGCGGTTTCGTCGACATCAGAAACAAGACGATCCACGGCGCAGAGGCGGCAAGCTTCGCGGCGACCACGGTCCACGACCAGCGCGCCTCGATCTCCTTACGTACTCGCACGTCCTCCCGAACGAAGTCGGCCGTGGTCCGGAGAACCCTCACCAGGTCGGTTCCTCCCACCTGTTCCACAAGCGTCAGGGCGGCCACGACGCGGTCGGCGACCGGATCGGCGAGCGCACTACGGAGCCGGGACAGGGCGGCGGCGAACGATCCCGACGCCCGGTACGACGACTCGAACGCGCGGAAACCGTCACGAAGGTCGGCGGGGCCGCGCACGGCGAGCGCCGCAACCGCCTCGGGTAGCGAGACCCCCGCCCGGACGCCGGCAATGAGGGTGGCGAGGGCGTCGGGCCACGCCTCTCGATGAAGGCGCCGTCTCCGCAACCCGCGTCCGCGCACCCACATGAGCGGAAGCGCGCCTCCGGCGATCCCGAACGCGGATCCTAGGATCGCGGAAGACGACGTTCCCGCCCCAAAAAAGAACCCCAAGCATGCCCCCGCGGAGACGATCAGAATGAGGCGCCGAACGGTCAAGTGAGGGCTTCCCGCTGCATGTACCAGGCGCTCGAGCGCGCGGCCAAACCTGCCGGGTCCGGGCGGAGCGGGCCGGGTCAGGCCCGAGTAGAGAAGCGCCAGCCCCGCCGCAGCAATGCTCGCGATAAGCACGTTCATGTAAGCAACTCCGCAAGGTTGATGTCGGCCGCGGCGAAACGCGCCCGTTGAGGCGGCTGCTGGCCGGTCCACCGCAGCCGTCCGTCCGACCGCTCGAACAACGACGTGGTTTCGATACGCTCGCTTTCGATGCGTCCCGTAAGCCCGAGAACTTGAACGACGAACCGGTGCCCTGCTCTACGGGCGAGATGGACGACGAGGTCGACGCAGGCGGCGACCGTCGGAACCACAAATGCATGAGTCACGTTCTCACCTGCAAGTAGGGGCAGCGTCGTCAACTTCGCCACTGCCTCATGCGCGCTGTTTGCATGGATCGAGGTCATCCCCGGTAAACCCGAATTCAGGGCGACCAGCAGATCCAATGCTTCTCGCTGCCGCACCTCGCCGACGATTATCCGGTCGGGACGCATGCGCAGGGCTTCGACGATCAAGCGACGGAGATCGATCTCGCCGCGGCCTTCCAAATTTGTCTGCCGCGTTTGCATCGATACGACGTCCGGGAGCGAGATCTGCAATTCGAACACCTCTTCACACGTCACCACGCGCTCGGTCGGCGGAATCTCGGCCGCGAGGCAGTTGAGTAAGGTCGTTTTCCCGGTCTGGGTTCCCCCCGACACCACGACGTTGAGCCCCGCACGAACCGCCGCCTGCAAAAAGGCTCCGGTTCGCTCGTCGAGCGCACCCAGCCGTATCAACTCCTCGAGTCGATTTGCCCGCAGGATGAACTTGCGAATATTGACCGACCAGTGTTCCCGTGTGATGTCTGGAATGACGACGTGCAGGCGCGACCCATCGAGCAGTACCGCATCCACGAACGGCGAGGACAGGTCAAGGCGCCGGCCGCTGGTTCGAAGCATCCGCTCGATCAAGTCGCGGATTTCCCCGTCGTCGAGCGCGACGTTCGTTAGAACGTGACGTCCTCGTCGGGCGCAAAAGACCCGGCCCGGGCCGTTGATCCAGATCTCCTCGACTTCCGCGTCGTCCATCAGCGCCTGCAGGGGGCCGTAGCCCGCCACCCGGTCGATGACGGTCTTGCGGACCTCCGCGAGATCGGAAATCCGCGGCAAACTCGACCGTTCGACGCGAGTGTTGTAGTCGGCGAGCACGCGATCGACCAGCCGCGCAACGGCGGGGGCACCATCACGTGCAGGATCTACCGCGTCGCGTCGGACGAGCTCCCGCACCTCTTTCTCTACGATGTCGACCGCCGTCATGCCCGGCCTCCCAGACGAGAGAGAAGACCTACGGGACGCACCGCTCCACCCACTGCGGCCGCCACCCCCCGGATCGCGATCCGAATATCGGAGCCGGTCACCGCGCCACTCACCGGCTCCCCCGCAGTGAGCGCGCGACGAACATCGGCCGGGCGGTCCGGGACGTAAGCCGCGGGACGCTTGCCGGTGTGCGTCTTGAGCAAATCTCCGACCTCGCGCTCCTCACCCGGATGAACCCGGTTCGCAACGACCGTGACGCGGTCCGCGGATACCAGCTGCCGGAGGTCCTCGAACGCCCACAAGAACGTCTTGATGCCGGTCGGATCCGCCCGACAAACCGCGATCACGTGATCGGCGGCGCGCAGCGTCTCGACCGTCACGCGGTTTCGGCCGAGCCCGGCCGGCGTCCCCGGTTGTTCGTCACCCTCGAGTGAAAAACCGAGGTCGCAAACGGTTGCACGAAACGAGTCGCGCGCGACGTCGAGCAGACTGCGCCACCCATATTCACTGATGTCCGCCCAAAGTTGCGGGCGTGGAAGGCCCGGCAGCAGGACGGGGCCGGTCCCGGCGCGCCTCAACTCGAGCATGAGCCGCGCGCTGTCGAGCTCACGCCGGGCCGCCAGTCGCGCCGCCCACAGGATCGTCGGAACCTCCTCGACGATGCCCAGCATCTGAAGCAAGTCGCCGCCGTACGTGTCGGCATCGACAAGCAGGGTCGAGGCCTCTGAACGGGCAAGCTCGAACGCCAGCTCGAGAGCGATGGTCGACCTTCCCGGCGACCCTTTCGGGCCCCACACGGCGACCAAGCGGCCGGGTGGCGCGGCCCGGACGTTCGGCGGCGGTGGCGGAACGACGACCTCGCCGCGGGTACAGCGGTCGACGATTTCCGCGACGGTCGCATCCCCCGGCAGCAACGCAGCACCGAACGCTGCCAGACGATCGGCGTCGGGCGGATGCGAGACGATTCCCACCAGACGAACGCCCGCGCGCGCAGTTTCTTCCGCTGCTTGCGCATCGAGCCACGCCGGCGCCCCCACCGCGACGACCGCGTCCAGTCCTCCGCCCCGCAGCGCCCCGAGTAGCTCGATACGGTCCATGCACCGCATCAGGACCTCGAGGCCGGCACGCGACAGCCTCGGCGCCACGTCCGCCTCACGATCCGCGTCGCCGGCAAGTGTGACAACTCGCAGGGGGGCGATCATCTCGCGTCTTCTTCGCATACGGTTGTGGAAGCTGCCGCAGTTCCGGGCACCGTCACACGCGCGACGTCGATCTCCTTGGTACGGATCGCGTGAGCGATCGCACCCACCTCTGAAGGCGCGATTGCGATCGTGATTCCGGCGAGGGCCTCTTCCTCGAGGACGAGCCCGCCCGCCGCAACAACGTCGACAACCTCGACCTCTGCAGCAACAAGATTTGTGCACCCGTCGCCTTCGGAAGCGGTTGCGAAAATGTCGACGAGGTCACCCGGCCGGAGCGCTCCACCAACCGCATGCTCCGGCGCCACCGGCACCGTGAATAGGCGGCCGGGTCCCGAATTCGCCTCGAGCGTCACCGCCGACGCCGGGATAAGGGCACCTGCCGGCACCGGGCGGGTAATGATCGATCCGGATAGAGAGGTCCCTCCGAGGATGTATTGAGTGCCGACATCCGCAGGTAGATTGACGTCGACAATCCGAAGATCCTCGGACTCCACCACATCGCCGGGTGCCAAATCCCGCGCCGCCGTCCACGCCGGTGTGGTGGTGTTCGCAGCCTCGAGAAAACGACCACCTGCGACGACGGCGGCGGCAAACAGCATCATTCCGAGCACGGTCCGGGTGTTGATCCACGTGGGACGAGCGATCCGCCGAGCGCTGGGTACGTCCACGGGATGTCCTTTCCGTGTGGTTTCAAACAGACGCAAACGAGAACGAATCCATGGAACGAGGCAGTTTCGGTGCTAGTCTTCGCCAATGGCCAACTCTGATATCGAGCCGCGTTTTCTCACGCTCGAAGACGTGTCGGCTTATCTCAATGTGAGCGTTCCGCAGGTATATGCGCTGGTGCGCTCTGGGAGCCTGCCCGCGATAAAGCTCGGCGGGCGAGGCGTTTGGCGCGTCGACCGTCAACAGCTCGAGGCGTATATCGAGCGCCTGCACCAGGAGACGCAGGAGTGGGCCCGGGCGCACCCGCTCAACCCACGCGACCGGGCATGACGGGCTACCAGGCGGCATCGGCTGCTCCGCCCAAACGCAGCCACGCAATCACGTGGAGCGGCACCAGGACTTCTCCACCCCGCGCCTCGAGCGCAAGATAGTCCCGCCCGCACAACGCGGCGCAGCCGCTCCACTCGCGGCCGCCATCGCTTACCACCACCGCCTTTTTTGCGCGCGCCAAGCCGCGGAGGAGCTCACGAAGAGTGGCGGGAGAGGGTCGGGCCCCAACTCCCTCCGGCGCCCTTACGGCAACGGCGCGACCGAGAGGAACGAGCATCGGGCCGGCACCCACAAAGTCGGCACCGACGACCTCTACGAGGGCCGACCGAGCGTCGCCTAGGACAAGCTTCCACGGACCGTCTCGAAGCAGCCGGTCCCGCAAATCGCGATCCTGACGAAGACTGATTGCGAGATCCGAGGCGGCCACTTCCTCGTCGCGGGCGATTGCGGCGTCAAACGCCACTCCCAGCGTGGACAACACGTTGTCTAGACCGTCCACTGCGCTCCGCCCCCGAGCACGCGATGTCGAGATGCTTCCACAGACCTGATTCGGTGGCAAATTCTCCGCATGCGCTTGACATCATATGCGCGAGAGCGTACGTATAGTCAAGCAACCG
>Ga0247713_1001232_pt1 | contig 13075 bp, 9 predicted proteins | sample 21E_NmetaG_FD_189936 | JGI IMG/M metagenome (GOLD analysis project Ga0247713, IMG submission 189936) | Soil microbial communities from hillslope of Landscape Evolution Observatory, University of Arizona, Oracle, AZ, United States - 2-1-E_N | ecosystem: Engineered > Artificial ecosystem > Mesocosm... | reverse complement strand
TCCGAGCCCGACCCCCGGACAAAGCTGGAGATCTTCGCCGAACACATGTCTGAGTCGATGCCCCGGGCCGCTCCGGTCTACCTCTTAGCGCGAGATGCTGCAGCCTCGGAGTCCCAGATAGCCACGCTGCTGAGGAGTTGGCGGGACGACCAGCTTGCGGGCCTCGAGTCGCTCGCCCGGACGCTGAACGCCGAGGGGCTGTTACGGCCGGGACTGACGCCGGAGGCGGCTCGTGATCTGCTGTGGACCATCAACTCCACCGAGGTCTACGAACTGCTGGTGCTCGAGCGCGGCTGGACCCCCGAGGGCTACCGGGGGTACTTGGCGGACTCCATGATCGCGGCGCTGCTGACCCCAGGCGAACCGGGCAGGCCCTGACCCCCGCCACCCCTGCTCACCACGTAGCTACGACTAGACCCAGGGGACCCAGGGAGTGATCCCGTCGTCGGAAAAGGAGTGTTCAACACTCTTACCGCCCCCTAGCTGTTGCGGAACACGACCGACTAGGAACCCTCTATGACCTCGACGATCCGGTCCGCCACCAGACCGTGGGCCTCCCGGTGTACCGCCTCGGCGGCCTCGGCGCTCGGGGCCTCTGCCAGGCAGAACACCTTGCCCGCCTCCTCGGAGAACCAGTACTTCAGGTACTTGACCCCGTGCGCCGCCTGCACCTTTACGTCGGCTTCGTGGGCGCCGATCACGTCCTTCAGGGTTACGCCCTCGGGCACGGTCTCGTGGATGTCCATGAACAGCGGCATTTGGTACCTCCCTTGCGTCCCGGGCCCTTCCCGGTCGACCCCAGTTCTACCGGCCCTGCGTTTGCGCCGGCGTTTGCGGTCAAGAAAACTTTTGCAGGCGCTCCGCCAGGTCGGTCAGGAGGCGTACTAATCGGGACGCGCACCGCCGGCCCTCGTGTGACGGGCCGGCGGCTGCTGCGAACAGATACCTCTAGCCGACTCCCAGCTTCTCCGCAGCCATCCGGGTGCCCTCTACCCGGTTGGTGATCTTCTGGAAGGCGACGTCCCGAGCGTAGTCCGGAGATCCATGCTGGGGCTTCTCGTCGATGGAGAACGGCGAGAACCCGCAGTCGTCGGTGGAGCCGATTCGCTCCTTGGGAATGTGGTTGCCCAGCTCCACCAGCAGGTCACAAACCTCCTGGGGACTCTCCACCCGAGGGTTCAGGCCGTTGATTACGCCCAGGTACACCATCTGGGGTACGCCGTTGGCGTCGTCTCGGCTGTACTTGCCGATCGCCTCGTAGACCGGAGCCTTCTCCCGCTCACTTTTGAACTGCATGAGAAAGTAACCGGCGTTGAGCTTGAACAGCTCGCTCAGCAGGTTCTCGTAGGGAACATCCTGGCTGTGCACCGAGTCCCGATCCCCGCCGGGGCAGACGTGGATTCCGATGTTTACCCGCTCCTCAGGGCCGAAGCGATCGAGCACCCGGTTGTTCAGCTCGATGAAGTGCGGCAGCATCCCCATACCGGTCCAAGGGTTGCGCGGGTCGGCGCGGGAGGCCAGCCGGCCTTCGGTGAAGTCGATGGAGACCCGCTTGGCGCCGGCCTCGAATGCCCGGCGAACGTCCTTTTCGCACTCGTCCACCAGGTCGGCCTCGAACTCCTCCTGGGTGTAACCATCGACCGGGACGTCCAGCGGGTAAAGCAGTGCCAGCATCGACGGCGCAATAACCGCCTGCTTCATCGGCTTGGTTGCGTAGCCGATGGACTTGGCCAGGGTGTCACCGGCGTAAAAGTTGTACTTGAACGGGCGGCCCACCAGCTTGGGAAGCTGCCGGTAGTGGCCGTCGGCGAAGATGGCGAAGTAGTTGCCGCCCGGTCCCAGGTTGGGAGCCAGGCCGGTCCCGGCCAGGGTGTCGGCCAACGGGTAGGTGGCGAAGCTGGACCAGCGCTGCTCCCCGTCGGAGATGATGGGCGAACCGGTAGCCTCGAACCGCTCAATCGATTCCCGGGCGGCTGCATCCTGTTCGGCTTCCAGCTGTTCTTTGCTTATCTCACCCTTGTCGTAGGCGGCAAAGGCTGACTGCAGCTTGTTCGGCCTGGGCAACGAGCCCACCGGCTCGGTCGGAATACCTGTGTCCGCACGCGGATCGAAATCAGTCAAAAGGTGTCCCCTCCCTGGTTCACTGTTACCGGATGGTACGGCTCTCGCAGCGGGGCGCCTCCGGGCTCCTCCACCTCGCTGCTTACGCTACGGTAACGTCGCGCGTTGGTCAAAATTACCGGTTGGTCGTTGGCGTCCGCGTTCGCCTTCAAGGGAACTTCTGCAGGCGCTCCACCAGGTCGGGCATCGGTCCGGTGGATGAGATCCGGCGTGCCTGGGCCAGGTGTTCGGGCACCGATCCCTTCTCTATCTCCACCAGGTCGGTCAGCACGGTTGCCACGGCCCACCTCCAGGTATCCGACGTCTCACTCGCCCGGTCAACCGCCTGCAGCAGCAGCCGGCGTGCCTCCTCGGTGTCGCCCCGGGTGGCGGCGCACAGCGCTATCCCCCGCAGCGAGATGGCCTCCCAGCAGGCGTCGGGGTACTCGCAGGCAAAGGCGAACGCCCGCTGGAACGACTCCATCGCGGCGTCCCAGTCGCCCTCAGTCAGCTGCGACTCGCCGAGCATCGCCAGCGGCCAGGGGGCCGTGCCGTGCCAGCCGCCGCTCTCGATCTCCTCGAGCGCCAGGGTCGCCGCGCTCCTGGCCTCCGCCACGCGCCCGGTGCGCAGGAGCACCCGGGCCAGGCCGGTCCGGGCGTACCCCCGGTGCCCCCGATTCGACTGGGAGCTCAGCTCGTCGAGTGCCCGCAGGAAGTCCACCTCGGCCGCGGCGTAATCGTTTCGGTCGGAGCTGCACAACGCCCGCACCGTGCGGGCCCGGGCCTGAAGAGCCGGGTCTCCGGCAATGCCCGCCCACCGAATGGACCGGGTGAGGGCAGTCTCCGCCGCCCCGTAGCGTCCCTCGATCCCGGCGACAAAGCCGATCTCCCGCTCGATCTCCGACAGCAGCTCCGGGTCCTTGTCCTCGTCGGCCAGCCGAAGTGCCCGCCCCAGGACGCCGAGAGACTCCCGGTCCCGGCCCGGCAGGCTGTGGATCAGGGTCCGTCCGAGTGTGAGCAGCGCCCGGGCCTGGAGCCGGCGGTCGCCCGACTCCTCGGCTGCCGCGGCCGCCCGGCGGGCAACCTCCATGGCGCGTTCGTACTCGTTGGCCTCCAGCCGGGCCTCCACCACCTTCATCAGCGTCTGCGCGCTGGTTTGCGCATCGAGCCGCGGTGCAGCCGGGGACGAGGCCGCGCTGGTCAGGGGCCGAACGATCGAGGAGGGCAACTCGGCCCCCAGCTCTTGCTGGTACAGCCGCCGGACCCGGTGGACGTAACCCTCGGCGGCGGCTCTGCCTTGGTGGAGATGGATGTCGACGGCCAGCTCGTGCATTGAGTCGTTGAACGGGTCGGCCAGCAGCCCCCGCTCCACCAGCGCCAGCGCCTCTGGCGGGTTGGTGCGGGCCAGCATCGTTGCCGCCCAGCGAATGGTGTCGCCGGCCGCCGACGCCATGCGGGTCCTCTGCAGCGAGATCCACAGCTCGAAGGCCGGCGCCTCATGGAACGACATCCCCTCGAGCAGCTCTCCCCGGCAGACCGTCCTGACCTGTTCCACCGCGACCCTGCCTTCTACGACCTCGATGGCGTCCACCCGGAAAGCGTCCCCGGCGAGCTGGAGGTGCCCGCCGCTCTCGACGATCTCGGACGGCTGGACCGCCCGGCGCACCTGCAGCAGGTGCCAGCGCAGGGTGGCCATCGGGTCCTCTGCGTCGGCGAACAGCCGGTCGACCAGCCGGCGGCGGGTGGTGTGGGGCTCCAGTAGCACGTGGGCCAGCAGTCCCCATGACTTGCGTCCCTTGAGGACCCGCGGGGCGCCGTCGACCACGATCTGCGGTGGTCCGAGCAGCCGGATTTCCACGCCCATTTGAGCAGAAGCTTAGTCCCGGACCGCCCCCGGCTCACGCAGAGCCTGCCTGGCAGCGCCGCCCACCACTATCAGGCGAACCTCCGGTTCCAGGGCATCACTCACCGGAGTCGTCCCCCGACAACCCCGGCCGGGTCTCTGCGGTGGCGACAAGCTCGGCATCGCCCATATTCATGCGCAGCGACTCGAACAGCTTTAGCGCCCGGCTCAGCTTTTCCTGGCCCTCACCGATCCGGCCGCCGGCCTCCAGGGTTAGGCCGTAGTCACGCAGCGCACGGGCAACGTAGGGAGCGGCCTCGATCTGCTCGAAGATGGCTATGGCGTCCTCGAAGTCCGCCTTGACGGATTCCCAGGCCGGTGCGGCGGTCCTCGCCCGCACGATCGCCCGCTGCCGCAGTATCTCCCCCTCGCTCAGCCGGTCGCCCATCTCCCGTGCCCGCGCCAGCGAGGTGTCCAGCCGGGGCAGCACCTGTTGCTCGTCACCCAGCTGGGCCCGAACTGCGCTCAACCAGGCCTGGCTCAGGTTTGCGATATCGGCGACGTTGCAGAACTCGGCAATATCGATGCTGCTCTCCAAGGAACGCTGTGCCTGTTCCCGCAGGCCCAGTTTCATCTGCTGGTCGCCCATGATGAAGTAGCCGACCAGGGCGCAGGCTTTGTTGTCGATGCGTACCGCGGTTTCTGTGCCCCGCCGGGCAAAGCCGAGGGCCTCGGCGAGGTTTCCCTTCTCCCCCTCGACGAATCCCCGGTGCAGATCCACGTCCATCAACGCGCTGGGGTCCTGGCTGCGATCGGCCAGAGCCTGTGCCCGGCCGAGCCACCGGTCGGCCAGATCGAACTGCCCCAACCGGGCCGCGGCTATCGCAACCATTCCCGAGTAGTAGGCAGCCTTGGTTGCCGAGGAGTGGCGCTCCAGCAGTGGTACTGCCTCCTGTAGGAAACCTATCGCCTGCCGGTACTCCGAGCCGGCGAAATGCGACAAGCCGCGCAGGGCGATCGGGAACGCTTTCAGGCGCTCGTCGCTTAAGGACTCGGCAATCCGCTCGACCTCGGCGACCGCTTCCGCCAGCGGCGCGCTGACCCGGGGGATCTCCCCCATCTCGTGGCGGATTTCGGCGATTGCCAGGTAGACCTCGGCCAGCAGGAGGGGATCGCCGAGCTCCTGGGCGTCGGGGAGCAAACCCTCGAGTTGGGCCAGCTGTTGGTGGCCCGGGACGAAAGTCATGCCGGCGTCGGTCCAGCCGAGCCCGGCCTTCACCCGCTTACGCAGGACCTCGGTCTTGCCCGGCATGGAGGACAGGTGCTTCAGCGCCCGCTCGAACAGATCCAGGGCCTCCCGGCGGGCGAAGCGCTGAAGGGCATTTTCGGCCGCCATCATCAGGTAGTCCACGCTGCGACCGACCTCTCCCGCCCGCTCCAGGTGGCGGGCAATCTCCGCCGCCCACTCGCCGACCCGGTCGGCGTGCAGCCGCTCCAGCACCCCCGCCACCGCGCCGTGCAGCCGGCTGCGGTCCCGGTGCAGGATCGACTCGTAAACCGCATCTTCGATCAGGGCATGACGAAACGAGTAGGCGGCCCCCCCGGCATCCGCAGGCTCGAGCAGATCGAAGGCAACCAGATCCTCTATCGATCGCTCGACGTCGATCCGTCCGTTCGCTACTTCCAAAACCGCGGACAGCGACCGGAGATCGAACTGCCGGCCCATAACCGCAGCCACCCGGGCCAGGTGCTTCGGTTCCTCCGGGAGGCGGTCCACCCGGGCCAGAAGAAGCCCGTTGAGCGTGGTGGGCAGCTCTCCCCAGTTTGCCGGCGCCCGGGCCACCCATTTGTCTGCTTGCCGTACGATCGCGTCGCGCTCCATGAGCATGCGGATGATCTCCTCGACGAAGAGCGGGTTTCCCTCCGACTTCTCCAGGATCAGCTTCCGGGTGTCCTGCGGCAGTTTCTCGATCTCCAGCAGCTGGGCCACCAGGCTGCTGCTCTCCGGCTGGGTCAAAGGAGCAAGGTGGATCTTGCGAAAGCGGTCGCCCAGTGCTCGTGCCGCCGCGCCGGCCAGCTCGTCGATGGGTGCGTCCGGCTCCGGGCGTGAGGTGAGCAGCAACAGCAGCGGTAGGTCTGCCACCACCCCAAGCATGTCCCGCAGGACCTCGGTGGACGAACGGTCGGCCCAGTGCACGTCCTCGCAGACCAGAACCCGGGCGCCGGCCCCCGACGAACAGCTGATTAAGGTTCCAACCGCAGCCACCAGCCGTTCGTGGCGCACCTCTTCGGCCAGCGCCTGAATGCCGGCGGCGTCGGCCTCACTCAACGGCAGCCCAAGCAGCCGGGCCAGAAACCGGTACGCCTCGGCGCGGGCAGCGGCTTCCATGCCATCCAGCCTGGCACTGAGGGCGGTCTCCACCGAAGCGGGGTCGGTTGAGGCGCCCAACCCCAGGAGGGATCGGAGCAGATCGAGCAGTAGGTGATAGGCCATGCCCCGTCCGTAGGACAGGCACTGGCCCTCGGCCCATCCGGCGGCTCGGTCCTCGTCAAGCCGAGCCTTCAACTCCCGCAGCAGCCTGCTCTTGCCGATGCCGGGCTCTCCGAGGACCAGCACCGCCGCCCCTCCCCGGCCGGCCGTCGCCGCCTCCAGCATCTCCTCGAGCTCGGCCAGCGGGACGGCACGCCCGACCAGCGTGCTGGTCAGGCCGGTAAGTCCCCGGGTCTGCCCCGGTGTCGACTTGATCCCCAGCACCTGGTAGGCGGCTACCGGTTCGGCCTTCCCCTTCAGCGTAAGGGCCCCGACGGCCCTGGTCTCGAACCTGGGGGCGATAAACCGGTAGGTGGGCCCGGCGACCAGTACCGTGCCCGGGGCGGCCTCTCCCTGCAGGCGGGCGGCCACGTTCACCGCATCGCCGATGGCGGTGAACTGGTAGCGCAGGTCGCTGCCGATGTCGCCGACGACCACCGTCCCGGTGTTCACCCCCACCCGAATTCGAAAGTCCACCCCGATCTCGGGTGACAATCCCCGGGAGAACGGGGCCAGGACATCGAGCATTTCCAGGGCCGCCCGCACCGCCCGTTCCGGATCGTCCTCGTGGGCGATCGGGCTGCCGAAGAACGCAAGCAGGCCGTCTCCCAGCAGGTGGGCGATGGTGCCCTCGTAGCGATACACAGCCTGCGCCATCAGCTCGAAAGCCTGGTTGAGAAGTCCGGTCCAGATCTCGGGGTCCAGGCGCTCCATGATCGCAGTCGATCCGACAACGTCTGCGAACAGTGCGGTCACCGGGCGGCGTTCCCCGGTGATCAGCGAAGACCGGACCTTGTCGGCTACTGCCGCCGGTGCCGAGCCCGCCAGCCGGCGATGAAGTTTCTCGTCGGCGGAGCTCGATAGTTCCACAGGGTGGCCGCAGTTGGAACAGAACCGAGCCTGGGAATCCAGGGGGTGTTGGCACCTTGTACACAAGCGCGAAGCGCTCATCGTTAGATGTTACAGGCATTGTCCCGCCGCGGCTTGCCGCCCACCCTGCCCCGTCGGGGCCGGTGGGTACCTAACTGCCCGGCTTGCGGGCGACGATCAGCAGGTAGTCGTAGGGGATCTCAGCCGGACCGCCCGCCGGACCCCGATTGGCCGTGGAGGCGAACGCCCTCAGGTCTCGATCGAGGGCCGCCGCCCGCTCCGGATCGCCGGCTACTGCGGCCAAGGTAGCGACCACCGGCCCTAAGGTCTCCTTCACGAACTCGACGTAGGCCCCGGGGCTGTCCGCCCTCTCCACGTACTGACCACGGGTCAGCTCCAGTGACTCCACCCGGCCTCCGAACAGCTTACGGACGTGCGATTCGCTGCCCCACAACAGCGGTGACGGGGCTCCGGGCGGCGGCGGGGAGTAGGAGGCGAGGACGCCGAAGAAACCGGCCGCGGCCCCCTCGGGGGTGAACGACAGCATCCCGACCGTCCCGCCGGGCCGGCACACCCGCAGCATCTCATCGGCAACCGCCTGCTGGTTGGGGGCGAAAATGGCTCCGAAGGAGGAGGTGACCACGTCGAACTCCGAATCGGCGAAGGGCAGGCGCTCGGCATCGGCCTCCACCCACTCCAGCTCTACCCCTTGAGCCTCGGCCTCCCGGCGTCCCGCCGGGAAGTTCTCCGGCGTCAGGTCGGAGGCCACCACCCGGGCCCCGGCCAGGGCGGCCCGGATTGCGGTGTTGCCGGTCCCGGCCGCCACATCGAGGACCCGCTGGCCGGCGTGGATTCCACAGGCATCCACCAGTGCCGGCCCCATCTCCCAGACGGTGGCCCGGGCGAACCGGTGATAGTCGCCGAGCGCCCAGACCTGGCGCATCGCCGTCTTACGCCGGCGGTCGGTGTCGGTGGTGTGAGCCGCTGGGGCGGTGTCGATGGTCGTCTCGGTCATGGGGCTCCCCCTTCTGTTCCGATCCGCCGGCACCCCGGGAACACCCTCCTGCCGGACCTGTTCGATCCGGGCAAGGGCAGCCTGGGCCGCCAGCGAGCGTAGGCCTGCGGTAGAGCGGTTCATGCAAGAAGACTAGAACCGTGGACCGGGCGCGGGCTTCGCCAGAACCGGCCATTTTTGCGACCTTCCGGCGAGGCGGCATGGCCCGATTTGGCTATGGTCGCCGATCGCCAAGCAGGCCCGAGCGCACCGCATAGGCGGCGGCAGCCGAGCGCGAGGGCACTGCCAGCTTGCGCAGGATGTTGGTGACGTGGCGGTGTACGGTGTGTTCGCTCACCACCAGCAGTTCGGCGATCTGACGGTTGCTGAGTCCTTCGGCCAGATGGCTGAGAACCTCACGCTCGCGCCGGGTGACCGGTGCGGCCGGGGGCGTTCCCTCAACCTCGGGCCGGCCAAGCAGCCTGAGTGCTTTTTCGGCGTGAACCGGGGCCCCAAGCCGGAGCAGGCCTTCCCTCGCGGCCTGAGCTTCGGTCTCGGCGGACGCCGTGTGCCCCAGGGCGGCCAAGACCTTGGAGAGTTCAATTCTCGCCAGACAGGCCTCGAACGGGGCGCCCAGACGAGCAAAACAGTCAATAGCGTCCTCCAGAAGGCGGCGGGCTCGCTCGTGTTCGCCGGTAGACGCGGCCAGCGTTGCTTCGACCAGGTCGTTTGTGGCCTTGAAGGGCGGAGTCCTCACCTGCTGCTCGATCTGCCGAAGCTGGACCAGGGCGGCGGCTGCGCCGTCGATGTCGCCCGCAGCCATACGCGCCTTCGCCAGCAACTCAAAGACCGGAGCATGGTCGAGCCGGCGTTCTCCAGCAATCTGGCGGTCGAGCTTTTCTCCGATCTTCAAGGCCCTATCCGCCTCGCCAGCGTCCATGGCAAGGCGCCCGCGGCAGAGTTCCGAAGCCGTTGAGGGACCGGCCCGGTCAAGCAGCAGGGAAGCATCCTCGGCCCTGCCCTGCAGCCTTCTCAACTCGGCGAGGGCAACTATCGGGTCCTCCGCCCACGCCGGGCGCGAGCTGGAGAAATCCTCGATCGACCGCTGCAGCAGGACCTCGGCATCTGCCCACCGTCCCCGCCACACATCGATCCTCCCGTAGTGGGCACAGCAGAAGGCAAGCATGAAGCGGCTTCCGTACCGCTCGGCGAACTCGGCAATCCGGTCACACCACTCGAACGCCCGCCGGTAGTCGAGCACCGAGGTGCAGGCGGTGACCAAAAAGCAGCAGGTCCAGGCACCGGAGATCGGGACGGTAGCTTCACCGGCAAGGGCGGTGGCGGTGGCTTCGTCCAGGCACCGCATCCCCTCCTCAACCTGGGCACAGGCCACGTGGGTTGCGCCCTGCAGGGCAAGGCCGAGCATCTCCAGGTCGGGCACCCCGTAGGTGCGCCCGAAGTCGGCAGCCTGGGCACCGAGTTCCCGGGTCCTCGCGGTGTCGCCCGATACGTAGGCGACGTAGCCCTCGAAGAAGGCGAGCCATCCATGGTCGGGCCCCGCTTCCAAGGGCTCGAGGAGCCGCCGAGCCCGGCGCAACCAGCCGCCTGCCACGGCGAAGGCGCCATGAAAGTCCAGGTGATCGGCGGCCAGCCAGGTGGCCATCCGGGCGGCGCCGGCCCGGTCCCCGTCCTGGTAGAGAAGGTAGGCGCGCTCGCGGGCTGCAAAAACCGTGGCCTCGTCGTCGAGCCACCACGCTGCCCAACTGAGCCCCTCCAAAGATTCGGCGGACTCATCTACCTCCAGCCGGCGCTCGAAGAGCTCGCGGGCCTGGCGCCACGCGCCTCGGGACAGCGCCTCCCATCCCGCGCCCGCCTGCCGACCGTCAGACGTTGTTCCACTCATCGCCAAGGGTCTATTGTCGCAGCACAGTGGCCCGATTACGGCCCCTGAAACGGTCACAGCCGCCGCCGTAGATTCTCGGGCCCTAAGCTTTTTTTCACTCGGACGGCTAGTGGGCCGAGTACAGGTTCCAGGTACCCGGCACGCCCTTGAGCTCGTGGGGGCCGGCGTCCTCGAACACGATGCCGGAACCGGCGGTCAGGTCCTTCACGGTCGACGAGACCAGCACCTGGCCCTCCCCGGCCAGCGCCGAGATGCGGGCGGCAATGTGGACGGCCAGACCGGCGACGTCGTCGGCCTGCAGCTCGATCTCCCCGATGTGCAGGCCGGCCCGCACCGCCAGGCCAAAGGTGGCGGCCTCCCGGGCCACGGCCTGGGCGCAGGCGACTCCGCGGGCCGGACCGTCGAAGGTGGCCAGGAACCCGTCGCCGGTGGTCTTTACCTCCCGGCCCCGGAAACGTTCGAGCTGCCGGCGCACCGCCGCGTGGTGGCTGGCCAGCAGCTCGCTCCACCTGGCGTCGCCCAGTTGGGCCGCTCGCTCAGTCGACCCGACGATGTCGGTGAAAAGGCAGGTGGCAAGCACCCGGTCCAGGACCGCGCTAGGGCGCTCTCCGGTGACGAACTCCTCGATCTCGTCGTACAGCGGTCCGGTGTCCCCCGCGAACGGAAGATGATCGAACCCGGGCAGCTCGACATACCGGGCGCCCGGTATCTGCTCGGCCATCCATCGGGCCCCCCGGTAGTTGGCCACCCGGTCGCCCTTGCGGTGGATCACCAGGGTCGGAACGTGGATCGCCGGCAGCACCGAGCGGACGTCGATCCCGCCGAACATCTTGATCAGCTGGATCATGGCGCCCGGGCTGGCGGCGTTGCGCTCAAACCCCTGCCACCACTCGACAAAGCCGGGGTCCTCGGCCAGTGAAGGGGCGAAGACTTCCAGGGCCACCCCGCTGCCCCACCACTGGTGGACGAAGCTGAGGTTCATCTCCAGGCCTTCGGGATGGGGCGCCCACGGGTAGTCCTCGGTGGCGGTGGATCGCGCCATCCCGCCGTACAGGACCAGTTGGGAGACCCGCTCAGGGTAGGTGGCGGCGAACAGCAGGCACATCGGCACACCTTCGGAGATGCCGAACAGCGTGGCCTTGTCCGAACCGGCGGCATCCATCACCGCCCGGACGTCGTCCATCCGGGTCTGCAGGTCCGGCAGGTCGGTCACCCGGTCGGACAGTCCGGTCCCCCGCTTGTCGAAGTTGATCAGGCGGCAGAACGAGGCAATCCTCTCGAAGCTCTGCGCGACGAGCGGGTGTGACCAAAGGTAGTCGAGGTGCGAAACCCAGCCGTTCACCTGCACCAGGTCAGGGCCCCGGCCGGTGATGTTGTAGGCGATGGCCACGTCGCCGCTCAACGCATACCTGACATCCATCGCCTGCTCCTCCCCTGCATTCGGCGAACCTTTCCCTTGCTCATGATGCCTACCACCCGCGGGGTCTTCGGGACGAAAATCGATTTGGCTATCAATCACACCCTTAAAACTTCCAGACCCGCAACCGTTACATAATCGTCGTCCTGGGTGATAACCGGCAGGTCCAGGGAGATGGCCGTGGCCGCGATCCACGAATCGTTGACCGGCATTCGCTGGTCGCTATCCCGCAACAGCACCCGCAGCCTGGCCCACGCCTCGGCAACCGCCTGGTCGATGGGGATGGGCTGCAGCTCCAGCGCCCGCCCCAAAGTGGCCAGGCGCCGGTCGCGAGTCTCCACATCGGCTGCAACCAGAACCCCCGCCCGCAGTTCGCCTACGGTGATGACGGACACCGCTATCTCGTCGGGCAGGCGGCCGACGTCCAGGCTCCTGCCCGATTCCCCGGCTATGAACAAACTGGTATCGGCCAGTCCCCGGGTCATGAGACCGGGTAATCGTTTGTGGTGTCCGGGGAGAGTTCGGCCAACTCCCGCCTCAGGTCCGGATCGGCCTGGTGGGAGAGCACCTCCCGCACGAAGTGGTTGCGAGCCATCCACACCGGACGGCGCCGCACGGGGACAAGAACTGCCACCGGCCGCCCGCTGACGGTGATGGTCACCTCTTCACCACTCTCAACCCGGTCGAGAAGGGCACGAGTGTTGTTCCTCAGATCCCGGGACGCAACCTCCATGCCACAACTGTAGCATCACTGCGACATCACCCTCTGGGCCGGGTGTCAAAATCGCCCCTATAATCGGCCCGACCATGAAGGTCATCTTCAGCGTCCGGCCTTCCTACGGGCACCTCTACCCGCTGATGCCGCTCGCCTTCGCTTTCCGGGACGCCGGTCACGACGTCACCTTCGCTACCGGCAGCGGGTTCGTCCCCAAGCTTAGAAGTCTCGGTTTCGACGCCCGTCCCGTCGGCCGGTCGATACTTTGGTCCGAGGAGGAGGCCATCCGCCTCAACCCCGCCCTCGGAAACCTGGCGCCTCAGGAAAAGCCAAAGCTGGGCCAGGAGATGTTCTCCCGCATCCTGCCTCCCCGGACCGTCGAGGACCTGGTCCCGCTGATCGCCGAGGTCCAGCCGAGCCTGGTGATCTTCGACCAGGCCGACCTGGGCGCCCCCCTGGCCGCCGCCCTGGCCGGCATCCCATCCGCGATCCACTCCTACGGCATCCCCTGGCCGCCGTTCATGGCGATCCCGATGGCCGCCAACCTCCAGCAGCTCTGGCGGGACCACGGAGTCAGCGACCCGCCCGAAGATCCGATCCACGGCAACATCTACATCGACATTTCACCCCCCACCATCGGCGATGCCTCCGCCCTCGGGTTCCCCCACCGCCTCCCGATGCGGCCGGTCCCCTTCGACGAGCC
>Ga0247713_1001231_pt1 | contig 13097 bp, 11 predicted proteins | sample 21E_NmetaG_FD_189936 | JGI IMG/M metagenome (GOLD analysis project Ga0247713, IMG submission 189936) | Soil microbial communities from hillslope of Landscape Evolution Observatory, University of Arizona, Oracle, AZ, United States - 2-1-E_N | ecosystem: Engineered > Artificial ecosystem >... | reverse complement strand
GGCTAGTAAAGAGGCGGTTCACGACGGTCATCAGCTCAGCATTTTCAATAACGGCCGTCCGATTCCCAGCGGCCGCAATTCGTCGCTTCTCCGGTGCCAGCGAGGCCACCGCGTCGAGCGCACCGCGCCATCCAAGCTCGTCGTCCGGGCTGACAAGGTGAACGTTCGCGCCATCCCACCGCGCTGCAGTCCGGAACGCATCGACATCGGAGACGACTGGGAGGGCACCGTAATACATGGCCTCGAGGAACGAGTTCGCTAGCATCTCGCGCCGGGCAGCGCAGACGAATACGTCTGATGCTGCTAGATGCCTCATTAGGTCCTCGTACGGAAGCGGACCGATATCACGAACCGCCACATTTGCATCCTGGCAGCGGGCCAGAATCTGACGGAGATACTCGGTCTGGGCGGCACTGGGCGATGTGTACACCAACCACAGTTCGACCTGGCGGTCGCTCCGCTCTGTTAGCTCCCCGAGGCGATCGACGATCCACTCGAGCCTCCAGTGGTTCGAGATCTGGCGGGGGTGTATGACGACAAAAGCATTCTCTGGCGTAGTCAGTTGTTCTCGGATCGCCCCGACATCGTCGTGAAGAATATCGTCTCTGAGTGGAATGCCGAAGGGAAAGCAGCGAGTACTCGAGGGATCTATCGGCCCGATAAAGCGTTCCACATCCACCAGGATCGATTCTGAGGACGCGTAGAGCCACCGGGCTCGCCTCAGCGCAGTTTTCGCGAACGCTGCGAGGATCCTAGAGTCATTGGCGTGATCATAGAGGTCGGTACCATGGATAGTGAGCAGGTACGGCGTAGTGCCGGCCGCTAGAGCGGCTATAAGACCGTAGGAGGTTGCGCCATGGGCATCGACGATGTCAGGGTGAAGTTGTCGGAGGAGCCGTCGGGCATTGCGGATAGCTAACAGGAGCCGGAGAGGCCTGGGACCGCGTCCGGCAAGTGGATACGAATCAAGAAGCGCTCCGTCTGTGTGGAGCGAAGCGACGGTGACCTCGTGGCCTAGTGCTTGGAGAGCTTCGGTCCGGAGCTTAACTAGGGCGTAGTTTGCTCGTCCCATCAGAAGAATCCTCAAGATTGATCCTCGGTGAGCCTGCGGATCGTTTCGACCAAATCCCACGGAGGGCCCACCCAGGCTTCATCTTCAACGAGGGCCGCTATCTCTGGAGAAAGGCGCTCGGCTAGAACACTGAGCGCGCCTACGGTTGGACGTGGTCGCGGCGGGGCCGAGGTTGTGAGAGCTTGGCCGACCCGGGAGCGCAGAGCCTGTGGAATCAGTCGACGACCGAGAAGTTGGTACTGCCGCGAACTCACGAGACGACCCGCGAGACCTGTCGCAACTCGATCGCCGCCTCCTCGGGCGTTGTAGGTACCGACCTCAAGGCACGCGGGAGGGTCTAATCTTAGCCGGTTGGCGATGGACGAAACTGTCTCGTACCTATTGGATACGAAGTCTTCGAAGACGATCACCTGCACTGCATCCTGCCCGAAGGCCTTGCGCCATCGGCGCGCTTGCGATGCGTAAGAAGACGCGGCTTGATACTCGGGGCGCGTGAGTAGCTCATGATCCACATCGGCTGTCGCCATACCTCGTGCCAGCCAGTGGTGATGATGGGAAACCGCTCGTTCAAGCGGATTCCGCACAAGATAAAAAATTGGCGTTTCTTTTGGTAGGATTTGCCGCGCCCGCGCCGCTATACCCGTGTCCACTATATCCATAGTGTAGCTAGTGCTGAAGTCGCCGACCCAGCCGACCCGGCGCCCTATAAACCGCTTTACATCGTTGGCGATCTTCGCCTGAGGTCGGTTGACGGTAAAGAGGTTCGGTTCTTTCGTAGGGTTGGTCTCGATACCCGGCACCTGCGGCAGGTCGTGGTAGAGCGTTGTGGTGCCGCTCTTCATCGCGCCGATCACGAGAAAGAGGTTCACCGAAGCCGACCTAGTGCGCTGCCTACGAACATGAAAGATACGACAAGTCCCGCACCGGCGCCCGCAGCGATTGCCCAACCGCCACCCGCTGTGTCCCACGCGGATACGAACGGAATCGTACACGCTGCTGCAACTACAAGAGCGACGAGGTCTGCGATCAGAAACTTGCCAAACGCTTGGGTCGCCTGTAGCCCTTTTCCGACTAACTGTGCCAGTGTTCTCAGTACGGTAGCGGCGGTGAGAGCTACGATGAGATCGGTCCGCCCGTACTCTTCCCCTAGTACGAAGCCAGCCACCTGTGAGCCGACGGTCCATGCAAGGAGGATGGCGATTGCGCCGCAAGTCGCGCCGAAGACGGTTAGCGCGCGCAGTTGCCCTTTAAACGCACTCACGTCACGCTGGTTTGCCGATCTGGCCAAACCGGGAAGCATTATGTTGGCGGCGGCGCCTACAACAATTTCGAAACCGTTGGCGATCATCCCTAAGGCGCCGAACACTCCCAACTCGGCGGGACCTTTTATCGCCTGAACAGCATACCGAGGGACATTATACGTAAACGAACTGACAAAGGCGTCAACCCCAAGAAATGCCTTCGATCGCATCAGCGCAATGCTCTCGTCCCACCGAACGGAGTCCGACGAACGAAAAGGGGACCCTAGCCCGAACTGACGCCACTCGATTGTTGCAACCGCTAGCCACGCAGCTGAAATGCCCGCCAACGCGATCGCCGGCTGCGATGGTATGAGCACAAGTAGAGGCGCGCCGATCGCGATCGATAGTACGCCTCGCGCTATCGCGAAGCGACCGACTAAATCCCCAAGACCTGATCGGAAACCGAACCCATAGCTGAGATTCGAAAAGGAGTCGGCGGATCGATAGGCAATAACAGCAAAGAACAGGCCGAGATCCATTCGGAGATCGGGCAACGCAATCGCAGCGGCGGAACAGATACCTGCGGCAAGAACGATTGTACGGCGCCGCGTTGCCTGAAAGACACCTTTCGCAACGCGATAATCCGGGTCAGTTGAAACAGCTATGCGCAAGTTCGAGTCGGCCAGTAGATAGATAGGGGTTGCCACAGCCAACGCCAGGGTCAGCGCGCCGACCGTTTCCGGATTGGAAACGCGAGCAAGCACCACGATAAAACTGGCCTGCGAGACTCCATAGACGACATTGCCGACGGCTACGCTGGAGGAGGAACGGACGATGCCCCGACTTTTAGGGAGGCGGGCAGCTGCGTCGTTAGGATCGCTCAAAATTGAAGCCACGATCGTCGTGGCTATGGAACACGTAGCCATACTCGGCCATGAACGGCTCGTAGTCCGAGTCGACGCCGGCCAGGGAGATATACCTGATTCGCCCGGGCAGCAGAGATGCAGCTCCCCGAACAATATCCTCCTCTGCTCCGTTTACCGTGACGCTGAGCAGGTCTACCTCGTTCAAACCATACTTCTCGCAGAGAGACGGGATCGACAACGCGGGGATGGAAACCTGTTCGAAGTCCGCGATCCGGGCCTTGTCGTAGTCAACTGTTCCGCCGGTGAAGTTTGTCGCCGGATGTTCGGGGTCGGAAAATAGTGTCAAGGTCGTATCCTCGGACCAAGCACCACCGTGGTGGATTGTGACATGGTGAAGCTCCTGTTGGTCGATACGCCGCCGGAGTTGTAGACAACTCTCTTCGCTGGGCTCGACGATCAGTACTTTTCCTCCGTTTCGTGTACGGAGAGCCAAGTGAAGGGCTCGCGACCTACCAGCCTCGAGTGTGTCGAAAGGGGCTCCAACTTGGATAACCGTTGATCCTGGACCCACGAGGTTGTACGGGGGGCGCGCTGCCCGACGACGTTGGCCCACGGAATACTTGAGCTGGAAAGGAATGAAGCGCAGAGCCTTGTTGGCTTCGCGCACCAGGAACCTATGGAGGGGGTGTCGATGATTCCAACGGAAGCGGAGATACTGCCCTCTATTAGATTTCATCCCCAGATGATAGCCGTGGGCGCCGTGAACCGCTGCAAGAAACTACCGAGAATAGTCGACTCCCGACTGAGGAATCCTTCCCGCCGGCGAGCTACGCAAAGAGTTGGAGATCAGGTTCCCGAAATCTCACGCGGCGGAAAAGCCCGGATGAGACGAAGTTGAACCCTAGACCGGGAATCAGTAACCAAGGAGACGCTGTAGGGGCTCGATCTCCGACTGCACTACTAAAAGTTCCTCTGAGCTAAGTGCAAGTCGGCCCTTTCCTCGCTCTGAGGTGCGGATCTCCAGGCCACCCAGAGTAGTTTGGGAGGCATCAAGATGGCAGAATGCGCAGATGCGCTGGAGTTGAGACAGCGGATCCGCAACGAACTCCTCATATCGAACCTCAATTCGTTGGTTCTCGGGTACATCCACCAACCCGCTCAAAGATGAATCGACGCAGCGCCGCCACTGCCGGGCGACTACCGGCAGAACCTCCAATTCCCGCAGATCGTCGAACACTCCCTCATAGACCGGTCCCCACACCGGCGTGGTCGGACCAGGGGACTGGCAATTGAACTGTCGCCGCACCATCTGACCCCCGACTCGAAGAGCGTATCGAGGAGCCGACGCCGGGGGTAGGGCCCGCAATTTACCGATCAGGTAACGCCAGTCGGGCCTCGCAATCCACTGCCTGTAGGAAGACTCCACTACGTCATAGCCATCCCTAAGAAGGTGGATGAACCGAGCATCTGGAAAAAGCGAGTAAACGTACGGAACGCGAAGAGTGTTTGATACCGTCTTTTCGACCAGCACCGGCTCTTTCCACCACCGCTGCAACTGCTTCTCGATTTGCTTCCGATTACGGGACGAGACAGCAGTTGGTGGCAGTTCATCATGCGCCGAATTCTCACAGCCCATCCGCCAAACGAAGTTGACATCGTAAGGAACTACGGTGGCTCCCTCTTGACGCCCCAGGCAATCACGGAGCAGCTTAGTCCCCGAACGTGCAGCGCCGATCAGGACGACGAGTTCTTGCCTATTCATGGTCGGCGAATGGACGCAAGACCTGATCGTTCAGGTTGAGCTGTCCCAAATCCTGGCATGGCGACCTAGGCAGGCTTGAAATTTGCCAACCCCTGGTCGCCGCAGTCAGGGTAGCAGCATCGAAATTGTCCGGCACGATTCTTGATCCCAAGTTCCCTTACCCCAGCTGGCTGAACGGTCCCTTCATCGATCACGGATGCATTGCTGTCACAGAGTGAGGGCACCAAGAAGATTACGATGGTTCTCACGCGTATCCACATGGTCCAGCCTCAAGCCTTGAAGGCCTCGCAATCCTTGCCGTTAGACTGATGAATCGTCGAGCGGTAGCGCCTATTGGTAAATCTTCGCTAAGTTCTCCCCGCCGACCTCTATTGCCAAGGTCTTTCAGGTATCACCCGTAAGATCAACTAAATCACAGGTAACGATCTTCCAAGTTGCGTGCCCGCACTGCGCGCGCAGGGACACCGTAGGCAACTATTCCGGACTCGATGGAACCGAGAACGAGCGAGGCCGCCCCAACCACCGTTCCGTTTCCAATGGTTACGCTCTGAACCAGAGTGGCGCCCATTCCCACTGCTGAGCGGGTGCCGATCTGACAACTTCCCCCGACCGTTGCGCCAGGGGCAAGGCTTGCAAAATCCTCCATTACCGAATCGTGGTCAAGGCTTGAATTTGTATTGAGTATGCAGAACTGACCCACCGAACAGCATGGGTTTATTACAGCACCCGCCATGATCACGGTTCCAGCCCCAAGGTCTACGTTGCGGGCTATTGTTGCTGATGGATGGACAGCAGTGACGAAGGGAAGATCGGGGCAGCATTGTATTGCCCAGTCGGCGATCTTTGATCGAGCGTCATTATCACCAATGGCGATGAGCGTGCCCCTTATTGAGTGTTCTCTCACACGATCTACGAGGTCCGTTCTTTTCCCAATTACAGAGTAACCGAGCGTCTCTTCGCCGATGCTTCGGTAGTCGTCTAGCAACCCGGCTATTCGATATCTGCCTACTTGTTCGACTATGTCGATAACTACCTTGGCATGCCCTGAGGAGCCGATTATTAGAATATCGTCCATACCAATTTGGCCTCGGCGATACTGAACGGCTAAATCCATTGGTCGTAGATCGCCGTCGCTAAAACGATTCTCTGACCGACACTACTGCCTGATCTCGGTGGGGACAATGGAGGACTCCCCCCGGTAAGTCTCCATAACCCTCACAAGAACCAGAGAAGCCGAACTTCATTGCCTTACGATGGCGCCCGCGAGTCGCAGCCTATTTTACCGCTGGCCATCCTGCCGCTCGCACCAGCCGAACCTTGCCTCCCGCTAGAGCAAAGACCAGAACGGCGATAACGATTGTCTGTAGGGTCAGGGTGACAGCGTGAGTCAAAGATATCGTTACCCACCGGTAGGTCAACAGAAAGGGGCCCAAAAGATAGAAGTACCAACCTGCGTTTCCAACGGAACGCCTTCGCATCCATGCTTCCGTGGCTCCAAGTAATGCGCCGGCCAAGGGCGCTACGACGAGCATCCCGCCGAGTGCAAAGTTCCAGTAAAGTTCCGTGGGGCCATCGGGCGGAATACCCCCCTGCGAATCCGATCCATACACCTCGCGGGCGAAATCCAGACCCGGCGAAATTAGGGGCTTTGACGGCCAGAGGGCCCGCGGTATTGGAGCAGAGAACGGGGCTAAATAGGTCTTGCCACGCTGATAGTTAGTCCATCCATGTTCTAGGGCAACGCGCAGGTTCGCCAGACGGCTGTAGTCCAGCATGCTGCGATTAATTGCAAGTGAATCAAAAGTTTCCATAGATACGGGGGAAACAAGGCGGTAAGGTGAGCCCGGAGACGAGCGGGCACTTGAGACGAAGGTAAAGAGAGCAAGTACCAGCAAAACCAGAACTACCGTAACCCAGCGCTTTGTCGGTACCCCAACCATCCGCTGAACGGCGAGAAGGATTATTGCGGTCACTACCAAATCGCTACGGGAGCTCGCGTATACAGCAGGCAGCAAAGCAAGGCCGAACAGTAGAGCGTTACCAAACCTCCATATCCCCAGATGCTGTCTGGGCCGCAGACCTAAATGGAGTGCCGCCGCTGGCAGTGCAACCTGAGAGAACATACGCAACAGATTCTCGAATCCAAAACTCTCTTTCTCATGGAGACGGATAGCACGTTTAGCTGAGAGGTCCGCTGGGTCGAACCCACCTGTTGCCTGCGCGAACAGGAATAGAACTCCCAAAGAACACACACCAATTAGTAGGCATATGATGCGTGTCCAGTAAGGTCGACTGACGGTCACGCGCAACAAGAACACCCGCGACCGCGGTGTACTGAGGAAAGCCCGAAAACCGGCCCAATAACCGATGCCCACCAACCCGATAGCCAACGCGTAAATGAGGGCATCGCCAACTAGATCTATCGACGACTGACCTCTCAGAAAGTAAAAGTCGACGACTGCCTGACTCGGTCTACCGGTCGCCAGATAATAGGAGCGCAGACCCGCGCCTGCCACCGCAGAAACGACAACGAGATCCCAACCGCTCAAGACTGGCTGGCCCCTCCAATAAGCTACAACTAGGGTGACGGCGACTAATTGGGCCGCAAAGGCAACAAAGAGGAGAGCTGGATATGCCAGCGACACACCGTAGGAACCAACTGCAACGAGTACTGCGATGACACCCAACCGATATTGGATCAGCGGGCGCACATTCCCCAGGCCATTGGCGGTTGAGCTTTTAGGCGCCGGAGTTGCAGAGCGGGCCTTAGCGCGCTCAGCAACCATTCCCACACCGGTCTCGACGCTTCTTAGGTAGTGCCTTCAACAACTTGGCGAAGAATTCAATGTCTTCTGCGCAAATCACAACGAACATCGATTCGCGCTCCGTAACCTCGGCCGCACCGAGCGCGACGCATTGGTCGGATCTCTCGTTTTCTGCCTGGACGGCCACTGCGCAAGAAACCCTACCGTCACGAATGGCCCCGGCATTGAGGATGCGTGTCGCTGGTGCCAGAAACCTTTGTCCAGAGCTCCCTCGGACCTGGTCCAAGGGCGTCGCCCCCGGATCCCCCGGGGAAATGTGGCGTGTGGCGGCGCAATCGTTCTGGACATCGGCACCGGCGATCTGAGCACCCGAGCCATTGTCCACACCTTCGGTATACTTGCAGCCGCTGCGTCTTCGTACGCTGTCCGGCAAGCGGCGCTTAAAAACACTGGCTACGTTCTGTTCATAAAGCTACCGAGGGGCTCTACCGCGGCTCTGGGTTTAGCTCCGGTCAGTTCCTTAGCCTTCTGCAACACTCCCAACACGTCATCGGCACGGTCGATTGCCCTCTCCAAAATCTCGCCAATCTGAGTTGCATCGTTGGGTTGCACTGCAGTTCCCGTAGGCAGGATCATCACGCTTTCACAAGCCCGCTCTGTGACGGGAAGAGAAGGAGGCTCATGGGTCTCCTCAGATACATAGGGTTCCATCTTGTGAACGCCAGGGAAGAAATATCTGCGAGCAAGAACGTTTTCGGCAAGAAGTACCTGAACCAACGAATCTCGATCGAGAGCGCAACTCGGATTCACCAAAGCTACAACATACTGGTGATTCCACTCGTATCCGGCCGGCGGCTGCAGCAATGAAATCCCAGGCAGATGAGCTACTGCTCTTGAGTAAGCCTGATGATTCTCCGTATTCCGTTGAACGATCTCATTTAGAAACTCGAGATTTGTAAGACCCATTGCAGCGCACGGCTCACTCATCTTGCCGTTCAGACCCAAGAGCTCAACTCGATCGAACCCGGCAAAACCGAAGTTGCGCATTAGGCGAAGCCGGTCTGCGAGCGCGTCGTCGTCGGTCAGAATCGCACCACCTTCGAAGGTATTGAGGAACTTGGTCGCATGAAACGACAGCACCTCCGCACCTCCAAACAGGCGCCGAGGGCCGTCCTTCCATCCACAGGCGAGGGCGTGCGCCGAGTCGAAGATAAGCGCTAAGTTCGCGGACGCCGTCACATTTTCGAGGGCCGAATCATCGATAGGCAAGCCCCAGGTTCGCACTGCTATCACTCCTGATGTTTGGGAGCCCACTACCCTGCTGACCGATTTGGGGCCGATCGCGTGATAGCAGCCCTCGATGTCTGCGAAGGTTGGAGTTATACCCTGCCAACGGATTGCATGTGCAGTGGCGACGAACGTAAAGGACGGGATAACGACCTGATCGCTCAGGGCTAGCGCTTTGGCGGCAAGTTGCAGGGCGACGGTCCCGTTGCAGACGGCGACACAGTTGCGGGCCCGCGAGATTGAAGCAATCGCCTCCTCGAATTCGCGGACCATAGGACCGTCGTTCGACAACCACCCTGAACTAAAGATCTGGTCCAACCGCCGGTAGAACCTGTCACGGTCCCCGATGTTCGGTCGGCCGACATGGAGGGGCATATCGAAGCGTGGCCTGCCCCCGAATAAGGCCAGCGATTGTGAGCGATACACTAGCCAACTATAACCAGTTTCAAGCTAAGCGACCCATGGAGGTACTTAGCCTGAACCAACCGTCGAGGTCCCCGGTGTGAGCCGATTGGCGCAGGTAACCGGCAGATCCGCCTTTTTCGGGTGCTAGAACCCAGAGATCGGGCAATTGAAGAGCAAATCTCCAAGGTTGGACTGAATTAGGATCTGACGTCGTAACCCTGTCATGAATTCCGGCACGCTTTGTTCGGCCTTTGCGTTCTTCATGCTTGTGCTCATAAATCCAGATGATCCGCTCGGCAGTCGCTGTTTTAGTTCCCGCGCGAAAAAGCCGAAGCGGCCTTGAGGACATCGTCGGCGGGCCTGAACTCCCAGTTCTCCTTCTCCCGCTCTTTAATCCCAGTGCTGTTCCTAACTCGTCGAATCGGGCTGGCCGCCGGCATCCCTGCCGTTTTGGACGACCTGCTAGCGACTCCGAGCGTACCCGAATTGTTAAGCGGTCCGAGGATCCCCTCGAAGCGGTTGCTCCCGGCCTGCATTGCCCCGGCGACCATCGTTACTCCACTCCCCGGTCGCTCATCTCTTGCGGGTACTTATTAGTTAAAGGCTGTGCGTTGGTAGTCTGACTCCCACGGACCAACTTCCTTGTATTGTTGACTTTGCCAGAGTTTCCCGCGTGGGCGAACAACGAAAAAGCTAAGGAACCCGTTTGAGCCACATTGCCGAAGAAGGACATGCTTCCGACGAAGTAATAAATCTCCGTAGCGTCCTCGCTTTGCTTCGGCGACGGCAGATTCTCATTTATTTCGTGATCGCCGCGGTGCTGGCCGTGACCGCAGTGGTTACGTGGCGGATGACACCAGTTTATCAAGCAACCGCGCGCGTAGAGGTATTGGCGCACACGACATCCGTATCCGGTCAGCCTTCGATAGAGAACTTTATCGATCCCAGAAGTGCGCTACAAACCCAGGTTGAGCTAATCAAGAGCGAACTAGTCCTAGAGTCCGCTGCATCCACATTGGGGCTGGAAAGCGCGACGCCACTTAGGAATAGCTTATCGGCGCAACTGCTTGAGAATACTCAGATAGTAGAGATTCGAGTACAGAACACCGTTCCGGAAGAAGCCAGGGAGTTTGCGAATGTGATCGCGAATTCGTACCTTGAGTTTCGACGTGAGCGAGCACAAGAGACAAGCGCAGCCGCAAGCGAGGCGATCGGGCGTCAAATACAACAGCTTCGGGAAAAGATCGCCGAGATTGAGGCAAGTGGCGAAGCCGCGACACTAGGGTCGCCCGCCAGAATTGAGCGCGACAGTCTGATTGCCCAGTTGGGGGGTCTGGAAGGTCAGTTTCGAAACCTCCCGGACGCCGAGATTTTGAACCGTGGTGGCGGAACCATAGTCTCCGAAGCCGGAATCCCCGAGGAGCCCATTCGCCCCAGGAAGGCCATCAACATGGGCCTCGCATTAATGGTTGGTTTGGTTCTAGGTATCGGCGCCGCTTTTCTGGCCGAATCCCTAGACGACCGCATTAAGGGTCCGGAGGAAGTGGAGCGCCTCCTGGGCGTGCCCGTGCTTGGTCATATCCCAATTGTCGACAAATGGGCGGACCAAGGTATGGCCAGTTTGGCAATAGAAAGCGAAACGAGTTCCGGTGCCGCCGAGGCCTACCGTACCCTGCGTACCAACCTGCGGTTTGTCTCGCTGGATGTGCCCATACGCAGCCTCTTGATCACGAGTTCAACAGCCGGTGCAGGCAAAACCACTACCGCGGCCAACCTTGCGGCGGTGATGGCTCAGGGGGGCATTAAGACCATCCTGGTGGCCGGTGATCTACGCAAACCTGCGGCCCACCGCATGTTTGGTCTTAGCAACAACGGAGGTATCGTTCAGGCGCTGGACACCGATACTCCCCTCCCCAAACTCCTCCAACGGCATGATCATTCCAACTTGAGACTTCTGGCTTCCGGAGGTACCCCGCCCAACCCCACCGAGGTTCTTGCTTCAGCCCGATTCAAGGAACTGCTAGATCAACTGACCAGCGCCAGTGAAATGGTTATCGTCGATTCACCACCCATCCTGGGTCTGGGAGACGTCAGTGCCCTGGCTGCCCGCGTTGACGGGGTCCTCATGGTTGTGAACGCCGGTTCAGTCACCAAGAAGGAATTGGTTGACGGCGCGGATCAGGTACGCAAGGCGGGCGGCAACATCATCGGTTGCGTCCTGAACGCCGTGGACGCCAAGGATGGTTACGGGTACTACTACCAGCACTACTATGCGGATTACGTGAAGGAATCGCCGACTTCCAACGGTGCGGCGGCCGGCAAGGGTGCGGCGGCCGGCAACGGTGCGGCGGCCGGCGATCTCGCGGAAGACATCATCCCCGTCAATGGTGACCGGCAGGGCGAACCCCAAGGGAACGAGCAACCAGCGATGGCGTCTCCCGCGGAGGACAGTCGTTAGGAAGATCAACTTGTACCCTCCACTAGTTCGACGAGCGCCAGGAGGAAACTCGTTCGGGGCCAGCTCTTGGATGGCTCACTGAGGCGGCTGCGGGACATTCTCATCTCAGCGGGGATGCTCGCTCTCCTCGGTCCTCTCCTCTTGCTGCACGCTATTTACGTACTCGCCCGCAGGCGTAGCCTGCCCTGGCGCGGTGCCTGGTATCTCGGGAGAGCCGGGGAGCCTTTTAAGAGCTTCTCGTTGCGAGGCCCCCGTATCACCGACAGGACAGGTGCCCAGACCCAGACCCGTCGCCGCCAACTTGTGAAGGATCTCCCCCGCCTACTGAACGTGGTGCGCGGGGAAATGCGGCTGATAGGTCCTGAACCCAGACTAGTCGCCGAACCTCCCGAGAAACTCGAGTTCCCAATCGAGCGTCCCGGCTTCACGGGTCTGCGGCAACTAAGCAAGGCTCGGAACAAACCTGTCGACCAGCACCCCGAATACGACCGCTTCTATGAGCTCAACCGCTCGTTCGGGCTGGACCTGTGGATTCTCTGGCGCACCCTGCTGTTCGTATTGCTCGGTCGGAATGCCGGTCTGCGATTGGCCGCTAGACGGTGGGAGCGCAACCCCGCCTGGCGAGATGGCCTGCCCGCACGCGTTAAGGCGATACCCCGACGTAAAAAGAGCTTCCGCAAGATGCGGATCGTCTGGGGGGTTGCCGCAATCGCGGCTGCCGTCCTCCCCGGGTTGGTTTCCGCCATGCTGGCTCGGCAGGACCTGGAAGATGCCCGCAGGGCACTGCTGGAGGCCCGTCGCGCTGCCCAAAGCCTGCAGGCAGAACGGGCGGGCCGGGCGCTGAGTGCTGCCGAGGAAAACTTCGACAGCGCAAACCAACGCTTGCGGTCGTGGACCACCTGGGGCATTCAGGCCATCCCCGGGCTCAACAACAACCTGCAGGTGGCCCGCGATTTAGCGGAGACCGGTGACCTGATCGTCGAGTCGGGGCGGGAGGGTCTTTCGGTTCTGCAGCGGATGCCCATCGAGGACGGGAAGATTGTGGCGCCGTTCAAGGATGGAGTTCTGGACATCGCTCCCTGGCGCGAGGCACGGCCGCCTGCCAACAAGATGCTGGATCTGATCGGCCGGGCTCGGGAGCAGGTGGCCGACTCCCCCACTCTTCTTGTCGTACCGACCGTCGCTGCCGCCCGGCAAAACGCCTTGGAGACCCTCCAACAGGCCGAGCACCAGGCTGAGGT
>Ga0247713_1001230_pt1 | contig 13110 bp, 11 predicted proteins | sample 21E_NmetaG_FD_189936 | JGI IMG/M metagenome (GOLD analysis project Ga0247713, IMG submission 189936) | Soil microbial communities from hillslope of Landscape Evolution Observatory, University of Arizona, Oracle, AZ, United States - 2-1-E_N | ecosystem: Engineered > Artificial ecosystem >... | reverse complement strand
ACGACGGAACCCTTCACCGGCCCGGTGACCGGCGCGAAACCGGAGCGGTCCGGTAGCAGCGCGGCCAGGTTGCAGTTGACGCGGCGGCTGCCCGCCGTCCAGGAGGCCTCGGTGAGGTTGTTCCAGTAGACGGTGAGCTTCTTCTCCTCGATCACCTCCGCGCCGCCGGCGTACTCGCCGGCGATGCGGGTGCACTCGGGCTGGAGGAACTCGTCCTGGTCGGCGACGGCGGGGAACTCCTCGGGGAACTCCTCGGACAGGTCGACGATGCCGACGGTCTCCACCGCGTGCGGCCCCGCGCAGTCCACCGGGTCGCCGATCGTGCGCCCGTCGATGCCCAGGCAGGTGCCCGGCTCGTGCACGGCCGACTGGTCCTGCTCGGCCACCCGCCCGGTGGTCGGGTACAGCGCCCCGGACCGCGACGCGCTCTGCAGCCCGCACCGCAGCTCACGGTCACCCTGCTCCCACTTCGCCGGCGACGGCTTGAGCGCGCCGATCCGGTAGCGGCCGTCGGGGTCGAACTTCCCGTCCAGGTAGCCGGTGACGACGGGCGTGCACCGCTCTTCGACGAGCCGGCGCCAGCCGGCGTCGTCGGGCAACGCCGTCTGGTCCACCAGCCGCACGGACCCGGCCTGCTCGAACAGGTGCGGCTGGGCGCAGTCGACGACGGCGGTGTCGGCGGCGTCCGGGCGCGTCCACATCAGGCAGGTACCCGGATCGGCCGGCGGCGGCGGCAGCTCGACCACCTCCGGCGCTGCCGGCTCGGACGGCAGCGCGGTGATCGAGCTGAGCACCGGCACCTGGGCGCCGGCGAACGCGTCGAGGGTGGCGACGCCGAACATCGTCAGTGCCCCGACGAGCACGCCGGTGGCGATCCGGCGGACGGGCGCGCCCGGCGCGGCGACGGCGGTGGGTGGGGGGTGTTCGGCGAGGCCGGCAGGAGGGGGAGCGTCGGCCACACCGACAGGGCCACCGTGGGGAGTCAGTCGGTCCATGTCGGCCGTCATCATGCCGTGACCTGTCGGCGGCACCCCCGCGGGTGCGGCTGCGGCGCGGTCATCGGTCGATATGGTGCTGCGAGCGTCGCGGTCCGGGCAGCGGACCGCGCGGGGGAGGGTCCGTGGACGAGAACGACCGGCGGGAGCCCGGCGGGCCGCCGCCGGAGCCCGGCCGCATGCGGTTCCAGGACGAGGACACCACTGCCCGCGAGCCCACGCTGGCCGAGCGGCGGGCCCGGGAGCGGGCGCGGCGCGCCGAGGAGGCCGAGCGTCTGGCCGGCGAGCGGGACGCGCGACGGCGCAGGCGGGTGCTCGTCGGCGCCGGGGTGACGGTCGGGGTGGTCGCGTTGATCGCGGTCGGCTACGCGGCGGCGCAGCCCGAGGACGAGGTCGTGGCGCGCTGCGTCGACGAGGAGACCGGCGTGGTCGTCGACGACGCGAACTGCGCGACCCCGGCCTCCGGCGGCTACTACGGCGGCGGCGTCCACCCGATCTTCATCGGTACCGGTGGCCGCCAGTACCACTACACCTACGGTGGGTCGGGCGAGGCCGGGCAGCGCGCCACCGGCGGCACCACCGTGCGCCCGCCCGAGGGCAGCCGCGTCACCACCCCGTCCGGACGGACGATCTCCCGCGGGGGCTTCGGCGTCTCGGGCGGCACCGGCAGCGGCGGCTCCTAGCCGATGCAGCGCCACCAGGGCGAGCCGCGGCCGGGCTCGTCGCCGAGCAGGGGATGGTCTACGGCACGCCGGGGCGCGGGCGCGACGGCGGGCCTCGGCCGTACTGGGACGAGTCGGTGCACTACACGTTCTCGATGGACCAGGTGCTGGCGCTGGAGGCCGACGTCGAGCTGCTGCACGCGATGTGCCTGGAGGCCGTCGAGCACGTCGTCGCCGTCGAGCGGTACCGCGACTTCGCGCTGCCCGAGCACGCCTGGGAGGCCGTGGCCGCGTCGTGGCGGCGTCACGATCCGCACGTCTACGGCCGGTTCGACCTGCGCTACGACGGGCGCGGGCCGGCGAGGCTGCTGGAGTACAACGCGGACACCCCGACGACGCTGCTGGAGGCGTCGATCCTGCAGTGGTACTGGCGGGGGGACCTCCACCCCGGGGACGACCAGTGGAACTCGCTGCACGAGCGGCTCGTCGAGCGCTGGGGGAGGTCCGCGACCGACTGCCGTCGAGCGAGGTGCACTTCACCTGTTCGCGCGCCGACGCCGGCGGCGAGGACCACGTCACCGTCTCCTACCTGCAGGAGACGGCGGCCGAGGCGGGGCTGGACACCGTCGGCCTCGCCATCGAGGACATCGGTTGGGACGCCGAGCTGAACCGGTTCGTCGATCTCGAGGAGGCACCGATGGCCGCGGTGTTCAAGCTCTACCCCTGGGAGTGGCTGCTCACCGACGACTTCGGCCGCCACGCGCTGAGCAGCCTGCCCGAGACGCTGTGGACCGAGCCGCTGTGGAAGACCCTGCTGTCGAACAAGGCGCTGCTGGCCGTGCTGTGGGAGCTGTACCCCGACCACCCCAACCTGCTGCCCGCCTACCTCGACGAGCCCGGGATGCTCACCGAGTACGTCCGCAAGCCCCGGCTGGGCCGGGAGGGCGCGAACATCTCGATCGCACCGCATCCCCGAGAAGTGAGCCGCTCCCCAGGAGGTTCCCCATGATCACGCCGGGCTTCTTCGAGATCATCGGTCGCGGGATCGGCGCGATCCTGCTGTACGCGGTGGTCGGCGCACTGCTGATGCTGCTCGGCTTCTACGCGATCGACTGGACGACGCCGGGCAAGCTCTCCGCGATGGTGCGCGAGGGCCTGCCGAACGCGGTGATCGTCGCGGCCGCGGGCATGGTGAGCATGGCGTTCATCGTGGTCGTCGTGATCTACGCGTCCAGCGGGCTGCTGCTGGAGGGCCTGCTCGCGTCGCTGATCTTCGGCGTGGTCGGCATCGTCGCCCAGGTCGGCGGGGTGCGGCTGCTGGAGTGGGTGACCGGCATCGCGATCGGCGAGGTGCTGCGCGCGGAACGGGTGGTGCCTCAGGCCTGGGTCGTCGCGGCGGCCCACCTGGCGCTGGGGCTGGTCGTCGCGGTCGCGATCCTGTAGGACAGTGGCCTACGCATGATCAGAACGGCCCGGTCAGCTCGCCGAGCCGGTCGGTGAGCCGCATGTTCTCCCGGTAGTCCACCGGGCAGACCACGACGGAGACGCCGTCGTCGGCCAGCGCCTCGCGCAGCGCGGGCAGCAGCTCGCCGGCGGCGCCGACCCGGTATCCCCGGGCCCCGAAGCTCTCGGCGTGGCGGACGAGGTCGGGGTTGCCGAACCGGACGTGCGCGCTGCGGCCCAGCTCCAGCTCCATCTTCCACTCGATCAACCCGTACGCCCCGTCCTCCCAGATCAGGACGGTGAGCGGGACCCGCTCGCGGATCGCGGTCTCGATCTCCTGGCTGTGCATGAGGTACGCCCCGTCCCCGACCGCGGCCAGCACGCGGGGCCCGGGACGCTCCAGGGCGGCGGCGATCGCGCCCGGGAGCGCGAAGCCCATCGTCGACAGGCCGTTGGACAGCAGGCAGGTGTTCGGCGCGTAGGTGGGGTAGAGCCGGGCCATCCACATCTTCACCGCGCCGGTGTCGGCGAGCACGATGTCATCGCGGCCCAGCGCGGCGCGGGTGTCGGCGACCACCCGCTGCGGGCTGAGCGGGTGGCGGTCGTCGGCCGCGCCGCGGGTGAGCTCGTCGTCGAGCAGCCGGCGGATCCCGGCGCTCGGGCCGTCGTCGAACCGGCGCGGGACCGCCGCGGCCAGCGCGTCGACCGACCGGGCGATGTCGCCCTCGATGCCGACGGTCACCGCGTAGTGCGCGTCGACCTCGGCCGGGAACGCGTGGACGTGCACGATCCGCACGTCCCCGTCCGGGTTGATCTTGATGGGGTCGAACTCCTGCAGCTCGTAGCCGACGGCGACGATCGTGTCGGCGTCGTCGAAGCCGAAGTTGGCGTAGTCGTGACGCATGAAGCCGACGGCGCCCAGCGCGAGCGGGTGGTCGTCGGGGAACACGCCCTTGCCGTGGAACGTCGTCGCCACCGGCACGTTCCAGGCCTCCGCCAGCGCCACCAGGGACCTGCCGGCGTGGTGGCGCGCGGCGCCGTGCCCGGCCAGCAGGATCGGCCGCCGCGCCTGGGCGAGCACCTGCGCCGCCCGGGCGACCTGGCCAGGTGCCGGGTCCTCGTAGCGGACGCGGTTCACCGGCAGCGGTGCCGCCCCGGCGGGAGCGGCAGCGCCCTCGACGTCCTGTGGCACGGCCAGGTAGGTCGCGCCGGGCCGCTCGGTCTCGGCGACCTTGAAGGCGCGCCGGACCATCTCCGGCACCGCCGCGGGCCCGGGCACCAGGTCGGCCCACTTCGTGATCGGCCGGAACATCCCGACCAGGTCGACGGCCTGGTGCGACTCCTTGTAGATCCGGCTCAGCCCGACCTGCGCGGACAGGGCCACCAGCGGGGTGGAGTTGGTCTGGGCGTCCGCGACGCCGAGCTGGAGGTTGATCGCGCCGGGCCCCAGGGTCGCCGAGCAGACCCCGGCCCGGCCGGTGAGCCGGCCGGCGATCTCCGCCATGAACGCGGCCCCCTGCTCGGAGCGGGTGAGGACGTAGCGGATCGACGAGCGGGCCAGGGCGTCGACCAGGTGGATGTTCTCCTCGCCGGGGACGCCGAAGACGTGGCGGACCCCCTCGGCCTCCAGGCAGCGGACGAGGAGCTCGGCAGCCGTGGGTTCGGCGGGCATGCGGCAAGGTTAGCGACGACCGGCGGCCGGCGACGTTCACCCGCGGCAGCGCTTCGGTCCGACCGTCCCGCTCCTCGGGGTGCGTCTCAGGGGTCACCGGCGCCCCGACCACCGGCATCCGGCGGGCTGACGAGGTCGGGCGTCGCCGGCACGCGCCGTGGCGGGCCGGAGCCCACCGCGGCGAGCGCGGCGGCGCCGGACGGCGCGACGGCGACGGTGCCGCCGGCGGCCTCGTGCCGCCGGGCCCACTCGGTGAGCGCGTCGCGGGCGGCGAGGTCGAGGAAGTCGACCTCGAGATCGATCGTCACCCGGCTCCCGGGCGGGACCTCGGTGAGGGCGCGGACCAGTGCGGGGAGGGCGAGGAAGCTCAGCGAGCCGACGACGGCGACCCGCCACCGGGGCGCGTCGGGGCAGCCCACCTGCTCGGCCCGGATGCGGGCGGTCACCACCCGCCGCAGCACGAGCAGCAGCGCGAGCCCGAGCCCGAGCAGCACGCCCGCCAGCAGGTTCACGAAGACCACACCGAGCACCGTGGCCAGGTAGACCGCGGTCTCGCCGGTGCAGCGGGCGGCGCGGATCCCGGCCGGCTTCACCAGGCGGACCCCGACGACGACGAGCAGCCCGGCCAGCACGGCGAGCGGAACCTGCCGGACCGAGCCGGCAAGCAGCACGGCGAACAGCAGCACCCAGACCCCGTGCAGCACCGCCGAGACACGGGTGCGGGCGCCGGCGTCGACGTTGGCGGTGCCGCGGGCGATCTCGCCGGTGACCGGCAGCCCGCCGAGGAGGCCCGAGACCATGTTCGCCGCACCCTGCCCGACCAGCTCGCGATCGAGGTCCGTGCGGGGGCCGCCGTGCGTGCGGTCGATCGCCAGGGCGGCGAGCAGGCTCGCGACGCTCGCGGCGAGCGCCACCGTCAGCACCCCACCGGCCACGGCCGCCCACTGCCCGGTGGGCAGCACCGGCGGCGCGACCGCGTCGAGCAGGTCGCCCGGCAGCGCGACCCGGCGGACGTCGAGCGCGAGGACGGCGGCGAGGACCGTCGCGATCAGGACGGCCGCGAGCGGCGCCGGCACCAGGCGCACCCGCGCGGGCAGCCGCGGCCACAGAACCAGCAGCGCGACGACGAGGCCGCCGACGGCGACGGCGGCCGGGTCCGCCGCGGCGACCGCGGCCGGCAGCGCCGTGACCGCGGTGAACGCCGAGGCCTGCTGCTCGCCCCCGAGCAGGACGTGGACCTGCTGCAGGACGATCGTCACGCCGATGCCGGCGAGCATCGCGTGCACGACGACCGGGGAGATCGCCAGCGCGGAACGAGCCACCCGAGCGAGCCCCAGCAACACCTGCAGGAGCCCGGCGGCGACCGTGATCGCGCAGGTGACGGCCCAGCCGAAGCGCGCGACGAGGTCGGCCACGATCACGGCCAGGCCGGCGGCGGGCCCGCTCACCTGCAGCACGGAGCCGCCCAGGGCCCCGGCGACCACTCCGCCGACCGCGGCGGCGATCACCCCGGCCATGACCGGCGCGCCGGACGCCACGGCGATCCCGAGCGACAGCGGGACGGCGACGAGGAACACCACCAGCGACGCGGGCAGATCGTGTCGGGCGATGGCCCGCAGGCGCGCCGGCAGCGCCGGCCTGCCCGGTCCGTCGAGGTCGTCGGCGGCGGTGTGCACGGGTGGTCCTCCGGGTGTCGGTCCCTGTGGTGATCACGAGCAGAGTCGGCCGCGAAGGTGATCAAGCGCTGAGAGCGACCTGAGGACGCTCTCAGCCGGGCCCGGTTCACCCGAGGGGGCGGTCCGGCCACGGCCGGTCCGTAGGCTGGGTCCGTGCAGGCTCCCCGGCTGGTCGCCACCGACGTCGACGGCACGTTGCTCGGCCCCGACGATCGGGTGGGCGCCCGCGCGGCCGCCGTGATCGGCAGGCTGGTCGCGGGCGGCACCGGGTTCGTCCTGGTCACCGGGCGCCCGCCGCGGTGGATCCCACCGGTGGTGGCGCAGCTGGGGCTGCCCTGCCTGGCGGTGTGCGCGAACGGCGCGGTGCTCTACGACGCCGCCGCCGACGAGGTGGTGTGGGCCCGCACGCTCGCGCCCGAGGCGCTGGCGCGGCTCGCCGAGGCCGCCGTCGCGGCGCTGCCGGGATGCGGCCTGGCGGTCGAGCGGATCGGCGCCGGCGCGTTCGACGACGCCGCCGCGCACTTCGTCGCCGAGCCGGACTACCGGCACGCCTGGCCGGACCCGGACAACGGCCTCGCTCCGCGCGCGCGGCTGCTGGAGCAGCCGGCGGTGAAGCTGCTGGTCCGCTGCCCCGGGATGAGCAGCGATGCGATGGTCGCCGCGCTCGCCCCGCTGGTCGGGGACGCGGCGGACCTCACGTTCTCCCACCCCGGCGGCCTCGTGGAGGCCTCCGCGCCGGGCATCACGAAGGCGAGCGGGCTGGCCGACGTCGCCCGCGCGGCCGGGGTTGCGCGCGCGGACGTCGTCGCGTTCGGCGACATGCCCAACGACCTGGAGATGCTGCGCTGGGCCGGGCACGGGGTGGCGATGGGCAACGCGCACCCGGTGCTGCTGGAGGTCGCCGACGAGGTCACGGCGACGAACGCCGAGGACGGGCTCGCGCTGGTGCTGGAGCGCTGGTTCTGACCGCACCCGCCCCCTGCACGGCGGGCCGGGTAGCGTCGGCCCGCGTAGCATGACCGGCCGTCAGCGCGTCCCCGCCCGGGCCGTGCCCGCCCCAGCCGCCCGGAGGCCCCGCACCGTGGCCCAGCTCGCCACCCGCAACGGCACCGCGCCCCATGCCACCCCCACGCGTGACATCGCGGCGGGCGGGCGCGCCGCCGGTGGCCCCGGCACCGAGCCGCCGCGCCGGTTCGCGCTGGGCGAGGCGGACATCCGGGCGCTGCACGCGGTGCAGCGCGCCGCGGACCGGCCGGCGCTGCTCGCCGCGGCCCGCGGGATGTCGCTGTTCGGCGAGCACGCGGCCGGCTGGCTCGCCCTCGGTGCGCTCGGCGCGGCCACCGACCGCGGCCGCCGGCGTGAGTGGGTCACCGCCACCGCCGGGGTCGCCCTGGCGCACGCCGCCTCGGTCGGGGTCAAGCGCGTGGTGCGGCGGGCCCGGCCCGAGGACCCGCGGGTGCGGGTGCTGGTCGGCACCCCGAGCCGGCTGAGCTTCCCGTCCGCGCACGCCACCTCCACCGCCGCCGCCGCGCTGCTGTTCGGCCGCCTGCTGCGTCGCGCGCCCGCCGCGGCCGTCCGGCCACCGGCCGTCGTGCCGGTGGCCGTGGCCTCGCTGGCCGTGGTGCCGATGGCGCTGTCGCGGCTGGTGCTCGGCGTCCACTACCCGTCGGACGTCGTGGCCGGTTCCGTGCTCGGCGCCGCCGTCGCCGCCGTCGTCACCGTGGCGCGCCCGCCCGTCGCGGGGCGCGCCGGGAGGACCCGCCCATGACCAGCACGTCGAGCACCGCGCCCGAGACCGGGGCTCCGCTGCCGGTGCGCACCCCGATGGGCGTCACGAGGGGCCTGCTGCGCAGCATGCGCCCGCGCCAGTGGGTGAAGAACGTGCTGGTCCTGGCGGCGCCGTTCGCCGCCGGGATGCTGATGAACGCCGAGATCGCCGTCGAGCTGGCACTGGCGTTCGTCGCGTTCTCGCTCGCCGCATCGGGCATCTACCTGGTCAACGACGTCAACGACGTCGACGCCGACCGCGCTCATCCGACGAAGCGGAACCGGCCGATCGCGGCCGGGATCGTGCCGCCGGCGTTGGCGCTGGGGCTCGCGATGGTCCTGCTGGCGGGGGCGCTCGTGCTGGGCGCGCTGGCGTCGGTCCCGCTGCTGATCGTCGTGGCGGTGTACGTCGCGGTGCAGCTGTCGTACTGCTTCTGGCTCAAGCACCAGCCGGTGCTCGACATCTGCATCGTCGCCTCCGGCTTCCTGCTGCGCGCGATCGCCGGCGGGGCCGCCACCGGCATCGCACTGTCGCAGTGGTTCCTGCTCGCGGCCGGGTTCGGCTCGCTGTTCATGGTGGCCGGCAAGCGCTACGCCGAGATCCGCCTCGCCGAGCGGACCGGCGCGAAGATCCGCAAGTCGCTGGAGAGCTACACCGCCTCCTACCTCCGGTTCGTCTGGGCGCTCTCGGCCACGGTGCTGATCATGACGTACGGGCTGTGGGCGTTCGAGATCCGCGAGGCCCAGGTGCACACCACGGTGTGGTCGGTGATCTCGATGGTCCCGTTCGTCGTCGCGGTGCTCCGCTACGCCGTGGACGTCGACGGCGGCAACGGCGGCGAGCCCGAGGAGATCGCGCTCGGCGACCGGGTGCTGCAGGTCCTCGCGGTGGCGTGGATCGGCCTGCTCACCCTTGCGGTGTACCTGTAGACGCGTCCTCCACGATCTCGTAGATCACGGCCCCGCCCGCGCTGTACACCTCCTGCAGGAACGGCAGGCCGGCCAGGTCGCGCAGGCCCGGCGAGCGCGGCCGGTTCGCGTTCACCAGCTCGGAGCCGAGCATCACGAAACCGATGTCCAGGCGCGCGACGGCGGCGCGCACGGCGTCGTCGTCGGCGTAGTGGCGGAAGCGCTGTTCCAGCAGCTCCACGTCGGTGCCGGTGAGACCGATGTCGGTGTAGTGACCGGCCAGCGGCAGGACGCCGCCGACGGCGTACATCCAGGGGCTGCCGTCGCGCCGGTCGTTGAGGACGCGCACGCCCGGCGGGACGATCTCGGCGAGCACGGCGACGGCGGCGCGGTCGGCCGCCGTGAACGGCCGGTCCTCGGTGTGGGCGGCCATCCGGACGGTGTTGCGCGTGACGCCGAGGCCGTCGTCGGCGACGGCGAGCCCGGCGAGCACGGCCGCGGCGGTGACCGGCACGGCGCGGCGCACCGCGGGCGCCGACCGCCGGACGAGCTCGGCCGCACAGCGCTGGGCCTGCGCCACCCCGTGCCCGGCGATCAGGCTCAGCGGCACGGCGAACAGGCCGGCGAGGCGCCAGCGGTCGTTCCACCACGGGCGGGTGAGGCCGTCGACCCAGGTGCTGTCGACGCTCGCGGTCAGCACGAACAGCACCCCGACCGCGAGCGCCGCCCACCCGCACCAGCTCAGCGCGCCGAGCCGGGGCAGCGCCAGCAGGCCGACGGCGGCGGCGAGGGTGAGCGCGAGCTGGGGGCCCGGCGCCTCGTGCGCGCCGGTGAGCAGCTGCAGCGTGGCCGCCGTCCAGGTCAGGTCGGCGGGCCACCGCAGCGGCGGGGAGTCGGCGACGTGGGTCAGCGCCCCGGCCAGCTGCATCCCGCCCAGGCCGGCGGTGCCGGCGCCGGCGAGGGCGAGCCGCGGCGCCTCCCGGCGCCACCGGTCGCGGTGCCCCCACCAGCGCGCCGCCACGAGCGGCACGGCGAACAGGGCCACGCCGAACGGGGCGACCGAGTGCACGCACAGCAGCCCGGCCGCGCCCAGCGCGAGCAGTGCCCCGGCGGGCAGCGCGGCCCGCGCGGCGGGGGCGTCGAGGAGCTCGACGACCAGCAGCAGGACCGCCGCGGTCAGCGCGACCACCGTGGCGTAGGGCAGCAGTGCCCCCTTCCACAGCAGGTCGTAGAACGCGGTGGTGACGGTGATCGCCACCGCCGAGCCGCCCGCGTGCCAGGCGCCGCCGCCGAACCGACGCACGGTGGCGGCGAGCACCAGTGCTGCGAGCCCCGGCAGCAGGACGGTGTGCGCGTTGAGCACCGAGGGGACGTCGCGGTCGGTCAGCCGGTGCACGACGGCGCCGAGCAGGTGGTAGGCGTTCGGGTAGAAGCCCTCCGTGCCCTCGACGGGCCAGTTCACCCGGCTCAACCCGAACAGGCCCGCGTCGCCGGTGTCGGCGACCCAGCGCACCCCGTTGGCGTGGAAGACGCCGTCCCAGCTCTGCGGGATGGTGTCGAGGCGCCGGATCCCGCCGAGCACGGTGAGCGCCCCCAGCACGGCCGCGCCGGCCACCGCCGCGGCGACGCCCGCGTCGGCCCGACCCGCCGCCCGACCCGCCGCGCGATCCGCCGCCGGACCCGCCGCCCGGCGCAGTGCCGCCACCGCCAGCGCCGCGGTGGCCGTCGCCCCGGCGAACACGACGGGAGACCAGCGCAGGCCCGCGGCCGTGGTCCACGGTCCGGCCAGCCCGACGACACCGTAGGTGAGCAGCGGCGCGGCGCCGGCCGACGTCCAGCCGCGCAACCCGCCGGCCCGGGCGACGAGCAGCCCGGGAAGCACGAGCAGCACGGCGTAGAGGCCGATGACGCCGAGGTCGGCGGCAGCCACGTCGGGGAGCGGCATGGAGGTCCTCGGGACTCTGTCCGGGAACGGGGTGACAGGATGCGGGACGATGAAGGGCGTCATTCTGGCCGGCGGGTCCGGGACCCGGCTGCACCCGGTCACCCGGGCGGTGTCCAAGCAGCTGCTGCCGGTCTACGACAAGCCGATGGTCTACTACCCCCTGTCCGTGCTGATGCTGGCGGGCATTCAGGACATTCTGCTCATCTCCACGCCGCACGATCTGCCGGCCTTCCGCCGGCTGCTCGGCACGGGTGAGGAGTGGGGGCTGCGGATCGGCTACGCGGAGCAGGCGGCGCCGAACGGGCTGGCGGAGGCGTTCGTCATCGGGGCGGACCACGTCGGCGACGACGCGGCCGCGCTGGTGCTCGGCGACAACATCTTCCACGGTCCGGGGTTCTCCGGGCTGCTGCGGCGCTCGATCGCCGATGTCGAGTCGGGTGTGGCGGGATGCGTGCTGTTCGGCTACCCGGTGTCGGACCCGCAGCGCTACGGCGTCGCGGAGGCGGACGCGGACGGGCGCCTGGTGTCGATCGAGGAGAAGCCGGCGGTGCCGCGGTCCAACCGCGCGGTGACGGGCCTGTACTTATACGACAACGACGTGGTCGCGATCGCGAAGGGGCTCACGCCCTCGGTGCGCGGGGAGCTGGAGATCACCGACGTCAACCGCGCGTATCTGGAGCGCGGCACCGCGCGGCTGGTGGACCTGGGCCGCGGGTTCGCGTGGCTGGACACCGGCACGCACGAGTCGCTGCTCGAGGCCGGGGAGTACGTGCGGGTGCTGGAGAACCGGCAGGGCATCCGGATCGCGTGTGTCGAGGAGATCGCGATGCGGATGGGGTTCATCGACGCCGCCGCCTGCCTCGCGCTGGGGCAGCGGCAGGCGTCGTCGGGGTACGGGGAGTACGTGATGGAAGTGGCCCGCTCGTTCGGGGGCGCGGGCTGATGCGGGTGCTGGTCACCGGGGGAGCCGGGTTCATCGGGTCGCACCTGGTGCGCTCGCTCGTGGCCGACGCGTACCCGGCGTTCGCCGGCGCCGAGGTCGTGGTGCTGGACCTGCTCACCTACGCGGGCACGCTGACGAACCTCACCGGTGTCCTCGACGACCCGCGGCTGCGGTTCGTGCACGGCGACATCCGCGACCCCGAGGTGGTCGCCGAGGCGATGGCGGGGGCCGACGTCGTCGTGCACCTCGCCGCCGAGTCGCACGTCGACCGCTCCATCGCGGGCGCGGCCGAGTTCGTCTCCACCAACGCCGGGGGCACCCAGGTGCTGCTGGCGGCGGCCCTCGACGCCGGCGTCGCGCGGTTCGTGCACGTGTCCACCGACGAGGTGTACGGCTCGATCGAGCGCGGCTCCTGGCCGGAGACGCATCCGCTGGAGCCGAACTCGCCGTACTCGGCGTCCAAGGCCGCGTCGGACCTGCTCGCCCGGTCCTACCACCGCACCTACGGGCTGCCGGTGTGCATCACCCGGTGCTCGAACAACTACGGGCCGCACCAGTTCCCGGAGAAGGTGATCCCGCTGTTCGTCACCAACCTGCTCGACGGGCGGAAGGTGCCGCTCTACGGCGACGGCGGCAACGTGCGCGACTGGCTCCACGTCGCCGACCATTGCGCCGCCATCGCGCTGGTGGCCGCGGGTGGCGGGGCGGGCGAGGTCTACAACATCGGCGGGGGCACCGAGCTGTCCAACCGGGAGCTGACGGGGCTGCTGCTCGACGCGGTCGGCGCCGGTGAGGAGATGATCGAGCACGTGCCGGACCGGCTCGGGCACGACCGCCGCTACGCCGTGGACTGGTCCAAGATCGCCGGCGAGTTGGGTTACGCGCCCGCGGTGCCGTTCGTCGACGGGCTCGCCGACACCGTTCGTTGGTATGCGGACAACCGCGACTGGTGGGAACCGCTCAAGGCCCGCGTCGGATAGGGACGGAATGGCGGGTCGGGGGATGCCGAGTGGGGGCCTCCCGGTCCGGAAAGCCCCCACCAGGTCGAACCTACCCGTCGATACCTCGGCTCACGGGCCGGTCAGACCCGGATCCGCG
>Ga0247713_1001229_pt1 | contig 13113 bp, 14 predicted proteins | sample 21E_NmetaG_FD_189936 | JGI IMG/M metagenome (GOLD analysis project Ga0247713, IMG submission 189936) | Soil microbial communities from hillslope of Landscape Evolution Observatory, University of Arizona, Oracle, AZ, United States - 2-1-E_N | ecosystem: Engineered > Artificial ecosystem >... | reverse complement strand
GGCGGCCGCCAAGGAGCCGTCGGCCGCCCGTCATGAGGCCAAAGCGCCCTCCGGCGACACCTCCAAGCGCGGCATCATCTCGCCGCTCGTCCGGCGCCTCGCGGAGGAGAACGACGTGAGCCTCGACGAGGTCGAGGGCACCGGGACCGGCGGGCGCATCCGCAAGCAGGACGTGCTGCGTTACGTCGAGGAGCGCAAGGCGAAGCCGGCCGCCAAGCCGGCGGCCCAGGCGGAGCCGGCGCCCGAGCCGGAGAGGGCTGCCGAGCCCGCGGCGGCATCGGCCGGGGCACGCGGGCGCGAGGAGCTCGTCCCCTGGACCAACATCCGGCGCCGGACGGCCGAGCACATGGTGGCGGCCCACCTCGAGAGCGCTCGGGCCTGGAACGCGGTCGAGGTCGACTGGAGCAACGTGGTCAAGCTGCGCGAGCGGGTGAAGGGCGCGTTCCGCGAGCGCGAGGGATTCAACCTCACCTACATGCCGTTCCTCGCCAAGGTCGTCTGCGACACGCTCCTCGAGATGCCGGAGGTGAACGCCTCGTTCGACGAGGAGAACCAGGCGAACCGGGTGAAGTACTTCGTCAACCTGGGGATCGCCGTGGCGCTCGAGGGCGGCGGCCTCATCGTCCCGGTGGTGAAGAACGCGGACGAGAAGAACCTCGTCGGACTGGCGCGCGGGATAAACGACATCGTGACGCGGGCGCGGACCAAGAAGCTGACACCGGACGATCTCGTCGGCGGCACCTTCACGATCACGAACCCGGGACCGTTCGGGTCGATCATCTCGGTGCCGATCATCCCGCAGGGGACGACCGGCATCCTCGGCTTCGAGGCGATCCAGAAGCGTGTGGTGGTCACGGACGAGGACGCGATCGCCGTCCGCTCGATGGGCTTCCTCGACATGTCGTGGGATCACCGCACGATCGACGGAGCCGAGGCGGCGCAGTTCCTCGCCCGCCTGCGCGAGCGGATCGAGACGACGGACTTCTCGCACGACCTGGCGCAGTACGGATAGCGCGATGACGGCGACGCTGGCGGCGGCGTGGCTCGGCCTGGTGGAGTATCCGCACGCGTGGGACCTCCAGCGGAGGATCTTCGGCGAGCGCGCCGATGGGTCCCGCGGTGATTGCCTGATCCTGCTGGAGCACCCGCACACCTACACGCTCGGCAAGCGCGCCGTGACCGACGACGTCCTCTACGACGCGGCGGAGCGGGCCGAACGCGGCATCTCCCTGTACAACGTCGATCGCGGGGGGCGCGCCACGTATCACGGTCCCGGACAGCTCGTCGGCTACCCGATCATGCACCTCGGTGACGAGGGGCGGTACGACGTCATCGCTTACCTGCGCGCGCTGGAGGAGGCCCTGATCCTGACGCTCGGCGACCTCGGCGTGGTGAGCGGCCGCGATGAGGAGCACACGGGCGTCTGGGTCGGGCCTAACAAGATCGGCGCGATCGGTGTGAAGATCAGCCGCGGTGTGACCATGCACGGCTTCGCTTTGAACATCACTACGAACCTCGACATGTTCGGCGGCATCGTGCCGTGCGGCATCCAGGGTCGCGGGGTCACCTCGGTCGAGCGGGAGACCGGCGAAAGGCACCCTCTGCGCGAAGTCGCTACGATTGCCGCGCACCACGTGGGGGCGGTCTTCGGCCGTTCGCTCGAGTGGGCTGATCCGGACGATCTTTTCGGTACCGCGAGGGGGCAGTCGGCCGCGTCGTCGGAGCCCGTGCGCGTTCACGGCTAGGCACAACGCACTCTTCGAGGAGGAGAGGGATGGCGAAGGGCAAGGACCGGCACACTGAGCTGGGCCTCAAAGAAGAAGACCTCATCGAGATGTATCGCTACATGCTGACGGCGCGCTTCTGCGACGAACGGCAGTGGGGTCTCAACCGGATGGGCAAGGCGCCTTTCGTGGTCCCGGTGTCGGGCCACGAGGCGGCGCAGGTCGGATCGGCATGGGCGTTCGAGAGAGGCAAAGACGTCTTCTGCCCTTACTACCGAGACCTCGCTCTGGTCCTCGTCGCCGGCTTCACGCCGAAGGACGTCTTCCTCGGCCTCTTCGGCAAAGCCGACGACCCTTCCTCGGGCGGACGGCAGATGCCGGCGCACTGGGGCAGCAGCCGCCACAACATCGTCACCGGGTCGTCTCCGATCGCGACGCAGGTGCTGCACGCCGCCGGCGTCGCTCTCGCCAAGAAGCTGAAGAAGGAGGATGCCGTCGTCGGAACGTGGTTCGGCGAGGGCGGGACCTCCGAGGGCGACTGGCACGGCGCCATGAACATGGCCGGGATCCACAAGCTGCCTCTCGTGTTCGTCTGCGAGAACAACCAGTACGCGATCTCGGTGCACGAGTCGAAGCAGGTGGCAGGCCGCGTGTTCGAGCGCGCGAAGGGCTACGGGATGCCGGGCTACGAGGGGGACGGGAACGACGTCCTCGAGTCGTACCGCTTGACGAAAGACGCCGTCGACCGGGCGCGTGCCGGCGAGGGACCGACGCTTCTCGAGCTGCGGACGTACCGCTTCTACTCGCACACCTCCGACGACGACGACCGCACCTACCGCACCAAGGAGGAGGTCGAGGAGGCGAAGCGACGGGATCCGATCCCCGCGTTCGAGACCTATCTCAAGACGGTCGACGTGCTCGATGACGACAAGATCGCTCAGATGCGCGAAGAGACGAAGACGCTCGTGTCCGAGGGTGCGAAGGAGGCGGAGGAGGCCGACTGGCCGGATCCGTCGACCGCGACCCGCCACGTCTATGCCGACCTGGAGGTGGAGTGATGGCCGGCAACGGTGCGGCTACCGAGAAGAACGTCGTCCAGACGATCCACGACACGCTCTTCGAGGAGATGAAGCGCGACGACCGCGTCGTCGTCCTAGGTGAGGACGTAGGCGCCCGCGGCGGCGTCTTCCGCGTCACGCACGGGTTCCTGAAGGAGTTCGGCGAGGACAGGGTCATCGACACGCCTCTCGACGAATGCCTGATCGCGGGCGTTGCGATCGGCCTCGCGGTGGACGGCCTGCGTCCGGTCGCGGAGTTCCAGTTCGCGGACTTCATCTTCCCGGGCTTCAATCAGATCGTTCAGGAGGCGGCGCGTTTCCGCTATCGCTCCAACGGCGACTTCGGTCTCCCCCTGGTGATGCGAGCCCCCTACGGCGGCGGTGTCCACGGCGCGCTGTACCACTCGCAGTCGATCGAGGCTTTCTTCGCGCACGTCCCCGGCTTGAAGGTCGTGGCGCCGTCGACGCCGCACGACGCCAAGGGCATGCTGCTCCAGGCGATGGACGACCCCGATCCCGTCCTCTACCTCGAGCACAAGAAGACCTACCGGTTGATCAAGGGTGAGGTGCCGGAGGAGCGCTACACGATCCCGTTCGGCAAGGCGGACATCAAGCGCGAGGGGAACGACGTGACGTGCGTCGCCTACGGCTTGATGCTGCACCACTGCCTCGAGGCGGCGTCGCGTCTCGCCGGTGACGGGATCGAGGTCGAGGTGATCGACCTGCGGTCGCTGTACCCGCTCGACATGGACACGGTGCTCGAGTCGGTCGGCAAGACGAGCAAGGTCATGATCGTCTACGAGGACAACAAGTTCCTCGGCCTCGGCGCCGAGGTCGCGGCACAGGTGGCGGAGAAAGCGATGTTCGATCTCGACGGCCCCATCGTCCGCATCGGCGGTCCGCACGTGCCGGCGATGCCTTACTCGCCGTCGCTCGAGCGCTGGTTCCTGCCCGACGTCGACCGCATCGAGCAGGAGATGCGGAAACTCGCCGAGTTCTAGGCTGCGGATCGCGTTCGGCGCGACGAGGCGGTTACGCTTTCGGAGATGACTCAGCCCCTCATCCCGACGATCAAGACGCGCCGTGAGATCGACCGCGATCTCAGGCGAGGGGTGCGCATCGGCGAGGCTCCCGGTCCCGGCGCGCCTAAGCCGCGCCGCCGCCCCGATTGGCTGAAGGTCAGGGTGCAGCGGGGCGAGAACTTCACGGAGCTCATGGAGATCATGCGTGAGCGCGGTCTCCACACCGTGTGCGAGGAGGCCGCCTGCCCCAACATCTACGAGTGCTGGGAGGCGCGGGAAGCAACGTTCCTTCTCGGCGGAGACCTCTGCACCCGCCGCTGCGCCTTCTGCGACATCAAGACGGCGCGCCCGGAGCCGCTGGATCCCGAGGAGCCCGCCAAGATCGCCGAGGCCGTCCGGCTGATGGGCCTGCGCTTCGCGGTGATAACCGGCGTGGCGCGTGACGACCTGGACGATGCCGCATCCGCGCACTGGGCGGAGACCGTGCGCGCCGTGCGCGACGCGATGCCTGAGTGTGGGATCGAGGTGCTCATCCCCGACTTCAAGGGCCGCAAGGAGGAGCCGCTGACGTCGCTGGCGCGGGTCATCGAAGCGCGCCCGGACGTGCTCGCGCACAACCTCGAGACCGTTCGTCGCCTGCACCCGCGGATCCGGCCCGGCTTCGGCTACGAGGCGACCCTCGATCTCTTGAGCGGGGCGAAGGAGCTGCGAGCGGACCAGGTCACGAAGTCCAATCTCATCGTCGGGATGGGCGAGCGCGAGGAAGAGGTGTACGAGGCGATGCGCGACCTGCGGGACGCGCGGGTAGACGTGCTGACGATCGGCCAGTACCTGCAGCCGACCGTCTCGTGGCACCTTCCCGTCGATCGCTGGGTCCACCCGGACGAGTTCGCGCGCTACAAGACCTTCGGCGAAGACGAGCTCGGTTTCGCGTGGGTCGAGTCGGGCCCGCTCGTCCGCTCCAGTTATCACGCGGGCAAGCAGTACCGCAGCGCGGCGGAGCGCCTCGCCGCAGAGGCGCGCGCCTGAACCTCGCTCGTGCGGCGGGCGGGTGCGGTGGCACTGGCGGCGGCTCTCACCGGTTGCGCCTCGGGTGATCCGCCCGCGGCGCGCCCGACGCCGTGCGTTACGCCGTCCGCGGTGACGGATACGTCGGCGCTCCCCGACGACCTCCCCCTCGAGGAGTACGGCGCGGTGGTCGCGATCGAGGTGGAGGACCGGTCGGTCGGCGCCACCGCCGTCAGCGAGACGCAGATCGTCGAGCTCTACCCGCCTCTGGCGCGCGCCGTCCTCGATGCCGGCTACGACATCGTGGCGTCGGAGAATGACGGCATCGACGCCGAGATCTTCTTCACCAAGGGGCGACGCACCGGCGCCTATCGCCTGCTGCGCGGACCCTGCGCCGGCCAGGTGACCATCAGGTTGCTCCACGACCGAGGTGCATCTTGATGCGGAGCTTGCTGCGCGCCGCAGCGATCGTCGCCGTCTGCGCGTTGTTCCTGGGCCCGATCGTCGCGCTGGTGATGGGGTCGCTGCGCGCGCCGGGATTGCCTCCGCCCGACGGTCTCGAGTTGATGCCCGACCCGTGGACCCCGGAGAACTACCGGACCGTGTTCCTCTTCCTCCCGCTGTGGCCGTACATAGCCAACTCTCTGCTCGTCGTCGCGATCGCGGTGCCGGTGACGGTGGTCGTGGCCTCCTGGGCTGCGTTTGCCGTGGTCACGGCATCGCCGCGGGTACGGCGCGCGGTGGTGGTCGCTTCCGCCGTAGCGCTCATGGTGCCCCTCTCTGCCCTCTGGGTCCCGCGGTTCGCGCTGTATCGGACCGCCGGTGTGACCGACACGCTGGTGCCGCTCGTCGCGCCCGCTCTGATGGCGACGACGCCCTTCTACGTCCTCTTGTTCGCGCTCGTCTACCGGCGCATCCCGCGCAGTCTCTTCGATGCTGCCGTGCTCGAGCGGCTTTCGCCTTTCCAGTTATGGCGACGCGTGGCATTCCCTCTCGGGCGGCCGGCAACGTTCGCCGTCGCGCTGCTCGCCTTCATCTTCCACTGGTCGAACTTCCTCGACCCGCTCCTCTATCTCCCGACATCCGGCACCGCGACGCTCCCGCTTGCTCTTCGCGAACTGCAGACGCTCGAGCCGACGAACCACCCGATATTGCTTGCGGCGAGCGTCATCGCGACGGCTCCCGCGATCGTCGCGTTCTTCGTTGCACAGCGCGCGTTCTTCACGAGGACGTTGGATGTTTGAGTTGAGGCGCGTGGTCGCGGTATTGCTGATGCTGATCCCGTTCGCGTCCTGCTCGACCGATCGGGATGCGGGTGAGGGGGCGCGCGCCGGCGAGGCGCTGGTCGTGCAGGTGTCGGGCGAGACCGAAGAGGTGGCGGTTTACCGTGCCGCGGCGCGCGCGTTCGAGGAGGACAATCCGGACATCGACGTTCGTCTGGTCGGCGTTGCGAGCAAGGACGATCATCTGTCGCGTCTCGTCACCGCCTTCTCGGGAGGGACACCGCCGGACGTGTTCCTCGTGAACTTCAGGGAGTACGCGCAGTTCGTCACGCGCGGGGCGATCGAACCGATCGAAGGTCATCTCGCCGACGCCGGGATCGACCGGGCGGAGTACTTCGCGCCTCCACTCGAGGCCTTCACCTACGACGGGGCACTCCAGTGCATGCCGCAGAACATCTCCTCGCTGGTCGTCTACTACAACAAGACGCTGTTCCAGAGAGTGCGGCTCGACGAGCCGGACGGATCGTGGGATTGGGTCGGCTTCCGTGAGACCGCGCGCGCTCTCACCGGTGACGGCGTGCACGGCCTCGGCATCGAGCCCAGCATCATCCGTCTCGCGCCGTTCGTATGGGCGAACGGGGGAGACATCGTCGACGATCCGCAAGCGCCGGAACGATTCACTCTCTCCGAGCCGAGGGCGCGGGCCGCGCTCGAGTACGTGGTCGCGCTGGTCCACGACGGCCTCGTGCCGTCCGCCGACGAGGTCGCGGCGCAGGACCTCGAGACGCGCTTCGCGAGCGGGAAGCTCGGCATGTATCTCTCGTCGCGGCGGGATACGCCCGTCTTCCGCGAGATCACCTCGCTCGACTGGGACGTGGCGCCGCTACCGAGCGCGCCCGACGGCGGGCGCGCGGGCATCCTGCACTCCGATGCCTACTGCATCGCCGCGGGGACGGAGCACCTCGATGCGGCGATCCGGTTCGTCGGTTTCATGACGGGGCGTCAGGGAGCGTCGATCACGGCTCTCGGGGGGCGGACCGTCCCGTCGCTGAGGTCCGTCGCCCGGTCCGGCGCCTTCCTCGACCCGAGCCAGCCCCCGGCGCGCTCGGAGGTCTTCCTCGAATCGATCCCGATCATCCGGCGGACGCCGGTCATGCCGACGTGGCCGGAGATAGAAGCGGTCGCGGAGCAGGTGCTGACGAGGGCGTTCTACGAAGACGGCTATTCCGTGGAGGATGCGATCTCCGATCTCGACCGGCTGACGCGCCCTCTCTTCCGGGAGGGCCGGGGGTGAGCGTCGTCGTCTCCGGCGCGCGCAAGTTCTTCCGAGCCCGACGCGACCAGGTCGTGGCTCTCGACGGCGTCGACCTCAGCGCGCCGGCGGGACGCTTGGTAGTCGTCGTGGGCCCGTCGGGATCCGGGAAGACCACTTTGCTGCGCGCGATCGCGGGCCTCGACCGGCTCGACGACGGCAGGATCGAGGTCGACGGCCGGGACGTGACCGCCGTCCCTCCGGGCGAGCGAGACGTGGCGATGGTCTTCCAGGAGTACGCCCTCTATCCGCACCTCAGCGTCTTCGAGAACATCGCGTTCGGGCTGCGCGCGCGGCGTGCCCCGGACGTGGACGAGCTGGTCGCCGAGGCCGCCGCCCACGTGGGCCTCGGCGGAACCCTGCGGCGCCGGCCGGACCAGCTCTCCGGCGGCGAGCGACAGCGCGTGGCCTTGGCCCGTGCCCTCGTGCGGAAGGCCGCGGTCTTCCTGATGGACGAACCTCTGTCGAACCTCGATGCGGAGCTGAGGACGCAGATGCGCGGCGAGATACGGATGCTTCACGAAGGCACGGGCGCGACGACGATCTACGTGACCCACGACCAGGTCGAGGCGATGGCGATGGCCGACCACGTCGTCGTCCTGCGCGCCGGGCGCGTCGAGCAGTCTGGTCCCCCCGAGGAGATCTACTCGGCTCCTCGCAACGTGTTCGTGGCGCGCTTCGCCGGCGCGGCTCCGATGAACATCATCTCCGCGGATCTGGTCGGCGCGCCGGACGGCGTCGCGAGCATAGGCGTGCGCGCCGAGAGAGCGGTGCTCGTGGAGCGCGACGGAGGCCGCTTCGCCGGGAAGGTCCGGCGCGTCGAGTTCGCCGGCGCCGACGCGTTCGTAGAGGTTGAGGTCGCGAGCGAATCCTTCCTCGTGCGCATCGATCCCTCCGACGTTCCGGGGGCGGGCGAGGAGGTCGGCGTTGCCTTCGCCGACCGAGACATCCATTCGTTCGATCGCTCGGGCGCGCGGCTGCCGTGAACCGAACCGGTGCCTTCGCGTGGCCGTACGCCGCCGGACTCATCGCGCTCGTGGCGCTCCCCTCACTTGCGACCGCGTTCCTCGCGTTCACCGAATACAGCGGTATCGAGGCGCCTCGCTTCACCGGTCTCGACAACCTGCGGCGGCTTGCGAGCGATGCCGATCTCCGCTACGCGCTGCTCAACTCCGCGTTCTACGTCGCCGTCGCCGTGCCGTTGAGGCTCGTGATCGCCACCGGCGTCGCTCTGCTCCTGCACCGGCGCGCGCGCGGCGTACCCGCGGCGCGCGCCGTCGCCTACCTGCCGAGCGTCGTCCCCGACGCCGCGTACGCGCTGCTCTGGCTGTGGATCCTCAACCCCCTCTACGGCCCGCTGCCCCTGCTACTCGACGCTCTCGGCACCGGTTCTCCGCGATGGCTCACGAGTGCCTGGGGGGCCCGCTCCGGAGTCGTCTTGATGGCGACCTTCCAGATCGGCGAAGCGTTCGTCATCGCCTTGGCGGCGCGGCGCGCCGTTCCGGACCGGCTCTACGAGGCGGCCGCCGTCGACGGGGCATCGCCGTTCTACGCTCTGCGGAGGATCACGCTTCCGCTCATGGCTCCCGTGCTCGCGCTGCTCGCGTTGCGGGACGTCGTCGTCTCGCTGCAGGCGAGCTTCGTCCCCGCCTTCCTCGTCACCGGGGGCGGCCCGAACTACGCCACCCGGTTCGTCCCGCTGTACATCTACGAGCAGGGCTTCGTCTACTTCAGGCTCGGCTACGCGGCCGCCATGTCGCTCCTGCTGTTCGTTCTGACGGCCGTGATCGTGTACGTGCAGTACCGGCTGGCTCGCCGGTGGCTCCGGCTCTGAACTGCGAACGGGAGGTATGACATGGACCTCGGAGGTGCCGTCGTCGTGGTGACGGGTGCTTCCCGCGGGCTCGGCGCGTTGATCGCGGAGCACTTCGCCGCCCGCGGGACCGACCTCGTGCTGGCGGCTCGCTCGGCCGGCGGCCTGGAGGAAACCGCGGCCCGCGTCCGCGCGCTCGGCCGGCGCGCCGTCTGCGTCCCGACGGACGTCATGGATGCGGGTGAACGGCAGATGCTGGTCGAGCGCGCGGTCGACGAGATGGGGAAGATCGACGTGCTGGTGAACAACGCGGGCATCGAGCGTTACGAGAGGTTCGAGAGGGAGGACCCCGCGACGATCGATGCGATCGTGACGACGAACCTGATCGCGCCGCTCCAGCTCGCCCGCCTCGTCCTTCCGGGGATGATCGAGCGCCGGCGCGGTCACATCGTGAACATGGCATCGGCGGCCGGCAAGACGGCCGTTCCGTACAACTCGACCTACGGCGCGACGAAGCACGCGCTCGTCGGGTTCTCGTGGTCGCTGCGCGAGGAGATGCGTCCTCACGGCATCGGCGTGTCGGTGGTCTGCCCCGGGTTCGTCACCGAGACCGGGATGGCCGCCTCATGGCTGGAGGGGCGCCGCGTGCCGAAGGTCGCCGGAGCGATCCCGCCGGGTCGTGTGGCGGAAGCCACGGTTCGGGTCGTCGAGAGGAATCGCGCCGAGGCGGTGGTGTCGGCCGGCCTCGGCAAGATCGCCGACGTCTCCATGGCGATCAGTCCGGACTTCTCCATGTCCGTCGCGCGGCGCGCCGGCCTCTACAAGCTGCTCCGCTCGGGCGCCGACCGGAAGTGAGAGGGTGCGCCGCGGCGCTCGTCGTGGGTCTGGTCCTCGCCGGATGCTCCGGCGGTGAGCCACGAGCCGCCGGCGATTGCGGCTTCCCCGACGCCGATCCTGCGGCCGACGAGTCGCTCGTCCCGCCGGAGCTTCTGCTCACCGGCACCGACCTGCTCTCGGCAGAGCGCCACCGCGGCACGGTGAACGTGGTCCTGGCGGCGCCGTGGAGCGTGCAGGACGCGCTCGACCGGTACCGCGACGCGGTCGGAGAAGCCGGCTTCAGGATCGTCAGCGAAGACAACGAGGGCTTCGAGGCGGAGCTGTACCTACGCCGCGGGCGACTGCTCGCGATGACCCAGGTCCGTCGCACGGTCTGCGCGGACAGAAGCATCGTCTTCTTCCGCGCCTCCCGGGTCGACCCCTAGCGCGCGAGCGGCCTCAGCCACATCGAGGCATGCCGCGGTTGCATGGTGGCGGCTACCACCCCGATCACGTCGGAGTTCAGCGCATCGAGGTCGACCTCGTCGCGCAGCCTCGCGGAGAATCGGTCGAGTGTCTTCTCCGCGTCGTACTTGCGCCGGTAGAAGCGGCGGTCGATGAACGACTGGAGGTTGCGCCGCACGGGGCGGAACAACGCCGCGACCGCGAGGGTCGACGCGGCGACCGCGAGATCGTTCGTCTCCTGTCTCGTGACGAGGCGGGCGAGCGCGCTCGTCGTCACGACGCCGGCCGCGTAGAGGAGCGCCAGCGTTCCCGTCAATGCGCCATAGACGAGCGCGCGGTTGATGATGACGTCGATGTCGTAGAGGCGGTAGCGCAGGATGGCGATACCGGCCGCGATCGGGATCAGCACGAACGAGAAGAGCGAAAAGTTCTGCAGGAGCGTCAGCCAAGCGGGGCTGCCGATCCCGCTCCAGTCGGAGTCGAAGGCGAGGGAGAATCCCACCGCCGTCATGTAAAGCGTCGCCGTGAGGCCCGCGCCGGCGGAGAACCACTTCAGCTGGAGTCGCTCGCGCCCCTGTGAGCGCCGGAAGCGGCCGATCATGGCGACGGCCGACGCGATCATGCAGAGCGGGAGCAACGGGAGGATCCAATATGCGGCCGCCGACAGCGACCGCAGTGCAGCGACCCCCAATGGATTCGGATCGGCCGGCAGGAAGTCGAGCTGGGCGACCTCGCGGATCGAACCGGGAGTCATCGTGGTCAAGGCGGTTACGACGACCAGCACGAACGCCGACAGCCGCGCGAGCGGCCGCCATCTCTCCGACGGCAGGCGTCCGTCGGGGAACAGCAGGATCAGGAAGGTCCCGATCAGCCCCACCCCGGGGACCCATGCCGAGGCATGTAGCGCGGCCAGGACGTCGGGCGCCGGCAGCGACCCGGGCTCGGTGACGTAGGCGTAGCGGATGTAGCCCTTCATGAATGCATCCGCGAAGCCCCACGCGAAGCCGATGGCGAGGAGGATCCAGCCGACGGAGTTGTGAGGATGACGCGTCGCCACCAGGACGCCGACGATCGGGAACGAGAACATGACCAGCGCCAGCACCGCCGGTCCGATCTCCGCCCCCGACGTGGCGTTCAGCAGCGAGAAGACGATCCCGCCGGCGAAGGCGAGCGCGGTGAAGCCGAACAAGAACCACGCGAGCAGCGTGGCGGTGCGGCGCTCCATGCCCCTATCTTCGCCGTCCGCCGTCCGGCCATCGTTACGGAACGCGCCCCGGTTGGGCCGAGCCGCCTGGGTATGATGCGCGCCCAGACATGGATCGAGCCCCCTCAGGAGGACGAGCGCAATGACCTACGTCATCGCCGAGCCCTGCATCGGCGTGAAAGACCGGGCATGCGTGGACGAGTGCCCGGTCGACTGCATCTACGAGGGCGAAGAGCAGCTGTACATCCACCCCGAGGAGTGCGTCGACTGCGATGCGTGCCTGCCGGCCTGCCCCGTGGACGCCATCTTCCCGGCCGACAACGTCCCGCCCGAGTGGCAGAACTTCATCCAGGTGAACGCCCAGTGGTTCGAAGAGAACCCCGAGGCCTCCGGCGGCGCGATGGAGTCGCCGTTCGCACCGTCGGAGGAGAGAGCCGAGTAGAGATCCTCGTTCTCAGCACCACGCGGAGGCCGGCTCAGCCGGCCTCCCGTCGCGCCGGGCGGTCCGCATGCGCCGGATGACCGACGAGGAGCTTTCCGACGAGGCGGCATGGCGCGCGCTCCTCGGGAGCCGCGTCACCCTGCGCTTCCGTCTGGGCGGCGACCCCGCGCACCCGTTCTCCGAGGCGATCGGCGTCGTGCGATCGGTCGGGGAGGGAAGAGCGGTCGTCGTCGATAGGCGGGGCAAGCCGACGGAAGTCCCGCTCGCGGACATCCTCGCGGCGAAGGTCCTCTCCGGTTGAAAAAGCAGCCGGTCGCGGCCTCGGGAGGCTCCCGCTGTGCGACTATGGTGGAGAAATAAGGAAACGCGACGCGCTTCGGCGCGCCGGGACTTTCGTGGGTGAGGAGGCTTCACCAGATGGCGCAGATCGCGCCCCCTGACAAGAGGGGGGGCGGACGGCAGGAATTGGATCGCGTCGTCATCCGGTTCGCGGGGGATTCGGGTGACGGCATGCAGCTCACGGGCGACCGCTTCACCTCGGTCAGCGCGTTCTTCGGCAACGACCTCGCTACGCTCCCGGACTTCCCCGCCGAGATCCGGGCGCCGGCCGGCACGCTGGCCGGCGTCTCCGCCTTCCAGGTCCACTTCTCCGACCACGACATCCTCACGCCGGGGGATCAGCCCGGCGTCCTGGTCGCGATGAACCCCGCGGCGCTCAAGTCGAACCTCAAAGACCTGGTGCGGGGCGGCGTCCTGATCGTGAACGAGGACGCCTTCGAGAAGCGCAACCTCGAGAAGGTGGGTTACGCCTCGAATCCGATCGAGGACGGCTCGCTCGACGGTTACCAGCTCATCAAGATCCCCATGACCAAGATGACGATCGAGGCGGTCAAGGCGTCTGATCTCAACAAGAAGGAAGCCGAGCGGTGCAAGAACATGTTCGCCCTCGGCGTCATCTCGTGGATGTACGGCCGCCCGCTCGAGCCGACGGTCGCCTGGCTCGAGAAGAAGTTCGCCAAGAAGCCG
>Ga0247713_1001227_pt1 | contig 13123 bp, 10 predicted proteins | sample 21E_NmetaG_FD_189936 | JGI IMG/M metagenome (GOLD analysis project Ga0247713, IMG submission 189936) | Soil microbial communities from hillslope of Landscape Evolution Observatory, University of Arizona, Oracle, AZ, United States - 2-1-E_N | ecosystem: Engineered > Artificial ecosystem >... | reverse complement strand
GCGGTAGGGCCCCCCCTCGGCCCTCAAGCAGCGAAGCGGTAGGGCCCCCCATTGGCGCGGGCCGCGGCGGTACGGCACAGTGTTGCTCATGCCCACCTCGCTCACCCTACCCGCCGAGCTGCGCCCCGCCGACGGGCGGTTCGGCCCGGGCCCGTCCAAGGTCCGCCAGGACGCCGTGGAGCGTCTGGCCGCGGCCGCCCCCGGACTGCTCGGGACCAGTCACCGCCAGGCCGGTGTGAAGGGACAGGTCCGCCGGCTCCGCGAAGGCCTCGCCAGCTTCTTCGTGCTGCCCGACGGTTACGAGGTGGCGTTGGGCAACGGTGGCGCGACCCTGTTCTGGGACGCCGCCGTCTGCGGCCTGATCCGCCGCCGCAGCGCCCACGCGGTCTTCGGCGAGTTCTCCACGAAGTTCTCCGCCGCCGTCGCCGCCGCCCCGTTCCTCGACGAGCCGGTCGTGGTGACAGGCGAGCCGGGCACCTATCCCACCCTGGACGCCCAGGAGGCCGTCGACCTGTACGCGCTCACCCACTGCGAGACCTCGACGGGCGTTGCCATGCCCGTGCGCCGTCCGGCCCGAGACGGCCTGGTGGCCGTGGACGCGACCAGCGCCGCGGGGGGGCTGCCCCTGGACGCCCGCGAAGCGGACGCCTACTACTTCTCGCCGCAGAAGTGCTTCGGCAGCGACGGCGGCCTGTGGGTCGCGCTCCTGTCGCCGGCCGCGCTGGACCGCATCGCGGAGCTCGCCGGCACCCGCCACCAGCCGGCGATGCTCGACCTCGCCCTCGCGGTCGACAACTCGCGCAAGGACCAGACCTACAACACGCCGGCCATCGCCACGCTGTACATCATGGGCGAGCAGCTGGACTGGATGAACGCCAACGGCGGCCTTGCGTGGGCGGCCAAGGACTGCGCCGCCAAGGCGGCGGTGATCTACGACTGGGCGAGCCGTTCCCGCTATGCCACGCCGTTCGTGGCGGACCCGGCGATGCGCAGCGACGTCGTGTGCACGGTTGACTTCGCTGAGTCCGTGCCCGCCGGCGAGGTGGCGGCGATCCTGCGCGCCAACGGGGTCGTCGACGTGGAGGCGTACCGGAAGCTCGGCCGCAACCAGCTACGCGTAGCGGTGTTCCCGGCGGTGGACCATGCCGACGTCGAACGGCTGGTGGCCTCGATCGACCACATCGTCGATCACCTGGTGGCGTAGATCCCCGCCTTCCTCTAGGGGCCGCCCTTCCTGCGGTGCTCGTCGGTGAAGAAGATGCTGATGACCAGACCGAACCCCGACAACGCCGCGGCGAGGAACAGGATCATCGCAAGGGCCGGGTAGCCGAGGATCGTCGCGTCGGTCTCGATGCGCATGAGCAGCGCGGCGCCCAGGATCAACGCCGCCAGGACGACACCGGTCGCCACCCGGTTGGCGACCTTCTGGAACATCACCATGAGCTGCTGCTCGTCCACCGCATCGACTTTGACCTCGAACCGGCCCTCCGCGACCGTATCCATGATCTTGTTGACCCGTCCGGGGAGCTCCTGCACGAACTCCTTGAGCTCCAGGACGCTGTCGAGGACGTTGCCGGTTGACGCCTCCCGCCACAGCCGTCTCGACATGATGTCGGCGACGTGGCGGCGGATGGAGTCGTTCGGATTGAAGTCGGGGTCCAGGATGTGCCCGACCTCATCGAGGTTCAGCATGGTCTTGCCGAGCAGCGCCAGCTCCGGCGCCGGGCGCAGGCCCTCCTCCGCCGAGATCCGGGAGACCTCCATGACGAGGGTTCCCACGTGAGTGCCTTCGTCAGACAGCTCCTGGACGCGGGCCAGCACCTCGGCGAGGCGCCGTTTGAAGTTGTCGCGGTCGAACCCCCGACGGGGCTTTCCCAGCTGGATGGTGACCTGCGCGGTCTCCTCGACACGCGCCTCGCCCACGGCGACCAGGAGACGCACGAGGTGCTCCTGCATCTGTGGCGTGATGCGCGCCACCATCCCGAGGTCGAGCAGCACCAGCCGCTGGTCTTCGGTCAGCAGCACGTTGCCGGGATGCGGGTCCGCATGGAAGAACCCGTTGACCAGGATCTGGGTGAGGTAGGCGCGGAAGAGCTGGTCGGCCAGCTCCACCCCGTCGAGCTCCATGCGCCCCAGCGGGCCCACCTCGGTGACCTTGCGCGCCTTGACGAAGTCCATGGTCAGGACCCGTCCCGTGGTGTAGTCGTCCACCGGCTGGGGCACCACCAGGCGGGCGAAGTCACGGAGGTCATGGCCGAGCTGCTTGAGGTTGCGGGCCTCCATCTGGAAGTCGAGCTCGCGCATGAGCGAGCGCCGAAACTCGTCGAGGAAGGCCGAGAACTGGTAGTGGCGGCCCGCCGCGGTGTGTTGGTCCAGCTGCTCGGTGACGGTCTGCAGCGCGTCCATGTCGCCGGAGATCTGCTCGCGGATCCCGGGACGCTGGACCTTCACCGCGACCAGCCGACCGTTGCGCAGCGCCGCCTTGTGGACCTGCGCAAGGCTTGCTGCGGCGAGGGGCTCGGGGTCCCAGTCGGAGAACGCCCGGGAGACACGGACGCCGAGCTCGGCGGCGACGATCGCCTCCGCCTCGGCCCCGGGGAACGGCTTGACGTCGTCCTGCAGGCGTGACAGGGCCTTCAGGTACGGGGGTGGCAGCAGGTCGGCGCGCGTGGACAGCAGCTGGCCGAGCTTGATGAAGGTCGGCCCCATGGCCTCGAGGTCACCGGCCAACCGCTGTGCCGCCTCTTCCACCTCGGCCTGGTCCCCTCCGTCGGACAGACCGCCCTGCTTGATCGCGTCCGTCCGCGCATGCCGCAAGAGGAGGGAGACGATGTCCCTGTAGCGGCCGAGGTGCTCCGCCCCGGTGCGGGCCTCCTTCATCAACCGACGATGGACGCGTAGACGATCATGTTGTCGCGGTGCGAGCGCGCTGCGGGGTCGAAGACCCCCCCGCAGGTGATGAGCCGCAGCTCGGGTCCCTCAGTGTCCCCGTACACCTCGTCGTGCGGGAAAGCATCCTTCGGGTGCTGCTCGACGCGTTGCACCGCGAACGTGGCGGTGGTGCCGTCGGCGCGACGCACGGTCACCTCGTCGCCGGGTTGCAGGTCCGTCAGGCGGAAGAAGACGGCGGGTCCTGTGTGGGAATCCACGTGGCCGGCGATCACCGACGGACCGTGTTCGCCCGGCGTGGGGCTGTAGCGGTACCAGCCGGCCACAGCGAAGTCGGCCGGCACCTCCATGGTCTGGTCGTCGTTCAGCCCCAGGCTGATCAGCGGTGTCGACACGCCGATGGCCGGGATCTCCAGGGTGGCTCCCGCCATGGCCTCCTCCCGGCGCTGCGCCACCTCTTCGGCGATCGCCGCCGTCGCGGCGGCCCTCTGGTCGTCGTCGGCCGCCAGTGGCGGGGCGGGATCACCCGGCGGCGGCTCAGCGGTTGCGCTCGTGTCGGCTGCCCCGCAGGCAGACAGCAGGAGCGCCAGAAACGCCATCAGCACAACCGCCGGCGGGAAGCCCGGCCGGCGGTTGTGTGGCGTGGTGGTTCGGACGGTCATACGGGCCAGGATATGCCCGCCGGGCTCCGTCCGGCCTAGGCCTCCGACTTTCGGAAGCGCGTCACCGTGACGGCCGTGCCCGTGAGCGTCAGGGCCCCGAGCGCGAGCAGGGGCAGGGTGGTCCCGCCGTGCTGCTCGGTCGCTCCCCCCGCACCCGTCGCAACCCCACCGACCGGCCGCTGCACGACCTGCCTAGGCGCCGGTGCCGGTGTGCCCGGAGCGGGCGGCTGCACCGCGGGCGCGGGGGTCGCTGTCTCGGGAGCGGCCGGGGGTGGCGTGTCCTGGCCCAGCAGGTCGAGGAGGTCGAGGAGGTTCAGGAGCTCATCGAGACTGAGGTCGTCGAGATCGAGCAAACCCTCGGGGTCGAGGATGTCGATGATGTCGAGCAGCCCCCCCGGGTCCTCCACGTCGGGGAGCTGGGGGACCTGGGCGTGGGCGGCGGGGGCACCAAGGACCAGGAACAGTCCAAACAGCACCGCCAAGGATGCAACCAGCAACGGACGAAGCACAAGGCGACGGGTCATGAGGGGGCCTTCCTAACAACGGATGTCACATGGCTCCTTATCCTAGACACGCTGGCTCAAACCTTGCCGCCGGCACAAGGCGCCCCATTTTTTGACCGGCCGAGACCTACTCAAGGGGCTCTCGCCGCCGTACCATGCCAGCACCTCGCGGAGGCTCGGCTGAAGGGAAACGCATGGGCGACGGAGTGCCGACCGAACGGATCCGCAACGTCGTGCTCCTGGGGCACGGCGGGGTGGGCAAGACCAGTCTCGCCGAAGGCCTCCTGGCCGCCAGCGGTGAGGGCGCCAAGCGGGGCGGCGTCCTCGACGTCGAGCCGGAGGAGCGCGAGCGCGGGCACTCCCTGGGCCTCGGCGTCGGGACGGTGCGCTGGCGCGACCACAAGCTGAACATCCTCGACACCCCCGGCAGCCCCGACGCCGTCGGCGACGCCTACCCCGCGCTGACCGCCGCCGACGCGGCCATCTTCGTGATCGACGCCGCCGCGGGCGTCCAGCCGCAGCACGACGAGCTGTGGGACGCGTGCGCGCGCCTCGGTCTGCCCCGGGTGGTGGTGCTCAACAAGCTCGACAAGTACAACGCCGCCTACCAGGCCAACATCGACGCGCTGCAGGAGCGCTACGGCAAGCCGCTCGCACCCGTGCACATGCCGATGGGTGTCGGGACCGAGTTCACCGGGGTCATCGACCTGCTGCACGCCACCGCCGTCCAGCGTGTGGAGGGCCTGCGCACCCAGGTGCCGGTCCCGGCCGAGCGCAACGAGCAGGCCGGGCGCAACCGCGAGCTGCTCGTCGAGGCCATCGTGGAGCAAGACGACGACCTGCTCGTGCGCTACCTCGACGGCGATGTCCCCGAGACGGGGGAGCTCGCGCGGTGCTTCGCCCAGGGCGTCGCCTCCGGCGGGTTCTTCCCGGTGCTGTGCGCCTCGGCGGCCGAGGACATCGGGGTGCGCCTGCTGGCCGACTTCATCGTCGAGGAGTGCCCGTCCCCGGCGGACCGCGCCGCACGGATCGGCGCCGACAGTCCCACCGCCGCGTACGTGGCCAAGACGCTCTCCGACCCCTACGTCGGGCGCATCACGGTTCTGCGCGTGCTCGCCGGGCGGTTGTCGGGCGATGACGTGCTCGCCGTCCAGCGCACCGGCGACAGGATCCGCGTCCGCCAGCTGTTCAGCCTGACCGGTCGGGAGCAGACACCGGTCGGCGCGGTGCCGGCGGGCGACATCGTCGCCGTCGCCAAGCTGGAGAACGTCGCGACCGGCGACGTCCTGTCGGCCGGGCCCCCGGTCAGCGTGGAGACCATCGCCGCCCCCGAGCCGTTCCACCGCGTGGCGGTCGAGCCGGCGACAGCCGGCGACGAGGAGAAGCTGTCCACCGCCCTGGCCCGGACGGCCGAGGAGGACCCGTCCCTGCGGGTCGAGCGCGAGGACGAGACGGGGCAGCTGATCGTGCGCGCGTACGGGCCGCTGCACGTGGCGGTGGCCCTGGCCCGGATGGAGCGCAAATTCGGCGTGCGGGTCCGGGAGGCGCCGCTGCGCATCCCCTACCGGGAGACGCTGAAGGGCCCCGGATCGGGTGTCGGCAAGCACGTCAAGCAGTCCGGCGGGCACGGGCAGTACGGCATCGCCCAGGTGGAGGTGGAGCCGCTGCCACGCGACAGCGGGTTCGCGTTCGAGGACCGCATCGTCGGCGGGGTCATCCCCCGCCAGTTCATCTCCAGCGTGGAGAAGGGCGTCGTCGAGGCGATGGCGCAGGGCGTGCTCGCCGGCTTCCCCGTCGTGGACGCGCGCGTCCGGCTCGTCGACGGCAAGCACCACTCCGTGGACTCCTCCGACATGGCCTTCCAGGTCGCCGGCGCGCTCGCCTTCCGGGCCGCCGCGCAAGACGCCGGTCTCAGCCTGCTGGAGCCGATCATGGAGCTCGAGGTGACCATCCCCGACGAGCTGACCGGGGACGTGATGGGCGACCTGTCGGCCCGCCGGGGACGCATCCAGGGCACCGAGGCCGCGGGGCCGGGACACACCACGGTCCGTGCGCTGGTGCCGCAGTCCGAGCTCACCAGCTTCGTGCCCGAGCTGCGGTCCCTGACCAGTGGCACCGGCCAGGTCATGATGCGCTACGACCACCACGACGAGTGCCCCGAGCATCTGGCCAAGGCCGTCGTCGCGCAGGCCACCGAGCAGGGCTGAACGGGGGCCCTACCGCTTCGCTACTTGAGGGCCTGATGGGGGCCCCACCGCTTCGCTACTTGAGGGCCTGACCCGGTTTTCACTCCGGGGCGGTCCAGGACTCGCGGACCTCGATCATGCCGTCGCGGACCCGGGCGGCGTAGGCGGGCTGGGGGGAGGCCGCCGGCCCGCGGAGGACCTTGCCATCGACCAGCCGGAACGCGCTGCCGTGGCAGGGGCACCGCACGTCGTCGGCGGTGACCTCGCCGCCCGCCAGGGAGCAGCCCGCGTGGTTGCAGCTGTCGGCGAGGGCCAGCACGCCCTCCCCGCGGCGCGCGAGCAGGACGTCCACGCCGTCGACGGTGACCGCACGGTGCGCACCCTCGTCCAGCTCGGCCAGCGCCAGGGCCGGTGTCCACTCCTTCGGGGCGGCGTCGAAAGCGGTGCGGTCCACGCCGGCGCCGAGCACGTAGGAGAGGTGCCCGCCCAGGTAGCCGCCGGCGCCGAGCGCCGCCAGGGCCAAGGAGCTCAGGCGCCTGCCGCGGGTGCGGTGGCCTCGCCGGCGGGCGCTGTAGGAAGCGATCTGCAGACTGAGCGCCACGGTGTTGGCCGCGGCGTGCGCGACGCCCGCCCGCCGCACCTTCGGCCCGTAGTCGAGCCAGTCCGACAGGCCGCTTGCCGCGGTCGGCAGGGACAGAACGATGCCGAGGCCCACGAGCGTCCTGGTCTCCTCATCGCTTGTCTCCTCCGAGATCAGGTCCAGCACCCCCGCGGCGACCCACGCGGCGATGACCCCGTCGGTGAGCAGCGGATGCAGCCGGTGCCCGAGCCACGTGCCCGACAGGGCTTTGCGCACCGGCGTCGGCTCCAGAGCGGGGCGCACCGCCCTGGCAACCGGGGCGGCCACCCGATCCAGGGCCTCGCTGCGTTCCAGGCGGTCCAGCAGGTCGTGCAGGCGCATGGCGGGTCCTCTCGCGACGGCGGCCCGGCGCGGGTGTTCGTTTCCCGGCCACCGTCGCCCTACACCTGAGCGGCGCGGGGGCATGCGACACTGCGGCGCCATGTCCGGCCACCACATGGATCCAGAGGAGTTCCGCGCGCACGGCCATGCGCTGGTCGACTGGATCGCCGGCTACCTCGAGCGGGTCGAGGACCTGCCCGTGCGCTCTCGGGTGGCGCCCGGCGCGGTGGCGGACCGGTTGCCGGCCTCGCCCCCTGAACAGGGGGAGCCGTTCGCCGACATGCTGCGCGACGTCGACGACATCGTCGTGCCCGGCCTCACCCACTGGCAGTCGCCGAGCTTCTTCGGCTACTTCCCCGCCAACTCCTCCGGCCCGTCGGTCCTCGGCGAGCTGCTGTCCGCGGGCCTTGGCGTCCAGGGCATGCTGTGGTCCACCAGCCCGGCCGCGACCGAGCTGGAGATGCGGGTCCTCGACTGGCTGCGCCAGCTGCTGGACCTGCCCGACCGGTTCGGGTGGGATGGGGCCGGCGGCGCGGTCATCGCCGACTCGGCGTCCAGCGCGAACCTCTGCGCGCTGCTGGCCGCCCGCCACCGCGCCGGAGGCGCCGACCCCTCGCTGGTCGTGTACGCCAGCGAGCACACGCACTCGTCGGTGGAGAAAGCCGTGCGCATCGCCGGACTCGCGGCCGACCAGCTGCGTCTGGTCCCCGCCGACGCCGAGCACGCGATGCGCCCCGACCAGCTCGACCGTCTGGTCCGCGAGGACCAGGCCGCCGGGCGGCGTCCGTGCATGGTCGCCGCCACGGTCGGCACGACCTCCTCGATGGCCGTCGACCCCGTCCCGGTGATCGGCCAACTCTGCTCGCGCACGGGCATCTGGCTGCACGTCGACGCGGCCATGGCCGGGGCTGCGGCGGTCTGCCCGGAGCTGCGGTGGATCCACGAAGGGCTGCAGCGGGCCGACAGCTACTGCGTGGACGCGCACAAGTGGCTCTTCACCAACTTCGACTGCACGGCCTTCTTCGTCGCCGACCGCGACGCGTTGACGGGTGCGCTGTCGGTGCAGCCGGAGTACCTGCGCAACGCCGCATCGGACGCCGGCGAGGTCGTGGACTACCGCGACTGGCAGATCCCCCTCGGCCGGCGATTCCGTGCGCTCAAGCTATGGTTCGTCCTGCGCCACTACGGTGCCGCGGGTCTGCGCCACCACATCCGTGAGCACGTCGCCCTCGCCGGCGAGCTCGCCGACCGGATCCGCCGTGACGACCGGTTCGAGCTGGTGTCGAGCGTGTTGAACCTCGTGTGCTTCCGCCACCGGGCCGGAGACGCGACCAGCGCGGCGATCCTCGAGCAGCTCAACGCGTCGGGCGCCATCTTCCTCACCCACACCCGACTCGACGGGCGCTACGTCCTGCGGCTGTCGGTCGGACAGACGCGCACGGAGCGCCGCCACGTCGAGCTGGCCTGGCGGCTGCTCAGCGCCGCGGCGGACGCCATGGTTGCCGACAACCGGGAACGGTAGGGGAGCGGACGTGACCCCGAACAGCGATCCTGCGCGGCTCGGGCCCGAGCACCGTCGTGCGTCCCTTGAGCGCATGGCGGGCCAGACCTTCGACCTCGTCGTCGTGGGCGGTGGCGTCACCGGCTGCGGCGTGGCGCTGGACGCCGTGACACGAGGCCTGTCCGTGGCGCTGGTGGAGGCCCGCGACTACGCCGCGGGGACATCGAGCCGCTCCAGCAAGCTCGTCCACGGCGGACTGCGCTACCTCGAGCAGCGAAACTGGTCGCTGGTGCACGAGGCCCTGCGGGAACGCGGGCTGCTGCTGGAGCGCCTCTGCCCCCATCTGGTCAAGCCGGTGCCGTTCCTCTACCCGCTCACCCGCCCGCTGTGGGAGCGGCTGTACGTCGGTGCCGGGGTGGCCCTGTACGACCTCATGGCGGGCCTGCACCGAGGAGGGCTGCCGCCCCACCGCCACCTCACCCGCCGGCAGGCGCTGGCGATCTTCCCCGGCCTGCGCCGTGATGCCCTCGTCGGCGCGGTGCAGTACCACGACGCGCAGGTCGACGACGCCCGTCACACCCTGTCGGTGGCCCGCACGGCCGCGCGCTACGGCGCCGCCATGGCCACGAGCACGCGCGTGGTGGGGTTCCTGCGTGAGGGCGAGCGCGTCGTCGGCGTGCGCGCCCGCGACCTGGAGGGCGAGCGGGACATCGCCGTGCGCGCACGCCAGGTGGTGAACGCGACCGGGGTCTGGACCGACGACGTCCAGGGCATGGCCGGGCGCGGGCGCATCAGGGTGCGCGCCTCCAAGGGCGTGCACCTCGTCGTGCCACGCGACCGCATCCACGCCGACTCCGGCTTGATCCTGCGCACCCCGCCGAGCGTGCTGTTCATCATCCCCTTCGGCCGCCACTGGATCATCGGCACCACCGACACGGCGTGGGACCTCGACAAGGCCCACCCCGCAGCCAGCCGCGCCGACATCGACTACCTGCTCGACCGGGTGAACGCGGTGCTGGCCCACCCGCTGACGACCGCCGACGTGGAGGGGGTCTACGCGGGCCTGCGCCCCCTTCTCGCCGGCGAGTCCGAGGCGACGAGCCGGCTGTCACGCGAGCACGCGGTATCGCAGACCGTCGCCGGTCTCATCACCGTCGCGGGCGGCAAGTACACGACCTACCGGGTCATGGCCGCCGACGCGGTCGACATGGCCGCGCGGGGCATCGACCGACGGGTGCCGAAGTCGGTCACGGCCGTCACCCCCCTGGTCGGCGCGACGGGCTACGAGGCGGCCTGGCACGCCCGCGCCCGCCTGGCCGGGGAGACGGGGCTGCACGTCGCCCGCATCGAGCACCTGCTGAACCGCTACGGGGTGCGCGCCGAGGAGCTGCTCGACATGACCGCCGGGCGGCCCGAGCTGGCGCAGCCGCTGACCGGGGCGGAGGACTACCTCGCGGCGGAGGCCGTCTACGCCGCCTCGCACGAGGGGGCGTTGCACCTCGACGACGTGCTGACGCGCCGCACTCACGTGTCGATCGAGACCTTCGACCGGGGATTGACCGCCGCCGAGCCCGTCGCCCGCCTCATGGGCGACGTGCTCGGATGGGACGACGAGCGGCGCAAGCTCGAGGTCGAGCACTACCACGCGCGGGTCGGCGCCGAGCTGGAGTCCCAGGAGCAGTGGGACGACGCCACAGCCGACGCCGCGCGCCTCGGCGCCCCTGACGTCCGCGGCGCCGGGTAGGGTCGGGGCATGCTCGCCGCCACCGCGACGCGACGCGCCCCCGACGCACCCCTCGACGCGCTCGAGGTGGGCGAGCGCCCCGAACCCTCCCCGCCCGAGGGCTGGGAGGTCGTCGAGGTCCGCGCCGCCGCGCTCAACCACCACGACCTGTGGACGCTGCGGGGTGTCGGCGTCGCGGAGGAGCGACTGCCGATCGTCCTCGGCTGCGACGCCGCCGGCGTCACCGGCGAGGGCCGCGAGGTCGTCGTGCATGCGGTGATCGCCACGCCCGAGGGACCCGACGAGACGATCGCCCCCGACATGTCGATCCTGTCGGAGCGCTACGACGGCACGCACGCCGAGCGGGTCGCCGTCCCCGCGCGCAACCTCGTCGACAAACCGGCCGGGCTCTCCTTCGCCGAGGCGGCCTGCCTGCCGACGGCCTGGCTCACCGCCTACCGGATGCTGTTCGTCAAGGCCGACGTGCGGCCCGGCGGCCGGGTGCTCGTGCAGGGCGCCGGCGGGGGAGTGGCCACGGCGGCGCTGCTGCTCGGACGTGCTGCCGGGCTGCGCATGTACGCGACCAGCCGCAGCCAGGACAAGCGGGTCCGTGCCGAGGAGATCGGCGCGCATGCGGCGGTCCCCACGGGCGAGCGCCTCCCCGAGCGCGTCGACGCGGTGCTCGAGACCGTGGGCGAGGCGACCTTCGGCCACTCCCTGCGCAGCCTCCAGCCCGGCGGCACCGTCGTCGTGGCGGGTGCCACCACCGGTTGGAACCCGCCGGCGGAGCTCAACCGCGTCTTCGCGCGTCAGCTGCGTGTGGTGGGGTCCACCATGGGGACCCGCCAAGAGCTCGAAGACCTCATCCGCTTCGTGCGCGACACCGGCATCCGCCCGTTGATCGACGCCGAGATCCCACTCGCCGAGGCCCGGGACGCCTATGCCCGCATGGCGCACGGCGAGCATTTCGGCAAGTTCGTCCTGACGCCCTAGCTCATGAACGAGCCCCAGACCCGCCATGGCGGGATCCCGCGCTGTTCTCACCCTACGACGTCCGGCCCAACGCCTCGAGCAGCGAGCCGGCTCTGCTGCTGATCGGCTCGCCCATGGGGGCCGCCGGGTTCGGCACGCTGGCCGGCCTCCAGGCGGGCGACAAGGATCAGCCGGACACCAGCGAGCGGTAGAGGTCAGCGGTCCGGCGGGCGATCGCGGGCCAGCTGAAGTGCTCCATGACCCGGCGGCGCCCCGCGCGACCCATCGCACGGGCACGAAGGGGATCCGCGACGAGCGGGTTGATCCTATCCGCCAGCTCACGGGCGAACCGGCCGGGGTCCGCGGGGGAGCCAAGCGCGTCGTCGCCACGCTCGAACGCCACGAGGTACCCGGTCTCGCCCTCGACCACCACCTCCGGGATCCCCCCGACCGCGGAGGCGACGACGGCAGCCTCGCAGGCCATGGCCTCGACGTTGACCAGGCCGAACGGCTCGTAGATCGATGGGCAGCAGAACACGGTCGCGTGGCTGAGCAGCTGCACCACCTGCGCGCGTGGCAGCATCTGGTCGATCCAGATGAGATCCCGGCCCGCCCGCAGCGCCTCGACCTTGGCGCCCACCTCCTTCGCGAGCCCCTCCGTGTCGGGGGCGCCGGCGCAAAGCACGAGCTGGGCGGCGGGGTCGATGTGGGCGGCTGCGTCGAGCAGGTGCACCAGCCCCTTCTGGCGGGCGATCCGGCCGACGAACAGCACCGATGGCCGGTCCGGGTCCACGCCGAGCCGGTGCAGGACGTCGGTGGCGGGGTCGGGGGCGTACTGCTCGGTGTCGATGCCGTTGTGGATGACCATCACCCGGTCGGGATCCACGGCCGGATAGCACGACAGGACGTCGTCGCGCATCCGGGCGCTGACCGCCACCACCGCGTCGGCGGCCTCCACGGCGGTGCGCTCGGCGAAGCGGGACAGCGCGTAGCCTCCGCCGAGCTGCTCGGCCTTCCACGGCCGCAGGGGCTCGAGGCTGTGGGTGGTCACGACGTGCGGGACGTCGTAGGTGAGCTTGGCCAGGTGCCCGGCCAGATTGGCGTACCAGGTGTGGCTGTGCAGGAGGTCGCGCCCTTCGACGCCGGCGACCATCGCCAGGTCGACCGACAGGTGACGCAGCACCGCGACGTGACGGCCCTTGCCGGCAAGCGCCTCCCACGGCTGGTAGGCGCCCGCCACGAGTGGTCCGTCCCGCGGCGCCCCGAAGCAGTGCACCTCCACGTCGAGCAGGTGCGCCAGCTCGCGGGCCAGGTACTCCACGTGCACGCCTGCACCGCCATACACCTCGGGCGGGTACTCCCGCGTCAGCAGGCCAACCCTCATCCCGGGATCTGCTCGCCCTTGCCGATGACGACGACACCGCCTTCGGAGACGGTGAACCGCTCATGGTCCGCCTCGGGGTCGACGCCGATGCGTGCGCCTTCGGGGATGCGGACGTTCTTGTCGATGATGGCGTTGCGCACGACCGCGTTGCGCCCGACGTCGACATCGTGCATCAGCACCGACCCCTCGACCGACGCGTATGAGTGCACGACCACCCCGGGGGACAGGACCGAGGTGCGCACGGTTCCGCCGGCCACCACCACGCCGGGGCTGACCATGGAGCTCAGCGCCTGTCCGCGCCGGTCGTCGTCGTCGAAGACGAACTTGGCCGGGGGGGTGGGG
>Ga0247713_1001226_pt1 | contig 13124 bp, 12 predicted proteins | sample 21E_NmetaG_FD_189936 | JGI IMG/M metagenome (GOLD analysis project Ga0247713, IMG submission 189936) | Soil microbial communities from hillslope of Landscape Evolution Observatory, University of Arizona, Oracle, AZ, United States - 2-1-E_N | ecosystem: Engineered > Artificial ecosystem >... | reverse complement strand
AGTGGATCCCGCTCGTGCTGTTGCCGCTCCACCTCGTCGCGGAGCGGGCGCGTGGTCGCCGCTTCGGCTACGGCGGCCTCGTTTTCGCCGGCGCGCTCGTCGGGGGGCTCGCCACGTGGCGGTACGGCGTCGACTGGGTGACCGCGGCTGGGCCGCTCGCGGCCGGCGCGGAGACGGGGACGCGGTTCGCGCTGCCGGAGCGTCTCGCGCAGCTCGGCGTCCCGCGTACGCTCGCGGTCGTAGCCCTCGCGCTCGCGTTCGCAGCGGCGTACGCGTGGCTCCTGCGCGAGGCCGTCCGCGGCCGTGCGCGGCTGGGTCTCGCGGCCGCGCTCCTGCTCCTCGCCCTGCCGTACCTGACGCCGTGGTACCTGGCGTGGGCCGTCCCCCTCGCGGCGGCGGACGACGACGCGGACGCGCGCTGGCTCTGCGTGGCGCTGACGGCGTACCTGCTGCCGCAGGCGGTGCCGCTCTAGCCGCCGCCTGCCGTCGTCGTCGCGGTCGTGGGCGCGGTCGTCGGCGGAGCGGGCGGCTCCGTCGGCGGCGTCGTGGTCGGGGGAGGCTGCGGAGGCGGAGGAGGCGCCGGCTCGGGCGTGGTCGCAGTCGTCGCGGTCCGCGGCGCGGTGGTCGCGGTCGGCGTCGTCCGCTCCGTCGTCGCCGGCTCCGTGTCGGCCGTGGTCGCCGGCGGCGGCGCAGGGGCGGGCGCGGGCTCCGTCTCGTCGGCGGGCTCGGTCGTCTCGCCGGTCGTGGTGGTCGCCGGGCGCGTCGTGGATTGCGGCGGCTCCGTCCGCTCGACCTCGCCGTCGCCCCCGCCGGCGGCGACGAGCGCGAGGGCGCCGCCCGCGAGCGCGAGCAGGAGGACCGTCGCCGCCACGAGGGCGGCGCGTCCGGCCCGACGGCGCGCAGGAACCGCGGCACCGGCCGGAGCGGCCGCGACGCGCGTCGCGGCGCCCGCCGCGGCCGGGAGGACGACCGTCTCGCCGGCGCCCATCGTCGTCCCGCCGGCGAGCGCCGCGAGGAGTGCCTTGCCGTCGGCGGGGCGCTCCGCGGGGTCCTTGCGCAGCGCTGCGGCCGCGACGGCGGCGAGATCGGCGGGCGCGTCCGGCCGGACGTCCGCGACGTGCGGCGCCGGTTCGGTCGCGTGCATCCTCACGAGCGCGATCGGCTCCGGTGCCTCGAACGGCAGTCGCCCGGTGAGCATCCGGAAAACGATCACGCCGAACGAGTAGACGTCGCTCGCGGGGCCTGCGACCTCCCCCGTCGCCTGCTCCGGCGAGATGTACGCGGCGGTGCCCATCACCGTCCCGGCCTCGGTGATCGTCCCCGCGCCCCCGACGCGCGCGATCCCGAAGTCGGCGATCTTGGCGCGCCCCTCCTCGTCGAAGAGGACGTTCGCCGGCTTGAGGTCGCGGTGGACGAGGCCCTGTGCGTGTGCCGCGGCGAGACCCGCCGCGACCTCGGTCGCGATCCGCCGCGTCTCCTCGTCCGGCAGCGGGGCGCGGCCGTCGAGCCGATCCTCGAGCGTCCCTCCGGGGAGGTACTCGAGCGCCATGTACGGCCCTTCCTCCGACTCGCCGAAGTCCCACAGCTGGCAGACGTTCGGGTGTGCGAGGGCGGCGGCCGCGCGCGCCTCGCGCTCGAACCGCGGGCGGTCCGCGTCGCGGGCGAGGATCTTGAGCGCCACGAGCCGCTCCAGCTCGAGGTCCTCGGCCTTCCACACGGACGACATGCCGCCGACCCCGAGGGGCTCCGCGAGCCGGTAGCGGCCGGCGATCACCCTCGTCTCCCCCACGGCGGTAGCTTATGGGCGCCCGTGGCCGCCCTGCTGACGATCGCCGAGGCGCAGCGGCTCGTGCTGGCGCGAGCCGCGCCGCTGGCGGCCGAGACCGTCGCGGTCGCGGAGGGATCGGGCCGCGTGCTCGCCGCCGACGCGCGCGCCGCGGTCGACCTGCCGCCGTACGACAGCTCCGCGATGGACGGGTACGCGCTCCGCGCCGCCGAGACGCCGGGGCGGCTGCGGATCGCCGCGCGGATCGCCGCCGGCCGGCCGGCGGAGCGCGCGCTCGCGGCGGGCGAGGCGATGGCGATCGCGACCGGCGGCGTCGTCCCGGAAGGCGCCGACGCGGTCGTTCCGGTCGAGGCGACGTCGGAGGACGGCGACGCCGTCGTCGTCGGCGAGCGCGTCGAGCCCGGGGCGTTCGTCCGCCGCCGCGGCGGCGACGTCGCCGCCGGCGAGGCGGTCGTCGCCGCCGGCACGCGGCTCGGGCCCGCGCAGCTCGGTGCGCTCGCCGGCGCAGGGGTCGCGCACGTGCGGGTCGGCGGAACGCCGGCGGTCGCGGTGCTGTCGACGGGGACGGAGCTGCGGCGTCCCGGAGAGCAGCTCACCGCCGGTCAGATCTACGAAGCTAACAGCGTTATCCTACGCGGAGCGGCGGTGGAGGCGGGCGCGGAAGCGCGCGTGCTCGACGCGGTCGCCGACGATCCCGACGCGCACCGGCGCGCGCTCGCGGCGGCGCTCGCGGCGGACGTCGTCGTCACCTCCGGTGGGGTGTCCGTCGGGCCGCACGACCTCGTGCGCCCGGTCGGCGCGGACCTCGGCGTCGAGGAGGTCTTCTGGGGCGTCGCGGTGAAGCCGGGGAAGCCGCTCTGGTTCGGCGCCCGCGGCGCGACGCTCGTGTTCGGGCTCCCCGGGAACCCCGTGTCCGCGCTCGTCGGGTTCCACCTGTTCGTCCGCCCCGCGCTCCTCGCGCTCCAGGGCCACGCCGACCCGCTGCCGCGGTTCGAGCCCGGGCGGCTCGCTTCGGCGATCCGGCGCGGCCCCCGCGTGCAGCTCGTCCGCGCCCGGTCGCGTACGGACGGGGACGCGGTCGCGCTCGAGCCGCTGCGCGGGCAGGACTCGCACATGATCGCCCGGGCGGCGGCCGCCGACGCGCTCGTGCTCGTCCCCAGCGGCGAGGGCGACGTCCCGGCGGGCGCGCCCGTCCGGTACCTGCGGATCGGCCCGGTCTAGCCCGCGGGAACCGCGGTCGCGTCGGGCTTCGCCGTCACGCGCGGCTCGACGCGGACGGGCTTCGCGTACGCGATGTACCGGTGCGTGGCGAAGAACCGCGGGTGGCACGCCTGCAGCGCGAGCAGCTCCTCGCCGCCCGACTTCAGGACAGACACCTCGGTGTCGGCGACGATCCGGTGCCGGACGACGCGGTACACGAAGCGCGCGTACGGCACCTCGAGGACGACCTCGTCGCCCGGCCGCAGCTCGTCGATCCGGGAGAACGGCGCGGAGTACGTCGTCCGGTGGCCGGCGAGGTAGACGAGCTCGCCCTCGCCCGGCAGGTACAGCTGCCGGTAGCGGCCGGGGCCGCGCTTCAGCGTCTCGTCGTCGGTGCCCTCGACGACCATCGTCGTGATCCCGAGCTTCGGGATCCGCAGGCGCCCCACGGGGCCGCCGGGCCGCAGCGCCTTGCGGTACGCCTTCGCCGCCGCCGGGACGTCGAGCTTCCCGCCGGCCGTGGCCGTCGGTGCGACGGCGTACCCCGCTGCGACCTCGTCGTACCCGCGCGCGAGGTTCCGCTGCTCCAGGTGCGTGTAGAGGGAGGTGACGGGGTCCTCCCAGCGCCAGACGGTGAACGCCCACGCGAGGAGCGCGAGCCCCGCGAGCGCGAGCAGCGTGCCGGTGAGGCGAACGAGCCGTCTCATCACGGTCCAAACGCCCGAGCGTCCTCCTCGGGTGCGGCGCGTCGCGCGCGGGCGGCGAGGACGACGTGGCGGACGAGCTCGCGGAGCGGCCCGCGCGGCGGCCGCTCGTCCGCCTCGGGGTATGGCGCGTAGCGACGGACCGACAGCGCGCCGAGCTGGCCTGCGACCGCCAGCCACGCGAGCATGACGACGACGAGCGCGACGTCGACGTACCGGAGGGACACGAGCGCCGCGAGGTACCAGAGCGCGTCGACGCCGAGGCCGAGCCGCGACGCGAACGAGAGGACGAGCAGCGCCGGCCCGGCGAAGCCGAGGGCGAGCACGCCGAGCCGCACGAGGACGTGGGCGTCGCGGACCTGCGGGAGCCACAGCCACGCGTGGAGCGAGGGGAGGACGAAGAGGAGCGCGAACGGGTTGATCGCCGCGACGACGAGCGACACGAGCCCGAGGGCGAGGAGCGCGCCCGCGTACCCCGCGAGCTCCTCCGCAGGAGCGACGGGGCGCCGCGGGAGCAGCCGGTCGCGCGCCACGAGCCAGCCGAGCACGGACAGGACGAGGAGCACCGTCAGCGCGACCACCGGCCAGTCGGCGCCCGTCGCCACCTCCGCCGCGGGTGGCCGCGCCGCTCCGCGCGGCCACGCCCCCAGGAGCGCCGAGGCGGCGAAGAGCGCGCCGACGAACAGCCAGAAGCCGAGCCTGCTGCGGTAGCTGCGCAGCGCCGGCGCGAGCGGGATCCGGCGGCGCCGGCAGCGTGCGAACAGGTCGACCGCGGCGGCGAGGAACGGGAGGAGCGCCCCCAGGAGGACGAGCTGGATCGCCCAGCCGCGGACGACGCGCGGCCCCAACCACACGAACGTGGCGCCGCCCGCCGGCAGCTCGAGCCCCTGGTCGAGCGAGCCGAGGAGCTGCTGCGCCGCGGCTCCGACCTCGCCGAGCCGCTCCGCGTCGAGCGCGTCGGTCGAGTCCTCCAGCGGCGGGAGCGGCCGCGGCCCGGCCGTCGTCAGCGTCACCGCCGGGATCCCGCGGGCGACGAACGGCGCGTGCTCGTGGAGGCTGAACGGGAAGCCGAGGTCCGCCAGCTGCCGGAGCGCGCCGGGCCGTTCCGGCTCCATCCCCGTCTGCTCGACGAGCCGCTCCGCCGCCGTCTGGACGAGGGTCGCGGAGGTCGACCGAGGCGTGTCGGCGGCGAGCTCGATCCGCGGCACGCCGGGGCCGGCGATCGTGTCGAGGTTGATCACCGCCGTGATCGCGTCGGCGTACGGCGAGTGGCGCGCGAAGTGCGCGGCGCCGAGGCCGCCGAACGCGCCGCCGTCGGTCGAGAGGAAGACGATCGTGTGCGCCGGGCTGACGGCGCCGCCCGAGCTCGACGGCAGGCGCGCGTACGGGCGCGCGAGCTCGACGAGCGCGGCCGTGCCGGAGGCGTTGTCGTTCGCGCCCCGCCCGAGGCCGCCGTTGTCGCGGTGCGCCATGACGACGAGCACCGGCGACTCGGGCGACGGCCCGGGGGCGACGGCGTAGAGGTTCGTGAGCGCGGCGCTGCCGCGGCCCGGGATCTCCGCGTCGAACGTCTGCGCCCGCACCTCGAACCCGTAGAGCTGGAACCGCTCCGCCACCCAGGTGAGGGCGCCGAGCGCGCCGCCGGCTCCCGGAGCGCGGTTCCCGTAGTCGGCTGCGAGGCTCGTCGCGAGCGTCAGCGCGGCGTCGGCGTCGAACGTCGGCGGGGCGGCGGGCGCCGGCAGCGGCTGGGGCCGTGCGACGCTGAAGGCGGCGACGAGCAGCGGCAGCCCGACGAGCAGCCACGTGCCGCGGTACATCCGGCTGTTGATCGGCCGCTCGATGGAGCCGCGGCGCGGGCGGCGGCGCTCCTGACCGGGCAGGGAGGCCGCCATAGCGTGGCTATAGTAGGCCGCGGGCGGGTCTGCCGCGCCCTACCGAGGTCGCTCCGTGCTCGATTCGTCCACGATCCTCCTCGTCGACGACGAGGACTCCATCCAGAAGCTCCTGACGTACCCGCTCGAGCGGGACGGGTTCCGGGTGCTGCAGGCGCGCGACGGCGAGGAGGCGCTGGAGCGGTTCGCGGCGGAGGAGGTCGACCTCGTCGTGCTGGACATCATGCTCCCGAAGCTGGACGGGCTCGAGGTGTGCCGCCGGATGCGGTCCCAGAGCTCCGTGCCCATCATCATGCTGACGGCGCGCGACGACGAGCTGGACAAGGTGCTCGGGCTCGAGCTCGGCGCCGACGACTACATCACGAAGCCCTTCTCGATCCGCGAGTTCCGCAGCCGCGTGCGTGCGCTCCTCCGCCGGGCGTCCGCGCCGCGCCACGACCCGCGGCAGAGCGAGACGATCGAGAGCGGCGACCTCCGCATCGACCTGGCGAAGCGGACCGTCGAGGTCGACGGCCGGCAGGTGCAGCTGACGTACGTCGAGTTCGAGCTCCTCCGCATCCTCGCGTCGAACCCCGGCCGCGTCTACACGCGTCAGATGCTGCTCGAAGGGCTCTGGGGCGGCTCGGAGTACCGGGAGCCGCGCACGATCGACGTGCACGTCCGGCACCTGAGGGAGAAGCTGGAGCGCGACGCGCGCGAGCCGGAGCTGATCTTCACGGTGCGCGGCGTCGGGTACCGCTTCCGCGACACGTGAGCCCCTTCCGGAGCGTCGGCGCGCGGCTGAGCGCCGCACTCGGCCTCGTCGTCGCGCTCGCGCTCGCGGTCGTCTACGCCGTCGCCGTCCCGGCGCTCGAGCGGAACCTCACCGCGGCGAAGCTCGACCAGCTGGAGCGGTCGATCGCGCTCCTGCGGCCGCGGTTCCCGCCGCAGAACGTGCTCGTGCAGGAGTTCGTCACCGTCGCGGGCGACCAGACCAGCGCTCGTGCCGTCTTCTACGTCCCGCTCTCCGAGATGCCGACGCCGCTGACCGCGTACGCCGACAGCCGCGGGTTCGACGAGGCGCTGCCCGCGACGCCGACCGCGGAGCGCGCCGCGGAGACTGGCGTCCTCCAGCGCGCGGTCGTGGAGCGGCAGGGGACGCACTACGCCGAGGTGGCGGCGCCGCTCGAGGGCGGTGTGTTCCTGCTCGCGGCGCCGATCGACGAGACGCTCGCGAACGTGCGCCAGGTGGAGCGCCGTCTGCTCGGCGCCGGCGCGCTCGCGCTCCTCGTCGCGCTCCTCCTCGGGTACGGCGCGGCGAACGTCTTCGCGCGGCGGATCCGCCGGCTCGAGCGCGCCGCCGACCGCATCGCGGACGGCCGCCTCGACGAGCCCGTCCTCGTCGAGGGGCGCGACGAGCTCGGGCAGCTCGCCGCGGCATTCGAGCGGATGCGCCGACGGCTCGCGGCCTTCGAGCACGCGCGGCGGGAGTTCATCGCGAACGCGTCCCACGAGCTCCGCACCCCGATCTTCTCGCTCGGCGGGTTCCTCGAGCTCCTCGGCGACGAGGATCTCGACGAGGCGACGCGGCGCGAGTTCCTCGCGACGATGCAGGAGCAGATCGAGCGGCTGACGCGGCTTGCCAGCGACCTCCTCGACCTCTCGCGGCTCGACGCGGGGCAGCTGCGGCTCGACCTCGAGCCGCTCGATCTCGCGCGCCTCGCGGAGGCGCTCCGGGACGAGTTCGCCGCGCTCGCCGTGGTCGAGGGGCGCGAGCTGGAGGCAGCGGTCGACGGCGAGCCCGCCGAGGCGCTCGGCGACGAGCTCCGCGTGCTCCAGATCGGCCGCGTGCTCGTCGAGAACGCGCTCCGGCACACGGAGGCCGGGACGCGGGTGGCGATCCGCGTCGGCTCCTCAAACGGAACGGTGGCGCTCGCGGTCGAGGACGAGGGGCCGGGGATCGCGGCCGAGCACGCGCCGCACGTGTTCGAGCGCTTCTACCGCGTCGACGGCGGCGCCCGCGCGTCCGGGAGCGGCCTCGGCCTCGCGATCGCGCGCGAGCTCGCCGAGGCGATGGACGGGCGCATCGAGCTCCGGTCGGAGCCCGGACGCACCGTCTTCTCGCTCGTGCTGCCGGTCGCCCGGCGCGCGTCGTCGAGCGCCTAGCGGCGAGGCGTTTTCACGGGAAATCGCGTGCCGCGGCCGCCGTCGGCGCGCCACCGGGTGCGAGATCGCCGCCGCTACAGTGCGCGGGCCGTGCGCTCCGCAGCCGTCGCAGCCGTCGCGCTCGTCTCCGCCGTCCTCGGCGCCGCGCTCGTGCTCGCCGTCGGGGCGGCGACCGGCATCGTCGCCGCCGACGAGCCGCAGCCGCTCGCGTTGCCGGCGCCCGTCGCCGCGGACGCTCGGGCGGCGCCCGCGACGCCGGCACGCGCCCTCCCGGCGAACGCGTTCGACGCGGGGCGGATCTACGCGGAGCGGCTCGACGGCGTCGTCACCGTCTACGCGCTCTTCACCTCCGGATCCGGGCCGGCGACGGGCGGCGGCCAGGGCTCGGGCTTCGTCGCCTCCGCGGACGGGCACATCCTCACGAACGCGCACGTCGTCACGACGGCGGGCGAGGGCAACCAGGGCTCGGCCGTCGAGGCGGCGGACGAGGTCTACGTCGAGTTCAGCGACCGCGACCGCGTGCCGGCGCGGATCGTCGGGTGGGACGTCTTCGACGACGTGGCGGTGATCAAGGTCGACCCGGAGGCGCACGAGCTGCGCCCCCTCCCGCTCGGCGACTCGTCGCAGGTCGCCGTCGGCGACCCCGTCGCCGCGATCGGCAGCCCATTCGGCGAGGAGGGGACGCTGACGGTGGGCGTCGTCTCCGCGACCCGGAGGTCGATCGCGGCGCTGACGTCGAACTACCAGCTCGTAGACGCGATCCAGACGGACGCGCCGATCAACCGCGGCAACTCCGGCGGCCCGCTCTTCGACGCGCAGGGGCGGGTGATCGGGATCAACGCGCAGATCCGCAGCAACTCCGGTCTCGCCGAAGGCGTCGGGTTCGCGGTTCCGATCAACTCCGCGAAGCGCTCGATGGAGGAGCTGATCGCGAACGGCCGCGTCGCCTACGCGTACGTCGGGATCTCGACGAACGACATGACGCCGGCACTGGCACGGCGGCTCGGCTACCGCGCGGAACGCGGCGCACTCGTCGTCAGCGTCAACGAGGGGCCTGCGCGCGCCGCGGGGATGCGCGGATCGACGCGCACCGTCCGGTTCCAGGGCGGCGAGGTCCGCACCGGCGGCGACCTCGTCGTCGCGATCGGCGGCAGGCGTGTCGAGAGCGCGGACGACCTCGTGCGGATCGTCACAGGTGAGCTCCGTCCGGGGCAGCGCGTCGTGTTCACGGTCGTCCGAGGATCGCGGACGCTCGACCTCGAGGTCGAGCTCGGCGAGCGCCCCGCGGACGCGCCGCCGCGCTAGCCCCCTGATTAGGAACGAGAAGGCGCGGGGATAGCGGCGTCGGAGGCGCCGCCGCAGGACGACTCCGCTTTCAGCAGAAAAGACAGGTTTACCTTCTCGATTCTGGCGGTAGGGCAGGAGCGAATGGACGGCGACCACGCAATCAGGCTGACGATCCCGGCCAAGGCCGAGTACATCTCGCTGTGCCGGCTGGCGCTGATGGGCGTGTCGCGGGTGCGCGCGCTCGGCGAGGAGACGCTGGCGGACCTGAAGCTGGCGCTCACCGAGGCGTGCTCGAACTCCGTCCGCCACGCGTACGGCGACGGCGGCGGCATCGTCGAGGTGACCTACGGCCTGCTCCCCGACCGGCTCGTGATCGAGGTCTCGGACGACGGCGAGGGCTTCGATCTGGAGGAGCGCGAGCCCGGCGCGCAGGAGGAGTTGTCGGAGGGCGGGCTCGGGATCGCGATCATCCGCTCGATCGCCGACGAGTTCGAGCTCGGCGCGCGTCCCGACGGCCGCGGCTCGCGGCTCCGGTTCGCGAAGCTCCTGCCCGAGTAGCCGGCGGGACTCCCGCGCCGTGTCCCGCCGCGAGCTGATCGTCGTCTCGAACCGCGGCCCGGTGGCATACGCGCGCGACGAGGGCGGCGAGCGGGTGGCGAAGCGCGGGGCCGGCGGGCTCGTCACCGCGCTGCGGGGGCTGCTCGCGCACCACGACGTCACCTGGATCGCGAGCGCGATCTCCGACGAAGACCGCGCCGTCGCGGCCGAGGGGACGGTCGAGGAGCGGGGGCGCGACGGCTCCGCGTACCGGCTCCGCCTCGTCGCGCACGACTCCGGCTCCTACGATCTCTTCTACAACGTCGTTGCGAACCCGATGCTGTGGTTCCTCCAGCACCAGCTCTGGGGGCTCGCGCACGAGCCGGCGCTGCGCGCGGGCTTCCACCGCGCGTGGGAGGGCGGCTACGCCGCGGTCAACCGGGCGTTCGCCGACGCCGCGCTCGAGGAGCTCGAGGAACGGCCGCGCGCCGTCGTCTTCTTCCACGACTACCACCTCTACCTGGCGCCGCGTCTCGTGCGCGAGGCGCGGCCCGACGCGCTGCTCGCGCACTTCGTCCACATCCCGTGGCCGCAGGCGGACGCCTGGCGCGTGCTCCCCGAGCCGCTCCGCCGCGCCGTGCACGACGGGCTGCTCGCCAACGACGTCGTGGGGTTCCACACGGAGCGCTGGCGCGCGAACTTCGTGCGCGCGTGCCGCGACCTCCTCGGCGCCGGGGGCGACGACGCGACGCTGGAGCACGAGGGGCGGCGGGTCCTCGTCACCGCGCACCCGATCTCGGTGGACGTCGCGGAGTTCGAGGAGCTCGCGCGGAGCGACGCGGTCCTCGCCGCGGAACGCGCGCTCGTGGAGCGGCGGCCCGAGCGGCTCGTCCTCCGCGTCGACCGGACCGACCCGTCGAAGAACGTCGTCCGCGGCTTCCGCGCGTTCGAGGCGTACCTCGAGGAGCACCCCGAGGCGCACGGGCGCGTGGGGATGCTGGCGCTGCTCGATCCGTCCCGGCAGGACATCCCGGAGTACGTCGAGTACCTCGCCGCGATCGAGCGCACCGTCGCCGAGGTGAACGAGCGGTTCGGGCGGGGCGGCTGGCAGCCGATCCACCTCGACGTCGCAGATGACTTCCCGCGGTCGGTCGCGGCGTACAAGCAGTTCGACGTGCTGTTGACGAACGCCGTCTACGACGGGCTCAACCTCGTCGCCAAGGAGGCGCCGCTCGTGAACGAGCGCGACGGCGTGCTCGTCCTGTCGGAGAACGCGGGCGCGCACGAGGAGCTCGGCGAGTGGGCGCTGACGGTCAACCCCTTCGACGTCGCCGGGCAGGCGCAGGCGATCGCGCGGGCGCTCGAGCTCCCGCGGGAGGAGCGGCGGCGCAGGATCGAGGCGATCCGCGCGCGCGTGCGCGAGCACGACGTCGCCGCGTGGCTCCGCGCGCAGCTCGCGGACGTCGACCGCGCGGCGTCCGGGGTAGCGTTCAGGCGGTGAGGGAGCTTTCGCACGTCGACGAGGCCGGCGAGGTGCGGATGGTCGACGTCGGCGCGAAGCCGGTGTCGCGACGCCGCGCGCGCGCCCGCGCGACCGTCCGGATGGCGCCCGAGACGGCGCGGCGGCTGCGCGAGCTGCCGAAGGGCGACGCGCTGACGACGGCGCGGCTCGCGGGGATCATGGCCGCGAAGCGGACCGCCGAGCTGATCCCGCTCTGCCACCAGCTTCCGCTCACGCACGTCGCGGTCGAGCTCGAAGTCGGCGACGACGGCGTCGAGATCGTCGCCTCGGCCGAGACGGCGGCGCAGACGGGCGTCGAGATGGAGGCGCTCGTCGCCGCCTCCGTCGCCGCCCTCACCGTCTACGACATGGCGAAGGCGGTCGACCCGGCGATGGTCGTCTCGGAGGTCCGCCTCCTCGAGAAGACGAAGGAGCCGGCGTGAGGGCTGCGGTGCTGACGGTCTCGGACGGCGTCGCGGCCGGGGAGCGCGAGGACGGAAGCGGCGCGGCGCTCGCGGCGCTGCTCGAGGGCGACGGCTTCGCGGTCGCGCGCGAGGTCGTCCCGGACGAGGTCGACGCCGTCGCGGACGCGATCGTGCGGCTCGCGGCGGAGGCGCGGCTCGTGCTCACGACCGGCGGGACCGGCGTCGCGCCACGCGACGTCACGCCCGAGGCGACGCGGCGGGTGCTCGAGCGGGAGGCGCCGGGCATCGCCGAGGCGATCCGCGCCGACGCGATCGCGAAGACGCCGCACGGGCTCCTCTCCCGCGGCGCCGCCGGCGTCGTCGGCACGACGCTCGTCGTCAACCTCCCCGGCTCGACCGGCGGGTGCCGCGACGGGTACGCGGTGCTGCGGCCGGCGCTCGCGCACGCGCTCGACCTCCTCGCCGGCGAGCACACCGCGCACCGGCAGACGTGACCGCGTACGCGGCGCACTTCGCGCGGCTCGTCAAGATCGAGCACACCGTCTTCGCGCTCCCGTTCGCCTACGTCGGGGCGCTGCTCGCCGTCGGCGGCGTTCCCGACTGGAGCGACCTCGGCTGGATCACGCTCGCGATGGTCGGCGCGCGGTCGCTGGCGATGGGGCTGAACCGGCTCGTCGACGCGCGCATCGACGCGCGCAACCCGCGCACCGCGACCCGCGAGCTGCCGGCGGGGCGTCTGCGGCCGTGGCACGTCGTCCTCTTCTGCGTCGCGATGCTCGCGCTCTTCCTCCTCGCCGTCTGGCAGCTCGACCCCGTCGTCCGCCTGCTCTGGCCGATCCCGGTGGCGCTCTTCGTGGTCTACCCGTACCTGAAGCGCGTCACGTGGCTGTGCCACCTGTGGCTCGGCGCGGCACTCGGGCTCGCGCCGGTCGGCGCGTGGGTGGCGATCACGGGCGAGCTGCCGTGGCAGGCGTGGGCGCTCGGCGCCGCCGTGCTCCTCTGGGTCGCGGGCTTCGACCTCTTCTACTCGCTCTTCGACGAGGACGTCGACCGCGAGCAGGGGTTGCACTCCTGGACGACGCGGTGGGGCCGCCGCGGCACGTTCGCGGGGGCGCGGGTGCTCCACGCGGCCACGCCGGCGCTCCTCGCCGCCGCGGGGGCGGGGCTCGACGTCGGCCTCGCGTACTGGCTGGGAGTCGGCGCGGTCGGCGCGCTCCTGCTGTACGAGCACCTGTTGATCCGGCCGGACGACCTGCGGCGGCTGGACGCGGCGTTCTTCACCGTGAACGGGGTCATCAGCCTCGTGTTCATGGCGTTCGTGCTCGCCGACGTGCTGTAGGCGCGGCTACTCGCGCGGTTCGATGCCGCGCGGCGTCGCCACGAAGCCCCAGGCGCCGACGCGTACGCGCTGCGGCTGCGCGCCGATCGTCGCGCGCAGCCTCTCGGGGTCGCCGACGCGGACGAACAGCGCGCGCCGGAGCCCGAGCCGCAGCGTCCGGCCCTCGCGGAGCGTCCCGCGCCACGCGACGCGTCCACCGGGCCCGCCGACGCGGACCTCGAGGGACGTGTCGCCGCCGGCGGCGCGCAGGACGAGCGGGGGCGGCGGCGCAGCCGGACGCTGCGGTGCCGCCCCCGCTCGTCCTGCGC
>Ga0247713_1001225_pt1 | contig 13136 bp, 10 predicted proteins | sample 21E_NmetaG_FD_189936 | JGI IMG/M metagenome (GOLD analysis project Ga0247713, IMG submission 189936) | Soil microbial communities from hillslope of Landscape Evolution Observatory, University of Arizona, Oracle, AZ, United States - 2-1-E_N | ecosystem: Engineered > Artificial ecosystem >... | reverse complement strand
CGTCGCGCGGCCGGTTGAGCAGGTTATGCGGCTGTTTGTCCTTGGTCACCTTGGCTTCGATCCACGGCCAGAGGTAGAGGATGTTGAAGGTGAGTCCGGGAATCAGCAGGCCGGGGAAGAACGGATTGGGAATCGTGTAGCCCAACGCCCGCACCTCCCAGGGAGGCATCAGGCGCAGTGCCCCCTCCAGCCAGCCCAGGTACCAGTCGGGTTGCGCCCCGGCGCTGACCCTGGCCGGGTCGAACGGTCCGTAGATCCACACCGGGTTGATCTGAAATACGCCGGCGAGCAGGGTCACGGTCGCGGCGGTCAGGAAGAACAACGCCCCCGCCTTCACCGCGTAGGTAGGCCACATGCGGGTCCCCACGATCTTCTGCTCGGTGCGCAGGGGTCCGGGGAACTGGGTGTGCTTTTGGCGCCAGACCATTGCGAGGTGGAGCCCCAGCAGCAGGCCTATCGCCCCCGGTATCAGCAGGATGTGGATTACATAGAGCCGCCCCAGGATGTTGCCGAAGGGGAACTCCCCCCCAAAGACCAGGAACGCCAGCCAGGTGCCGATGACCGGTATCGACAGTGCCACCGAGTAGCCGATTCGAAGACCGGTACCCGAAAGCAGGTCGTCCGGAAGGCTGTACCCGCTGAAGCCCGCCAGCAGGCCGAGGGTCAGCAGGGTCAACCCGATGACCCAATTGAGCTCCCGGGGCTTGCGGAAGGCGCCGGTGAAGAAAACCCGCAACATGTGCACCACCAATACCGCCATGAACAACAACGCCGCCCAGTGGTGGATCTGGCGCATCACCAGGCCTGAGCGCACCTCGAAGCTGATGTCCAGCAGCGACTCGTACGCCTGGGACATGTGGACCCCCTGCAGGGGCTCGTATGAGCCGCTGTAGATGACCTCCCGGGCAGAGGGCGAATAGAAGAACGAGAGAAAGATGCCGGTGCCGATGAGGATGAGAAACAGGTACAGCGCAATCTCTCCCAGCAGAAAAGACCAATGGTCGGGAAAAATACGCCTCAGGGTGCTCTTCGAGAACCCGGTGATACGCAGACGCTCGTCCAGCCAGCGGACCGATTTCCGGACGATCACGTCGGCATGTTCCAAAACGAAGGACCGACCGGCTCTGAGAAATCGTCCCTGGCCACCAGGTAGCCCTCGTCATCCACTTCGATCGGCAGTTGGGGCAGGGCGCGGGTGGCCGGGCCGGCGATCGGCTTAGCGCCGTCCAGGACGTCGAAAGTCGACTGATGGCACGGACAGAACAGGTCGTGGGTTGCCACCCGGTAAAGGCCCACCGGGCATCCCGCATGGGTGCAGATCTTCGAGTAGGCGATGAGCCCGTCGGCGGTCCAGTCCTCCCGCCCCTCGGGGGCTTGAATGGTCGCGGGATCCACCCGGATCAGCAGCGTCTGGGAGTCGGCCTGATCGGTGTGGCCTTCGGGGAAGACGGTGATCACGCCGCCCTGGGCAAGGTCGGAGGCCTGTACCAGCCGGCCGTCCTCGCGGACCATGCGGATTCCCCTTGCCCAGGAGGTGCGCAAGAGGGAGGTCCCCGGGCTCGGCCCCAACGACCGGATGGGGAACACCAGGGCCAGTCCCATGGCCGCTGCCGCCGCCCCGAGCATCCGGAACAGGAACTTGCGGCGGCCGAAGGACTCCTCCCAGCCCTCCTCGACAACGCCGGCGACCTCTTCTTCGGCGCCGGGCACCGGCGGATCCGCGTAGTCGCCGACCTCCGGTCCGGCGGGCATCAGCTTGCCTGCCCACTCCGCCATTCCCCATCCCAGGCCGCCGAGCGCCAGCGCCAGCAGGATGCCCTCGGCCTGGACGTTTCCGCCCCGGATGTAGACCAGCGCCAGCGACAGGCCCGCGACCGTGCTGACCGCAAACGCAATCGCTATCCGGCGGACTGCCTGCTTTTCGGTCTTTGTGTCGTTCATTCCTTCTCACCGATCCAGCGACATACCAGCACAAGCAGGCCCAGCCCGACAATCCAGGCGATCGCCCCTTCGGCAATCGGCCCGATGCGCCCCATTCCAAGCCCGCCGGGATCTCCCGAGTCCCGGAGGTGCATCAGGTAAAGCGCGATCGAGTCGGCTTCCTCGTCGCTCAGGGTCTGCTCACCGAAGACCGGCATGGCGCCGGGCCCGATCCGCATCGCCTGGACCACCTGGACGGGATTGGAGCGGGCGAGGCTAGGCGCCTCGAGCCCGGCGCCCACCGCTCCCCCGGCCCCCCCGGAGCTGTGGCAGGCGGCACAGTTCTCCGCATACAGGCGGTGCCCGTCCACCAGGTCTGCGCGCTCCAGGTCAACATCGGGAATCTCGGGTCCGGGTCCCAGTGAGGCAACGTACTCGGAGATCCGGTGGATCTCGGTCGGGTTGAACGCCGGGGGCTTGCGCACCGGCTGCCTGAGATGGTTGTCGAGCGGCATCCTCCCGGTGGTCAGCATGAAGTCGGCCCCGGCCGCCCCCGACCCGATCACCGACGGACCCATGTCCGTTCCCGTTCCCCCGATGCCGTGACAGCTGGAGCAGGCATTCTCGAACAGTACCCGCCCCGCTTCAATGTCGAATTGGGAAACCGGCTGCGCGGCCGACACCCCGCTCAGGCACGACGCCCAAAGGACCCCCGCGAACCCGATGGCAACAACCCGGCGCAGCCGCCTCACTGGACAAAGAAAACCGTGATGAACAGCAGGATCCACACGACGTCCACGAAGTGCCAGTAGTAAGAGATGGACTCCACGGCACCATGATCCACTTTGCCGGCCCGCCGCACAAAAGCGACCATGAGAGCCATTGCGGCCATGCCCCCCAGCACGTGAAGGCCATGAAATCCGGTCATCAGATAGAAGAGGGAGCCGAACGCGTGCGAGGAGATCGTAAAGTCCAGATGAGACCATTCGTAGGCCTGGTTACCGATAAACAGGGCGGCCAGCACCAGGGTTACCACCAACCAGCGCACCAGCCCGGCGATGTCGTGGCGGGCCGACATTCGCGCCGCCTGGTGGATGGTGAAGCTGGAGGCCACCAGAACCAGGGTAAAAATGACTCCGAGCGTGGTATCGAGGTGGACGCCTTCGCCCGGCCAGGGCTCGGTGTTTGCTTTAAGGGTGAAGTAGGCCGCGAACAGACCGCCGAAGAACATGGCTTCGGACCCCAGCCAGATGATCATTCCGGCGGCGGTCAACGAAGGCCTTCCGGCGGCCCGATCCACGGCTTCAGATTGCGCCAATTTGCTTCTCCGGGGACCTTTCACACCGCCAGCCACTGCCCTGCAAACTACCTGAAGGGCGGCTGCGCCGCCACCCGGCGGAGCCGGTGCCCCCCGGCCGGGGGTTCCGGGAGCCGGCGGACCTCCCGGATGGCCCGGCAAACGGCAAATATGCCTTCTATCTGTTCCCAACCGCAGGGCAGGCGCGCTGCGCCGTCCAGGGGGTCGGAGGACCTGTCGACCATAGGGTGTAAAGCCGCGCTGTTACGGGCTCGGGCACCCCGACTCGTCCGGAAGAAGCGGCCGCCACGACAGGGCGTACTGCTCGCCCGCGCTCTCCCAGGGCGTCAACTGGTTTGCCTGCGACGCTACCTGCAGCACCCCGGCCAGATCCTCCCCCTCGACGGTTCCACACCGGAAACCTTCCGGCGGCACCGGCTCCCCGAACTCGGCCAGGGGCTGCGCAAGGGGCCACGCGATCGGCTGCTGCTCCAGACCTTCCTCGGACGGAGGGGGAGGGGTCGAGGAGAAGATGCGCATAGACCGTGGCTCGAAGGACTCCTCGGGTCCCACGGAGCCTTCGGGCAGCCAGCTCTCGAGATTGGTGAGCCGTTCCCGCAGCCGGTGAAGCTCTCGGATCGCATCGGCTTGCTCCCGGGGTATGCCTCTCAGCTCATCACCGGAACCAAAGCCGTAGACGGAGGTGGTATGGGTGCCGCCGGCAGTGACCAGGGTAAAGACGGTGTCCGGCAGGTCGGCTATCCGGCGCGCAGCGGCATCGAATCTGCGGTCCGGCCCGGTCAGGCCGGCGCCGGCAGCTTCCCGGACGATTTCGCCGACGCCTTCCGCAGTGACGCTCCTCACGAGCAGGTTCGGCAAGGCGGGGCCGGGATAGATCATGATCTGGGGACCCTGGGTGATCAGCCGGCCGTCGCCGTACAGAGAAAGGTCGGGAAGCCGGGTGAGGTTGTGCTCCACCGGGACAAAGCCCCCGTCGATGGAAATTCGCAGGACCAGCTCGTCCGGCCCGGTGGGGTACTCCAGGTCACCGCCTCCCGGACCCGCGTCCGTGCCTGGCGAACAGGAAACCAGAACCAGGGCCATCAGTAAAAGGGCGCATTTGGCTTTCATGCTGTACTTAGACCCCGGCCGGCGGCCGAAAAGTTCCCCATACTCTCTCCCTCGTGGAGCCGTTATACAACCGTGCCGGGCAACCAATCTTGCCGGTCCCCGCCGAGGGACGGTTCCGATCCCCCGCCTCAGGGTAGGAACCCATTATCACCATCGGAGTCAATCGCTACAGAATCTTCCTGTGGGCCGGGATCATCGGCCTCGCAGCGGTAGTCTTTGCGCGTGGAACAAGGGCCCGAAACTTGAAGCCGCAAGAAGAACACGAAAAGGACTCCTCCGATGGGAGCAACGGAAAGGAGTCGCAGATGAGCGTACGCGAGAAGGCCGCACGCAAAGCGGTCAACGTCCTCACCGAGGAGCACGCTGCGATGGTCAAAGGAGACCACCACGATCCTCATACGGTTCTCGGCCACCATGAGGTCAATGGGAAGTCGCTCATCACGGCGTTCCGGCCTGATGCCCAGGCGATGCGGGTCCTGATTCCCGACGGCAAGCCCGTGGAGATGAAAAAGGTCGCCGACTCCGGCATGTTCCGAGCGGTTGCGAAACCTTCGCCAGACGTCCCGATCCCCTACCAGCTTCAGGCCGAGTACGCCGACGGCACGATAATCACCTACGACGATCCCTACCGGTTCATGCCCACCCTCGGTGAGCTCGACCTGTTTCTCATCGGAGAAGGCCGGCACCACGACCTGTGGAAGCGGCTCGGCGCCCACCCAACCACCCATCAGGGCGTCCCCGGAACCGCCTTTGCTGTCTGGGCTCCCAACGCCCGGGCCGTCCGCGTGGTGGGAAGCTTCAACATGTGGGACGGCCGCGTGCACCCCATGCGGTCCATCGGGTCCTCGGGCATCTGGGAACTGTTCCTTCCCGGAGTACGGGAAGGGGACCTGTACAAGTTCGAGATCCTCACTGCGGCCGGGCACCTGGTGCTGAAGGCGGACCCCTTCGCCTTCGCTGCGGAGGTCCAACCGGGTACCGCCAGCGTGGTCACCGAGTCACATTTCGAGTGGTCCGACGAACGGTGGCTGGCCCGCCGGGATTCGCAGAACCCCCTCAACCAGCCGGTGTCGATATACGAGATGCACCTCGGGTCGTGGAAACGCAAGCCCGAAGACGGCGGCCGGCCCCTCACCTACCAGGAGCTCGCTGCCGAGCTTCCCGGCTACGTCGAAGACATGGGTTTCTCCCACGTGGAGTTCATGCCGGTGGCCGAACATCCCTACAGCGGATCCTGGGGCTACCAGGTCTCGGGATACTACGCGCCTACCTCCCGATTCGGATCGCCCGACGACTTCAGGGCCCTCGTCAACGCCCTCCACGAAAGGGGCATCGGCGTGATCCTGGACTGGGTCCCCGGGCACTTTCCCCGCGACGAGTGGGCGCTGGCCCGCTTCGACGGAACCGCCCTGTACGAACATGAGGATCCTCGCAAGGGGGCACACCAGGACTGGGGCACGCTGATCTTCAACTACGGGCGCAACGAAGTCCGCAACTTCCTGCTCTCCAACGCCTTGTACTGGCTAAAAGAGTTCCACATAGACGGAATCCGGGTCGACGGCGTGGCCTCCATGCTGTACCTGGACTACTCGCGGGAGCCCGGGGAATGGGTCCCCAACGAGTTCGGCGGCCGGGAGAACCTGGAGGCGGTCTCCTTCCTCAAGGAGCTCAACGAGCTCGTCTACGCCGAGCACCCCGGCGTCATCATGGCAGCCGAGGAATCCACCGCCTGGCCGGGAGTGTCCCGGCCGACCTACACGGGCGGACTGGGCTTCGGGTTCAAGTGGAACATGGGCTGGATGCACGACACACTCCAGTACTTCTCCCAAGATCCTATTCACCGGCGCTACCACCACAACGACCTGACCTTCAGTCTGCTTTACGCCTTCACCGAAAACTTCATTCTCCCGCTCTCTCACGACGAGGTGGTCCACGGCAAGGGGTCGCTGCTGAACAAGATGCCGGGCGACCGCTGGCAAAAGTCCGCCAACCTGCGGGCCCTGCTGGCTTGGATGTGGGCGCACCCCGGTAAGCAGCTTCTGTTCCAAGGTAGTGAGATTGCCCAGTCCGACGAGTGGTCCCACGACCGCAGTGTGGACTGGCACCTGCTGCAGTACCCCGAGCACGCCGGAATGCAAAAGTTGGTCCGGGAGCTCAACCGGGGATACGCCGGGGAGCCGGCGCTGTGGGAGAAGGACTTCGATCCCGAAGGCTTTCAGTGGATCCAGGGAGGCGACATCGACTCGAACGTCGCAGCCTTCCTGCGCTGGTCCGACGACCGTAGCCGGGTCCTGGCCTGCGTGGCCAACCTTTCTCCGATCCCCCGGGAGGGTTACCGGGTAGGCCTGCCGCGGGACGGGATGTGGCGTGAGGTGCTCAACACCGATGCCGAGCTCTTCGGCGGGTCCAACACCGGCAACGGGGGCGGCGTGTCGGCAACCGGCGAGGGCTGGCACTGGCTGCCGCACTCAGCGCTGGTGAACCTGCCGCCGCTGGGGGTTTTGTGGCTGGTCCCGGAAGGTCAGTAGAGGGGTAAATATGCCGCCGCTGGGGGTTTTGTGGCTGGTCCCGGAAGGTCAGTAAACGCTCGAACGAGTGTTTAAGACTGCTTCTTGCGGGCGCTGAGCCAGCCGAAACCCAATGCAATGGGGACAGCCGCGAGAAGCGTGATCAGTATGTTGATGATAAGGCTGACGGTCCCGGGAATCCCGCCGATCAGGATGGAAAGCAGGAACAGGACCACGGCGGATCCAAGCCAGTAGGCAACGAGGACGCCGGGCGAGCCCAGCTCCTTTTTTGCCTGTTCCATCTCGGCGCGCCAATCGGGATTTGAGTTCATTCTCAACCCATTGTAGACACCCGCCCTGGCAAAACAAGCCTCCGATCGAATGCTCGAAGGGATTCCCCCCGGGCATGCGGCATCCCGTGCGCCTACAGTGACCCCAATGAGTGAGGATTTCTCCTTCGTTGTCCGGCTCCCTCACCGCGGTCTGGGAAGGCCGGTTGCGGTTAAAGACCTGATCGACATGGCGGGAATTCCTACCGGCGCCGGCTGCCGGGGGTTGGCCGAGCAGGCGCTGCCTGCACCGGCGGATGCCGCCTGCCTGGCCGGAATCCGTGCCGCCGAGGCTGCGGGGGACCTTCATATAGTCGGCAAGACCAACCTGCACGAGCTGGCGTTCGGCATCACGGGGATCAACCGCTGGTCGGGAACTCCCCTCAATCCCCTCGACCACCGCCGAGTACCCGGCGGATCGTCCAGCGGCTCCGCCGCCGCGGTCGCCTCCGGGCAGGTGGACATGGCTCTCGGCACCGACACCGGGGGTTCCATCCGGATCCCGGCGGCGTGCTGCGGGGTGGCCGGCCTGAAAACCACCTTCGGACGCATCGACCTGAGCGGCGTGCGACCGCTCGCGCCGAGCCTTGACACCGTCGGCCCGATTGCCCGGACCGTCGACGGCCTGGTATGGGGCATGCAGCTGCTGGAACCCGGCTTCGATCCATCAGGGGCGGTGGCACCCGAGCGCATAGGGCGGTTTCGAATACCTTGCCCGCCGGAGATCGATGCCGCGATCGATCGGTTGCTGGCCGCCTCAGGCTTCGCCACCGTTCCGGTGGACCTTCCCGGGTGGGATCGGGCATCCCAGGACACCATGCAGGTGATTGCCGCGGAAGCGTTCGACAGCAACGGCTACCTGCTCGCCGGCGGCGGGGTGGGCGAAGACGTCGCACAGAGACTGACGCAGGGTTCGGCCATCACCTCCGACGAGCGCCGGGAGCTCTCCGCAGCCCGCCGCGCATGGAAGCAGCAACTTCAGGACGTCTTCGAGCGGGTGCAGCTTATCGCCATGCCGACGCTCTCGGGCAATCCGCCGCTCCTGGAGGAGGCCGCCCGCATGTACACAATTCGACAGACCCACCCGGTGAACCTGGCCGGCATCCCGGCGCTTGCCCTCCCCGCCCCCACCGAGGGGCTGCCCGCGAGCCTGCAGTTGCTGGGGCGCGAGGGCTCCGAGGAATTGCTGCTGGCCGCCGGCGCCGTCCTGGAAGCGTCATCCCGCCCGGGCGACTAACGGGCGGTCGAAGTTCGACAACCGGCCCAGGCCGGCCTCATGGTTAGATAGTCAGGTTCGGTCTGTACTACAAGTCGGTCTGTTCAACGAGAAGGACTTCGGGCGGTGGCAAAAGCCGGGCAGTCACACCAGTCGCAGGTTGAGGAAATCATGCGCCAGCTTGTTTCAAGCGGCCGCCGGCGCACGATGAGCCGCCAGGCGGTGATCAGGGTAATAGTCGACTGCCACGGGCACATCAGTGCCGACGACATCGCCACCAGGGTCCAACGCGACTTTCCTTCGATGGATGTCTCAACGGTCTACCGGACATTGGAGACGCTGCGCGAGCTGGACATAGTCGACCGGGTGTACTTCGCAGACGGCAGCGCGGTGTACCACTTGCGAGATCACCAGCACCACCACCTCTGCTGCGAGAGGTGCGGTTCGGTACAGGAGCTTCCGGTCTCGCTGATGTCCAACGTCGAAAAGGACTTGATGGACCAGTTCGGGTTCGAGCTGCACCAGCGCCCCCTCGGGCTTTTCGGCCTCTGCAGGTCCTGCCGCAGCTAGATGTCCACAGCCGCCAGGTCCTGCCGCAGCTAGATCTCCACGCCCGGCTTCATTTCTGCCGCACGCCACAGGTACCAGCTGGCCACCGTACGGTAGGGCCGCCACCTCTCGCCCCGCTCCGCGATCAACGCCGGCGAGGGGCCCTCAACCCGGAATGCCCGGGCGAAGCCCTTTTGGATGCCGAGGTCGGTAACCGGCAGCACGTCGGGCCGGCCCAGGCGAAACATCAACAACATCTCGACCGTCCAGCGCCCTATCCCCCTGACCCGGCTCAAACTTTCCACCAACTCCTCGTTCTCCATGCGCCGGGCCTGCTCCAGAGTCGGCACCTCACCGCAGAGCTGGTGCTCCGCCAGGTCCCGCAACGACAGGACCTTGGGACGCGAAACCCCGGCACCGCGCAGCTGCTCGTCGGTCATCCGCATAATCCCCTCGGCCGTTGGCCCGAACTCGGGGCGATCGAACAGGGCGCACAGGCGCGCGTAGATCGCCTCAGCCGCTTTTCCGCTCAGCTGCTGGTAGGTGATGGCCCGAGCAAGGGCAACGAAGATGCTGGGCGTGGTCCCCAAACGCATGGTGAACGGACCGGCGGCGTCGATCAGACGTCCCAGCTCCGGGTCGGCCTGTGCCAGATGGCGAAGCGCAGTGGCGACGTCGAATTCGAAATCTTCGCCGTCCACGCCGGCCGGAGCGGCACCCAGGCGGACCCCTTCCATGGCCAGCATCCGCAGCTTCGTCACCAGTCCTCCACCGGCCGAGAACCCCCCGGGCTTCCCGCCGGCGGCCACGACCCGGTGGCAGGGGACCAGGACGGCCAGCGGGTTTTTCCTCAGGGCGGTCCCTACCGCACGGGCGGCACCCGGTGAGCCGGCCCTAGCCGCCAGCTCGCCGTAGGTGACCGTCGTCCCGCGCGGGGTCGCGCGCAGAGCCTCGTATACCCCCCGGTGAAATGCCGGGGTTCCGCCCAGATCTACCGGCACCGCCGCCAGGTCGACCGCATCGCCCGCCAACGTCGCCACGATGGCCCCGACGGCCTCTTGCACCTGAGGGGTGGGCGCCAACTCCGGCACTCCGGGGAAGCGGCTCTGCATCCGCGCCCGGGTGGAGTCGTCAGAATCCTCCGGGAGCTGAACCCCCGCCACACCGCGCGGGGTCCAGGCGATGGCGCAGGTACCGAACCGGGTCTCGAAATAGGTCAGTCCTTCGACACCGCTGTCAGCCATCTTCACCGTCCGGTTCCGAGAAGGTAAGAGTAAAGGAACCATTTCCAAGAGCGCAGATACTAACCGGGATACGGAAAAAGCGGCCCCGAGGGGCCGCTTTTTCTCTCTTTGGCGATGCGTATTTAGTTGTTGTGTATCTTGCCGCGCCAGGCGCCGGTTTCCTGACCCCGGGACTCGATGTACTCCTTGAACCGCTCAAGATCTCCCTTTACGCGGCTCTTTACGAGTCCTACAGCGTCTCCGGTCTTTTCGACCGCGCCCTCCGGCTCGTACTCCAACTGGAGCAGGACCCGGCTCTGGCCGTCGCTGAGCGGATGAAACGTGACCACGCCGGCGTTGCGTGCGCCTTCGGCGCTCGTCCATGCCACCCGGTGGTCGGGTTCCTGCTCGGTGATCTTCGCGGTCCATTCCCGCTTCTTACCACCGATCTCGGCTACCCACCGGAGCGTGTCGTCAGACAGCTGCTGGACCTGCTCGACACCCTCCATGAACCGTGGAAATTCCTCGAACTGAGTCCACTGGTTGTAGGCGGTGCGAACGGGTACCTGGACCTCGATCGACTCTTCGACTATGGACATGTAGTTCCTCCTTCATCGGATTGTCGGTCAGTTAGGTATCTACCCAGCCTCCCCCCCACCAACCCTTGTAGAAGCTTCCAGGCGGGGCTCTCGCGGCCCGGCTGCGCAGTCTCGTTTTCCCAGGATGGGCACCGGGTAGATCTGCTTGCAGCGTGATGAAGCCCGCAGCAGCAGTTCAACGAGCAATGGAGTGGGTAGCCCTCCCCCGGGTCGGCCGGCTCCCGTTTGTGCTGGGCTCGGAATGGAGAAGCCCGGTTCAAGCGTTCATCGAGATCCGGCGGCGGTGGCCCTGGGCAATGGCCTCCGGACTGCTGAGCCTCGCCGGCGCACTCGGGGCGGTGATCTGGCTCGCCGCCTTCTCGATCCCCGAGCTTGCCCCGCAGGCGCAGTCGTCGCGAGTGCTGGCTCACGACGGCCGCCTCATCGCCACCCTTCACGCCGAAGAGGACCGCACCGTCGTCGAGCTCGGCGCGATGTCGAAACACCTGAGAGCGGCTGTTCTGCTGGCCGAGGACAAGGAGTTCTTCCAGCACGGGGGCATGAGCTACAGGGGCATTATGCGGGCAGCCTTCACGAACCTAGCCGGGGGCGGAATCCGTCAGGGCGGGTCCACCATCACCCAGCAATACGCCCGCAACGCGGTCCCTTCCATCGGCCGGGACCGGACGGTGATCCGCAAGCTCAAGGAGGCATTTTGGGCAATTCAGTTCGAGCAGCATCTGTCCAAGGGCGAGATCATGCAGCGCTACCTGAACACCGTTTACTTCGGACGCGGGGCCTACGGCGCCGAGGCGGCTGCCCGCACCTACTTCAAGGTCCCGGCGTCCGAACTGACCATCGGCCAGGCCGCCTACCTTGCCGGCGTCATCCGGGCCCCCGAGCTCTTTCAGATCGACGACAATCGCAAGGGCGCTACCAACCTACGCAACCAGGTGATAGATGCGATGGCGGCCGGCAAGGCGATCACCCCGCAGGAGGCCCGCGCCGCCAAGGCGGAAAAGCTGGACGAGCAGTTCAAGCCGGGAGCCTCGGTGGAGGTGGAATCGCCCAAGGCGGGCTATTTCGTGGAGTACCTGAGGCGCAACCTCAAGTCGGAGTTCGGGCTCAGCGACACCCAGATACTTCGGGGAGGCCTTACCATCCACACCACCCTGGACCTGGACATGCAAAACGCCGCCGAGGAGGCGATCCGTACCACGCTCAACCACCCGGACGACCCCGAGGCCGCCCTGGTGGCGATGGGCCCCCAGGGAGAGATCCGGGCCATGGTCGGCGGGAGGGACGTCGACAGCATTTCCAGGGCGCGGGGCTTCAACTTTGCCGTCGACGGCGGTGAAAGGGGGGGCGGGCGTCAGGCCGGTTCGGCTTTCAAGCCCCTGGCTCTGGCCGCCTTCCTCTCCGAAGGCAAGTCCGTCGCCTCGACGTTTTCGGGCTCGTCACCGATTGAGATCCAGTCGCGCCGGTGCCGCAATGCCGACGGGTCGGCCTGGAAGGTCTCGAACTTCGAGAACGCCTCCTACGGGAGCATGGACGTTGCCGCCGCCACCATTAGTTCGGTCAACACGGTTTACGCCCAGATGATGAATACCGTGGTGAGCCCGAGCGAGTTCATGGAGGTGGCCCGAAAGACCGGGATCGACATCCCCAAGTTCGATGCCGGGTGTGCGCTGACCCTGGGCACCAGTGACGTCACTCCGCTGAAGATGGCGCGGGCCTACACCACATTCGCCCAACGAGGAAACCGCCCGGATCCGATATCGGTGTTGCGCATCACCCAACCCGACGGAAAGGTCCTGGCCGAGGCCTCTCCCCGGGTCCAGCCGGCTCTGGATCGCAACGTTGCCGACACCGTGAACTACGTGCTGGAACGCAACATCCGTGCCGGCACCGGCACCTCGGCGAGGATCGGCCGTCCGGCAGCCGGCAAGACCGGGACCACCCAAAACTACGCAAACGCCTGGTTTGCCGGGTACACCCCCGACCTCACGGCAGTGGTGTGGATGGGGTACGCGCCGGGAGAGGACGGGACGATCAAGGAGATGAAGAACGTCCGTGGAATCGACGTCACGGGGGGCTCGTTACCCGCCACCATCTGGCGCAAGTTCATGGTCCAGGCGGTGAAGGGCATGCCGGAAAGCAGCTTCAAAAAGCCCAACCTGGGAGGTCAGAAGGTGAGCTACGGCGGGGGGAACCCGGCCGAGGCCAGGCTCGCCCAGACCGGGTCAACCCCTAGCCCCGGCAGCGCAAGCTCGGCCGCCCCCACGGACCGATCGGAAGCAGGCGCCGGCGAACCGGGCCAGGACAGTATCCCGGGCATGCCGAGAAACCTGCCGGCTCCGGAGAACGTGGCCCCGCCGGCCAACCC
>Ga0247713_1001223_pt1 | contig 13140 bp, 12 predicted proteins | sample 21E_NmetaG_FD_189936 | JGI IMG/M metagenome (GOLD analysis project Ga0247713, IMG submission 189936) | Soil microbial communities from hillslope of Landscape Evolution Observatory, University of Arizona, Oracle, AZ, United States - 2-1-E_N | ecosystem: Engineered > Artificial ecosystem >... | reverse complement strand
CGTGCGGGTCACGGGCATCGACCACGTAGCCCGTCGTGCCGTCGAGTACCGCCTCCGGGGTGCCGCCCGAACGCCCGGTGACCGCCGGCGTTCCGCACGCGAGCGCCTCGAGGAGGACGACGCCGAGCCCCTCCGCCTCGAGCCCGCGCCATCGATCGACGACCGGGAGGCAGAAGACGTTCGCGGTCGCGTATAGCCCGGGTGCATCCTCATCTGCGATGCGGCCGGCAAAGATCACGGGGGCTCCGATGCGCTCGGCGCGCCGCTCGAGCCGCGCCTTCTCGGGGCCGGTTCCGGCAACCACGACTCGGGCGCCCGGCACCGCCGCCGCGAGGTCCGGGGCGATGTCGACGAGGCGGTCGATGCCCTTTCTCTTCACCAGGCGACCGAACGCCAGCACGACCGGAGTCTCCGCCGCCACACCCAACGACTTGCGGATCGTCTCGGTCGGTGCCTCGGGATGAAAGCGATCGAGGTCGATGCGTGCACGGAGGACCTCGATCGGGGGAACCGGCATCTTCTCGCGCCCGAGCAGCGAGCGGAGCGCATCGCCGGTGAAGTGGCTGACCGGCAGCAGCAAGTCGGCGCCGGCGAGCGCCCGGGCGAGCCGGGTCGACAACCCCGGGACGACGCTCGGGACCAGCAGCTCGGCGCCGTGCACGATCACCGCGTAGCGGAGGCCGGCGGCGGCAAGCTGCGGTGCCGTGAGCACGAGCGGCCACGGAGTCCCGAAGAGGATCTTGCCGGTGCCGAGGAGCCGGGCGCGCGCCCCGATCGCGTCGGCCACCCGGCGCGCCGGCAGGAGCATCCTGCCCGGGAAGCCGTAGACGTCGTAGCCGACGTCCCGCGGAAGCCCTTGCCCGTCTCGGCGCGCCGGGGCGAGCACGGCGAGCCGGGGGCGAAGCTCGGCGCAGAGCTCCGCGAGATAGCTCTCGATGCCTCCCATGCCGGGGAGGAACGACGACGTAACCATCAACGCGTCGGGCATGCGGGTGAGCCTACGAGCCCGGCGCGCGATCCGAGGTTAATAACCCGGGTTACCGGGCGCGACCTCGGGCGGGGGCCACTCGTGACTCGGCGCGCCCCAACGCCGCCCATGCCGCCGCCAGCAGGATCGCGCCCGCCGCCCCCACGAAGGCCGGCGCCGGAACCGGGTCCGGTCGGCGCGCCGGGAGGGAGGAGAAGGCCAATTCCTCGTTCGCCTCGTGGCGCAAGCGCTGCTGGGCGACCGCCACCTGCAGTTGCTCCTCCTCCTGGCTCGCGAGCCCGGTTTGGGCGGCGGGGTTGCTCTGGCCGGTAGGGAGGTGCTCGACGAGGGGCGCCGGCGGCGCGGGCGGCACGAGCACGATCGCGGCGGCCGGCGCGACGGGAGCGACGCCGGGCAACGGTGGGACCGGCGGCGGGTCGCCGGCGGCTCGGGGCGCGCCCGGGCGCAGCGGAAGGCATTCGATTTGGGCGCGGGCGGTGGCGATCGTCTCCTCCCCGAGGACGCCGCCCACCTCGACCACCTCGCGCGAGCGAGTAAGCGACAGCGGGCACGTAAACGAGACTTCGAATCGCACCAGATCGGGCGCCAGCACGTTCACCCGGCGCGCCGAGGCGTCGATGCTCTCCACCACCGACGTTCCTCGCTGCACGTCGAGGCGCACGGGAATGTCACGCCGGAGCGACTTGAGAGTCGCGATGATCGCCGGAGCCAGGTTGAGCACGCCCCTGCTCGCTTCGTCGTCGATGCGGCAGACGAGTGGTTCACCGCTCCCGAGGTCGGGCCGCCCATCGCCGGTGCAGTCGACGCCGCCCGGAGGGGCGACCGCGTCGGTCTCGGCCGCCATCGCGGTGAGGCTGGTCATGGCACCGGCGACGCCGTTCGGCCCGTAGACGGCGAGCCCCACCTGCTTGATGCCGCGTTCGGCGAGTGCCGCGGCCACGGTGCCGAACGGTGGCGACGGATGGGCCGGCGAATTGTGAAACGGGGCGTCGCTGATGTTGATCATTACCTTGAGTGCGCCGGGGCGGAAGCCGGCGTCGCTTCCCTGCGGAACGCCGGCGGGAGAGACGTAGGGGGCCTCGCCCTCGCCGGTGGCAGCCTGATAGAGCGCGGTGAGGCCGGACTCGGGTGGGTCGCCGCCACCGCCGGCCACGAGCGTCTCGAGGGCTCGCTCCAGCCCGGGCCCAACCGGACCGACCTTGTGCAGGAGGCGGTACGGAAAATCGCCCTCCTGGGGACGCCCGAAGCCCGGAATCGAATAGTCCTTGTACTCGCCGACGCCGAACTGAACGTCGATGCCCGAGGCGGCGAGCTCGTCGGCGACTCGCTGCATCCCGCTGCGCAATCCGTTGATCGATGACTGCATGCTCTGGGTCGTGTCGACGAGGAAGAACACATCCAGCCCCACGCCTTCGGCGGGAACGTTCAGCCGGTACGGAACCGATTTGGTCGCGCCGGCGCGGAGCTTCACTGTGGTGTCCGCCGGGGTGAGAGACGGCACCGCGCGCCGTACGTCGGGGCGTCCCAGGTCGAACGATCCGACGTCGACTTCCGTCGACAGCCCCCGGTAGCGCTCGATCGTCTTCGCCGTCCGCCCGAACACGGAAGGAGCTGTGGTGCGGTCGACCATGATGTCGAGGATGTCGGGCCGCTCGTGCTGGTCGACGCGGGCGACGTCTATCCAGTACCTCGGCGGAAGGAACCGGGCGAACCCTTGATGGACGGAGGCCACGACGCCGCCTAGTTCTCCCGAGTTGGCCATCGAGATGACGAAGTTGGGCGGCGCGCCGATTCGTTGCACCGTGACGCCGTCGGAGGTGATGACCATCGTCCCGCCGTCGGGGTCGTATCCCATGAACACGGCCTTGTTGTCGTCGCGGGCGTGCACCACGGTCGCGATTGGGGTCGCTCCCTCGATCGCAGTCGGGACTATGTCTGCGCCGCCGTCGGTGGAGCGCGCCACCCCGCTCGCTCCGTAAAGCCATAGCTCGTCGGCATTCAGCGGGTCGACGCGGAAGTCGGTGAGCGCGAACGGGCTCGACGAGCGCGTTTGCCACGACCTCCCTCCGTTTGCCGAGCGCAACAGCGTCACGTCGTTCGATGCAGGCGAGGTACGGACGGAGAGGTAGGCGACGTCGGGATTCGACGGCGCGCCGTGCAGCCGCAGGTTGCCGCCGGTCGCCTGCGGGAGACCGTCATCGCCGCTCGTCCACGACCCGCCTGCATCGGAGCTCACGAGCACGTGCGGTCGCACCACGGGGCCGACGTCTTCGGCCACGAGCAAGATGACGTGACTCGGACGACGCTCCGGAACTTCGATCCGAACGATGCGGGCGGTGAGCGACGACACCGGAACGTCGAGATCCGGCAGCGTCGTGAGACGGAAGACGTCGCGCCACGAGCAACCACCGTCGTCGGTTCTCATTACGACCCGTCCGTTGGTGACGTAGATCGAGTCGGGAGCGGCCGGAACGATAGAGAACGCCGTGATCTCCTGGCGACCCTCGGGAAACGCCGGCGCCGCGATGCTCGACCACTCACCCGCTACGGTGATTGATGCACAGGCTGCGTCTGCCCGCGGCGCAAGCGGAAGGATGCTCGCACCCACGGCGAGCGCGACGGCCGCGATCCCTCTCCTGCGCCTCGACTTCCTCACCTCTTCTCCGGCCCATCGATCCGGGCGGGTGACACGGCGAAGCCCCGGGGAGAACCCCCGGGGCTTACACCTACCCATCTGCACGGACGGTCCGTCAGTCGGCCTCGATCTTGAAGACGTCGAAGCCACGGATCTGGTCGTTCGAATAGATGTAGTTGCCCTTGTGGAACTTAGACGACCACGAAATGCCGCCGTCGGGCATGAACCAGCCGAGCTCCTGGACTCCCGCGCCGTGGTCGCCGATCGTGATGCCCCGGGCGTTCGAGACGTCGAGGTACCTGGTCCCGGCCGAGTACCACGAGATCGACACCTTGGAGCCGTCGTCGGAGATGTCGAACACGTGCGACGTGCAGGCCTGGAGACCGGTCTGGCCCTGGCGTGCAAACAGCACCTCGTTCGGCTCGTAGACGCCGGTGAGCACCGGCACCTGACCGGACGAGAAGTCGTAGAAGTAAAGCGCGCCGCCGGGGCACGGGTAGCCGCCGCCGCCGCCGCCTTCGTCGCCCACGATGATCCTCTCGCCGTCGGGCGTGAACTTCGCGTCGTGCGTGATCGAGCAGCCGGGGCACTGCCCGGTCCACATCAGGGTCGGATTTTCCGGGTCTTCGGTGTTGAAGATGTCCATGTGGCTGATTGCCGCGGTCACCGCACGGGTTCCGTCCTTGTTGAACGAGATGTCGTGCGGCGCGTGCGGCAGGCTCGGCACGGTATTGACGAGTTCCGGTTTCTTCGGGTTCTTTATCGACCAGATCTGGATTTCCGCCGCCCCGGCCAGGTCGGAGTTCGAGTTGTACACGTACGGCTTCTTGGGGTGGGCCGTGATGTTGTGCGACCCTCGCGCGATCTCCGCTACGCCGATCGGCTTCGGCTTCTTGGGGTTGCGGATGTCGACCGTCATGAACCCCTGCTTGCCGGCCATGAGGCAACCGTCGGGACTCGCGGCGCCGCCGTCCTGTCCCAAGAGCAGCGTCTTTTTGTCGTGCGAGATCTGGATGTCCATCTGATAGAGCGAGCAGTTGAGGGTCGCCACCAGCTTGGGCTTGGCCGGCTTGGTGATGTCGATGACACGAAGCGCTCCTGCGGTGGCGCCGCCGATGCCCGGCGCGCTCCCCGCGAACGCGTACTCGCGGCCCTTGACCGTCAGGAATTCCATGTCGGTGCCGCCCTGATACTCGATGTTGGCGATGATCTCGAGCCCTTCGCCCTCACCCTTGAGGGGCGCAGAGCTTTGCGCCGGGCGCGCCGACGAGGTGCTTATCGCCCCCGCGACCAGCGCCGTAGTTGCGACCGCCGCCACCATCGCCTTCCCGATCAGCTTCATTCAGCAATCCTTTCGTGGGTGATCTCCTGGCGTTACGGGTTCGCCGCTCACTCCGGCCTTCCTGCGACGACGAGACGCCCTCGCCGGAGCGAGGGCGTCTCGGTCGGTGATCTCGGAAAATTACTTCTTCTTCTTGCCCTTCTTCTTGCCGCCCGGGACCTTGAACGACTTGTCCATGTTCATTCCGTCGCTCGGCATGTCGCTGCGGGAGATGAACGCCGACGGGATGGCGAGAATCTGCCCGCCAACGGCGGCCGTGAAGTCGCTCGATCCCCCTTCGATCTTGCTCCCCGCCTTTGCGTTGATCAGCTCGAGCGGCACCGGGATCGTGATGGTGCCGGCGCCGCCGTCGAACGCCGCCTGCACGATGCCGAGTTCCTCGCACGTCGTCAGGTTGGCGTTGGAATCGGTGGTGCAGTTGCCGCGCACGAGGAACGGCTGCATGCCCGGGTTTCGGGGCGGCGGACAGGTCTGCGCCGTGGGGTCGCAGGTGCCGCGGCTGTAGTTGGTGAACTTACCGTCGAGCTCGACGTACTCACCGTCGACTGACAACGACCATATGTAGCGCACGGCTTCCGGGGTTCCACCGGTCGGCGGCAGCGACGCCACCTTGATCACGAAATTCACGGTTGCCTTGTCGGCCATACCGATCTCGGCACCGATTAGATCCTGGCCGCTCATGCCTCCCAGCTGCTGAGCAGGAGTTCCCGCGACCTGGCTGGCGGCGCCCCAGTCGCCCTCATCGTCCTTGGCGACGACGACGTTCTTAGGGGCCGCCCCCGCCGGAGCGAGAGCCCCGAGGAGAAGTGCCGCGCCGAGGGCGGCGGCGGCGAAACGTTTGCGTGTCATCTCAACCCTTCCTTTGTCGACTTCTACTTTTTCTTCCTGGACTTTTTCTTGCCGCCCGGCACCTTGAACGTCTTGTCGACGATCAACGCGTCGGCGGGGAATCCCGTGAGCGAGAGGAAGGCGCTCGGGACCGACACCAGCGAACCCCCGATCAACGATGTGAATTGGCTCGTGGCCGGCGCGATCTTCGTTCCGGGTTTTGCTCCCACCAGCTCGAGCGGCACCGGGATCGTGATGGTGCCGTCGCCGGTTGAGAATTCTGCCTGCACGATGCCGAGTTCGTCGCAGAGCGTGACGTTGCTTGCATTGGGATCCGCCCTGCAGTTGCCCCTGACGAGGAACGGCTGCATTCCGGGATTGCGCGGCGGTGGGCACTGGCCCGAAGTCGGATCGCACGCGCCCCTGCTGTAGTTCGTGAACTTGCCGTCGAGCTCGACGAACTCACCGCCGACGTCGACCGACCACACGTAGCGGACACCCTCGGGCACGCCTCCGATCGGCGGGAGCGACGCGACCTTGATGACGAAGTTGATGGTCTTGGCGTCGGCCATCCCGATCTGCGCCTCGACGAGATCCTGTCCCGTCGGCCCGCCCGCCGCTTGCGCCGGTGTCCCCGCCAGCGCGGTGTTCGCGCCCCAGTCGCCCTCGTCGTCGGTGCCGACGGTCTTCGGCCCGCCCGGCGCGCCCGGCGCGCCCGCCGCCGGCAAGACCGGAGCGGCTAGAAGTGCCGCAGCCGTGACCGCGGCGATGATGGTATTGCGCTTCATACGTTCCCCCTCGTTAGGTGGTTCATTTCTTCTTCTTGGCGCCGGGCACGATAAAGGTCTTCTCGACTGTCAATCCGTCGGCCGGACTCCCCGACGACGACGACGCCGCGGTGAAGGCGACGATCGTGCCCCCGAGGCGCGACGCCAAATCGCTCGTGTAGGGAGCGATCTTGCTGCCGGCCCGGGCGCCGAGGGTCTTCAGCGGGACCGGAATCGTCACCGTTCCGTCGGCCGGAGAGAACGCGGCCTCGACCACCCCGACCTCTTCGCAGGCGTCGTCGCCGGAGCCGGAGCAGTTGCCGAGCACCGCGAACGGCTGCCTACCGGGGTCGCGGGGCGGCGGACATCCGGCGGCGGGATCGCACGCCCTGCCGGAGTAGTTGGTGAACCTGCCGTCGAGCTCGACCCGCTTGCCGTCGACTTGAAACGACCACACGTAACGGACCGCCTCGGGGACCCCACCGGTAGCCGGTAGCCCCGAGACCGTGATGATGAAGTTGACGGTCTTCTTGTCGGCCATCCCGATGTGCGCCTCGGTGAGGTCCTGTCCCGTCGGCCCGCCAACCTCCTGGCCCGGTGTATGAGCGAGGGCGCTGTGGGCGCCCCAATCACCGGTGCTGTCACTCCCGACCTTCTTCGCGCCGGCCGGAGCGGCGTTCGACGCCACTGGTGATAGAAGCGTGGCCCCGACCAAGCAGGCGAGAGCAACGACGACTCGGTTGTGTCTCAACATTGGTCCCCTCTTACACAAGCCACAGGTCGTACCGCTCACTTGATTTCGACACCGACGTCCCTCTTCCTCCCCGCAGGAACCGCACCGTGGGCGGCAAACCCATACGCCTATAGTCGGGCGGCCCTGGGGGACTCACAAATGCATCTCTGGAAGACCAAGCTGGCGCTCTTAGGCCTCGCGGCCGCGCTGCTCCTGCCCGCCCTCGGCACCTCGCCGCGGCCGGCGGCGGCGAGGTCGAAGGGACTCAACCTCATCGACCTAAAGAAGGTGCCGAAGCCGAAGATCACCGGCGCCGAGATCATCGAGGGGCTCGAGGAGTTCGTCGAGCGTTTCCCGCTGCGCCAGCAGGGGCTTCCGAACAACATCGCGGCCGCCGAGTTCCTTGCCGCGGAGGCCAAGAAGAACGGCTTCAAGTCGCGCATCCTCGACTTCCCGACGGCTCGGCGCGCCCCTCAGGACAAGGCGCTCGTGGTCGAGGCGATCAAGAAGGGGACGAAGAAGCCCAACGAGTGGATCGCGTTGATCGCGCATTACGACATCGTCCCCGGGGTCGGCGTGACCGTGCAGGGCGCGTACGACGACGGCAGCGGCACGAACATGATGCGTTTCTTCGGAAAGGCGTTCAAGAAGATCAAGACGGATCGGTCGATCGTGCTGCTGTGGTTCGACGCCGAGGAGAACGGCCTCATCGCGTCCGCCGCATACGCGGAAAAGCTGGCCAAGAAAGGTCAGAAGGTTCACGCCGCATTGGGCTTCGACATGGTCGGCATCGGTCATCCTGCGCCCTACTGCATCTGCATCTATCACGGACCCAACCCGGCCGACGCGGTTTTGGCCGAGCCGATCGTGCGCCATGTCAACTTCGACTTCCTCGACTTCCCCCAGGGAGACGGCGGGCCCGCCGCGACCCAGAAGTGGCCGGTCGGCGGCGATGGACATGTTTGCTTCTGCGGGCCGAACATTCGGAACTCGGACGAGCAGAACTTTGCGAAGCAGGGTTGGTTCTCGCTGCGCTGGACCGGGATGCGCACCGCTTCTGACTATCCCGGCTACCACCAGCCGTGGGATACCGTCCCGTTCATGGAGCTCGTCGCCGAGGGCCGCGACAATCTCGAGGCGGGCACCGAAAACACGTTCCTGAGCGCCTATTACACGATTCACGTCCTCGACAAGCTGTAGCCGCACGGCGCGCCGAGTCGGCGTTTCTCGGGCATTGTCCGGCTGGTGTAAAAACGTTTCGTGACCGAGGACGAGCTGCAGCGGCTGCGGGAACAGGCGAAGGGAGACCGCAAGCTCATCCGGCGCGCCGAGCGTGCGCTGGGGGAGATCGATCGCGCCGCCGGGCTCTCCGACGAGCAGGCGGACGTGCTCGCCGCGTTGCGAATCCGGCTCGAGGGCAAGGAGCGCGCCAAGCTCGAGGACCTGCTTTCTGCCGCCGGCGATATCGGCGGAAAGCGAGACCTCGCCGATGCGCTCTCGGGAGCCGACGAAGGAACGGGAAGCGACTGGCCGCAGGTCGAAGAGAAAAAACGGGACTGGCCGGGACTCTAGCGCGCCGGGTCAGCAGTCGGGGGCTTTCTCTGCCTGCGACGCGACGCGCCCGAGGATTCGCACCAGCGCGGCGAGGTCGTCGTCGTCGAGGCGACCCGTGAAGATCGCTTGCACCTCCCGGAAGTGCACGTCGGCCGCGGCCGCCAGGGCCTCGCACCCGTCGCTCGTGATGACCGCCGAGTAGCCCCGCTGGTCGGTTTCGCACCGTACCCGGCGCAGCAGCCCGCGCGCCTCGAGTTGGTCGACGAGCCGGGTGACCCCGCTCCTCGACAGCAGGACGAGGTCGGCGAGGTCGGACATACGGAGCCCCGTTTCTGGTTCCCGCTCCAACCATCTCAGGACCTCGAACGCGCTGAGAGAGAGGCCGACCCGCCGGATCAGGACGGCGTCGAGCGCCCGCACGATCGCATAGTGCGCCCGGAGAAACCCCTGCCACGCCTCCAACTGGAGCGGAGGTAGCTGCTCGACCATGTCCTAACCGTACGAAGAAATCGCGCCGTCCGGAAATAGTTGCGTCTGCAATCTGTTGAAGTAATTGTCTACGCAACTACGTCAACGGGAGGATGCAGCGATGGCCACCGCAACAGCAACCAGGACGAGGGACCTAGTGGGGACTTGGACGGTCGATGCCGCGCACAGCCAGATCGGCTTCTCGGTCAGGCACATGAAGATCGCGACCGTGCGCGGGACCTTCGACGTATTCGAGGGCGGGTTCTCCGTCGCCGAAAGCCCGGCCGCATCGACGGCATGGGCGAAGATCGATGCGTCTTCGATCAACACCGGAAGCGCCGACCGAGACGCCCACCTCAACACCGCCGACTTCTTCGAGGTCGAGTCACACCCGGAGCTGACTTTCGCGAGCACCGGGGTCGACATCGACGGCGACGACCGGGCTCGCCTCAACGGAGAGCTGACGATTCGGGGCGTTACCCGCCCGATCACGCTCGACGTCGAGTTCCACGGGATCATCACCGACACGACCGGCACCGCCCGCGCCGCGTTCACCGCCACCGGGAAGATCAACCGAGAGGACTTCGGCCTCGCTTGGAACCAAACGCTGGAAACCGGCGGCGTTCTGGTGAGTAAGGACGTGAAGCTCGAGATCGAAGTTGCCGCAGTTCGCAGCAACTCGTAGAGGAAGAGAGATACCTCGGGGCGCGCCTGCCGAGGCACGGCGCGCCCCGAGGAACCTAGTCGACGTCCTCCATGAAGCCGTCGATGTCGTGGCCGAAGCGATGATGAAGGTGACCGAGGTTGTAGGTGACGAGCTCGTCTCCCTCCCACCGAGCGCCCAGCATCTCGGCATGCTCGGGCTCGCTCATGCCCTCCGGCTCGAGGCCCGTCCACTGGAACCGGACCATCGTCGTGGAATCGCGCCGCCCGAGCACCACCCTGCCCTCGGCGGGCGCATCGCTCATTGGTTCTCCGCGCCGTCTTCCGGCGCGCCGTCGCCGTCGTCGCTGTAGAAGCCGCCTTCGAATACCCGGCTCTGCAAGACATCGTCGGCGTCGATCGTAATGAGGTCCTTCTTCGTGATGTCCTGGCCGTTCAGCCCCGCCTCGTAGACGCGGATCGCGTGTCGCATGCGAACGCGGTCGAGCGCGTTGCGGACGCTGCGCCCGTTGGCGAACCTCGGCTGTGCCATCCGCTTTCCCAGATACTCGCGGAACGCTTGGTCGGCCTCCTCCGACAGCCGGTACCGCTGCTCGTCGGTCATGAGGTGCGCAATCTCCATCAACTCGTCTTCTCCATAATCGGGGAAGTCGATGTGATGCGCTATGCGCGAACTGAGGCCGGGAACGTCGCCGAAGAACCGGTCCATCTGCTCCTTGTATCCGGCCATGATCACGACGATGTCCTCGCGATCGTTCTCCATCGTCTGGAGCAACAGCTCGACGGTCTCCTGCCCATAGTCGCGCTCGTTGTCGACGCGGTAGATGTGATACGCCTCGTCGATAAAGAGAACGCCGCCCATCGCCCGTTTAAGCACCTCGCGCGTCTTTGGAGCGGTGTGTCCTACGTACTTGCCGACGAGGTCGTCGCGCGTGACGCTCACGACGTGGCCTTTGCGGACGTAACCGAGCTTGTAGAGGATCTTGCCCATCTTCCGCGCGACGGTGGTTTTGCCGGTTCCGGGGTTGCCCGTGAACGACATGTGAAGCGTCGGCGCGGTCGACTCGAGGCCGATCGTTCGCCGAAGTCTGTCGACGAGAAGCAACGCCGCGATCTCGCGCACGCGCTTCTTGACCTCGTGCAGGGCGATGAGCTCCCGATCCATCTCGTCGAACACCTCTTGGATGCGCGACTCCTGGAAGATCTCCTTGGCATCGACCGCGAGGTCGTCGGGCAGATCGTTGAACGGGTCGTCCACGTCGGCCGCCCGTTCATCGAGCTTCGCCTTCCCGTACTCTTCCTCGCCGTCTCGGGCCGGCATTCCCGGCCCGAGCGGCGCCGGATCAGCCTTTTGCGCCGGACCCATCGGATCCACCCGGTGAGCCGTTCGACTTCGACGAGCCGTCGGCGCGATAGCGCTCGCCATGGGGACGGTCGGCCGAGTACGGAGCCATCGTGTAGCGGATCACACGATCGCTCGAGTCCTGCCTGATGAGCCTGAAGCCCGGCTCGTGCGAAGGTCGATTGACCATGAACTGAAGCGCGACCGACTGCTTCGTCAGCTTCCTGTTGTAGAGGCTCACCCTGATGTACTGGTCGGGAAACGCCTCCCGGCAGCGATTCACCTCGTGCAGGCCGGCGGCCGCATCCTGGATGTCGAACATCGGCATTCCCCACATGTCCCAGTAGATGTTCCGGGGGTGTGGATCGTCGGTGAACTCGATCGATACGGCCCATCCGTTGTCGATCCCGTACTGGATCTGCGCCTTTATCTCGTCGTCGTCGAGTTCGGGGAGATAGGAGAACGTCCCCTGGGTGATCTTTAGTCCGGTAGTCATCGGCATCTCCTTTACGAGGTCGGCGTTGAGGTTTCGATGACGTCGGGCGTGTCGGTCGATTCGAACTCGAAACTGATATCGCCCCACACCTCGAGCGCCGAGTCGACCTCGGGGGACCATTTCGCCGCCGCCTTGAGGATGTCGGGACCTTCCTTCATGACGTCGCGGCCTTCGTTTCGGGCTTTGATCATCGTTTCGACCGCAACCCGGTTGGCAGTTGCTCCGGCCGCCACTCCCATCGGGTGCCCGATGGTGCCGCCCCCGAACTGAAGGACCACGTCTTCGCCGAGGTAATGCAGCAGCTGGTGCATCTGACCGGCGTGGATCCCGCCCGACGCGACCGGCATCGTTCCCGGCATGTGCATCCAGTCCTGGTCGAAGTAAAAGCCGAGCGCGGGATCTTTCTTGTTGAAGTCGTCCGTGCAGGTCTGGTAGTAACCGCGCACTGCGTTCGGGTCGCCCTCGAGCTTTCCGACGACGGTCCCGGCGTGGATGTGGTCGACTCCGATCATGCGGCACCACTTGGCGATCACTCTGAAGTTGACACCGTGGTTCTTCTGACGTGTATACGTCGAGTGCCCGGCCCGGTGGAGGTGCAGGATCGTGCTGTTGGCACGCGCCCACTTGGCCATGGAGTGCATCGCCGTGAAACCGATCGTCAGGTCGATCATGATGATGACGCTGCCCAGCTCTTTGGCGAACTCGGCGCGCTCGTACATCTCTTCCATGGTCGCGGCCGTGACGTTGAGGTAGTGGCCCTTGGTTTCGCCGGTCTGCTCCTCGGCACGGTGGACCGCCTCCATGCAGTACAGGTAGCGCTCGCGCCAGCGGTTGAACGGCTGCGAGTTGGTGTTCTCGTCGTCTTTCACGAAGTCGAGGCCGCCGCGGAGCGCCTCGTACACGACCCGGCCGTAGTTGCGAGGCGAGAGGCCGAGTTTCGGCTTGGTCGTCGCACCCAGCAACGGTCGTCCGTACTTGTTGATCATCTCCCGCTCCTGGATGATGCCGTGCGGCGGGCCCATGAACGTCTTGAGATAGGAGCGCGGGATGCGTATGTCTTCGAGCCGGAGTGCCTTGAGCGCCTTGAACCCGAACACGTTGCCGATGATCGACGACGTCAGGTTCGGGATGGACCCTTCTTCGAACAGGTCGTGCTTGTAGGCGATGTAGGCGATCCACTGAGGCGGATCTGCGCCGGGGACCTCCACGACCTTGTACGCCTTTGCCTGGTAGTTCTCGTAGGCGGTGAGCTGGTCGGTCCACACGACCGTCCAGGTCGCGGTCGAGGACTCGCCCGCGACTGCGGCGGCGGCCTCTTCGGGCG
>Ga0247713_1001221_pt1 | contig 13146 bp, 10 predicted proteins | sample 21E_NmetaG_FD_189936 | JGI IMG/M metagenome (GOLD analysis project Ga0247713, IMG submission 189936) | Soil microbial communities from hillslope of Landscape Evolution Observatory, University of Arizona, Oracle, AZ, United States - 2-1-E_N | ecosystem: Engineered > Artificial ecosystem >... | reverse complement strand
GAGCCTGGCCCGCGCGACCGCCGACGGTGCCGGCCGGCGGCACCTGCGGCCGGGTGAGCGTCGCCCGGCCGAGCACCTCGTCGAGCACGCCGTCGACCTCCGCGCGGATCTGCGCCGGGTCGACGGCGACCCCCACCGCCACGAGCCGGCGCTCCACCGCAGAGGTCCGGAACAGCTCCTCCCGGTACGGCCACACCGCCTCGAGCGCGGCCTGCATCCGCCGGTGCGACTCGGCGGTGCCGTCGCCGAGGCGCAGCGTCCAGCGGGCGGCGTGGTCGCGGTGGTAGGTCAGCTCCTTGACACCCTTGGCCGCGACCGCTGCGACGACCGGATCCCGGGACCCGAGCAGCCGGTGCAGCAGCGCGAGGCGCCAGGTCGAGAACAGCAGCAGCCGGGCGATCGCGCGGGCGAAATCGAGACCGTCGGGCAGCTCGGCGAGGGCGACGTTGCGGAACTCCGCCTCATCGCGCAGATAGGCCAGGGCGTCCTCGTCGCGGTCCGCCCCCTCGACGTGGCCGGCGCGGGCGAGCAGCACCCGCGCCTGGCCGAGCAGGTCGAGCGCGATGTTGGCGAGCGCCACGTCCTCCTCCAGCTCGGGCGCGTTGCTCACCCACTCCGACAGCCGGTGGCTGCAGATCAGCGCGTCGTCGCCGAGCATGAGGCAGTACCCGGCGAGGTCCGCGGCGTCGACGCCCTCGGGCACCGCGGCGGTGATCTCCGCCTGGACGTCCTCCACGCCGGTGCCGAACGCCCAGCGCGGGTCGTCGTGCGCGACGGTCTCGGCGAGGGAGAGGTAGGCGTTCTCGTCGGTGGCGTTCACAGGTGCGGCACGTCCTCGGGGATCGCGTAGAACGTCGGGTGCCGGTAGACCTTGTCGGCGGCCGGGGCGAAGAACGGGTCCTTCTCCGACGGCGACGAGGCCGTGATGTGGTCGGCGCGGACGACCCAGATCGAGACGCCCTCGTTGCGCCGCGTGTAGACGTCGCGCGCACTGTGCAGCGCCATCTCGTCGTCCGCGGCGTGCAGCGAGCCGACGTGCACGTGGTTGAGGCCGCGCTTGCCGCGCACGAACACCTCGTACAGCGGCCACGTGCGACGGGGCGTCCCGGTGCCGGTCTCCACGCCCTGGGTGGGGACCGCGCCGTGCCCGCCCTCGGCGGTGAAGCCGTCGCCGATGTCGTCGCCCGGGATCATGCAGCCACCTCCGCCGCCTGCTTGTCCGCGTAGGCCTGGGCGGCCTCGCGCACCCACGCGCCGGCCTCGTGCGCGCGGCGCCGGTGCGCCAGCCGCTGCGCGTTGCACGGCCCGGACCCGGCGATGACGGCCTTGAACTCGTCCCAGTCCGGCTCGGAGAAGTCGTAGTGGCCACGCTCGGCGTTCCATCGCAGCCCCGGGTCCGGCAGGGTGACGCCCAGCGCCTCGGCCTGCGGCACCGTCATGTCGACGAACCGCTGGCGCAGCTCGTCGTTGGTGTGCCGCTTGATGCCCCACGCCATCGACTGCCGGGTGTTCGGGGAGTCGCCGTCCGGTGGGCCGAACATCATCAGCGACGGCCACCAGAACCGGTTCGTCGACTCCTGCACCATCTCGCGCTGCGCCTCGGTGCCGTTCACCATCGCCAGCAGCAGCTCGTAGCCCTGCCGCTGGTGGAACGACTCCTCCTTGCAGATGCGGATCATCGCCCGGGCGTACGGGCCGTAGGAGCAGCGGCACAGCGGTACCTGGTTCGCGATCGCCGCGCCGTCGACCAGCCACCCGATCACGCCGACGTCGGCGTAGGACGGCGTCGGGTAGTTGAAGATCGACGAGTACTTCTGCTTGTTCGCGACGAGCTTCTCGGTGAGCTCCTCGCGGTCCACGCCGAGGGTCTCGGCGGCCGCGTAGAGATACATCCCGTGGCCCGCCTCGTCCTGCACCTTGGCGAGCAGGATGGCCTTCCGGCGCAGGCTCGGCGCGCGCAGGATCCAGTTGCCCTCCGGCTGCATCCCGATGATCTCCGAGTGCGCGTGCTGGGCGATCTGGCGGATCAGGGTCTTCCGGTACGCCTCCGGCATCCAGTCCCGGGGCTCGATGCGCTGGTCCGCCGCGATCGTCGCCTCGAACCCGGCCTGCAGCTCGCGCTCGTCCACGGCGCCTCCTCAACCGAATGTTCGTTCGGCTACCAGGATGGCGTACGGCGCGTGGCCGCGCAAGCCGATCCGCGAGGTTCGAGGTGGTGCCGACGACCGTCAGGTACCTCGCGCCGGCAGGATCCCTTCGAACGCCCCCCGGGTCACCGCGTCCGGCAGACCCGAGGCGCCGCGGCCGGGCCGCGCCCACTCCACGACGGAGTTCACCAGCCCGGAGAGCAGCCGGGCCGCGAGCGCCGGCTCCACGTCCGCACGCAGCTGCCCGCCGTCGACGGCCTCGCGCACCAGCGCCGCGACCCGGGCGTCGAAGGCCCGGCGCTGCTGCAGCGCCCACCGCTCCGTCTCGGTGTTGCCCCGCACGCGCAGCAGCAGCGTCACGTACGGCAGATCCTCGACCAGCACCACCACCTGGCCGCGCACGATGTGCCGCAGCCGGTCCACCGGCGTGCCGTCCACCGCCCCCGGCTCGTCGAGGATCGCGAACAGCCGCGACAGCGCGTGCTCCAGCGCCGCCCGCAGCAGCGCCTCCTTGCCCGCGAAGTGGTGGTAGAACGACGACTTCGTGATCCCCGCCGCCCGCGAGAGGTCCTCCATCGACGTCGCGTCGTAGCCGCGGGTGAGGAACTCCCCCACGGCGATCTCGAGCAACGACCCGGGGCCGCGGGTGGGCCGGCGGGGGCGCCGGGCGGCGCCGTCCACCGCGGCGGTGCTCATCGCGTCACCGCCCGTGGAACGTCGGGCGTCGCTTGGCCAGGAAGTCCTCGACGGCACGGGCGTGGTCCTCGGTCGCGGCGAGCCGGGCCTGCGCGGCGCCCTCCTCGGCGAGCACCGCCGCCAGGTCGTGGACCGCGCCGAACCGCACGCCGCGGCGGACCTCGACGTAGGCCGACGTCGGCCCGGCGGCGAGCCTGCGCGCCAGCGCGAGCGCCGCCTCCAGCACCTCCTCGGACGCGACGACCTCGCGCACCATTCCCCACGCCTGCGCCTGCTCGGCGGTGAACGGCTCCCCGAGCAGCAACAGCTCCAGGGCCCGCGGGACGCCGACGGCGTGCGCCAGGCTCGCCGAGAGCCCGGAGTCGGCGGTCAGGCCGATCCCGGTGAACGCGGGCGAGAACTTCGTGCCCGCGGCGGCGACCCGCAGGTCGCAGGCCATGGCGAAACCGAGCCCGGCGCCGGCACAGGGACCGTTGACCGCCGCGACCACCGGGAACGGCAGGTCGGCGAGGCCCGAGACGATCGGGTTGTAGTGCTCGGCGACCGTGTCGAACGCCCTGCCCGGATGCCCGTCGGCGCCGCGGCGGCGCAGCTCCTCGGCGTGCTCACCGAGCTCCTGGCCGACGCAGAACGCCCGCCCCGCGCCGGTGAGCACGAGCGCCCGCACGTCGGTGGTCGCGGAGAGCTCGACGATCGCCGCGACGAGGGCCTGCTTGAGGGCGAGCGTGAGCGCGTTGTACCGGGCGGGCCGGTTGAGGGTGAGCACGGCGACGGCGGGGTCCTGCTCGTCGCGGGTGATCAGCACGGCCGGCTCTTCAGTCACCCGCAGCATGCTAGTGGGCTACCGAACGGTCGTTTCACGCGGCGGCGTGGACGATCTCGCGAAGCCTCCTGATCGACCCGCGGGTGCAGGGCGGACACGGCACCGTCGCGGCTCGAGGCTCGGCATTCCGCTGTCTGCGGCTCCCCGGGTCAGCAGGGCCGCCAGCGGGCGTGGCGGGTCCGCTGCACGCCGCGGCGGACGAGCTCGAGCCGCGGCTTCGGTCCGTCGGTCCGACCCGTCACCGGCCGCCGGCTCCCCGCCCGGAACGGCGGCGGCCACACCGCACCCGGCCCGGAGTACCCCTGCTCGGCGGCCGCGTGCAGCGTCCACTGCGGGTCGTACAGGTGCGCGCGGCCGAGCGCGCAGAGATCGGCGCGGCCGGCGAGCAGGATCGAGTTGACGTCGTCCCAGGACGAGATCGCGCCCACCGCGACGACGGCCACCTCGAACTCCCGGCCGACCTCGTTGCGGATCCGGTCGGCGTACGGCGTCTGGTAGCTGCGGCCGTACTCCGGCCGCTCGGCCTTGAGCACCTGCCCGGTGGAGACGTCGATCCCGTCGGCGCCGTGCGCGGCGAACGCCCGGGCGACCTCGACGGCGTCGTCGACGTCCGTGCCGCCCTCGTACCAGTCCGTCGCCGAGATCCGCACGGTCATCGGCCGCTCCGCCGGCCACACCTCGCGCAGCGCGTCGAACACCTCCAGCGGGTAGCGCAGGCGGTTCTCCAGCGAGCCGCCGTAGGCGTCGGTGCGCGTGTTGGACAGCGGCGAGACGAACGAGGAGAGCAGGTAGCCGTGCGCCGCGTGCAGCTCCAGCACGTCGAACCCGGCCCGAGCGGCGGCCCGGGCGCACGCGACGAACTGCCCGCGGATCTCGGCCAACTCCGCGCGGGTCAGCTCGCGCGGCGTCTGGTTCGCCGGGGAGTACGGGATCGGCGAGGGCCCGCACACCTCCCAGTTCCCCTCGGGCAACGGTTCGTCGATGCCCTCCCACATCAGCCGGGTCGAGCCCTTGCGCCCGGAGTGCCCGAGCTGCACGCCGATCCGCGCGCCGCTCGCGCCGTGCACGAACTCGACGACGCGGCGCCACGCCGCCTCCTGCTCGGGCGTGTACAGCCCGGTGCAGCCGGGGGTGATCCGCCCGGTCGGGGACACGCAGACCATCTCGGTCATCACCAGGCCCGCCCCGCCGAGGGCCTTGCTCCCCAGGTGGACGAGGTGGAAGTCGGTCGGCAGCCCGTCCTCGGCGCAGTACATGTCCATCGCCGAGACGACGACCCGGTTGCGCAGCTCCAGTGACCCGAGCCGGTAGGGCTCGAACATCGGCGGACCCGCTGGACCGTCGCCACGGCCGAACCACTCCTCGACGCCCGCCACGAACTCCGGGTCGCGCACCCGCAGGTTGTCGTGCGTCACCCGGCGGCTGCGGGTGACGATGTTGAAGGCGAACTGTGGCGGGTCCTGGTGGACGTAGTGGCCGATGTCCTCGAACCAGGCCTGGCTCGCCTTCGCCGCCCGCTGGGTCGACGCCACCACGGGCCGGCGCTCCTCCTCGTAGGCGGCCAGCGCGCGCTCCACGTCGGGCTGCTCGTGCAGGCAGGCCGCGAGCGCGAGGGCGTCCTCCATCGCGAGCTTCGTGCCGGAGCCGATGGAGAAGTGCGCGGTGTGCGCGGCGTCGCCGAGCAGCACCAGGTTGGCGTGTCGCCAGGTGGCGTTACGGACCGTCGGGAAGGACAGCCAGCGCGAGCCGTTCGCGAGCAGCTTGTGCCCGCCGAGCAGGTCGGCGAACAGCTCCCCGACGAGCGCGATCGACGCCTCGTCGTTCTCCCCCGGCGCGAGGTCGGTCTCCGCCACGGGGGAGAACAGCCGCTCCCACACCGCGTCGTGCAGCTCGACGATGACCGTGCTCGCGTCCCGCGCGTACGGGTACCCGTGCAGCTGGACGACGCCGTGCGGGGTCTCCCGGATGTCGAAGGTGAACGCCTCGAGCACGGCGTCGGTGCCGAGCCACATGTAGCGGCTGCGGCCGGACGTGATCTCCGGGCGGAAGACGGCGGCGCACTCGGCACGGATCCGGGAGTTCACCCCGTCGGCGGCGACGACGAGGTCGTGCCCGGCGCGCAGCGCGTCCAGCGGCGGGGCCGGCGTGCGGAAGTGCACGGTGACGCCCAGCTCCGCGCACCGCCGCTGCAGGATCGCCAGCAGCTCCTTGCGGCTCATCGCCGCGAACCCGTGCCCGCCGGAGGTGGTCACGGTGCCGCGGTGGTGGACGTCGATGTCGTCCCAGCGCGCCATGCTCCGCTGCATCGCCACGAACACGGCGGGGTCGGCGTGCTCGATCCCGCCGAGCGTCTCGTCGGAGAACACGACGCCGAAGCCGAAGGTGTCGTCCGGGGCGTTGCGTTCCCAGACCGTCACCTCGTGGCGCGCGTCGAGCTGCTTCACGAGGGCGGCGAGGTACAGGCCGCCGGGGCCCCCACCGGCGATCCCCATCCTCATCCGCGCGCCGCCGTCTCGCGCAGCCGGAAGCGCTGCAGCTTCCCCGTGTCGGTGCGTGGCAGCGCGTCGACGAACGTCACCGCGCGCGGGTACTTGTACGGCGCGATCGTCTCCTTGACGTGCCGTTGCAACGCCCCGACGTCCGGCCGGGCGCCCTCGCGGAGCACGACGAACGCGTGGACGACCATGCCGCGCCGCGGGTCGGGCGCGCCGACGACGCCGCACTCGACGACGTCGGGATGGGTCAGCAGGGCCTGCTCGACCTCCGGGCCGGAGATGTTGTAGCCGGCGGAGACGATCATGTCGTCGCTGCGGGACCGGTAGTGGAAGTAACCGTCGGCGTCGCGGACGTAGGTGTCGCCGGTGTGGTTCCAGCCGCGCCGGACGTAGGTGTCCTGGCGGTCGCCCCGCAGGTAGCGGCACCCGGTCGGGCCCTGCACCGCGAGGTGACCGGGGGTGCCGTCGGGGACGGGGCGGCCGTCGTCGTCGAGGATGGCGGCGCGGTAGCCCGGCACCGGGCGGCCGGTGGCGCCGGGGCGGATGTCGTCGTCCGCGGCGCTGATGAAGATGTGCAGCAGCTCGGTCGAGCCGATCCCGTCGATGATCCGGATGCCGGTGGCGGCGCGGAACTCGTGCCACAGCGCGGCCGGCAGCGCCTCCCCCGCGGCGACGCAGCGGCGCAGCCCGGCGAGCCGGTCGAGCCGCCCGGCCGCGAGCAGCGCGCGGTACATGGTCGGCGAGGTGAACAGCACGGTGACCCCGTGCGCGGCGACGGCGTCGGCGAGCTCGTCGGGGGTCGACCGCTCGAGCAACACCGTGGACGCCCCCGCGCGCAGCGGGAAGACCAGCAGCCCGCCGAGGCCGAAGGTGAACGCGAGCGGGGGCGTGCCGGTGAACACGTCGTCCGGGCGCGGGCGCAGCACGTGGGCGGAGAAGGTGTCGGCGATGGCGAGCAGGTCCCGGTGGAAGTGCATCGTCGCCTTCGGCTTTCCGGTCGTGCCGGAGGTGAAGGCGAGCAGGGCGACGTCGTCGGCGGCGGTGGGGACGTCGGCGAAGGTGCCGTCGTGCGCGGCGCAGCAGGCACCGAGGTCGTCGGGATAGCTCACGAGCCGCAGCCCCGGCACGGCGGCCTCGCGCAGGGCGTCGAGGTCGCGGTCGTCGCACAGCGCGATGCTCGGGGCGCAGAGCTCCCCGACGGTGGCGAGCTCGCGGGCGCGCAGCACGGCCATCGTGGTCACGGCGACGCCGCCGGCCTTGAGCACGCCGAGCCAGCAGGCGGCGAGCCAGGGGGTGTTCGCGCCGCGCAGCAGCACGCGGTTGCCCGGAACGAGGCCGAGCTCGCCGGTGAGCACGGCGGCGACCTGGTTCGCGCGGTGCCGCAGCTCGCCGTAGGTCCAGGCGGTGCCGCCACCGGACGAGCACGGCCGGTCCGTGCCGTAGCGGGTGACGGTGTCGTCGAGCAGGGCGGTCGCGGCGTTGAGGCGGGCGGGGTACCGGAGCTCCGGCAGGTCGAACCGGAACTCGGGCCACCGGTCGGGTGGCGGCAGGTGCTCCCGGCAGAACGGGTCGACGTGGGCGGACGGGCTCAGCAGTGCGGGTGCGGCCATGGTGCGACCTCTCCGGTGCAGCGGTGCGCCGAGTATGACGCGGGCCGTCCAAGGTCGCCGGTCACTGCGGCAGGACGGCGGTGCCCTGCAGTTCGACGAGTGCGTCGGGGTCCCAGAGCCGGGCGACCCCGATGCCCGCGGTCGCCGGGTACTCCGCGCCGACCAGGCGCCGCCACACCCGGCCGAGCTCGCGGGCGTGCGCGCGGTAGCCGTCCATCTCGACGATGTAGATCGTCAGCTGGGCGAGGTGCTCCGGGCCGCCACCGGCCGCGGCGAGCGCGGTGAGCAGGTTCGCCAGCGCGCGCTCGAACTGCGCGACGACACCGCCGGGGACGACCCGTCCGTCCGCGTCCGTCCCCGTCTGACCGGCGAGGAACACCGTCCGCCCCGACGCGGCGACCGCGTGCGCGAAGCCGGAGGGCCGGGCCAGCCCGGGCGGGTCGAAGCGCTCCATCAGCCCTGCACCGCCCCGCCGTCGACGTTGATCCCCTGCCCGGTGATCGCCCCGCTGTCGACGCAGAGCAGCACCGCGTCGGCGACCTCGTCGACCGTGACGAGCCGGCGGATCGGCTGCTTGCGGACCAACGCCGCGCGCACCTCGTCGGCCGGGCGGCCGGTGGTGACGCTGAGACGGTCGATGTTCGCGTCGGTCATCGGGGTGTCGACGTAGGCGGGGCAGACGGCGTTCACCGTCACCCCGGTCGACGCGAGCTCGGCCGCCGCCGAGCGCACCAACCCCAGCAGGCCGTGCTTGCTCGCCGTGTACGCCGCGATGTACGGCTCCCCCCGCTTCGCCGCCACCGACGCGACGGCGACGACCCGGCCCCAGCCGGCGTCGACCATCGCCGGCACCGCGCGGCGCAGCAGCCGGAACGGGGCGGTCAGGTTGAGCTCGAGCATGCGCTGCCACTCGGCGTCGGTGGTGCGCGCGAGCGGGGCGGACGCGCCGGCGCCGGCATTGAGCACGAGCACCTCGACCGGCCCCCAGGCCTGCTCGACCCGCGCCAACACCCGCTCGGCCGCGTCCGGGTCGGTGACGTCGGCCGGCAACACCAGCGCCGGCCCCGGCAGGTCCGCGGCGAGCGCGCTCAGCTCGCCCTCGCCGCGGGCGGTGAGGGCCACGGCGTGGCCCCGCGCCGAGAGCCGGCGGGCGACGGCCGCGCCGATCCCCCGACCGGCCCCGGTGACGAGGCAGCGGCGGGCCGGCACGCCCGCCAAGATAGCGGCATGCCGAAGCCGGAGCAGTTCACCGACGTCCGCTACGCCGTCGAGGAGGACAACCACGCAGTGATCACCATCGATCGCCCGGAGCGGATGAACTCCTTCCGCGGCCGCACCGTCGACGAGCTGATCTCGGCGTTCAAGCACGCCTGGGCGGACCGCCGGGTGGCCGCGGTGATCCTCACAGCCGTCGGCGAGCGGGCCTTCTGCACCGGCGGGGACGTCAAGGAGCGCGCCGAGACCGGTGGCTACGGCGAGACCGAGTGGGGCACGTTCGAGATCGAGCGGCTGCACCGGATCATCCGGGACATCCCGAAGCCGGTGATCGCCGCGGTGAACGGCATCGCCATCGGCGGCGGGCACGTGCTGCACGTGCTGTGCGACCTGACCGTCGCCGCGGAGCACGCGACGTTCGCCCAGGCCGGACCGCGCGTCGGCTCGTTCGACGCCGGGTTCGGCTCCGCCTACCTGGCCCGCGTGGTCGGGGAGAAACGAGCCCGGCAGATCTGGTTCCTGCTCGACCGCTACGACGCGACGACGGCCGAGCGCTGGGGCCTGGTCAACGAGGTCGTCCCGGCCGCGGAGCTGCTCGAGACGGCCCGCGGGTGGGCCCGGAAGATCGGTTCGTACTCGCCGACGGCGTTGAGGTTCCTCAAGCACTCGTTCAACGCGGACACCGACCACATCTCCGGGATCTCGCACCTGGCGTTCGACGGGCTGGAGGAGTACGCGCACGGCGAGGAGGGCATGGAGGGCGCGCGGGCGTTCGCCGAGAAGCGGCCGCCGGACTTCTCCCGGTTCCGGTGACGGTGCTAGCCTCCCAGCCGAACGAACGGTCGGTTCGGAAACCCCGGAGGAGTCGAGGATGCCCCTGCTCCGCAGCTACGTCCAGGGACGCTGGCACACCGCCTCGGACGAGGGGCGGCCGCTGCACGACGCGGTCACCGGCGAGGAGATCGCGCGGATCTCCTCGGCGGGAGTGGACTTCGCCGGCGCCCTGGAGCACGGCCGCCGCGTCGGCGGGCCCTCGTTGCGGGAGTTGACCTTCCACCAGCGCGCCGCCCTGCTCAAGGCACTGGCCGGGCACCTGCGCGAACACCGCGAGGAGCTCTACGCCGTGTCCGCGCGCACCGGCGCCACGCTGTTCGACTCGAAGTTCGACATCGACGGCGGCATCGGCGTGCTCCAGGCCTACGCGAGCAAGGGCCGCCGAGAGCTCCCGAACGACACGTTCCACGTCGACGGCGCCGTCGAGCCGCTGAGCCGCGGCGGCACCTTCGTCGGCCAGCACGTCGCCACCTCGTTGCGCGGGGTGGCCGTGCAGGTCAACGCGTTCAACTTCCCGGTCTGGGGGCCGCTGGAGAAGCTCGCCCAGGCCTTCCTCGCCGGCGTCCCGAGCATGGTCAAGCCGGCGAGCCCGACCGCGTTCCTCACCGCGAAGCTGGTCGAGCTGATCGTCGAATCGGGCCTGCTGCCCGAGGGCACCCTGCAGCTCGTCGCCGGCGGCCTCGGCGACACCTTCGATCACCTCACCGAGCAGGACCTGGTCTCGTTCACCGGCTCCGCGTCGACGGCGGCGACGCTGCGCACCCACCCCGTGATCGTCCGGCGCGCGGTGCGGTTCAACGCCGAGGCCGACTCGCTGAACCTCTCGATCCTCGGCCCGGACGCCGCACCCGGCACCGCCGAGTTCGACCTCTACGTGAAGCAGCTCGTCCAGGAGATGACGGTCAAGGCCGGTCAGAAGTGCACGGCGATCCGCCGCGCGTTCGTGCCGGAGAGCCGTGTCGACGCCGTCGTCGACGCGGTGTCGGCGAAGCTCGCGACGGTCACCGTCGGCAACCCGGCCGCGGAGGGCGTGCGGATGGGCGCGCTGGCGAGCCTGGAGCAGCGCGAGGAGGTGCGCCGCAGCGTCAAGGCCCTCGCCGACGCGGGCCGGATCGTCTTCGGCGACCCGGAGCGTGTCGAGGCCGTCGACGCCGACGCCGAGCGCGGCGCCTTCGTCTCCCCGCTGCTGCTCGTCGCCGACGCCGACCGCGGCGAGCCGCACGAGGTGGAGGCGTTCGGCCCGGTCAGCACGGTCATGGCCTACACCGGCACGGAGCAGGTGGTCGACCTCGCCGCGCGCGGGCAGGGCAGCCTCGCCGGCTCGGTCGTCACGGCGGACCCGGCGTTCGCCCGCGCGGTCGTGCTCGGCGTCGCGCCGTGGCACGGCAGGCTGCTCGTGCTGAACGAGCGCGACGGGAAGGAGTCGACGGGCCACGGCTCGCCGATGCCGGCGCTCGTGCACGGCGGGCCCGGACGTGCCGGGGGCGGAGCGGAGATGGGCGGGATCCGCGGCGTGCTGCACCACATGCAGCTCACCGCGGTGCAGGCCGACCCCGACACGCTCACCGCGATCACCGGCCGATGGGTGGCCGGTTCGGAGCGCCGGCGGACCGACGTGCACCCGTTCCGCAAGCACCTCGAGGAGCTGCGCCCGGGCGACACCGTGGTCGCCGGGCCGCGGCGGGTGACGCAGGAGGACGTCGAGCACTTCGCCGAGTTCACCGGCGACACCTTCTACGCGCACATGGACGCCGAGGCGGCCGCGGCGAACCCGCTGTTCGGCGAGCGGGTGGCGCACGGCTACCTGGTCGTCTCCCTCGCCGCGGGCCTGTTCGTCGACCCGGCTCCGGGCCCGGTGCTCGCGAACTACGGCGTCGACGCGCTGCGCTTCCTCACACCCGTCAAGTTCGGCGACGAGCTGACCGTCACGCTCACCTGCAAGCAGCTCACGCCCCGGGATGGCGCCGCCTACGGCGAGGTGCGCTGGGACGCCGACGTCACGCGCCAGGACGGCGAGTCGGTCGCCCGGTACGACGTCCTCACCCTGGTCGCCAAGAAGGAGGCGCAGTGACAGCGCCCGCGACCCGCCGCCTCGGCGACGCGCCCCCCGCCGAATTGCTCGACCCCGCCGAGCGGATGTCGCTCGACGAGCTGCGCGCGCTGCAGTTGCAGCGCCTGCGGTGGACGCTGCGGCACGCCTACCAGAACGTGCCCCACTATCGGAGGGCCTTCGACGGGCACGGCGTGCACCCCGACGACTGCCGCGAGCTCGGGGACATCGCGAGGTTCCCGACGACGTCCAAGGCCGACCTGCGCGACAACTACCCGTTCGGGATGTTCGCCGTGCCCCAGGACCGGGTGCGGCGCGTCCATGCCTCGTCCGGCACCACCGGCCGGCCGACCGTCGTCGGCTACACCGCGACCGACATCGACAACTGGGCCGGTCTCATGGCCCGCTCGATCCGGGCCGCGGGCGGGCGGCCCGGACACAAGGTGCACAACGCCTACGGCTACGGCCTGTTCACCGGCGGTCTCGGCGCGCACTACGGCATCGAGAAGCTCGGCGCGACGGCGATCCCGATCTCCGGCGGGATGACCTCGCGGCAGGTCCAGCTGATCCAGGACTTCGCACCGGAGATCATCATGGTCACGCCGTCCTACATGCTCACGATCATCGACGAGTTCGCCAAGCAGGGCCTCGATCCGGCGGCGTCGTCGCTGCGGGTCGGCATCTTCGGCGCCGAGCCGTGGACCGAGCAGATGCGGGTGGAGATCGAGGACCGGATGGACATGCACGCCGTCGACATCTACGGCCTGTCCGAGGTGATGGGGCCGGGCGTCTCGCAGGAGTGCGTGGAGACCAAGGACGGCCTGCACGTGTGGGAGGACCATTTCTACCCCGAGGTGATCGACCCGCTCGACGGCACCGTGCTGCCCGACGGCGAGGAGGGCGAGCTGCTGTTCACCTCGCTCACCAAGGAGGCACTGCCGATCATCCGGTACCGCACCCGCGACCTGACCCGCCTGCTGCCGGGCACCGCGCGGCCGGCCATGCGCCGGATGCGGAAGATCACCGGCCGCAGCGACGACATGATCATCCTGCGCGGGGTGAACGTCTTCCCGACCCAGATCGAGGAGATCGTGCTCCGCACCCCGGGCCTCGCCCCGCACTTCCAGCTCGTGCTCACCACCGAGGGCCGCCTCGACGCGCTCACCGTGCGCGTCGAGGCCCGGCCCGACACCCCGGCGGGACGGCGGGCCGAGGCGGCGGCGGAGGTCGTCACGGGGGTGAAGGAGAACGTGGGGGTCACCGTGCACTGCGAGGT
>Ga0247713_1001220_pt1 | contig 13146 bp, 10 predicted proteins | sample 21E_NmetaG_FD_189936 | JGI IMG/M metagenome (GOLD analysis project Ga0247713, IMG submission 189936) | Soil microbial communities from hillslope of Landscape Evolution Observatory, University of Arizona, Oracle, AZ, United States - 2-1-E_N | ecosystem: Engineered > Artificial ecosystem >... | reverse complement strand
GTCCGCGAGCAGGGCGACGACGGCGTCGGCGAGCGCGTCCGGCTCGCCCGGCGGGCACGCGACCGCGGTGTCGCGCGTCATCACCTCGCGATACCCGGGGATGTCGGATGCCACCGCGGGGGTCGCGCACGCGAACGCGCGCGTCAACACCATCCCGAAGCTCTCGCCTCCGAGCGACGGCGCGACGAGCGCCTTCGCCGTCGACAGCTCCCGCGTCAGCTCCTCCTGGCTGAGGAAGCCGAGGACGTCGATCCCGTCGCCGCGCAGGCGCAGCCGCCCCATCAGCAGCCGCACGGCGAGCGGGTCGGCGCCGGCGATCCGGAGCCGCGCGCCGGTCTCGCGGTGGATCCGCGGCCACGCGCGCAGGAGGACGTGCAGCCCCTTGCGCGGCTCCTGCCGGCCCGCGAACACGACGCGGTGCTCGCGGCCGCCGGCGTCTGCGCGCGGCGGCAGGAGCACGCCGTTCGGGACGATCTCGTACTCGGCGGGGAAGTAGCGCTGCGCCGACGCACGCGCCTGCTCGGACACCGCGATCCGGCGGTCGATCCGGTCGAGGAGGAACCCGTAGACCGGCTTCGCGAGCTTCAGCCACGCCAGCTCTCCCGACGCGTGGAACGTGGCGACCGTCGGCCCGTCCCAGAGCGCGAGCGCCGCGACGCAGATGGCGGGCGTCATCGGCTCGTGCAGGTGGAGGAGGTCGAAGCGCTCGCGGTCGAGGACGCGCTGCATGCGCCGGACGGCGCGCGGGCTGATGACGATGTTCGGCAGCGACCCGTTGGCCGGCACGATCACGGACCGCCCGACGGGGATCGTCCCGGGCGGCGGCTCCTCGTGCCGGCCGAGCCGGGGGTGGAGCGCACGCGTGAAGCTCCCGGGGGGATCCATCCCGATGATCGTCCTCGTCTCGACCCCGAGGTCGCGGAGCGCCGCCGCCTGCAGCTCGGCGTGCTCCACGACCGCGCCCCAGAAGGACCACGAGTACGGGACGACGATCCCGACCTTCACCGGGGGGAGGATAGTGACCTGCAGCGGCAGTACACTCGCGCCGATGGACGGCCTCGCGGAGCTCCACACGCACCTCGGCGGCTCCGTCGCCTCGGACATCCTCTGGAGCCTCGCGCACGAGCAGGGGATCGCGCTGCCCGTCAAGGACTTCTGGGAGTTCGACCGCCTCGTGACCGTCTCGGATCCTCGCGGCGTCGAGGACCTGAACGCGCTCGACGCGATCTACCACTGGACGGAGCTGATCCAGTCGAGCCCGCTCGCGGTCGAGCGGTCGGTGCACGCCGCGATCGGCGGCGCGTACCGGTCGCAGCGGATCACGACGCTCGAGCTGCGCTTCAACCCGATGAAGCGGAACCGCGGCGGCGAGCGCGACCTCGACCACATCATCCTCGCGGCGATCCGCGGCCTCGACCGCGCGAGCCTCGAGTACCCGCAGGTCCGCGCCGGCCTGATCGTGATGATGGACCGGACGTTCGACGCGAACCTGAACGCGATCATCGTCGACAAGGCGATCCGCTGGTCGTCGCGCGGGATCGTCGGCGTGGACATCGCCGGGCCGCGCCCCGGCGGCGGCCGCTACGACTACACGCAGATCGCGCCGATGGTCGAGGCGGCGCGCGACGCGGGGCTCGGCGTGACGATCCACGTCGGCGAGGAGGGCGGCGACGTCGGCCGCGAGGAGATCGGCGAGGTCGTGGAGGCGCTGCGTCCCGACCGGATCGGCCACGGGATCCTGGCGGCGCAGGACGCGTCGCTGATGGAGGCGCTGCGCGAGGCGGGGATCGTGCTCGAGATCTGCCCCACGTCCAACCTGCTGACGAAGGCGCTCGCCGGCGAGGACGAGGTGCGGGCGACGTTCCGCGCGTTCGTCGAGCACGACGTCCCGTTCACGATCGCCACCGACGGCCCCGAGATGATGCGGACGCACCTCCGCGACGAGTTCGACCTCCTCCTGCGGATCGGCGCGCTCGACGAGGAGGAGCTCGCGGCGGCGAACGCACGCGGCCACGAAGCGAGCTTCGTCCGCGGCCGCGCGGTGCTGGACGCGGCGTAACTTCGGCGGATACGCCCTTCGGTCAATAGGCGCTCCCACGGCGCGCGACTAGCGTCGCCGGCATGACGAACGCCACCGTGGGCACGCCTCCCGAGATCACCGAGCGGCAGCGGCAGGTGGTCGAACTGATCGCCGCCGGCTGCTCGAACGAGGAGGTCGGGCGCCGCCTCGGCATCTCCCCCCGAACGGCGAAGGCGCACTGCGACGCCCTCCGGCAGAAGCTCGGGGTTCCGCGGAGGCGACAGATTCCGGCTGCGTACCGGAACCTGACCGGGAGGGATCCCCTCCCGCAGGGCCACGGGCCGCCCACCGCGGCTCCCGGGGCCTGACGGCAGGGGCCCGCGACGCTCCGGCCTCGCGGGCCCCACTCTTTCTCGGGATTGGAGGATGCGCCGTACGGCGCTAACCTCAGGCAGCGGACCTGCGGCCCGCGGAACGACATGGACGAGGGCAACCAGGACGTCTCGCCGGCGCGGCGCCACATCATCAAGCGCCCGCGCCTCACGCGCATCCTCGACGAGACGAGCGCGCGGATCATCCTGCTCGTAGCCCCCGCCGGCTACGGCAAGACGACGCTCGCGCGAGAGTGGCTCGAAGGCCGCGGCGAGCCTTACGCCTGGTACTCGGCGCGCGCCGGTGCGTCTGATGTAGCCGAAGTCGCCCGTGGCGTGTCCCGCGCGCTCGACGCCGTTGCTCCTGGCTGCAGCCGGCGCGTCGAGGCGCGGCTTGCCGTACCAGCGGGGGCCCCGCCGACAGCCGCAGACCTCGCAAATCTGGTGGCGGAGGAATTGGCGGGTCGCGGCAACTCCGTCCTCGCCATCGACGACTGTCATGAAGCGATCGCGTCGCCGAGCGAGGACTTCATCGCGCGCCTCGGCAGCTCGATCCGCCTGCTCCTCACGAGCCGGGTCCCGCCGTCATGGGTGACTGCGCGCCAGCGCCTTTACGGGGAAGCCGTCGAGCTCGACGCCCGGTCCCTTGCGTTCGACACGGCTGAAGCGGAGGCCGTTCTCCTGCGCTATGGCACGGCGCCGTCGCCGAAGCTCGTCGCGACGGCCGACGGGTGGCCAGCGGCGCTCACGCTCTTGGCCATTGCAGGAGTCGGTTCTCCGCCGGATCTTGCGCTCACTACGTCGCTCGACGAATTCGTTGCGCAGGAAATTCTAGAAATGGCATCTGAGGCTACGCGTCGCTGGCTGATGTCCGCCGGCGTAACTCGCCGTCCGACCGTCAGCCTCCTACAGGAGCTTGGTCAGCCCGAGCAAGCGCGAGTCGCCCACGCCGAGGCGACGCGGCTCGGCCTGTGCACAACCGCGGAAGACGGAACGCTGGAGTTCCACCCGCTGATCTTCCGATTTCTGCGGCGGCGCGTCCGCGACCTTCCACGCGACGACGTAGAGCGGCTTGCCCGCACTGCCGTGGATGTTCTTGCGCGACGCGGCGCGTACGACGAGGCGTTCGCGGTCGCGCGCGATTTCGCGCTCGCTGACGTGATCCCGGCGCTGGTTGCAGATGGTCTCGAAGGAGCCCTTGCAGAAGGACGCCTCTCGACCGTCGAGAGGTGGGTAGCGGAGGGGCGCAGGATCTGTGATGACGCGACGTTCGACGCTGCTGAGGCGGAGGTCGCGTTTCGCGTAGGTGACTACTGGCGCTCGCACGCGTACGCGGCGCGCGCATCGTCGTCACTTCCCGCGAACCACCCGCTCGCTGCGCGAGCCCGCATCCGCCTTGGGTATGCGGCGTACTTCCTCGACCTTCCTGAGGCAGGCGCGCACTTCGAGGAAGCACGGGCTGCCGCTGCGTCGATCATCGACACGCGGGACGCCCTCTGGGGTGCGTTCGTCGCAGCCCAGACGGCAGACGAGATAACTCGATCATTCGCGTCGTTCATCGACTGGTTCGAGCCGGAGGACGTCTCAGACCAGCTTCTCGTGGCGCACGCTCGACTCTCGCTGGCGATGCGGGTCGGCGCCATGGAGGAAGCTCTCGACAAGAGCGGCTGGGGCGCGCGCCTCGTCGACCGCGTCGGTGACGTCTCACAGCGGACGGCGTTTTTGAACATTCTGACGACGGTCCTGCGCCTCACCGCGCGGTACCCAGGTGCAGCCGCGATTGCACAGACACTGGTGAATGAGTCGCGGGCGTATCGGCTCGAGTTCGCGTTGCCACAGGCATACCTGACGCGAGCGGCTGCGAACATCGGCCTAGGTCGACACGGAGCAGCCGCACGCGACATCCGTCTCGTCGAACGCCGCCACTCCCACAGCGCGCACGATGATGCAAACGTTGCGTGCCTGCGGAGCCGCATCCTATTGGCGGAACGAAACCCCGAGGGGGCACTCGCCGTCGTTAAGGCCGACACTGCGGCGCTAGGCGCACTGATGCGAGGAGAAGTGGCCGCTACTCGCGCACTCGCCTACGCGTGTGCAGGAGACGAGACGGAGGCGCAACGCGCGGCGCAGGAAGCCACGGAGGCCTCGGAAGCTCCGGAGTCGCTGGTCCTCGCGAACGCCGCCTTGGCCGTGTCATCAGTCACGGCGTCTGATCCGACCGCGACGGCGGAGGTGCAGGCGCTGTGGGAGGCCGCGCTTCGAACGGGAAATCGCGACGCGATCGTGTTCGCATATCGTGGGTTCCCGCCGCTTCTGCGGGCACTTGCCGACCTTCTTGGCGACGCAGAAGCGATCGCGCCGCTGCTCGTCGTAGATCACGATATTCGGCTAGCAGCATCGATGGGAGTCGCGACCCGCCGGGAGGCGCGAGAGTCAGGAGCGCCGCTGAGCCGGCGCGAGAAGGAAGTCCTCGAACTCCTCGCTCAGGGTCTGCGTAACCGCGAGATCGGTGCGCAGCTATTCATCTCGGAGTCCACCGTCAAGGTGCACGTCCGGAGAATCCTCAGCAAGTTGGGCGTCCGAAGCCGTACCGAAGCCGTTGCGCTGTACGCAGACACGACGCGCACTTAGGACGTCGCGGCGATCGCAAGCGGCGCGGACGGCGCTGGCACGCGCGTTGGCCGCATGTGCGTTCCAAGCAGGTATTCCTCGTCGGCAACGGAGAGTATGGCCTCGAAGGCGGCAACGACACTGATGTCGAATTGCTTGCCAACGGCATTCGCGAGACGCAGACGCGCCACCGCACTCGGCATAGCGTCGCGATAGGGGCGCTGCGAGATCATCGCGTCATACGCGTCGGCCACGGCGACGATTCGCGCAATCAGCGGGATGTCAGACCCGGCGAGCTGATCGGGATAACCGTTGCCATCAACACGTTCGTGATGGTGACGTACCGCCGTCGCGATCGGTTCGTAGCCTTCGACGTTCGCGAGAATGCGTTCGCCGATCGCAGCGTGTTCCTCCATCCGTCGCCGCTCCTCCAACGTCAGTGGCCCCTCCTTCTCAAGCAGCCCGGGCGGCAGGCCAATCTTCCCGATGTCGTGCACGAGACCGCAGAGGTGCGCAAGTTCGCGATCCCGCTCCGGCAGGCCCATCTGCCGTGCAATGTCACGCGCGTAGACCGCGACGGCCGCTGAGTGGCCGGCCGTGTACTGATCGCGAGCATCGAGCGTGGCAACGAGAGCGGTCGCGAATGAGAGGTTCGCCCGCTCGAGCGTCTCGTTCGCTTCCCCGAGCTCAACCGCGAGGGTGCGCTGGCGCTGATACAGCACGAACAACCGCTGCGCCGCAAGTGTCGGAGCCAAGAACAATGGGAGCGTCCACGGCGAAACTGCCGAGTACGCGAAGACGAGGACGGCGACCACGGGAACATAAAGAGGCACAGCGCCGACGAGGAGCGGCGTGACCATCGACGCGATCTGCCCGCGTCCAGGTGCGCCGCGGAGCATCAACGTCAGCGAGCAGAACCCAAAGTCGCACAGCTGCGCCGCAAGAAGCGCCGCAATCGTGGCGGCCACCGTTGCCCCGAACCCGTCGGTCGCATGGTTCAGAACGAGTGCCGCGACGAGGCCGGCAAGACCACCCGTGATCGCTTCGCTCGGTGTGTAAACGGCCCACTTCAGGCGGTCGTGACGAAAATCCCCCAGCATCGACGCGCCCGCGACGATCATCCCGGCAAGCGGCCCAAACGCAACTGCGGCGAACAGCGTCGGCAACAGCGAGATCGAGATCTCGATCGTCGCCGTCAGCCGAACCCGGCTCTGCTCGATCACGGCCGAAATCAACGCGAGCGTCGCGATCGCGAGCGGCGAGCCGCCGACACCGAACCCCGCGTAGATCAGCGTTCCCGCAATCGCGGCCGCGGTCACAGAGAGTGCCGCGGCATAACCGAGCATGCGCCGGTCGACCGCTGAAGTAGGAGCGGCTACGGCGGAACTAGACATGGCCTTGAAATGACGCGGCGCGCCAGTCTAGAGTGGAGGAGCCGTCAGTCCCCCCCACGTCGGGAGTCGTATTCATGCGTAAGTCCATTCTCAGGTTCGTTGGCCAGGCTGCGACTGCAGGCGGCCTCCGCGGCTGGTAAAGCCGACGTAGCATCTGTTTTCCCCAGACAACGGGCATCCCTCTGTTGAGGGATTTCCACAGAGCTGGGGAAAGCGGGGAAACTAACCGATCAGGCCGCGGCGGAAGCCGACCGCGACCGCGTGCGCGCGCGACCTCGCTTGCAGCTTTGCAAGCAGGTGGCGCACGTGCGACTTCACCGTCTCCTCCGAGAGGAAGAGCCGGTTGCCGATCTCGCGGTTGACGAGACCGTCCGAGATCAGCTGGAGCACCTCGATCTCGCGCACCGTCGGCTCCTGGCCGACCTCGCGCAGCGGCGCAGAAAACGGGATCACCTCCGCGGCCCCGTTGCCGCGCCGTGCGGCGACCGCCTCGAACCGGCGGGAGTGATCCATGTACCGATCGAGGATCTCCTTGCGCTCAGCAGCGTCCACGAACTGCGGTATCGGCGCCCTCCCACGCCCGCTTTAGCGGTTCCCCCTCGTTCTAGGGATTCGCGACGAGCGGCACCAGCTACGTCGGCGGCGGCTCGTACGCTCGCGGCTGCCCCACGGGCGGCTCGAACACCGGCTCGACCTCGTGCGGCTGGATCGTCCCCGCCTTGATCTCCTCGACCCAGTGGCACGCCGCGAGGTGCCCCGACGTGCCGAACGGGCGCAGCGGCGGAGCCTCGTCACGGCAGCGCGTCGGCTGCACGTACGGGCATCGCGTGTGGAAGCGGCACGCCGGCGGCGGGTTCGCGGGGCTCGGGAGGTCGCCCGCCAGGAGGATCGCCTCGCGCTCACGCTCTACGACCGGATCCGGGATCGGCACCGCGGAGAGGAGCGTGATCGTGTACGGGTGGAGCGGGTTCTCGTACAGCTCCTCGGCAGGCGACACCTCGACGATCGACCCGAGGTACATCACGGCGATGCGGTCGGAGATGTGGCGGACGACCGCGAGGTCGTGCGCGATGAACAGGTACGTGAGGTCGAACTCGCGCTGGAGGTCCTCGAGCAGGTTGATGATCTGCGCCTGGATCGACACGTCGAGCGCCGACACCGGCTCGTCCGCGACGACGAAGTCGGGGTTGAGCGCCAGCGACCGCGCGAGGCCGACGCGCTGCCGCTGCCCGCCCGAGAACTCGTGCGGGTACCTCGACGCCGCGTCCGGCGGGAGGCCGACGGTCTCCAGCAGCTCGCGCACGCGCTGCGTCGCGGCCTTCCCGCGCGCGAGCCCGTGCACGCGCAGCGGCTCGCCGACGATCCGCCCGACGCTGTGGCGCGGGTTGAGCGACGCGAACGGATCCTGGAAGACCATCTGCATCCGCCGCCGCAGTGGGCGGAGCTCCGCCTCCGACAGCGTCGTGATGTCCTCCCCGTCGAACACGATCCGTCCCGCCGTCGGCTCGTACAGGCGCAGGATCGCGCGGCCGACCGTCGACTTCCCGCACCCCGACTCGCCGACGAGGCCGAGCGTTTCGCCCCGCTCGATCCGCAGCGAGACGTCGTCGACGGCGCGGACGTCGCCGACGTGCCGGTCCAGGACGATCCCGCTCTTGATCGGGAAGTAGACCTTGAGGTTCTCGACCTCGACGAGAGCCTCGCCGTTCCCGTTGGCGCTCGCGCTCACGAGGCCGCCGCCCGCGTCTGCTCCCACTCCTCGAGCGGCACCGGGTTGAAGCAGGCGACGTGGTGGCCCGCCTCGATCTCGGCGAGCGGCGGCACCTCCTGGCGCGACTCCTCCACCTCGAAGCGGCAGCGCGGCGCGAACGGGCAGATCGACGGCGGCCGCAGGAGGTTCGGCGGCGCCCCCTCGATCGGCTGGAGCCGCTGCCGCCGCGCGCTGTCGAGCCGCGGGACGCTCTGCAGCAGGCCGAGCGTGTACGGGTGCCGCGGCCGGGCGAACAGCTGCTCCGCCGAGCCCGTCTCGACGAACAACCCCGCGTACATCACGTTCACGCGCTCGCACATCCCCGCGACGACGCCGAGGTCGTGCGTGATCATGATCAGCGCCGTGTCGTGGTCGACGACGAGCTTCCGCAGCAGGTCGAGGATCTGCGCCTGGATCGTCACGTCGAGCGCGGTCGTCGGCTCGTCGGCGATGAGGAGCTTCGGCTCGCACGCGAGCGCCATCGCGATCATCGCGCGCTGGCGCATCCCGCCCGAGAACTGGTGCGGGTAGTCCTTCAGCCGCAGGTCGGGGCTCGGGATCCCGACCTGGTCGAGGAGCTCCGCCGCGCGGCGGTCCGCTTCGCGGCGGCCCATCCCGAAGTGCGTCTCGAGCGCCTCCCGGATCTGCCGCCCGACGGTCAGCACCGGGTTCAGGCTCGTCATCGGGTCCTGGAAGATCATCGCGATCTCGCGGCCGCGGATGTGTCGCAGCTCCGCGTCTCGGAGCTGGAGCAGGTCACGGCCCTCGAAGTGCGCGCGCCCGCCGGCGACGCGGCCGTTCCGGGCGAGGATGCCGAGCAGCGCGAGCGAGCTGACGCTCTTGCCACACCCGGACTCGCCGACGATCCCGAGGGTCTCGCCGCGGCCGACCTCGAACGAGATCCCGTTGACGGCGTGCACCGTTCCGCGCCCCGTCCGGAACTGGACGCGGAGGTCCTCGACGCGCAGCAGCGGCTCGCTCGCGCTCATGCGCGGTTCCTCAGCTTCGGGTCGAGCGCCTCACGCAGGCCGTCGCCGATCAGGTTGAACCCGAGCACCGACACCACGATCGCCGCGCCCGGGATGAGGGCGAGGTACGGCGCCGTCTGCAGGTACCGCGTCGTGTCGGTGAGCATCGTCCCCCACTCGGGAATGGACGGGTCCTGCGGCCCGAGGCCGAGGAAGCCGAGGCCCGCGACGTCGATGATCGCGGTCGCGAGCGCGAGCGTTCCCTGGACGATCACCGGCGAGATCGCGTTCGGGAGGATGTGCGACGCGAGGATCGTCCGCCGCGGCACGCCGACGGCGCGCGCGGCGAGGACGAAGTCGTTCTCGCGTTGCGCGAGGATCGAGCCGCGGAGGAGGCGCGCGAAGATCGGGATCTGCGTCACGCCGACGGCGATCATGATCTGCAGGAGCCCCGGCCCCAGCATCGCCACGATCCCGATCGCGAGCAGCAGGCCCGGGATCGAGAGCATCACGTCGACGAGCCGCATCACGATCGAGTCGACGATCCCGCCCACGTAGCCCGCGATCGCGCCGAGGAGGAGTCCGAAGGACAGCCCGACCGCGACCGCGACGACGCCGATCAGGAGCGAGTACCGCGCGCCGTAGACGACGCGCGAGAATACGTCCCGGCCCAGGCCGTCCAGGCCGAACGGGTGCGCGCCCGAGGGGGGCGCGAACGAGAGCGACCCCGCCAGCGCCTGCTGGCGCGGGTGGTACGGCGCGATGACCGGAGCGAGGACCGCGACGAGCACGAAGAGCACGACGAGGGCGAACCCGACGAGCGCGCCGGGGTTCCGCCGCAGCCGCTGCCACGCCTCGGACCAGAGGCCGCCCCCGCCGCGCGACTCGAGCTGGACCTCGCGGCTCTCGAGCTCGGCGACGCTCACGAGTAGCGGATCCTCGGGTTGATGATCGCGTACGTGATGTCGACGATCAGGTTGACGAGGACGAAGACGACGGAGACGAACAGGATGCCGCCCTGGAGCACCGGGTAGTTCCGCGCGCGGATCGCGTCGACGAGCCACGTCCCCATCCCCGGCCACGCGAACACCGTCTCGGTCAGCACCGCGCCCGAGAGCAGCAGCCCCGTCTGGAGGCCGATGATCGTGGAGATCGGCAGCATCGCGTTGCGGAGCACGTGCCTCGCGTCGACGATCCGCGGCCCGAGCCCCTTCGCGTGCGCGGTGCGGACGTAGTCCTCGTTGAGCACGTCGAGCACCGCCGCGCGCGTGATCCGCGCGACGACGGCGAGCGGGATCGTCCCGAGCGCGATCGCCGGGAGGACGAGGTGCTTGAGCGCGTCGACCAGCGCCGCGCCGTTCAGCGTGAGGATCGCGTCCAGCACGTAGAAGTTCGTCTTCCGCTCGAGGTCGATCAGCACCGAGAGCCGACCGACCGTCGGTAACAGTCCGAGCTTCACCGCGAAGACGTACTTGAGCAGGATCGCGAGGAAGAAGATCGGGATCGAGATCCCGATCAGCGAGGCGACGAGGCTCGCGTTGTCGAGGACGCCGCCATGCCGCTTCGCGGCGACGAACCCGAGCGGGATCCCGACGACGATCGAGAAGAGCATCGCCGCGATCGCAAGCTCGATCGTCGCCGGGAAGCGCTCCTTCAGCTCCGCCGTGACCGGCCGCCGCGTGGCGATGCTCGTGCCGAACTCGGCCCGGCCGACCGTCCGCAGGTACGCGAGGTACTGCTCGTGGAGCGGTCGGTCGAGCCCGTACTGCCGCTCGATCTGCTCGACCGCCTGCTCGGTCGCGCGCTCGCCGAGCAGCGCCTGCGCGGGCCCGCCGGGCAGGGCCCTGATCCACATGAAGACGAGGATCGAGAGCCCGAGGAGGATCGGGACGAGGAGGAGCAGCCGGCGGACGACGAAGCGGAGCATCTACCCGTCGTCGCCCGCCGGCTGCCGCAGGCCTAGCAGCCCTCCAGCGTGACCGTGTTGAAGGTCTCGAGCGAGACCGGGCTCGGCTCGTAGCCCTCGACGCACGCCTGGAAGGCGAGCGCCGGCTTCGTGTGGACGTACGGGACGCCCGGCAGGAACTGCATGATCAGCCGGTTCGCCTCCTGGTAGAGCTCCGTCCGCGCGTCCTCCTCGGGCTCAACCTCGGCCCGGTCGAGGATGTCGAAGATCTCCTGGTTCTCGAAGCCCCAGGCCTTCTGCTGGGTCTGGAAGAACGTGCCCAGGAAGTTGTCCGGGTCGGCGAAGTCACCCGTCCACCCGAGCAGGTAGAGCGGGCAGTTCCCCTCGTCGACCGCGCCGAGGTAGTCCGGGCTCCACGGGAGGGCGCGCGGCGTGATCCGGAAGCCCGCCTCCTCGAGGTTCGCGCGGAACGCCTCGAAGTTGCGCCGCGGATCCGGCATGTACGGGCGCGACACGTCTGTCGGGTAGCAGAAGGTCAGCTCCACCGGCGTCTGGACGCCGGCCTGCTGGAGCAGCTCCCGCGCCCGCTCCGGATCGTGCTCGTACTGCTGGACGTCCTCCGCGTAGCCGAACAGGTCGGGCGGCATGAACGCGTGCGCCACCTCGCCCCGGCCGGCGTAGAAGTCGGTCACGACCTGCTCGCGGTTCAGCGCGTGCGCGATGGCCTGACGCACCTCGAGCTGGCCGAGCGGCTCGTGGGACTGCGTGATCCCGACGTAGCCGACGTTGAAGGCCGGCCGGTCGAGGAGCTGCAGGCTGTCGTCGTTCTCGATCGTCTCCATGTCCTGCGGCTCCACGAGGTCGTACCCCTGGATCTCGCCGGTCTGGAGCGCCTGCAGGCGCGCCGCGTTGTCCGGGATCGGGCGGAAGATCAGGCGCTCGATCTTCGCCTTCTCGCCCCAGTAGTCGTCGTTGCGGACGAGCACGAGGCGGTCGCCGCGCGCCCACGACTCGAACTTGAACGGGCCGGTGCCGGACGGGTGCTCCGTGCCGTAGGTGCCGGTCGGCCGGAAGCCCGTCTCCTCGTCGACCGTGCCCTCGTCCGCGCCGAACTCCTGCAGCGCCTTCGGGCTCGCGATCGTGAAGTTCGTCAGCGCGAGCGCGCCGAGGAACGACGCCGACGGGCGCGTCAGGTTCAGCGTGACGGTGTGCTCGTCCGTCGCCTCGCAGCTGCGGTAGAGGCTGTCGTCAGGGCCGGGGCTGCCCTCGGCCGGGTTCGCGAAGCCGCCGAACACCGTCTGCCAGTAGTACGACGCGCTCGGGCTCTGCAGCGGCGCGGGGAAGTTGTACCAGCGGTCGAAGTTGAAGCACACCGCCTCGGCGTTGAACGGCTCGCCGTCGTGGAACGTGACGCCCTCGCGCAGCTGGAACGTCCACGAGGTGCCGTCGTCGTTCGCCTCCCAGCTCTCGGCGAGCCCGGCTGGATCTCGGTGCCGCCCGGCTCGAGCGTGACGAGACCCTCGAACATCTGATCGATCGCCCGGAGCGACTCGCCGTCGGAGACGAGCGCGCCGTCGAGGACGACTGGGTCGGCTGCGGTGCCGAAGACGAGCGTGCCGCCGCCCTCCGCCTCGCCCTCCTGCCCGGGCTCGGTCTGGGTGGCCTCTCCGTCGTCGCCGCCGCCGTCGCCACCACAGCCGGCCGCGACGGCTGCGAACGCGAAGACGAGGGCTGCGACGAGGAGCAGGAACTTGAGCGTGCTTCCCCTCACTGGTTCTCCTTTCGGGTACTCGCCGCTCGTCGGCGGCAGACGGGACGCAAGTATCGGGGACGGGCGTCACCCGCGGCAAATGGGAACCACCATCCGAAGTCGCAAACGCGAGAGGCCGGCGGGCGCCGGCCTCTCGTGCAACGGGTGTCGCGGAGCGGCGCTAGGCCGCGGCGACGGACTGGAGGTCGCGCAGCGCGGCCAGCCGCGAGAGCGCCTGGCCCTCGAGCTGCCGCACGCGCTCGCGCGTCAGGTCGAGCTCGTGGCCGATCGCCTCGAGCGTCCACGGCTCGCCCTCGAAGCCGAACCGCAGCTCGAGGATGCGGCGCTCCCGCTCGGGCAGCGCGTCGAGCGGGAGC
>Ga0247713_1001218_pt1 | contig 13154 bp, 17 predicted proteins | sample 21E_NmetaG_FD_189936 | JGI IMG/M metagenome (GOLD analysis project Ga0247713, IMG submission 189936) | Soil microbial communities from hillslope of Landscape Evolution Observatory, University of Arizona, Oracle, AZ, United States - 2-1-E_N | ecosystem: Engineered > Artificial ecosystem >... | reverse complement strand
TCGATCAGTCGCCGCGTCGCGGTCACCCGGCATGTCGCGGCGAGAGTTTCAGTGCGCCCCCAGGGACTCGAACCCTGAACCCGCGGATTAAGAGTCCGCTGCGGCGAGTCCACAGAGAGGGCTGCAAGTCGCTGACCTGCGCTGTTGTCGGGCCGGGTGTCCATGCCGTCCATCCAGACCACTGGTGTATCACGGAGATAAGCACCCGCGATAAGCACCTGCCGAGTCCGTTGCTCCGGAGTTCGAGTGCGTTGCTCGTCGACGAGACGTTGACTTGGGGCACCCGTTCCGCGCCTCCTTGGCGCACGCGGTACGTCAGACTTCAGCGGTGACAGCCGACGCGGTACCGAGGATCCGGCGCACGGCGATCCCCGACGACGCGGTCCTTGTTGTTCGCGGCGACGACCCGATGTCGGTCCTCGCGGCCGACGCCCGCCGATTCCGGCGGCGTTTTGTCGACTGGAACCGATACGGGGTTTCCGGCTTTGTCGCTCGCGACGCCCACGAGGTTGACGCGCTCTGCGAAACGCGCCTCGCTGCGTGGGCGACCGTCCGGTGTTCCGCCGCGCCGCTGTCGAGGGTGCGGGCATTGAGGTCGTGCCGACGTTCCGCACGCCGCATGTGACGCTCGCCCACGCCGAGCTCGAGGAGCTCCTCGGGCGGCTCGAGCGCTGCGAGCATCAGATGATCGAGAACCCCTACCATGAAGGCGAATCCAGCCCGCCGGAGACGTGATGTCTGTCATCTCCATCGACCTACCGCTTGACCTTGCCTCCGAGGACGAGACCGGCCTCCCGTGGGGTCTTCTCGACGAGGCACCGGACCCGTCGAGGATCCGCGAAGGCGCGTGGATCATCGTCGGCTCGGTCGCCGCGCACGCGGTCGCCCAAGTGGCGGACATCGACGGCGAGGTCGTGCACGTCAGGCCGCTTCCCGGACCGGTCAGTCGGCATCGGCATCTGCTCGGCGACTCGGTGGCGTAGGGAAGGTCGCTGCGGAGGCGGTTATCCGCGATCTTCGCTTGCGGTGCTCGGTCGCGCCGCGTCAGCACTGTCGGCGGGCGAGACGGCGAGCACGAACGGCGTCTCGCTGCTGGTGGGACATTCACTGGCGACGTTCTGGGAGCCGCGTTCTGTTGCGCTTCTCGTTCAACGGATCGCCGAATAGGTGAGGGGGCAGCGGCCAACCGAGCCGACGCACGAATCGTCATGCGTACGAGGCCCATGTGACCCCGCCGATCGCCGACACTCCTCCGACTTGCAGTCACCGACATCGGCGCGACGCGGTGGCTGTGCGAGCTGACGGTGTGTCGTCACGCCGTGCCGCTGGCTGTCGTCCTCGTCATCTGGCAAAGTTACGGCCGATTACTGACATGGGCCGGGACCCAGATAATCGATAATGAGGGCAACGAGGAGATATTCGCTGCGCAACCCACGTGTCGCAGAGTGCGGATCACCTCGGCGCCGGCGGTGAGAATGCGCACCTTACCTCAAAGCCCGATTAGTCGTCCCGGACCGAACCCCACTCATATAGCTCGATCTGCCACCCTGTCGAGCCACGAAGCTGAGCGATACTCTCGCTGACTTTCGCTCCCCGTCGCGATGGGATGGCTAAGTCGAGTCGCACTTCAGACACAGAAGCGTGACTGCCATTCGCCGGATGTTCGACGACGCGTGCCATTACCCAGAGGATGTTAACGCCCACCTCAGCGAGCGTTTCTGCGACGGCGGCCAGAACGCCACCCTGCTCTGGAGCCACACATTGCAACTGGTGTGTTGGCTTCGTCGGCGGGCTCTTGCGCTCGGGTAGACTCGCCAGCGGCACTACACTTTGTACGACCGCGTCAAAGCGATCCGGCGTAACATACCGGCTCGCTGCTTGCCGGGCCTCCAACAAGAGCGAATCATTGAGGGGATGTTCGTTCTCGATTACCAAAGCCATAGCAGTGTGACCCTGCAAAATCGCCATGGCGGAACCTACGATGTTGAAGCGAGACCGCGGCGCTCGGGCGTCGCTAAGACCCTTTGTAACGGCAGCCACCAACCCTGGCTCGGCACGACCCAGCACGGTCACCACCATGGCCCGACCAACCTTCGGCGGCGAGAACAGGTCGGCTCGGTTGTGGATGGGACGAGGCGATGGGTAAAGCCTAACCACGGCCGCGCCGAGCTGGAGCAGAGCCTCGCGAACGTCGACAGCGAGCATGTCTCCATCGACACCCGGCTGTACAGCGTAGTTCAAATCAAGTACACAGGACCGATCCTTCGACAGCCAAGTTGCGAAGGACGTTAAAGGTACATTGTAAGAGGCGATAACCTCTGTGATTCTGGCTAAGGTACCGGGGCGATCAGCGACTTCGGCGTATAGATGCCAGCTGCGTGAGCCGCGACGGGGCCAACCGGATTCGCGTAACTGGACCGGGGCTACGTGTGGAGGCGCAGCAACCCTTGGGTTGTCGGGAAAAAGCGTTCCCGGTAGGCCAGCGAGAGCCGTATTGATGTGTTCCTCGGCTAGAGTGTTTGGTCCCGAAACCGCCAGCATCGTCGCAACAAGTCCTGCAACAACGACCATTGTCGCACCTTCTAGCACGCACCCAAGTCCCGTAAGGCGGCGGGTCAACTCCGCAAGAACGCCGACCTTGTCCGGACCAACAAATACAATGAGGTAGCGCGAGTGGTAGTTGGACTTTGCATTGAGCGCCGCCTCAGCATTCGATGCGCGAAGGTGCTCAAGAAAGGTTCTGAACTCAGCGAGGTTCACCGGCTCAATGTCGGTCCCGTTAGGCGTGCGCGGCTCAAGGAAATCTAGAAAGCGACTCAAAATCTCCTTCTCCGGCTCCACGGCACGCTGGATACTGGCATCGTTCCGAACGGATTCGAGAAACTTCGCCGCTGTCGCTTCGCGGAAGGCAGCCGTCGCCGCACTGGCCTCGAGGGTGTCGATGAGGAGCTGCTTTGAGGCCCAAGAGAACCCCGGTGAATCGGTGCGTCCCATGCTCGTTCCCTTCACCGAGTTGTTGTCGAGGCTGCTGTTGGTTTCAAACGTCGCCACTGAGTGATCAGTTGCCATGTTGCCATGGCACACACCGCTGTGGAAGCGATCCACACCGCGAGCGCTGGGCGCCCGCGAACACCGAGCGCGACCGCGACGGCGGGAAAGTAGGCCGCAACCCCGATCAGCCACAGGATCAGGCGGGTCGGGAACTGAAGCGTCGCCGTCACGGGATGCCTCCCAGGAGCCGCAAGGACTCCGCCGATCACCCCTGCGAAGAGCAGCAGTAGGGCCACGGAGGCGTCTTCTGCGTCTCGTCCCACGGTGTGCCCCGGAACGAAGGAGGCGTAGATGGTACCGAGGAGGAGGACCCAGAGTGTAAAGGGGGCGCTCAGCACGGAAGAACGGATCACCCCAGTTCGCTGGGCAAACAGTTGCGCTGTGAGAATACCGGTCTTCGGCGTGGGGTCGTTGTCGGTACCGAACCTGATCTTCGTTCGATGTGAGCAGTCGCACGGTTGTGGACGGACGTCGTCCTCCCGGTCCAGTTGGAGCGCCATTGATGCTGAATCGAACAGCGTGTCGTATGGAGCCTGGATCTCAAGTTCGTACCGCTGACAGTCACTGATATCGCCAAGGGGAATCGTCACCGGGGTCTCCCCGGACTCTGCGAAACGGTCTAGAAGGCCGCTAAGACCTCCCACGTGATTCCGTACCCATCCGCGACCAACATTAACCTGATCGTCAGGCTGGCTACCAACCTCGTTGATAGACTGGACATACTCGTAAGTGCACACCCGCCGCGATCCTCGGTCGGGGTTTACTGGTATAATCAAGTACCGATATCCCGTCGCATAGCGAAGCGCAGTCCGAAAACCATCATCAACGATCAAGGTCTGTCCTTGAAGGAATTCGCTGATTTTCCGATAGGACGGAGCGTCAGTCTCCCAAAGGTACTTGAAGAGGTCTGGATCGATCCGCTCACGGCCTAGGGCCGTTCGAGCTATTGCGGTTAAGCCCGAACGAAGAAAGATGCGTACTTCATTTTCAGGGAGGCGAGGCACAATCTCATTAGCTTCGTTAGTGACGCTGGGCGATTCGTCGGAATCGCGCTGGAGAAGAGTCAAGGGAACGAGGATTCTTCCGCGCCAGCGAACGAGCGTTCGTCGTAGCTGAGGCGGGATTGTGGCGTCCGGTAAGTCCTCCCACGGAGGCCAGCGTTCGGTCGCCTCCCCCGCAAACGAGTGAAGGTCGACCTGCACCGTTACCTTCCGGAGGGCCCTAGCGTGATCGATGATCTCAACGGTCTCGGATCTGTGAGGCACTAGGTCCCATAGATGCTGCGCCATGTTCAGGAGAGCGACTCCAGCTTCCTGCTCTAGAGTGGCCGCCTGTGGATCAAACGACACGCCAGGTTCCTCCGCCACGTGCTCGCGCCTGGGGCTTTGCCCGTAGGCCGGACGAGCTTACCTCTACACAGGTTGAGCCTATCACTCCAATGTCCCCAACTCTCTGTTGAGCCAAGGACTCGAGTGATGGAAGCCCAGAGGCTACGGCTACGGTTGCTGTATAAGCTCCTTCGGCTGGCCGCTTGGATTTCTCGCGGGCCGTTTACGGCCGGTTCCTGCGCGCTGGTTTTGCGAGGCACCGGCGAGATTCTGCTCGTCCAGAACCGAGGCCGGGGAGGCGCTTGGGGGCTGCCCGGAGGATTCTGGAAGCGAAAAGAAGCGCCTATTGACGCGCTGCGGCGCGAACTCGCGGAGGAGATCGGTCTCGAAGGCGAGTATGCGATCGTACCGATTGATCAGTATAAGCAGGACATCGCGCCGCACTTGGACTTCCTATACACTGTCGAGGTCGGTCTAGATTTTGAGCCCCAACGTAAAGACCGTAAGGAAGTACGAAGAATCAATTGGTTCAGCTTGCAGGACCTGCCTCCACTGCTTCCGGAGGCGTCACTCGCGCTCAAGATAGCCGAGCGGAGAGGTGCCTTGAGATCCCAGGTGACTTAGCCGTCTCAAGCGACAAGCGCCGGCCCACACCAGGTCGTGCAAGCGCGTCAGGCAATTACCGGACCCTCGCGACCAGCCGATCCGGTGGCGGCGTCGGCGCATCTGGTCGACCGCTCTCCGCGATAGCTGCTTCTTCTCGGAGCCTCGTGATCGGCAGAAGGGACACACCGAACGACGGTGACGTGCGCCATTCTGGCGCGACAGATCGTCGTGTGCCTTGTGCCCCCGCACGCCGATTCGGGCGCGCCGAGTGTGCTGGCTGGCGGTGTGACGGCACACGTGAGGAGGCCCCCCTGACGCAGCAGCCGCCCGAGGGCTACGGTCTCTTCGTGCCCTTCTATTAGATCGCTTGAGTTAGCGCCCGTGGACCTCCCACGCGACTCGGTCCCTGTCGGTTCCGAGTCCTGGAGGTCCTCCAATGCCCAAGTCGCGGGCGCGGTTCATCGCGCTCGAAGCCTTGCTCTCGCGCCGCAACGTGCGCACTGACGAGCAGACGATCAAAGCGGGCCGCGTATTCGTCGACGGCCGCATCATCACGAACCCTGCCGCACGAGTGCGTGTCGACGCATCGGTCAGAGTTCAGCCTGAGTCTCGGCTGCGTGGGGACATCAAGCTCTCGCACGCGCTAGACCGGTTCGCTATCCGGATCGCCGGACGGGTCGCGGCCGATATCGGAGCCAGCGCCGGCGGCTTCACCACCGCCCTGCGCGATCGGGGCGTAGCCCGCGTGTACGCGATCGACGTCGGGGTCGGCCCACTGGTCGGCCGGCTCCGAGCAGACGAACGCGTGATCAACCTTGAGGGCCACAACCTCGGTTGCATCACAAGGCAGCACGTGCCGGAGGTGGTCGACATCGTGACGGTCGACCTGAGCTACCTGGCCGTCGCCGACGCCGTCCCTCAGCTGGAAGCGCTCGAGATCGCACCCGATGCCGACCTGGTGGCGCTCGTGAAGCCGATGTTCGAGCTGCGGCGAGGACGGCCGCCCGTCGGTCGTGCACAGTTGGAGGCAGCGCTTCGCACAGCGACCGACGCGGTCGGCGCCGGGTCGTGGCGTGTGGCGGCCACGTGCGAGTCGGTGGTGACCGGCACGCGGGGCACGACCGAGTTCTTCGTCCATGCTCGGCGAGAGGCGGCATCGTGACCGCACGGCAGCACCCGAACCAGCGGCCGCTGAGCTCGCTGCCTCCAGAGCTACGCCGGACGTCGGTGCCGGCATCGCTCCGCGAGTGGGTCCGTCGGGAGCTCGGATCGGAGGTGCTGCGATGGAGGCGACTTCCCGGCGCGTCGACATCGGCGGTCGACTGTCGCTGGCCAATGAAACCTCCACGGTGCTCCGCCGCTACGTGTGGCGGTGGGTGCTCGAGGACGATCCCGATGTGCCGCGACGCGAGGTCGAGGCGCTGCGATTCGGGGCACGGAGTGGGTTGCCGGTCCCCGAAGTTCTGGCTGCGGACATCGACGGCGCGTCTGTTGGCGACGGCGTACCGGCGCTGCTGATGACTCTCGTGCCGGGAAGGCCGGTCTCTGTCCCGGACCTCCGCGCACTCGCGACGGTCGGAGCCGGCATCCACGCGATCGACGCGTCCCCCTTGGCCTACCGGTACTTCCCGTGGTACCGGGATGCGCTCGCGGACGCGCCCCCTGGCGTGACGGATCAGCGGCTGTGGCGGCGGGCGATCGAGATCTGGCACACGCAAATGCCGGAGTACCGACCCGGCTTTCTCCACCGCGACTTCCATCCCGGGAACGTGCTGTGGAGGCGCGGCGAGGCACATGTGGTCGACTGGGCCAACGCCTGCGCAGGACCGTCGGAATGCGACGTCGCCCACTGCCGAGACAACCTCGTCCACCTCTCCGGGTTCGACGCCGCCGACCTGTTCCTTCGCCGCTACCGAGAGGTGACCGGTGCCGACTACCACCCCTACTGGGAGATCGCCTCGGTGCTCGAGCACTCGCCATCGAGCTTCGACGCTCAGCGCGTGGCCATCAGCGAAACCCGCCTCCGGGCCGCGCTCGCACAGTACACATGACGAGGCGGCGTGCAGCGCGGACGCTGCGGGAGGCGTACACGTCTACCTGCGCCGCTGTATGGCTAGGACGCGTGTGTCGACGTGCGGTCGCGGACTGAAAGCGCGCCCGCGGGATGCGGCGCCCCAGTGATGTCTCGAAGTCGTTGCTCCAACGCGCCGCACCCGGCGCATCTGCCGTGGCCCATCTCCTTGCGACCTGATGCTGCAGAATGAGCCGAGCGGTGAACAGACGGCTGCCCGGTTGGAGCAGGCGGCGCAGCAGCGCGGCGCTCACGCCAAAGGGGGGATTGGCCACGACGTAGTAGGGCTGCTTCGGCAGGCGAAGGTCGGCGGCGTCGGCTTCCACCACGACGATGTCTCCGCCGAAGCGGTCTCGCAGCAGCGCGGCGCGTCCGGGGTGGGCTTCAACGGCGATCACCCGTGCGCCGGTCCGAAGGAGCGGCTCGGTTATCGCACCGTTACCGGCACCGATGTCGAGAACGACCGCGCCGCGCGGGATCGACGCGTCGGCCACGAGGGCTTCAGCCCACTCGGGTTTGAGCTGGTGCCAGCCCCATGGCCGCGGCCCGACCACGGCGGCGGACCGTCATGACGAAGACCATGGTGTGAGGCAAGCGCAGCGGTCGTCTGAATGCAACCGATTTAGGTTGATCCGCTTGGGCAGGGGGCGTTACCGTTGCCTGCACACGGCCGAGTCGGGAGGTGGCGATGACGAAGGTGCTCGCCCTTGACGGGATCGCCGTCTCCCCGCGTACGCGCCTGTAGCTCTCCGCCGAGCTCGAACAGGTTCTGACGGCAGCCGCCGCCGCCCCGCGGCGCGCACATCCACAGCCCTTGTTGAGCCTGAGGAGCCTCCATGTCCGCAGTTCCGGCCGGCGTCGTGCCGGTCGTTCCCCGGGCGGGACTCGACCCGTCCTTCCAGCCCCCTGATGGCGCGACGTGCCTGGCCGAGGAGTCGCGCACCTACCTGCTCGACGGCGTCGTCTATCGACCGCAGGCGCCTTGGACGGCGTCGGTCCACGCCCTGCTCCGCCACTTGGAGTCCGTCGGCTACCGGGGATCGCCGCGGCTCGTCGGCCCCGGCATCGACTCGGCGGGCCGGCAGCAACTGCGATACGTCGGGGGCGAGCTCGTACATCCGTACGCGTGGTCCGACCGCGGGATCATCGGGGTCGCCCGGCTGCTGCGTGAGCTTCACGACGCCACGGCCAGCTTTGTCCCGCCCCCTGGCGCAGGGTGGATGCCGTGGTACACGCACCGCCCGAAGGCCGATCCCGTCTTCGGGCACGGCGATGTCGGCCCGTGGAACATCGTCGCCCACGACGGCGTGCCCGTGGCCTTCATCGACTGGGAATTCGCCGGGCCCGTCGAACGGCTCGACGAGGTCGCTGAGGCAGTCCGACTCAACTGCCAGCTCCACGGAGAGGATGTCGCAGCCTTGCGCCCGCTCCCAGCGCCCGAGGCCCGGGCACGGCAGGTGGCGTTGTTCGCCGACAGTTACGGGCTCGACGGCGATCAGCGCACGCAACTTGTCCCGCGCATGGTGGAGTGCGCCGTACGGGGCTGCGCGAACGACTGCGAGGAGGCGGTCATCACGCCGGAGTTCCGAGGGCCGCACCCGATGGTTTGGGGGATGGCGTGGCAGATCCGAGGCGGCCGCTGGATCCTCGACCACGCCGACCTCCTCGCCGAGGCGCTCGGGGTCTCGACGTGACACCCGCCGACGTGAATCTACGGTGGCGACATCCGGTCACCGACGACGAGGTCTTCGAGCTCACCGCAGCCCATGGCGGTCGGGCCACCCGAGGATGGTGGGACCAGGTCCGCCCACACAGCCTCGGGTGGGTGAGCGCACGACTGGCCGACGGTGCACTCGTCGGCTTCGTCAACGTCGCTTGGGACGGCGGCGATCACGCGTTCCTGCTCGACACGAAGACCCGTCCGGACTACCAACGCCTGGGGATCGGAACCGCCGTCGTCCGGCTCGCCGCCCACCGAGCCCGAGACGCCGGATGCGAATGGCTGCACGTCGACTTCGATCGGCGGCACCGCAGCTTCTACCTCGACGCCTGCGGCTTCACCGGCATCGAGGACGCAGGCCTCATCCACCTCTATGACCTGCAGCCGGAGCAGAGCCGATGAGCGTGCGGACGGCAACGGTGGCAGATCACGACCGGGTCCTGCACATCGTGCGCGAAGCGTTCCGAGGCGGGGACGACGAGGTGCGAATCGTCAACGACGTCCGTCGCCTTGGCGCCGCGCTCCCGGAGCTCGAGCTGGTCGCCACCGCGGAGGACATGGTCGTCGGTCATGTGCTGGCCAGTCGCGCCCGCCTCGACGGCCGGGCTGTAGCGGCTATCGCGCCGCTCGCAGTCCTCCCGATTGGCAGGGACGCGGCTTCGGGAGTGCGCTCATGACCGAGCTGATCGACCGCGCCGATCGTCAGGGCTGGCGGCTGCTCGCACTTCTCGAGAACCCCGCCTACTACCGACGCTTCGGCTTCGAGCCAGCGGCGCCGCTGGGCATCGTGTACCCGCCCGTCGACAGCCCGGCCTTCCAGGTCCGCCGCCTCGGGACGTACGACCCGTCGTGGCGCGGCACGTTCACCTACGCGTGGGAGTGGCCCCAGTGAGCCCCGTTCGCATGCATGCCGATGAGGTGCACGTCGACCAACGCCTCGTCCGTCGGCTGCTCGCCGCACAGTTCCCTCAGTTTGCGGGGCTGCCCTTGACGATCGTGGAGCCGTGGGGGACGGACAACGGCATCTGGCGTCTCGGCGACGACCTCGTGATCCGCCTCCCACGGATCCATTGGGCTGCGGCCCAGGTCGAACACGAAGCCGCGTGGCTGCCACGGCTCGCTCCCCACCTTCCCGTCGCCATCCCAGAACCTGTCGCCATTGGCGAAGCGACCAGCGACTACCCGTACCGCTGGGCAGTCCACCGGTGGCTCCCCGGTACACCGGCGGTGCTCGACCGCCTCGACCCCATCCGCTTCGCTCACGACCTCGCCGCTTTCATCCGGAGCCTCCAGGGCGTCGATGCTCGCGACGCGCCGCCAGCCCGAGGACGGGCGCGGCCACTCCACGAGTACGACACGAGCACTCGACACGCGATGAAAGGGGCCCACCGCCTCATCGATGCGGACGTCGCAGTCCAGGTATGGGAGGACGCCCTCCGGGCTGAGCCCCATCCCGGGCCTCCGGTCTGGGTGCACGGCGATCTCGAAGGCAACTGCCTCGTTGACTGCGGGCGGCTCTCTGGTGTCATCGACTGGGGATCCTCGTGCGCTGGCGATCCTGCCGTCGACATTCAGGTCGTGTGGTCGCCATTGTTCACAGAACGCTCCCTGCGAGCGTGCATCGAAGCTCTCGGCGTCGACGACGCCACCCTCGCCCGGAGCCGAGGCGCTTCGATCAACCAGGCGTGCGCTGCTCTCCCGTACTACCTGAACACCCACTCGGAGATCGTCGCCCGCTCCCGCCACAAGCTCCAAGCGCTGGGCGTTCCGCTCCGAGACTGACGACGAGTCCAGCCTCTCCACATCGACGTGGCACTGGTCGCCGGTCAGTCGCGCCCGATGATCGTGCGGCGTACGAAGCTGCGCCCCGCACGCCGAATCTGTGGCGACGCAGCGCACGCCGTCGGCCAACGTTGAACTCGGGTGGCAGAATTACATCCGTGTCAGTGGGCGACAACGAGATCAATACTGAGATGCGCAAGGAGGCGCAGCGCGTCGAGGAGAGCGCGAGATACTCATCGGAGACGCAATTCGAGTACGCCAAGCGCTGGCGGCGGGTCGACCGCCTCATCGGCGGCGCCGGTGCGGTCGTCGCAGCAGTGGCGGGCGTCGGCGGACTGGCTGACCTGCTCAGTGCGCGGTGGGCCGGCTTCATCGCTGTACTCGCCGCCGGCATTGGGGCAATAGCCGCTTCGCTCGGTGCGCCTCAGACAAAGGAGAAGGCCGCCGGCTCGGCCAACGCCTACCGTGCTCTTCAGCAGGACTGCCGCATCCTGATCAACATTGACCTCAGCCGGCTCAGCACCGACGGGGCGCGGCAACGCCTTCAACAGCTTGTTGACCGCCTCCAGCAGCTCAACGCTGAGGCGGAGGTCCCTTCACAGCGTGCGTGGAACCGCGCCAAGGCGACCATCGAAAGTGGCTCCCAGGACTACGAGATCGACAAGACATGACGCTCACCACCGCCCAAGCCTTCTCCACCTTCCTCAGCGACTCGGTCAACCCGACGGAGAATCAACGGCTCGACGTATCAGCCAAGCGGTCGAAGACGGCGGAGTACCTAGGCAGCGCGTTCCCGTCGTCGTCAACGCTTCCGTTGAAACGGGTAGTCCTCATCGGGTCGGCCGACCGCGGCACCCTCATCCGGCCGGTCGAGGATGTCGACGTGATGGCCGAGTTCACCAACAAGGACAACGTCTTCGAGACCTACCGCTACAACTCAGGCGCATTCCTGCAACGCATCCGCACCGCGCTCAACGCCAACACCTCCATCAGAAAGATCGGTGCGCGCGGCCAAGCCGTCCGCCTCTTCTACACGAGCGGCGCGCATGTCGACATCGCTCCCGTCTTCAAGTGGAGCGGCGAAGGGTTCGCACTCCCGTCAGGCGATGGTGGGTGGATTACCACGGACCCAGAGGCGCAGGCAACCTGGTTCACACAGCGCAAAATTGCGGTTGGCGCTTCGCTACCGACCCTCATTAAGCTCGCGAAGCGCTGGAACGATGTCCATAGTAAGCGACTCGAGTCGTACCACTTGGAGGTAGTGACATCGAACGCCTTCGCCACCGTCGGCACGAACTACCGCGACGGAATGAAGTGCTTCTTCGAGTGGGCCCCAAACTGGATTGACGTCAACGACCCGGCAGGGCACTCGGGAACTCTCAGTTCATACCTCTCATGGTCCGATCGCCAGGCGATCAGTACCCGGTGCCGTGAAGCGCTTGACCGCGCGAAACGAGCTCTCGACGCCGAGAGCGCTGGTGACCACACGGAGGCGAAGCGCCTCTGGAAGATCGAAATGGGTGACGCGTTCCCAGCGAGCAGCTAACGCCCAGGCACAGGACGGCGAACACGGGATCCCAGTCCTCCCCCGCCGAAACCGAGACCTCGCGGGGCGATGGGGTGAGCACGGCCCGTTCGCACAGCGTCAGACGGCTCGGGTGCGGCTCCGAGGGCCGAGGGGGGTGTTACAGAGCCGCACCGGCGAGGTTCTACCGACGCCCGTCGTCGCGTTCCGTCATCGGTGAGGGTCGGTCGCGAGACCCGGGCGCCATCAGCGGCCTAGTTCAACGAGCTCGGACTGCTTGGAGGCCTCGTGGTGGAACAGGAGCGCGTGACTCTGTCGATCGAAGAGGCGGCGGGAATGCTCGGGATCTCGCGGGCTCATGCGTACGAGCTCGTTCGGCGAGGAGCGCTTCCTCGCCTGCGCCTCGGCCGGCGCGTTGTCATCCCGCGGAAGGCGCTTGAGGAGTTCGTCGATGCCGCTACCGATCGTTCCTCGCCGGTGGCGGCGAGCTGACGGGCCAGCGACGCCGACTCGACGACCGGGCTGACAGACCCATGCGTGTATGTGGGGCTGACGCGAGATTCGGCAGGCCTCAGCGGCCTAGTTGGTCATGCCGAGAGTCCACTACCTGACGATCCGGTGCTCGACGGGTTGCGAGGCGTGGCTGGCGCCGCCCTGGTTGCAGGGCCATCGTGCTCGTTGCACCGGCCGTCCCTGGGTTGAGGATCTGCCGGACCGGGCGGTGATCCCCGCGCCGCGCGTAGGAGCGCTGCTGTCGGTGCTTCCCCGGGCGTTCGTCGATGACGCGGAACGGCCGAAGGTTGCCCGGTCTCGGCAGGACCGCGTTGCGCTCGACTTCCGACACGGTGTCACCGTCCGCTCCCCGATCGAGGGAGTGCCGGCACGCAGGTGGTTGCGTGTAGCCATGGCGGCGGTCGATACGAGGGGCCTCTCATCCGTGCGCCGGGCACTGTCGCCGGAAGGCCTCAGCGCCCTCGAACAGGACCTGATCCCGCCGGGGACCGCGGTTGTGTGCCCGGACTGCGGCGAAAGCGTGACCGCCCGCGGGCTTGCCACGCATCGGGCGACGAG
>Ga0247713_1001217_pt1 | contig 13154 bp, 11 predicted proteins | sample 21E_NmetaG_FD_189936 | JGI IMG/M metagenome (GOLD analysis project Ga0247713, IMG submission 189936) | Soil microbial communities from hillslope of Landscape Evolution Observatory, University of Arizona, Oracle, AZ, United States - 2-1-E_N | ecosystem: Engineered > Artificial ecosystem >... | reverse complement strand
TCCAGGAGTCGGACGTCGGCCAGCGCCTGGCAGCAGCGCGAACCCAGGTGGTCCAGGTACCGCTCGAGGTCGCGCCGGTAGGACGAGAGCGTGTTGGCGGCCAGGCCCCGCTCGACCGCGAGGTGGTCCAGGTAGGACTGCACGCCGCGCGCGGCGGGCGTTCTCATGCCGTCCGCCCTCAGGCGAGCACCTCCGCGAGCGGGCGCACCGGCAGGCCGTGCGCCTCCCCCACCGGTGCGTACACGACGTCCCGGCCGACGGTGTTGACGCCCAGAGCGAGTGCCGGGTCGGCGTCCACCGCTCCCCGCCAGCCGCGGTCGGCGATCGACACGGCATACGGCAGGGTGACGTTGGTGAGCGCGTAGGTCGAGGTGTTGGGGACCGCTCCCGGCATGTTCGCCACGCAGTAGAAGAGCGTGTCGTGCACGCCGAAGACCGGGTCGGAGTGCGTCGTGGGCCGGGTCGACTCGAAGCAGCCGCCCTGGTCGACCGCGATGTCGACGAGCACCGCCCCTGGCTTCATCTGGGCCACGAGGTCGTCGGAGATGAGCGTCGGCGCCTTGGCGCCGGGGACGAGCACCGCGCCGATGACGAGGTCGGCGTCGGCCACCGCGCGCTCGATCTCGTAGGTGTTGGAGGCGACGGTCTGCATGTGGCCCTGGTAGATCCGGTCGACCTCGCGCAGGCGACCGACGTTGATGTCCAGCAGGAGGACCTCGGCCTGCATGCCGAGCGCGATGGCGGCGGCGTTCAGGCCCGAGACGCCGCCGCCGAGCACGACCACCTTCGCCGCGTAGACGCCGGAGACGCCGCCGAGCAGCACTCCGCGCCCGCCGGCGTAGCGCTCGAGGAAGTGCGCGCCGACCTGCGGAGCCATCCGGCCGGCGACCTCCGACATGGGTGCGAGCAGCGGCAGTGACCGGTCGGGCAGCTGCACCGTCTCGTAGGCGATCGCCGTGGTGCCCGACGCCAGCAGGGCGTCGGTGCACGGGCGGGAGGCGGCCAGGTGCAGGTAGGTGAACAGGACCTGGTCGGCCCGCATCCGGCCGTACTCCTCGGCGATCGGCTCCTTGACCTTCAGCAGCAGGTCGCCCTCGGCCCAGACGTCGTCCGGCGAGCCGAGGATGGTCGCGCCGGCGTCGACGAACTCGTCGTCGACGATGGACGAGCCCGCGCCGGCGTCCTTCTCGACGAAGACCTCGTGGCCGTGCGCCACGAGCTCCTTGACGCCCGCCGGGGTGATCGCCACCCGGTACTCGCTGTCCTTGACCTCGCGCGGGATGCCGACCTTCACGGTGCCTCCTGGAGCTGATGTCGCACGGCGCCGGTCGGGCGCGGGTGCGGTCCGCAGCGGGCTCCTGGTGGGAGCCGGCGCCGCGGGGACGGCGGCCTCGTTGCCGCCGTCGCGCCGAAGTCTAGAGGCCCAGGTCACACCGGCGCAGTCGGCCGGCGGACCAGCACACGGGTGCGGCCGGCGGCTGCCGCGGTGCCGTCCGGGACGTGAGCGAACACGCGCGCGGGGGCACGGAGCGGCCATGAGCTGGTACGCCGAGATCCCCTCCGTGCGGACCAGGCAGGTCGCGCTCGATGCGGCCCTTGCTGCCTGGGTGCTGCTGTGGCTGTGGCTGGGCCGGGTCGTCCACCGTGCCGCCGAGCAGCTCGGTGCGCCCGGCCGGGAGCTCGAGGAGGCCGGAACCGGCCTGGCCGGCGGCCTGGCCGGCGCGGCAGAGCGGGCCGGGAGCGTCCCTGGCCTGGGCGGCGGCCTGCGCGCGCCGCTGGACGCCGCTGCCGGCGCCGGCGACGCGCTGGCGCGGGCGGGCAGCGCGCAGCAGGACGCCGTCGGCACCCTGGCGCTCGTCCTCGGCCTCGTGGTCGGCGGCCTGCCCGTCGCCTGGGCGCTCGTCCGGTGGCTGCCCGGACGGCTCCGCTGGAGCCGGGAGGCCGCCGCGGCGAGCAGGCTGCGAGGCGACGTCGACCTGCTCGCGCTCCGCGCCGCTGCGCGCGCGCCGCTGAGCGAGCTGGCCCGGCTCGGTCCGGACCCGGTGACCCGCTGGCGCGCCGGGAACGCCGACGCCGGACGCGCCCTGGCCGCGGTCGAGCTGCGCCGGCTGGGCCTCCGGCCCGACGGCGAGCACGCAGCCGGTGCCGGCGGCGGCGCCTAGACACCCCACAGCACGGGCTGCTTGCGCGGCGGCGAGCGGGCTGGATCAGGTCGACTGAGTCGCGCCCGGCCGTGGCCGCTAGGGCCGGGCCTTGCCGCTCGGCCACGGGGCGTCGGCCGGGCGCAGCCCGCCGAACCCGTCGCGCGCCGCGCGGTCGGCGGCGAGGACGCCCACGACCGCCGTGGCGTTCTGCAGCTCGCCCGACAGGATCCGTCGGGCGGCGTCGTCCAGCGGCACCCAGGAGATCGTCATCTCCTGCTCCTCGTGCTCCTGCACGTCGCGGTCGACCTCGGACAGGTCCCGGGCGAGGTAGATGCGCACGGCCTCGTCGCACATGCCCGGGCTCGACAGGTGGTCGACCAGGACGTGCCACGTGTCGGCGGCCAGCCCCGCCTCCTCGGCCAGCTCGCGCTGAGCCGCCACCAGCGCCGACTCGCCGTCCTTGTCCAGCAGGCCCGCCGGCAGCTCGTCCAGCCGCCTGCGCACCGGGTGCCGGTACTGGTTGACCAGCAGCACGCCCCGCTCCCCCAGCGCCACCACCGCGACAGCCCCCGGGTGCACGACGACGTCGCGCTGTGACGTCGTGCCGCCCGGCATGGACACCTCGTCCTTGTGCACGCCGATGACCCGCCCGGTGAAGACGACCTCGGTGGACAGGACCTCGTACTCGTGGTCTGCCATCAGAGCGGGAGCATCCGGCCGTCGGCGTAGCGCACCGAGGCGTCGACGAAGGCCCGGAACAGCGGGTGTGCGCGGGTCGGCCGCGAGCGGAACTCCGGGTGCGCCTGCGTGCCGACGAAGAACGGGTGGGTCTCGGCCGGCAGCTCGGCGATCTCGACGAGCCGCCCGTCCGGCGAGGTGCCGGAGAACACCAGCCCGGCCGCCTCGAGCTGCGGCCGGTAGGCGTTGTTGACCTCGTAGCGGTGCCGGTGCCGCTCGGTGGCCGGGTCGTCGCCGTAGGACCGGGCCGCGACCGAGCCCTTCTTCAGGGCGGTCGGCCACAGGCCGAGCCGCATCGTGCCGCCCATGTCGCGCTCACCGGCGACGACGTCCTCCTGGTCGGCCATGGTCGAGATGACCGGATCGGGACATCCGGGGTCGAACTCGGTCGAGCCGGCCTTCTCGATCCCGGCGAGGTCGCGGGCGACCTCGATGACCATGCACTGCAGCCCCAGGCACAGCCCGAGCACCGGGACCTTGCACTCGCGGGCGTGCCGCACCGCGCCGAGCTTGCCCTCGATGCCGCGGACGCCGAAGCCGCCCGGCACGAGGACGCCGTCGACGCCGTCGAGCGCACTGGCTGCGCGCTCGGGGGTGTCGCAGTCGTCGGAGGGGACCCAGCGGATGTGCACCTTCGCGTCGTTGGCGAAGCCGCCGGCGCGCAGCGCCTCGGTGACCGACAGGTAGGCGTCCGGGAGGTCGACGTACTTGCCGACCAGGGCGACCGTCACCTCGCGGGAGGGGGAGTGGACCCGCTGCAGCAGCTGCTCCCAGTCGGTCCAGTCGACGTCGCGGAACGGCAGCGAGAGCCGCTGGACGACGTAGGCGTCGAGCCCCTCGGCGTGCAGCACCTTGGGGATGTCGTAGATCGACGGCGCGTCGACCGCGGAGACCACCGCCTCGGCGTCGACGTCGCACATCAGAGCGATCTTGCGCTTGAGCCCCTCGCCGATCGGCCGGTCCGACCGGCAGACGATCGCGTCGGGCTGGATGCCGATGCCGCGCAGCGACTGCACGGAGTGCTGGGTCGGCTTGGTCTTCAGCTCACCCGACGGCCCGATGTAGGGGATGAGCGAGACGTGCAGGAAGAAGCAGTGGCTGCGGCCGACCTCGTGCCGCACCTGCCGGGCGGCCTCGAGGAAGGGCAGCGACTCGATGTCGCCGACCGTGCCGCCCACCTCGGTGATGACGAGGTCGACGTCGGGACCGCCGAGGCCGAGGATGCGTTCCTTGATCTCGTTGGTGATGTGCGGGATCACCTGGACGGTGTCGCCGAGGTACTCCCCCCGGCGCTCCTTGGCGATGACCGAGCTGTACACCTGACCGGTCGTGACGTTGTTGGCGCCGCTCAGGTCCTCGTCGAGGAAGCGCTCGTAGTGGCCGACGTCGAGATCGGTCTCGGCGCCGTCGTCGGTGACGAACACCTCGCCGTGCTGGAACGGGTTCATCGTTCCGGGGTCGACGTTCAGGTACGGGTCCAGCTTCTGCATGGTGACCCGCAGCCCGCGCGCCTTGAGCAGGCGCCCCAGCGAGCTGGCGGTGAGGCCCTTGCCGAGGGAGGAGGCCACTCCGCCGGTGACGAACAGGTGGCAGGTCCGACTCGGCTTGCCCACATCGCTCCCCGTGCTCCGAGCAGACCGGCGGTCCGCTGCACGGAAGGCCACTCTAACCGTCGCTGGACGCCGGGGCGGCAGGGTCGGTCGCGACACGCGCGCAGACCGCGACGGTCGCCGGGGCCGCGACGAGCAGGGCGAGCGCGGGGATCGCCGGGCCGCTGTCGTTGACGACGAGGCCGACCAGCGACGCCGCGCCGACCGCCAGCAGCCCGTGCCGCCAGGCCGGGGCTGCGGTGAAGACCCGGCGGAGGGAGGCCGGCGGCCGGACGACGAGCCACACCGCCAGCGCCAGGACCAGCGGCAGCATCGCCGTCGCCGGGTTGGCGAGCAGCAGGTCGCCGATCGCGGCGGCCTTGCGGGTCAGGACGCCGGCGGCCTCCCCGTCACGGACGTCCTCGAGGAAGCGGCCGAGGTGGGTGCGCTGCGCGGCCGGCCGGGAGAAGTCGAGCAGGGCCAGCAGCGTGACCAGCGCGGCGCCGGCGAAGCCCCCGGCCAGCAGGCGGCTGAGCGTCACCCGCCGGCCGCCGCGGAGCATGGCGAGCAGCACGACGGCCGGGGTCAGCGCCAGCACCCCGCCGACGTCGCTGCCGAACGGCGGCGCTCCGACCACGAGGACGGCCAGCGCTCCGCCCGCCGCCACGGCGGCCAGGGCCTGCCGGCTGGTGCGCCCGGCGGTCAGCGCGGCGAGGGCGAGCAGCAGCGCGCCGGCCAGCACGCCGAAGCCGACGTTGCCCAGCCCGGCGAACCGGCCGGCGACCAGCGGCGAGTAGCCCGCCGGGGCGTCGGTCTGCAGCCGGGCCCCGGTGACGAGGTCGACGAGCAGGAGTACGGCCAGACCTGCGCAGACCGCCCCGGCCGCCGTCAGCCGGCCGCGCAGCCGGACGGCCGCGGCGGTGACAAGGCCTCCCACGGCGGCGGTCACGACGACGAGCCCGGCCAGCGGCACCGGCAGCCGCCACCAGGGCAGCAGCCCGGCCAGGTAGGAGCCGCCCAGCAGCGCGACGCCGGCCAGCCCGATCAGCTCGGCGGCGCGCCAGGACCGCCGCCACCGGGCGAGCGCCAGCGCGAGGAGCAGCCCGCCGACCAGCAGGACGAAGAACGGCACCGTCGACGACGTGGCCGCGACGGCCCGCCGGTCGAGGTCGGCGAGTGCGGCGACGTCCGGGGCGGGTCCGCTGGTCTGCCAGGGCTGCCCGGTCATGGCGCGCGGCGGCTCGATCCCGAGCAGGTCGAGCACGGTCGGGGCGACGTCGATCAGCTGCACGTAAGGGACGCGACGGGTGGAGGCCGAGACCAGCCCCGCCTCGGAGAGCCCGGGCCCGACGGCCACGGCCACGTGCAGACGTGCCCGGTCCTCCCCCGGCGCTCCGGACAGCCCGACCACGAGCAGGGTGCTGCCCGGCGACAGGCTCGCCTCGACGGCGGCCACGACCTCGTCGACGCCGGCAGCTGCGGAGGTGCGCTCGCCGGCGTCGCCGCTCACCGCCGGCGCGTCGACGAGCAGGACCGGGCAGGCCCGCCCGGGGTCGCCACCGGCCAGCTCTGCGCCGTCGCCCCGTGCCGCCAGGCAGAGCCCGACCCCCCGCAGTGCCTCGGTGAGCGCCCGGACGTCGGCGGCGTCGCGGGTCTCGAGGTTGCCCGCGGCGAGCCCCTCGACGTCCTCGGCCTCGACCGCCAGCGTGCCGCAGGGAACCCCGTCGGCCTCCGCCCGCGCGCCGGCGCCGAGCGTCAGCCAGCCGTCGGCAGGGCAGCTCACGGTCGGCAGCGCCTTGACCGACAGGACGCCGACGGCGGCCTCGTCGGCCAGCCGGTGCAGCGTGGGCGTGCTCGTCGGGTCGACGTCCTCCCAGCGCAGCCCGGGCGCGCCGACGACGACGACCCGGGTGCCGGGCACCACCTCGTCCAGCGGCCGCTCCTGCGCGGTGGCCGCCGGGACGCCGAGCAGGGCCGTGGCCAGCACCGGCAGGAGGGCGAGCAGCGCGCGGGAGGTCACGGGCCGACCAGCTCGGCGTAGAGGGCCGCTGCCTGGGCGACGGCGTCGGCCTCGTCCGGCCAGGTCGCGGCCACGGCGCGTCCGCGGGCGGCGATCGCGGCGGCCTCGTCCGGGACGTCGAGCAGCCGCCGGACCGCGGCCGCGAGCGCCGCCGGGTCGCCGGGGGGCACCAGGACGGCTCCGTCCCGCACCAGAGCGGGCAGCCCGCCGACGGCGGCGGCCACCAGCGGCCGGCCTGCCCGCAGCGCCTCCTGCGCGGTGAGCGAGCGGGCCTCCCACTGCGAGGGCAGGACGACGACGTCGGCGGCCGCGTAGAGGTCGGCGACGTCGTCGCGCCGGCCCAGCCACCGCACCTGCGGCGCCGCCGTGGCCAGCTCCCCGGCCAGCGGGCCGTCGCCGGCGACCGCGACAACGGCATCGCCGAGCAGCGGCAGGGCCTCGAGCAGGACGTCGTAGCCCTTCTGCGGGTGGAGCCGGCCGACGGCGAGCACGAGCGGCCGGCCCAGCCCGGGGTCGCGCCCGCTCGGCACCAGCGGCGGCGGCGCCACCGGTGCGAGGCGCACGTCGCGCCCGCCGGCGGCGCGGGCGCGCGCGGCGAGGTCGTCGGAGGCGGCCAGGCTCACCGCGGCACGACGCGCGACGAGCCGCTCCAGTGCCTCGCCCGCGCGCCCGGCAGCCGGGTTGTGCCAGCTGACGACCACCGGGGGCGTGCGCGCCGCGAGCACCGCCAGCGACCCGGCGCGCAGGCCGTGGGCGTGCACGACGTCGGCGTCGCGGGCGAGCCGGCGCAGCGCGAGCACCGCAGCGACGTCGCGCACCGGGTGCGGCGTCGCCCCGATGCCGACCGGCTCGTGCCGGGCGAAGCCGAACACGTCCTGGGTGGACGGCGGCGCGGCGACCCGGACCTCGGCTCCGCGCGCGGTGAGCCCGGCCGCCAGGGAGCGCACGTGCACTCCCACCCCACCGGTGCTGGTGGCGAGCAGCAGGAGCACGCGCCGGCCGTCCAGCCGCGCGTCCCCGCCGGGGCGGCAGGAGGCCCGCTCAGCCACGGAGCACGCTGCGCACTCCGGCCGGGTCGAGCAGGCGGGCGATCCCCAGGTGGACCCCAGCGGTCACCAGCAGCAGGACCGCGCCGGCCCCGAGCGCGCGCGGCACCGACGCCCCGGCGTCCAGCGGCAGCAGCAGGGCGACGGCGGTGGCGAGCGCGGCTGCCCCGGCGCCGACCGCCAGCGCCCGGCCGGCCCCCTCGACCGCGGCCGCGCCTGCGGTGCGCCGCAGGGCGAGCAGCAGCAGCACTCCGGCCAGGGTCATGCCGGCGGTGTTGCCGACGCCGAGCAGCACGACCCGGTCGACGTCCGGCAGCGCGGCTACCAGAGCCAGGTCCGCTGCCGCCACGGTGAGCCAGCCTGCCACCGTGGCCGTCGCGGCCGCGCGGCCCTCCCCACGTGCGTACAGCGCGCGCGACAGCAGCGCGACGAGCCCGTAGCCGAGCAGTCCCGGGGCGAAGGCGCCCACCGCCCGGCCGAGCTCGGCGGCGCCGGCGCCCGCTCCCGGCGCGCCCTCCAGCAGCACGGTGGCTGCGGGTACGGCGGTCGCCGCGAGCAGCGCCGCCGACAGGGTCGCCACCAGCACGACCGCACGCAGCGACCGGCTGGCGACGGCCGCGTACCCGTCGCCGTCCCCGGCGTCGGCGCTGGCGCTCAGCAGCGGGAAGGCGCTGGTCGCCAGCGGCACCGCGAGCACCGCCCAGGGCACGAGGAACAGCGCGGTCGCCACGACGAAGACGACCACCGAGCCCTCGGCCCCGCCCGCCGCCAGCCGGAGCGCCACCACCAGGGCCACCTGCTGCGCGGCGAGCGCGGCCACCCCGGCGCCGGCCAGGCGGCGGGCGCGCGCGGCCACGCCGGGCGGGAAGCGCCACCCGAGCCGTACCGGCACGCCCGCCCGCCGCAGCGGCACGAGCAGCCCGAGCGACAGCACGGCCACGCCGAGCGTCGTCCCGACCGACAGGGTGAGCTCCTGCGCTCGGCTCAGCCCAGCCAGGCCGCCGTCAGGTCGCTGGGCGGCGTAGAGCAGGTAGGCCGTGACGACCACGAGGCTCGACAGCAGCGGCGCGAGCGCCGGCCCGAGGAAGCGGCGGTGGGCCTGCAGCGCGCCGGCCAGCACCACCCCGATGCCGTAGAGCACCACCTGCGGCAGGAAGACGAGCAGCATCCGGGTGCCGACCTCGACGGCGCCCGCGCAGCCCGGGTCCGGGCCGAGGAGCGCGCGGACGAGCAGGGGGGCGGTCAGCGCGCCGAGCAGCGCGACCGGCACGAGCAGGGCGACGGTCCAGGTGAGCAGGGCGCCGGTGGTGCGGGCGACCTCGGCGCGGTCCCCGCGGGCGACCGCGCCGGCCAGCACCGGCACGACCAGGCTGGCCAGCGCGCCGCCCGCGACCACCTCGAACACGACGTTGGGGATCGCGTTGGCGGCGGTGTAGGTGTCACCCACGCAGGTCGGGCCGACCGCCCGGCCGAGCACGGCGGTGCGACCGAAGCCGACGACGCGGGCCGCGACCGTGATCAGGGCGATGCCGGCGGCGGCCCCGATCAGGCCACGGCCGAGACGTCGGCTCAGGCCGGCGGGCACGGCGCAGGCCTCACGCGACCGGGTCCGCGGGCAGCCGGCCCAGCCGGTCCAGCGCCCGCAGCGGCGGGACGGCGTCGATGACCCGGCTGAACGAGACCGCTTCGCTGGCCGCGGTCAGCCCGACCACCGCGCTCAGGGCGGCGACGCGGGACGCACGGCCCTCCAGCCGGCGGGACAGGGCCAGGCCGAGCACGGCGCCCAGCCCGTTCGCGCCGGCGTCGCCGAGCATGTGCCGCTCGGCCAGGTCGGCCGGCAGCAGGACGGCGGCGGCGGCCGCCGGACCCGGCTCGTCGAGGGCCACGGCGACCGCCAGTCCGGTCTTGAGCGCCCGCCCCGGCCGGACGTCGAACAGGTTGAGCAGGTTCGCGCTGCCGGCGACCAGGGCGCCGTCGAGCAGCAGGTCGACACCGGACCGGCCGGAGCGGCGCCCGGCCGCCGCGGCCGCCAGCAGACCCGTGCCGCCGATGCCGGCGACCTTGACGGCGCCGGAGGTCACCCGCCCCTGCCGCAGCGCCGCGGCGTGCCCTCGCAGTCCCTTGCTGCTGCGCTGCGCCGCGCGCTGCCCGACGGCGTCGTCGTAGGCGCCGACCGCTCCCGCACCCACCCCGGCGAGCACCGCCGCGGCCCCGGAGCCGGCAGCCAGCCCGGCCGCGACGGCGGCCACCGGCCCGGGCAGCAGCGTGACCTCCCGGCCGCGGTGGTTGGTGCGGACCCAGCGGGACCGCCCTCCGGGCGGGTGCCGCTCGACCAGCGCGCGCAGCGCGACGGCCCCTGAGCCCCAGGGGTGAGGTCCACCGGCCCGGGCCCGGCCGGTGGACCTCACCCCTGGGGCTCAGGCGCCGGCTCGCCCTCCGGCGCGGGCTCGTCGGTCTCGGTGCCGCTGTCGGGCACGGGCGCGGACGCGCCCTGACCGCCTCCGTACCGCCCCGAGCCGCCGTCGGCCTGCTCGCGCAGCGCCAGCACGACGGCGACCTGGCCGACGGCGCGATCGGCGTTGTCCACCGAGCTGATCATGGCGTCCAGCGCGCTGGCGGACCGCAGCTCGCGCACCAGCCCGCCCTCCACGGCGGCCTCGGACGGGCCGGCGACGACGACCCCCGAGCTGCGGGCGTGCAGCTGGCCGCTCAGCTCGAGCAGCCCCTCGATCGCGGCCGTGCCTTCGTCGTCGAGCGGCTCGACGGGGGCCGGCGCGGCGACGAGCACGGCGAGCGTGGCGGCGGCGGGCGTCTCGCCCGCGTCGTCCAGACCGACCAGGTCGACCTCGGCGAAGGCGGAGACGACCGCCTGGGCGTCGTCGCGGTCGACAGGATCGGCGCCCGGGGCGACCAGCAGGGCCGCTGAGAGCACGGCGCCGGCACGGGCCACCGCCGAGTCGCCGGGCAGCTCGACGCCGGCCGGCAGGACGCTCGCGACGAGGTCCTCGACGAGCTGGGTGCTCTCCGGGTCGAACAGGGCCGGCTGCAGCTGCAGGCGCCCGGTGACCGCGCCGCCGGCGTCGTCGACCGCGGTGGCGATCTGCTGGGCGGTGCGGCTGTCGGCACCGGGGGCGAGCACGACCAGGACCCGCTGACCGGACAGGCGCCCGCCGACGAGCTCGTCGGACATCGCGCGCACCAGGTCGTCCGCGGTGTCGACGTCGGCCTGCAGCAGGCGCACGTCCGACTCGAGCGCCCGCTTGTCGCTGATCAGCCCGGCGTTGCTGCTGCGCAGGCCGTCGAGGACGGGGCCGTTCAGGGCAGCGGTGCCCACCACGATCCCCACGGCCAGGGCCAGGAAGATCGCGATGAGAGTGACCAGGTGGTACCGGAAGTCGATGATGACGGAAGTCCTTGCTGTCGGCGGGGCCGGCTAGAACAGGCCCTGGAACCAGAAGCGGATGTCGGCCCACCAGTCGGCGAGCAGGTCGCCGTAGGCCTGGCCGGCGACCGAGACGTACACCGCGGCGGCCATCGCCGCGACCGTCGCGAGCACGAGCAGCAGCAGCGACCAGGCCGAGATCTGCCGCCGGTAGAGCCGGCTGACGCCCTTGGCGTCGACCAGCTTGCCGCCGACCCGCAGGCGGGTCAGGAACGTCGAGGCCATCCCCTGCCGGCCCTTGTCGAGGAACTCCACGAGAGTGGCGTGGGTTCCCACGGCGACGATGAGGCTGGCGCCCTTCTCGTCGGCCAGCAGCATGGCGACGTCCTCACTGGTGCCCGCGGCCGGGAACAGCACGGCGGGGACGCCGAGGTCCTGCACCCGCTCGAGCCCGGGTGCGCGGCCGTCGGCGTAGGCGTGCACCACGACCTCCGCGCCGCAGCGCAGGGCGTCGTCACTGACGGAGTCCATGTCCCCGACGATGAGGTCGGGGGTCAGGCCCGCCTCGAGCAGCGCGTCGGCGCCGCCGTCCACCCCGAGCAGCACCGGGCGGTACTCCCGGATGTAGGACTTGAGAACGGCGAGGTCCTCGCGGTAGTCGTAGCCACGGACGACGATGAGGCAGTGCCGCCCCTCGAGCCCGGTGCTGATGTCGGGGACGCCGACGCCGTCGAGGAGCAGGTCGCGCTCCTTGAGCAGGTACTCCATCGTGTTGGCGGCGAAGGCCTCGAGCTGGGTGGCCAGGCCCGCCCGCGCCTCGGCCATGGCGGCCCCGACCGTCTCGTCGTCCTGCTCGTCGCCGGCCACGAGGAACTGCTCGCCGCGGTAGACCGCCCCGTCGTGCACCCGCACGACCTCGCCCTCGCGGACCATGCCGAAGACCTCGTCCCCGACGTGGTCGAGCAGGGGCACGCCGGCCGCCATGAGGATCTCGGGTCCGAGGTTCGGGTAGCGCCCGCTGATGCTCGGGGCGGCGTTGACGACCGCCGCGGCGCCGCTGGCCACCAGCGCGTCGGCGCTGACCCGGTCGATGTCGACGTGGTCGATGATGGCGATGTCGCCGGCCTGCAGGCGAGGCGTCAAGCGCTTGGTGCGGCGGTCGAGCCGGGCGACGCCGACCGTGCCGGGCAGCGTGTCGTCCTGCCGGGGACGTCGCAGTGCGGGGACCAGCCTCATCACCTCGAGTGTGCCAGAGGCGGCGGCTGCGGGCGGTCAGGCGCGCGGGACTCCGGTCGGCCCGGGCGGGCTGTCGGGCGGACGCCGCAGTCCGCGCGTCAGGCGGAGGCCTGGCCGGCCAGCCAGCTCTCGAGCTCGCAGATGCCCCGGGCAGCCTCGACGCGAACGGTGCGCGGGCTCGGGATCAGCGGCGCGAGGCCCGCGGGCGGCGCGTCCGCGGCCGGCAGCTGAGGCAGCCGCCGACGGCGGGCCTGCTCGCGGCGCTCCGCGCGGGCCTGCTCCCGGCCGCGCCACATCTGCGCGACGTCGGAGGGCCGAGGGGGCGGCGCATCGGTGCCGCCGGCCCGGTCCCAGACGATCCGGTAGGCCACCGCCAGGACGAGCGCGAGCGCGAGGACGAGCAGCAGGGTCACGGGCCACCTCCGGGCGGTGCTGCGGGGACGGCCCCGCCGTGTGCGCGGGCCGCGTGCCCGAAGGCATCGGCAGCCGAGGCGCCGAGGTGAACCCCGTCACGGGAGGACTTCGAGGCTCCGGCGGCGGCCAGCAGCTCCTCGGCGTGCCCGCGGGCGAGCCCGGAGTCGTGCCCCGCGAGCATCCGCGACAGCTCGACCACCCGCGCCTGGTCGTCGAGGTCGACGACGCCGCTGCGCGTCACCGCGCCGGCCCCCTCGGAGCCTGCTGCACCCTTGACCACCAGCAGGTGCCGGTCGGCGAACGCCGCCACCTGCGGCAGGTGCGTGACGACGACGACCTGGTGATCGCGGGCCAACCGCGCCAGCCGCCGCCCCACCTCGACGGCCGCCCGACCGCCGACCCCGGCGTCGACCTCGTCGAAGACCATCAACGGCACCGGGTCGGTGCCGGCGAAGACCACCTCGACCGCGAGCATCACCCGGGACAGCTCGCCACCCGACGCCCCCTTGTGGAGCGGGCGGGGCGGGGCGCCCGGATGGGGCACGAGCAGCAGCTCGACGTCGTCGACGCCGTCCGGACCGGCGG
>Ga0247713_1001216_pt1 | contig 13159 bp, 12 predicted proteins | sample 21E_NmetaG_FD_189936 | JGI IMG/M metagenome (GOLD analysis project Ga0247713, IMG submission 189936) | Soil microbial communities from hillslope of Landscape Evolution Observatory, University of Arizona, Oracle, AZ, United States - 2-1-E_N | ecosystem: Engineered > Artificial ecosystem >... | reverse complement strand
GCGGACGCGGCCGGTGCCGGCGTCGCGGGGGCCTGCCGCGGAGGCGGGGCCTTGGCGGCCTTCTCGGCGCGCTTGGCCATCGCCGCGCGGTCGGACGCGGCGGGCGGCGGCGGCGGCGCGCGGCGCACCGGCGGTGGCGCGGGCGGCGGCGGCTCGGGCGCCTTGGCGGCGCCCTTGGACGCTCCGTTGGACGGCAGCGGCCGTCCCTCGATCGCCGCCTTGGCGGCGTCCTCGTCGACGGCCGAGGCGGGCGCCTTGACCTTGATGCCGGCTGCGCGCAGCTTGTCGAGCACCTCGGCGGCGGACATGTCGTGGGTGCGGGCGAGCTCGTGGACGCGGACTTTGGCCATTGCGAGTCAGTGTAGAAGGTCGCGGTCGATCCGTACCGGCGATCGGAGCGCGCGCTGGAAGCCTCCGCGCCGCAGTGCGCGCTCGGCGCACGCGGCGTTGCAGACGTAGGCGCCGCGGCCGGGCAACCGCTGCTCGGGGTCCGCCCGCAGGCGCCCGCCGTCGGCGACGTGGCGCAGCAGCTCGGCCTTCGGCGCGAGCGCGCCGCAGCCGACGCAGCGCCGCTGAGGCGCCGCTATGACGTGGCCTCGGCGTCGCCGAGTGCGTCCTCGGCGGGCACCTCGACGGGCGCCGGCACGGCGTCCGGCGGCTCTGCGACGGCCGCCGGCACGATCTCGTCGGTCGGCTGGTCGGCGAGCGCCTGGTGGGAGTCCAGGCCGCAGTAGCGCGAGCCCGGCAGCGCGGCGTTCGGGCAGCGCCGGCCCGTCGACATGATCGCCGCGCAGCGGCCCTGCGTCTCCTCCTCCTCGTAGCCGGACTCCTGCTCCTCGGCGGCGAACTCGGTCTCGGACTTGATGTCGATCCGCCAGCCGGTCAGGCGTGCGGCGAGGCGCGCGTTCTGGCCCTCGCGCCCGATCGCCAGCGACAGCTGGTCGTCGGGCACGATGACCGTCGCCTGCTTGCCGTCGTCGTCGACGAGCACCTCGCGGACGCGCGCGGGGCTGAGCGCCTTGGCGACGAAGCGGGCGGGCTCGTCGTTGTAGGGGATGATGTCGATCTTCTCGCCGCGCAGCTCGGAGACGACCATCCGCACGCGCGAGCCGCGCGGTCCGACGCAGGCGCCGACGGGATCGACGCCGTCGACGTGCGACACGACCGCGATCTTCGAACGGTAGCCGGGCTCCCGGGCGACGTTGGCGATCTCGACGAGGCCGTCGGCGATCTCCGGCACCTCGAGCTCGAAGAGCTTCTTGATGAGCTCGGGATCACGCCGCGAGACGATGATCGACGGGCCCTTCGTCGACGGCGAGACCTCCTTGATGACGGCCTTGACGCGCTGCGAGTGGTCGTAGCGCTCGCCGTCGACCTGCTCGGACTTCGGCAGCAGCGCCTCGACTCGCTCGCGCAGCTGCACGAGCGTGTAGCGGCTGTCGGACTGCTGGACGATGCCCGTGATCAGCTCGCCGACGCGGTCGCGGTACTCCTCGAACATCATGTCGCGCTCGGCCTCGCGGATGCGCTGCAGGATCACCTGCTTGGCCGTCTGCGCTGCGATCCGCCCGAAGTCGCCGGGCGTGACGTCGCGCTCCTCGATCTGGTCCTTGTACTGCTCGAACTTCGCGGGGTCGATCTCGGGGTCGGCGGGCTCGACCATCTCGCCTGTCTCGGGGTCGTAGACGGTGCCCTCGTCGATCGTCTCGACGATGAGGTGCGCCTCCAGCCGCTCGGGGATGATCAGCTCGATGACGCGGAAGTCTGCGGTCTCGGGGTCGAGCTCGACGCGCGCGTACTTCGCGCTGTCGGGCTGCTTCTTGTAGGCCGACAGCAGTGCGTCCTCGAGGGCGAGCCGCAGCTTCTCCGGTGCGATGCCCTTCTCGCGGCCGAGGACGTTCATCGCCTCCAGGATCTCGCGTGACATATCTGTCTCCTACTCCTCGATGAGGTGGGAACGCTGGATCGCGGCGTACGGGATGGCGACGACGCCGGTGTCGGCGGCGATCGTCACGTCGGCGTCCGATGCGCCGACGAGCGCGCCGGTGAACGAGCGGTGGCCGTCGACGGCGTCGCGCGTGCGCACGCGGGCCCGGCGGCCGAGGTACCGGCGAAAGTGCTGCGGCTTGGTCAGCGGACGCTCGATCCCCGGCGAGGACACCTCCAGCGCGTAGCGCTCGCGCAGGTCGCCGAGCGCATGGGTCACGCGCTCGCAAAGGCCGAGCGTGACGCCCTGCGGATGGTCGATGAACACGCGGACGGTCGATCCGCCGAGCACCTCGGCGAGCAGCACCTCGACCTCCGGCTCGCTGCTGGCGAGACGGGCCTCGACATCGGTTTGGATGGTGCTCACGACGATCTCCTCCTGACACAAAAAAAGCGGGCGAGCGCCCACTTCCGGTCCTGCTACCGGCCCGGAGCCGGCACGAAAGCTGTCGATCGAGAATAGCAGCGCGCGCCCTGCCGCAATCCCCTTCGGCGCGGCCGCGCGTCAGGCCGCGCGGGCGCGCGAGCGGTCGCGATAGTGGCGGTAGTCGCTGCGCTCGGGGCGCAGGCAGCAGGCGAGCGCCAGCGGCTTGCGCGCCTCGCCGTGGCGGCCGAGCTGCTGCAGCGAGCGGCCCAGGCAGAACAGCGCGTAGTCGTTCGTCGGCGCTCGCTCGACGACCGCCTCGAACTCGACGGCGGCGTCGGCGTAGCGCTGGGCGCCGAACAGCGCGCGTCCGAGCGCCTCGCGGATGGAGGCCTTGTCCGGCTCGAGATCACGCGCCCGGGCGAGCGGCACGGCGGCGGCGTGGAAGTCCTTGTCCTCGAGCAGCCGGGTGCCGTTCGTGAAGAGCTCGTAGACGTCGTGGGAAGCCATGCACCGAGGATACGCAGCGCGTCCAACGGCAGGCGAGGTCAGCCGCGCCGCGCGCGCAGCTCGAGCCGCGGCGGCAGCGCCCACCACGCCCGCAGCCGGCCGCGCGCGCCGCGGCCGTCGGCGAGCGCGCGCCGCAGCGCGGCGCGCTGGCCGGGCGACGGCGGCGGCGCGCCGTAGCCGTAGCGCGCCGCGGCGATCGCGCGGACGTAGCCCTCGGCGGCCGTGCCGGCAAGGCGCGCCGCGAGCCGCTCGAGTGTCAGCGGCGGCTTCGCCTCCAGGCCGCTGCGCCGCAGGGCGCAGCGCAGCTCGGCGAGCTCGTCGACGGCCTGCGGCCGGTGACGTCGCCGGTACGCGAGCGCCACCGCCAGGGCGATCGCCAGCGCGCCGCCGGCGAGCGCCGGCAGCGCGCGCGACGAGCCGTCGTCGGCGGCGGTCGTCGCCGCGCCGGCCGCGTCGCCGCGCGGGCCGCCGTCGAGTGCGCGCTCTCCGGCGCCGCCGATGGTGGCGCCCGAGGCGCGGCCGATCGCCGCGAGGTCGGCCGCTTGCGAGCGCGCCGGCGAGGCGGCCGGCGTCGGGTCGCGCGTGATCCAGCCGATCCCCGGGAAGTACACCTCGACCCAGGAGTGCGCGTCGATGTCGCGCACGACGTACTCGTGCCGCTCGTCGTCGCGGATGCCCGGCGCGAAGCCCGCCGAGACGCGCGCCGGGACGCCGCCCATCCGCAGCAGCAGCGCCATCGCGCCCGAGAACTGCTGGCAGTAGCCGACGCGGTCGCGCAGCAGGAAGTCGGCCAGCGGCGTCCCGCTCGCCGGCGGGTCCTCCGAGTAGGAGAAGCCGCGCGCCAGGTAGCGCTCGACGGCGCGCACGAAGTCGTACGGCGTCGCGGAGGCCGCCCGCAGCCGGCGGGCGAGCGCGTGGACGCGAGCGTACGGCGAGGCGTCGAGCGAGCTCGCCGTCAGCGCGTCGTCGGCGGCCGTCGACGGCGCGCCCCAGAACGGCAGCGCGACCGCCTGGTGCGCACCGCCGAACCCGCTGCGCTGCACCGGCAGCCGTAGGAACGCGTAGTCGGCGCGCAGCTCGTCCGGATATGCCGTGCCGGCCGCGCGCAGCTGCCGCGCGGTGGGGCGCGGCACGTAGACCTGCGCACTGTACGTGTGGCCGCGGCGCAGCGGCCGGCCCGCCGTCTCGAGCACGCCGGGCGCGTTGCGCACGGCGGCGCGCAGGCTGTCGTCGACGCGCAGCGTCGTGCCGGCGGCGACGAACTGCGTCGAGCGCAGCGCGCGCACCGTGACGCGGATCCTGCCGACCCAGTCGCTGTCGGCGATCGGCGTGTCGATCGGCGCGCTCGCCGGGCGCAGGCCCTGGACCCACCCAGAGCCGTCGAACATCGACAGGTTGACGGCCTTCCAGTAGGCCCGCCGCGGGGAGCGCACGCGCAGGACCTCGCGCCCGTCGCGCGGCCAGTCCAGCGGCCCGTAGCTGTGGTTCCAGTTGTACTGCGTGGTCCTCGGGCTGAGCGACTGCGCGATCCGCTCGTAGTCGAGCAGCGCGCGGGCGCCGTCCAGCCGCGGGGCGACGACGAGCCCCACGAGCGCCGCCCCCGCCAGCAACGTCGCGGCCAGCGACGCGCTGCGGCGCTCGACGCGCTCCAGCCAGAGGAACAGCGCCATCGCCAGCGCGAACGCGAACCCGCCGACGAACGGCTGGTCGGCCTCGCGCTGCACGACCGGGATCGCGTACAGCGCGCCCAGCGCGACGGCGGCCGCGACCGGGTAGCCGAAGCGCCCGTCGCGGCGCGGCGCGAACGCGAGCACGGCCGCCGCCCCGAGCAGCAGCGCGCCGCTCGCGACCAGCACGGTCCGCGTCCACTCCTCGACGCCCGCGTACGGCAGCGTGACGCTCGGCAGAGAGCCGAGGCCCTGCCCGAGCCCGCCGGCGAGCCGGTCCCAGGAGCGTGGCGCGAGCAGCTCGACCGGCACGCCCGCGCGCGTGAGCGCGAGGAGCACGAGCACGACGCCGACGAGCGCGACGGCGGCGCGGCGCACGGCCGCGCGCGGGCGCGCGCGGGCGAGCGCGGCGAGCAGGCCGCCGGCGGCCAGCGCCACGAGCAGCGCGACGCTCATCGCGCCGCCCGCGCCGGGCGTGACGATCTGCGCCCACTGGCCCGCGCCGAGGCCGGCGAGCGCGGCGAAGCCCAGCAGCCGCGCCGGCGCCGCCGGCAGCACGGCCGCGTCGCGCCGCGCGCGGGTGCTCGGCCGCGACGGCCGCCCGCGCGCGGGGATCGCGCTCGGGGCGTTCACGCGCGGCCTCCCACGGCGAGCGGCGAGCGGGAGGCCACCTCGCCGCGACCGCCGACGACGTAGCCGTTGCAGCCCGCGACGGCGAAGTCCGCGCGTCGCGACGACAGCTCGCCGGGCACGACGAGCACGCGCGCGCCGCCGCGTGACGGCCCGATCGCCGCCGGCAGGCGCCCGCGCACCTGCGCGCTGACGAAGACGATCGCGCCGCGCCGCTGGGCGACGCTCGCCAGCGCGGGCGCGGCCGCCGGGCCGACGATCGCCAGGCGCGCATGCACCTGCGCCCAGCCCGACAGCGTCTCGCCGAGCTCCGTCGGCCGCCGGTCGCCGGGCAGCAGCACGCCGCAGCCGCCGGCGGTCGCAAGCGCCCGGGCGAGCGAGGCGGCGGCGCGCACCGCCGCGTCGAGCTGCTCCTCGCCGTCGGCGCCGCGCGGGTCGAGGACGACGAGCGGGCGGCTCTCGCCGCCGGCCGTCAGCAGGCGCTCCTGCGCATCGGCGCCGCGCGCGATCGCCGGCCAGAAGATCCGCGACGCGGGCGTGCCGTCGCGCAGCGGGCGGATGCCGTCGAGCTCGACCTCGGCGCCGATCACGGGCCGGCCGCGGCGCGCGATGTGCGCGGCGTCCGCGCTGCGCTCCGCCGGCACGATCGGCTCCAGCCGCGGCAGCACGAGGATCTCGTCGTCGCCGGGCGACGGCGGCGCGACGACCTCGCGCGTCGCGAGGCCGAACGGGTCGCCGATCACGACGCGCGGCGGCGCCAGCCGGCGCCGGCCGCGGCGCTCGAAGCGCGCCTCGACGCGCAGCCGCCCTCCGCCCGCGCCCGTGCGCAGCGGCGCGGGCGCGGGCAGCAGCGGGTCGACGATCCGCGCCGGCGGCAGCGGCAGGCGCCCGGCGCTGACCTGCAGCAGGATCGGGACCGGCTGGCCCTCCATGACGCGGCGCGCGCCGAGCGTGCGCCCGACGCGCAGTCCGCCGGCGGCGAGGGCGATCCAGCCGGCGGTGCCGGCGGCGAGCGCGGCGAGCGCGACCGCCGGGACCCACAGCTGCTCGGCGTCGAAGAGCGCCGCGGTGAGCGCCAGCGCGAGCGCGAGCAGTCCGGTGACGATCGCGGGCCGCATGCGCCGCTACAGCGCCGGTGTGGACGCCAGCGCCGCGGCCACGACCTCCTCGCCGCTGGCGTCGAAGGCGTCGGGGGCCAGCACGATTCGGTGCGCGAGCACCGGCGCGACCATCCGCTGCACGTCGTCGGGCAGCGCGTGGTCGCGACCGGAGATCAGCGCGCGCGCCTTGGCGGCGCGCAGCAGCAGCAGGCCCGCGCGGGGGCTGGCGCCGAGCTCCACGCGCGGGTCGGCGCGCGTGTGCGCGAGCAGCGCGACGATGTAGTGGCGCAGGGGCTCCGAGGCGCGCACGCGCGCGACGGCGTCCTGGGCGGCCAGCAGCTCGGCCGCGTCGGCGACGGGCTCGAGCTCGGCGACGCGGTCGCCGGCCTCGTGCAGGGCCAGCATGCCGGCCTCTCCGGCGGCGCTCGGGTAGCCGAGCGACAGACGCACCATGAAGCGGTCGACCTGCGCCTCGGGCAGCGGATACGTGCCCTCGTACTCGATCGGGTTCTGCGTCGCGAGCACGAGGAAGGGCCGTGCGAGCTCGTGCGTGTGGACGTCGACGGTCACGCGCCGCTCCTGCATGCACTCCAGCAGTCCGGACTGGGTCTTCGGCGAGGCGCGGTTGATCTCGTCGACGAGCACGACGTTGGCGAAGATCGGGCCGGGGCGGAACTCGAAGCGGTTCTCGCGCTGGTTGAAGACGTTCGTGCCGACGACGTCGGCCGGCAGCAGATCGGCGGTGCACTGGATGCGTGCGAACTCGAGGTTCAGCGAGCGAGCCAGCGCGCGCGCGAGCGTCGTCTTCCCCACGCCGGGCAGGTCCTCGATGAGCGCGTGGCCGCCCGCGAGCACCGCGACGATCAGGTGCTCGGTGACCTCGCGGCGAACCTCTACGGCGTGCGCGACGTTGGCGGCGACCCGCTGCGCGAGCGCGCCGGTCGCCTCGATCTCCGCCCGCTCGAGGCGGCGCTCGGCACCTGCGCGCTCCATCACGCCGCCGGGCCCGTCGCCGCGTTGCTCTGCGCGCGCAGCCGCGCGACGGCATCGAGCACCGCCCGCGCCACGGCGGCCTTCGATGTCAGCGCGACATGCGTCTCGTCGCCGCCCGCGATGATCGTCACCTCGTTGTCCTGGGCGTCGAAGCCGATGTCCGCCCGCGAGATGTCGTTGACGACGATCGCGTCGAGGCGCTTGCGGGCGAGCTTCTCGCGGGCGCGCGCGAGCGCGCCGTCCCCGTGCTCGGCGGCGAAGCCGACGATCGTCTGCCCCGGGTGGCGCGCGCTCGCCAGGCCCGCGAGGATGTCGGGCGTGCGCTCCAGCGCGACGTGCAGCTCGTCGCCGCCGGCCTTCGTGAGCTTGCCGGCGTAGCGCTCGGCGGGGCGGAAGTCGACCACCGCGGCGGCCATCAGCAGGACGTCGCAGTCGGCGAACGCGCGCGCGCAGGCGTCCTGCAGCTCGCGCGCGGTCTCCACGTCGACGTAGCGCACGCGCGGGTCGCGCGGAAGCGTGACGTTGGCCGCGACGACCGTCACGTCGGCGCCCAGCGAGGCGGCCTCGGCTGCGAGCGCGAAGCCCATGCGGCCCGAGGAGCGGTTGCCGAGGTAGCGGACCGCGTCGAGCGGCTCGCGCGTGCCGCCGGCGGTGACGAGCACGCGCACGCCGACGAGGTGCGGGCGGTCGGCCGGCGCGAGCAGCGCCTCGATCGCCTCGAGCAGCGCAGCGGGCTCGGGCAGCCGCCCGGCGCCCCACTCGCCCTCGGACGCCAGGCGGCCGGCGCCCGGCTCGAGCAGCGTGGCCCCGCGCGAGCGCAGCGTCGAGACGTTCGCCTGCGTCGCCGGGTGGCGCCACATGCGGTCGTTCATCGCCGGCGCGACGAGCAGCGGGCAGGTGGCGGCCAGGGCGGCGCTCGTCAGCAGGTTGTCGGCGAGCCCGCCGGCGAGCTTGGCGATCGTGTTCGCAGACGCCGGCGCGACGACGAGGATGTCGGCGTTGCGCACGAGCTCGAGGTGGCTCAGCGGATCGTGGTCCGGCGCCGCCTGGCCGGGGAACGCGCCGCGAGCGGGATCGCGCTCGAACTCGTCGTGGAGCACCGGGGCGCCGCTGAGCGCGGCGAACGACGCCGCGCCGACGAAGCGGCGGCTGGCCGGTGTCTGGACGACGCGGACGGCGTGCCCGGCGCCGGTCGCGAGCCGGACGAGCTCGAGTGCCTTGTACGCGGCTATCCCACCACTGACGCCCAGCAGGATCCGCGCCATGGCCTGGCTCGCGTGCGCCTAGCGGTAGTGGTACTTGATCTTGCCGGCGGCGACTTCCTCGAGCGCGATCGTGAGGTAGTTCTTCGAGCCGGTGTCGACCATCGGGGGCGGGAACTCGTCGAAGGTCCCCTCGCCGAGGTTGTGGTAGTAGGAGTTGATCTGGCGCGCGCGCTTGGCCGCGACGAGAACGGAGGCGTAGTTGGAGTCGACGTTCTCGAGGAGGCGGTCGATGCGAGGAGAGATCATGGCCACAGCGTAGCGGTCGTGCTGCGCCCGCCTGCAGCGCGTCGTTCGCGCTAGGGCGCCGCGATCGCCCGGCGCACGATGCCCTCGAGCTCGCCGACGGCATCCTCGAGGCGGTCGTTCACGACGACGTGCGCGAACTCGCCCTGTGCGGCGAGCTCGCGCTCGGCCGTGCGCAGCCGCGCCTCGACCTGCTCGGCGTCGTCCGTGCCGCGGCCGACGAGCCGCGCGCGCAGCGCGTCGAGCGACGGGGGCGCGATGAACACCTGGACCGCCGACGGCAGCCGCTCGCGGACCTGGCGCGCGCCCTGCAGCTCGATCTCCAGGACGACCGGCGCGCCGCGCGCCGTGCGCTCCTGGAGCTCGCAGCGCAGCGTGCCGTACCGCGCGCCGGCGTAGTCGGCGTGCTCGAGGAAGTCGCCGGCGCGCAGGCGCCGCTCGAACTCCTCGGGCGACAGGAAGTGGTAGTCGACGCCGTCCTGCTCGCCGGCGCGCGGCGGGCGCGTGGTCGCTGAGACCGCCAGCTCGAGCTCGGGCATGCGCTCGCGCACGGAGCGGATGAGCGTGCCCTTGCCGACGCCCGACGGCCCCGTGATCACGACCGCGCGGGCCACCGCCGGACGGCCGGCTACGGACGAAGCAGCTTGACGAGCTCGTCGCGCTGGCGCTCGGACAGCCCGCCGATCGTCTTGCTCGGCGAGATGCGGCACTGCGTAAGAACCTTGTTGGCCTTCACGCGCCCGTACTTCGGGACGGCGAGCAGCATGTCGAAGACCTTCGCCGTCTGCAGGCTCTCCGGCGGCTCGATCAGCAGCGCGTGGATCGACCGGCGCCCGGCCTTGAGATCGCGCTTGAGCTGCGCGCGCTCCGTGCGTATGACGTTTGCCCGCTGAAGCGCGTCGAGCCGCTGGGTGAGCGACCGCTCGGGCGCTCCCGAGGGCTTCGTCGCGGTGTTCGAAGGCGACGGCATCGAGGCGCCGATACTACATAGTCATCGGACGGCTGCAAGGCGAATCCGGACTAATCCGCCAAATCCGCGTCGACCTCGACCTGAGCTTGAGAGCCATTCACGCTGGTCGAAGGTGTTTTCGCTATTTGCAGGGATTTCAGCTCCGCGCGGATACGTGTGCCGGCGGCCGGATCGCGGAAGCTCTCCGTGCCGACGGCGACCAGCGTCGCCCCCGCGGAGAGCAGGTTCCAGGCGTCCTTGCCGCTGGCGACGCCACCCATTCCGACGATCGGAACATCGACGGCGCGGGCGACCGAGGCGACCTGCGCGAGCGCCACCGTGCGGATCGCGGCGCCCGACAGCCCGCCGGTCCCGCCACCGAGCCACGGACGCCTCGAAGACGGCGCGAAGGCGCTCGCGCGCAGCGTGTTGATCAGCGACACGGCGTCTGCGCCCTCGCGCTCGGCGGCCAGCGCGGCGGCGGCGACGTCGGCGGTGTTCGGCGTGAGCTTGACGATCAGCGGGCGCCGCGTGAGCGGCCGGACGGCGCGCACGAGCTCGCCGAGCGAGCGCGGGTCCGCCCCGATGTCCAGGCCCGTCCTGACGTTCGGGCACGAGACGTTGAGCTCGATCGCGGCGACCTCCCCCCGCGCGCCCACCGCCTCGACGAGCTCCGCGACCTCGGGGATCGTCGAGCCCATGACGTTGGTGATCAGCGGCACGGGAAGGGCCGCGAGCTGCGGAAGGTCATCGGCCAGGTAGCCCGCAAGCCCGCGGTTGGGCAGGCCGATCGAGTTGATCAGCCCCGCCTGCGCCTCCCACAGCCGAGGCGGCGGGTTGCCCGCGCGCGGCTGCAGCGTGATCGTCTTGGAGACGAACGCGCTGAACGGAAACCCCTCGAGCAGCGCGTCGCCGAAGGCACGGCGGGCGGCGATCGCATCGAACGTGCCCGAGCCGTTGACGATCGGGTGCGCGAGCCGCAGGCCGCAGAACTCGACCGCCGTCATGCGTGCGCCGGCACGGCGTCGATGCGCCCGGCGTCGAGCACCGGCCCGTCGACGCAGAGGCGCGCGTAGCCGCCCGCCGCGAGCGGCACCGCGCAGCCGTAGCACGCGCCGAACCCGCACGCCATGCCGGCCTCGAGCGCTAGCTGGGCATGGAGGCCGCGCTCGGCGCACAGCGCGCGGACGGCCTCGAGCATCGCGCGAGGGCCGCAGGCATAGACGGTCGCGGCCGGGTCGGCGTCGAGCGCCTGTTCGAGCAGCTCGGTCACGAGGCCGTGGTGGCCGACCGAGCCGTCGTCGGTGGCGACGCGCACGGGCGCGGCGTCGAGCAGGCGCGCCCCCTCGGCGCGGCGGGCGTCGCGGAAGCCGAGCAGCGCCTCGCAGCCGGCGGCGCCCTGCTCGGCGAGCGTGTCGGCCCACGCCGCCAGCGGCGGGACGCCGACGCCGCCGCCGACGAGCAGCGCCCGCGCGCCCGCGGGCGGCGGCGAGAAGCCGATGCCCAGCGGCCCCACGAGCCACAGCTCGTCGCCCGCCGCCAGCTCGCCGAGCCGGCGCGTGCCGGGGCCGACGTCCTCGAGCATGAACGCGACGGTCCCGCCGGTGGCGCGCAGGAACGAGAAGGCGCGCGGCAGGTACGGGCGCTCGTCGGCGCCGGCGCCCCAGCGCTCGGCGGCGGCGAGCATGTAGAACTGTCCCGGCCACGGCCGCGGGCCGTCGGGGTCGGCGGCCTCGAGCACGCGGTAGGCGCCGACGTCGCGCGCGCCGGTCAGCGCGGCGCGGCGGCGGCCGAAGGGCGCGAGGACCCTCACGAGACCCTCGCGCGGTCGCGGTGGATCTCCTGCAGCGACAGGACCTTGGGATCGCCGTCGCGGGCGGCGGCGATCGCGCGTGCGGCCGCGTGGCCGCCCGCGAGAGTCGTGATGCAGGCGATCCCGCGCGCGACGGCGGCGCGGCGGATCTCCCAGCCGTCGGCGCGCGCGCCCGAGCCGGTCGGCGTGTTGATGACGAGGTCGATCTCGCCGGCCTCGATGAGGTCGACGACGTTCGGCGAGCCCTCGCCGACCTTCTTGAGCACCTCGTCGACGCGGGCGCCGAGGCCGCGGATCGCCTGCGCCGTGCCGGCGGTCGCGACGATCCTGAAGCCGAGGTCCTGCAGCCGCGAGGCGATCGCGTAGGCCCCCGGCTTGTCGCCGTCGGTGACCGTGATGAACACCGTCCCCTCGCGCGGCAGCCGCGAGCCGGCCGCCGCCTGCGCCTTCGCGAAGGCCGCCGGGAAGTCGCGCGCGACGCCCATCACCTCGCCCGTCGAGCGCATCTCGGGGCTCAGCAGCGCATCCGACCCGGCGAAGCGGTCGAACGGCAGCACCGCCTCCTTGACGGCGACGTGGTCGGTCGGCATCGCCTCGGCCGGCAGCCCGAGGTCGTCCAGGCGCTCGCCGAGCATCAGCCGGCAGGCCATCTTCGCCAGCGGCACGCCGATCGCCTTGGAGACGAACGGCACGGTTCGCGAGGCGCGCGGGTTGGCCTCGATGACGAACAGGCGGCCGTCGAGCGTGACGGCGTACTGGACGTTGATCAGTCCGACGGTGTTCAGCCCGAGCGCGATCGCGCGGGTCTGCTCGCGGATCTGCTCGAGCATCTCGGGCCCCAGCGAGTGCGGCGGCAGCACGCAGGCGCTGTCGCCGGAGTGGATGCCGGCCTCCTCGACGTGCTGCATGATCCCGCCGACCCACACGCGCTCGCCGTCGCACAGCGCGTCGACGTCGACCTCGATCGCGTTCTCGAGGAAGCGGTCGAGGAAGATCTCGCGCGCGGCGCCCGCTCGCGCCCCGGTCGAGGCGTTGCCGGTGCGCTCGAGATAGTCGGCGAGCCCCTCCGGCGAGTAGACGATCTCCATCGCCCGGCCGCCGAGGACGTAGCTGGGGCGCACGAGCAGCGGGAAGCCGACCCGCTCGCTCGCCGCCAGCGCCTCGCGCGCGCCCTGCGCGGTCGCGTACGGCGGCGCCTGCAGCCCGAGGCGCTCGAGCAGCGCGCCGAAGCGCCCGCGGTCCTCGGCGAGGTCGATCGCGTCGACGCTCGTCCCGAGGATCGGCACGCCGGCGTCCTGCAGGCCGGCCGCCAGCTTCAGCGGCGTCTGGCCGCCGAACTGCACGATGACGCCGTCGGGGCGCTCCATCTCGACGACGCCGAGCACGTCCTCGAGCGTCAGCGGCTCGAAGTACAGCCGGTCGGAGGTGTCGTAGTCGGTCGAGACCGTCTCCGGGTTGCAGTTGACCATCACCGCGTCGCGCCCGCTCGCGCGGACGGTCATCGCGGCGTGCACGCAGCAGTAGTCGAACTCGATGCCCTGGCCGATGCGGTTGGGCCCGGCGCCGAGGATGACGACGCTCGGCCGGTCCCCGCGGCGCACCTCGTGGCGCGCGACGGAGGCGTCGGGGTGGGTGGGCG
>Ga0247713_1001215_pt1 | contig 13160 bp, 14 predicted proteins | sample 21E_NmetaG_FD_189936 | JGI IMG/M metagenome (GOLD analysis project Ga0247713, IMG submission 189936) | Soil microbial communities from hillslope of Landscape Evolution Observatory, University of Arizona, Oracle, AZ, United States - 2-1-E_N | ecosystem: Engineered > Artificial ecosystem >... | reverse complement strand
GCCGGGGGGCGGGCCGGGGCGGGTGAAATGCCTTCACGCTCACCTCGCTCAGCATCTGGTCGACGGAAATCCGATCGGCGCCGAAGCCCTTGCCGCGACGGGCTGGCCGGACTGCGTCCTTCCGTGCGTTGCGCCGGAGCCGAGATGAGGGTCGCCGCAGTCGACGTCGGGACCAATTCGACGCGGCTGCTCGTCGCCGACGGAACGAACGGCGACATGCGCGCAATCGATCGCCGAATGACCATCACCCGGCTCGGCGAGGGGGTGGAAGCTCGACGGCGGCTGGCACCCGAGGCGCTCAGACGAACGTTCGCAACGGTCGCGGAATACGCAGCGATCTGCGGTGAATACGAGGTGCGCAAGCTGCGCGTCACGGGGACCTCGGCGGTGCGAGATGCGCACAACCGTGAAGAATTCTTTGTCGGCATCGAACGCCTCACCGGCACGCGCCCGGTCGTCCTATCGGGGGACGAGGAGGCGCGCGCCACCTTTCTCGGCGCGTGCTCGGATCTTCCCGACGACGGGCCGGTGTTGGTGGTCGACATCGGCGGAGGATCGACCGAGTTGATCGTGGGTATCGACAAACCGGAGCGGCTGGTTTCGCTCGACATCGGATGCGTGAGGATGTTCGAAAGATTCCTTCGATCGGATCCGCCGGCCGCGACCGAGGTGCAGGCGCTCCGAGACGACGTTGCGGAGCGGCTTCGCGGCGCCTTGCCCGAGCTCGAGGTTCCGTTGGGCGCGCGCCTAGTCGGCGTTGCCGGAACCGTGACGCAGCTCGCGGCCCTCAAGGCGGGTATTCCGGTGTACGACCCCGACGTCACGCACCACGCGGTGATGTCGCACGGCGACGTCCGGAGCATGGTTCGAAGGTTGGCAACCCTTCCCTACGAGAAACGACTTCGGGTAAAGGGCCTCGAGCGGGGCCGGGCCGACGTGATCGTGGCGGGGGCCCTCATACTGCAGTGCGTCATGGAGTCGTTCGACGCTGCGGAAATCCTCGTGAGCGAAAAAGACATCCTCGACGGGCTCGTGCTTCAACTCCTCGACGACGAACAAGAAACGGGAGGATGACGGACCCGCGATAGCCTCAGTCTCCATGAGCGACTTCGCATGGATTCCCACGTCCGACTACGTCGAGCGGGCGAACGTAACGCGGTTCATGCGCGCCCATGGGATCGACGACTTCCACGGCCTGGTGCGGCGCTCGCAAGCCGACATCGAATGGTTCTGGGATGCCGTCGTAAGAGATCTCGGCATCGAGTTCTCGCCGCCTTACAGCCGCGTCCTCGACGACTCGCGGGGGATCGAATGGCCCCGCTGGTTCTCGGGTGGCCGCGTCAACCTGACGACGAACTGCACCGACCGCCACCTCCCCGCCCTTTCGAACCAACCGGCGATCGTCTGGGAGGGAGAGGACGGCGCCACCCGGGCCCTTTCCTACGAAGAACTCCATCGCGAGGTGTGCCGGGTTGCGAACGGATTGGAGCAGGCCGGCATCCGGGCGGGGGATGCGGTGGGCGTGTACCTCCCGATGGTGCCGGAGGCGATGATCGCGGCGTACGCGATCGCGCGTATCGGTGCGATCTACCTCCCGATCTTTTCCGGTTTCGGCGCTCCCGCGATCGCAGCGCGGCTCGAAGACGCCGGCGCGGTCGCGCTCTTCACCGCGGATTCGTTTCTTCGCCGCGGGGCGCGCGTTCCTATGAAGGAAACGGCGGACGAGGCGGTGGCCCAAGTCCGGAGCGTCCGCAGTGTCTTCGTCCTGAAGCGGTTCGATGATTCGGATCCTCCGAGGAACGGCTCCGACGTCTCGTGGGAGGACGCGTTCGGATCGCAACCCGCGGAGCACGGCGCGCCGGCGCTGGATCCGGAGACGCCGTTTCTCCTCGCCTACACGTCCGGCACAACCGGAAAACCTAAGGGGAGCGTGCACGTCCACGGCGGGTTCCTCGTCAAGGTTGCGCAGGAGGCTGCGTATCAGGTCGACGCGCGCCCGGGGGAGGTTCTGTACTGGGTCACCGACATGGGCTGGATCATGGGGCCGTGGGAGATGGTGGGCGGTCACGCCAACGGCGCCACCGTGTTCGTCTACGAGGGCGCGCCCAACCATCCCGGCCCCGGCCGGCTGTGGGAGATGGTGGAGCGGCACCGGGTGAGCATCCTCGGGGTGTCGCCGACGCTGGTGCGCGCGTTGATGCCGGCCGGCGAGGACCCGGTCACGGCGCACGATCTCTCGAGTCTGCGCATCCTAGGCTCGACCGGCGAGCCGTGGAATCCCGAGCCCTACCGCTGGTTCGCCGACGTCGTCGGCAAAGGCCGCCGTCCGATCATCAACCTGTCGGGGGGAACCGAGGTCGGAGCGTGTTTCCTCGGACAGTCTCCGGTGATCCCGACGAAGGTGTGCTCGCTCGGGACGCCGTCGCTCGGGATGGCTATGGACGTCGTGGACGCGGATGGGAATCAGGTTCGAGGCGAGGTGGGCGAGCTCGTGTGCACCAAGCCGTGGCCGTCGCAAACCCGCGGCTTCTGGCGGAGCCCGGAGCGTTACCTCGAGACCTACTGGACGCGGTGGAAAGGGACGTGGGTACACGGCGACTGGGCGTCGGTGGATTCCGACGGCTATTGGTTCCTCCACGGGCGCAGTGACGACACCCTCAACATCGCGGGCAAGCGGATCGGTCCTGCGGAATTCGAATCCGCCGCGGTCGAGCACGATGCGGTGGTCGAATGTGCCGCCGTCGGCGTCCCCGACGACATCAAGGGAACGGCCGTGTGGTTGTTCTGCATTCTTCGGCCCGACGCAGCGCCGTCGCCCGCTCTCGCCGCCGAGGTCAAGGAGGTGGTCTCCCGCGAGCTGGGAAAGGCGTTCTCGCCGTCGGAGATCAGGTTTGTCGAGGAGCTTCCGAAGACGCGTTCCGCAAAGATTCTGCGGCGCGCCGTCCGCGCCCGGGTGCTGGGCGAGGATCCGGGGGACCTTTCGTCCTTGGAGAACCCCAGCGCGCTCGCGGCAATCGACAAGGTGTTGTCGGCGCAGGTGACCCGATCGCGGTGACCGTCTTCTATTTCGTCCGGCACGGTTTGACCGGACATACGGGTCACAAGCTGACCGGGTGGCATCCGGGCGTCGCCCTCACCGAGCGCGGGCGCGCACAGGCGGAGGCCGCCGCCGTCCGGCTTGCGCCCGCCGGTATCAAAGCGCTCTACGCGAGCCCCATCGACCGAACTCGCCAGACCGCCGAAGCTATCGCGGCGAAGACGCGCCTGAGCGTCGTCACCCGCGACGGTCTAGGAGAGGTGCACTACGGAAAATGGAGCAACCGGTCGTTCAAATCGCTCATGCGCACGCGGCTGTGGGAACAGGTTCACCGGTGGCCGTCGGCGGCGCGGTTTCCCGACGGCGAGAACCTGCGCGAGACCCAGGCGAGGGCACTGGCCGAAGTCGAAATCCTCCGCGAGACCCACAGAAAGGACCGCATTTGCTGCGTAACTCACGCCGACGTCATCAAGCTCGTCATCGCCCACTACCTCGGCGTTCACATCGATCTCTTTCAAAGAATCGCGGTCGATCCGGGATCCATCAGCATCGTCACTCTCGGTGAACGGGGACCTCTGGTGAATACCGTGAACCTCGTTCCGGAGATCGCCACGTGATTCACGAGATGACCCCCGAGGTTTTCACCGCCGACTTCGTGGGGGAGCCGGGGCGACGCACGTTCTATCTCCAGGCGCGCGCCGAGGATCGTGTGCTCGCGTTTCGGGTGGAGAAGGAACAGGTCGCCCTCCTCGGCGAGAGGCTGCGGGAACTCTTGCTGCTCGTGGATGCCGACGACACGATCGTGAAGGCTCTACCGGCACGGGATCCCGCTCTTCGGCTCGCCGGTCCCCTCGAGGCCGAGGCACGCATTGCCGGGATCGGGATCGGCTACCTCGACGACGTCGATCGGATATTGGTCGCGGTGGAGCCCGCGCCGGAAGGCGATGCCGAGGAAGACGACGAAACCGAGTACCGCTTCCTCCTCCGCCGAGATCAGGTGCGCGCCTTGGTCCTGCACGTCCTTGCGGTCGTGGCGGAGGGGCGTCCGCTGTGCCGGCTGTGCGGACTCCCGATCGATCCCGACGGCCATCACTGTCCTGCTTCGAACGGCCATCGGCCGGGAAGCTGAGCAGTGGCGTCGGTTCCGACGTTTGCCGCGACGCTCGAGCTCCTCGAGCACGGCCGCGTCGAAGTGCTGGGTCTGTTGCCTTATTCATCGAACTACACGTTTCTCGCCCGCATCTCCGACGGAACCGAGGTGGTGTCTGCGGTCTACAAACCGCGCCGCGGTGAGCGGCCGCTGTGGGACTTTCCGAGCGGAACGCTTGCGGCACGCGAGCGCGCCGCTTTCCTCGTAAGCGAGGCCGCGGGATGGCACATCGTCCCGCCCACCATTCTGCGGAGCGACGGCCCACTCGGAGACGGCTCGTTGCAGCTGTTCATCGAACACGACCCCGACCGGCACTTCTTCGTGCTCATGGAAGAACGACTCGAGGACTTCATGCAGTTCGCGGCGTTCGACGTTGTGGTCAACAACGCCGATCGCAAAGCCGGACACGTCATCGAGGATGAGGACGGGAAGCTATGGGGCGTCGATCACGGAGTCACCTTCCACGAAGAACCGAAGTTGCGCACGGTGATTTGGTCGTTCGCCGACCAGCCGCTGGGGGACTCGTTACGAACGACCCTCGAGACCCTTGGAGCCGCGCTCGCGGAAGACACGCCGCTTGCCGGGGAGATCGCGCAACTCCTGTCACCCGGCGAGGCGGCCGCGACTCTGGCGCGGGTCGAGTCGCTTCTGGTCGAGGATTGTTTCCCGTCGCCCGGCGTCGACCGACCGCTTCCGTGGCCGCTCATCTAATTCATACTGGAGCGCGCCCGCCCGGGTGGTGGAAAGGCATACACGGCGTCCTTAAAAGTCGCTGGCCCTCCGGGGCCATGTGGGTTCGAATCCCACCCCGGGCACCCACCACCGCCGGTATCCCGTTCTGTCGACCGTGCGGAGCGCCATGCGCGCCCCCCGGGTCGGAAGAAGCAAAGGACGTCAGCCGATGACCGTGCGCGACACCGTTTTTTGGCACGTGGTGCTGCCGGCGGTGCTCTCCGGCGCGACCGTTCGGTACTTGTTGCCGGCGGCAAGCGAGACCTGCTTCCGGTACGCGCCGTTGCCGTCGGTGCGCGTGCGCGCGATGGTGTTCCATCCGGACGACCTCTTCTTCTGCACCTTGACGATTTGATCGACCGTGCATATCGCGCGGTCGCTGTGAAGGGCCCCCCTTACCCCGACCGGCGTTTTCCTGATCGCAAGATGCCGCGACTGGCCCGCCCACACCGGATGTCCGCTTAGCGCCACGAGAACCGCGACGACGGCCGCACTCCGCTTCATCTGCTCTCTCTTTCGCAAGCTCGTCGCCCGCTCGATGGGGCTCACCAGTACGCACAACAGCGTACTCAATCGCGTCACGGCGATGTCGAAGCGAAAAGTGGGGCCGGACAAATCCGACGAAAGAGGTGAGGCGAGGTGGCGGCGCAGAGCAGGAATGCGGCTCGCTTTCTCACCCATCCGCGCCGCGACCCGGTGGAAGCCCGGGTTTTCGCAGAGGGGACTCCATACGCGCACATCGGCCGGACGCTGTCGCGCTGCTCGGGTTGCCGCCGTGAATCGGTCCACGATCTTTACTCGACGACGCCGCGCACAAGGGTTCCGGGCGTCCCCCGCGGCCTGCGCGGGCAGCTCCCTTTGAATCCCGCCGAGGCGGCTTCGGTATGGTCGGTCTGCGCCGAATGTGGCGGATGCGAGATCCACCGACCGCGACGCGGCGCCTAATTATTGTTCGTCTACTCGACGACGATCACTTCGCAATTCTCGAGGTCGTCGCGCGCGGAGCCTTCGCAGGTGTCTTTTCCGGGACCGCCGTCCAGTCTGTCGCGCACCCCGTCGCCCTGGTTGTGACCCAGGTCCTCCCGCGTGTATCCGCCGGAGAGGTAGTCGTCGCCCTCTCCTCCGCGCACCCGGTCTTTGCCGGCTCCACCATCGACGCGATCCGCCCCCCCGCCTCCGGCAACCACGTCGCGGCCCCGCGCGCCGTACGGCCGGTCCTCGCCCACTCCAGCGCGAACGACATCGGCACCGGAACCGGCGCAGATGACGTCGTTGCCGCCGACCGTTTCGATCACGTCGGCGCCGCCCCGGGCGACCACGACGTCGCGCCCGGGAGTTCCCGTTATCTCATCCGACTCCGATGTTCCGGTGATCGTCGCGCGCTCGCCGCCACAGCTCCCCGCGCCGCCGTAGACGGCAGTCGTTGCAAGGAGCGGAGCGAAGCACGCGAGGATGACGATCCGTCTCATCTTCTCTCCTATCTCGTCCCGGGACACGAGTTGATTTCACCACGGATCCACGCGCCGAGGTTTCCTCGCGGCGCTCCGCCTGCCGGTATGTTGCGCCGGTGGAGACGAGCGACGAACGGGCACCATGGATCGTTCTCCTCGCCGCCGGGTTTGCGGGAGGTGCACTGAGCGGGCTGTTCGGAGTCGGGGGTGGGATCGTGATGGTGCCGCTGCTGGTGTTCCTCGCGCGCCTCTCGCAGCATCGCGCCCACGCCACTTCGTTGGTTGCGATCATTCCGGTGGCGGCCGTCGCGGCCTTCCGCTTCGGCGCTGCGGGCGAAGTCGACGTTGCCGCCGCGGCGGCGCTCTCGGCCGGAGCGATCGCAGGAGCGCCCCTCGGCGCCCGCCTCATGCACCGAACCAAGGAGGCGTCGCTGCGGATCTCGTTCGGGATTCTCCTCGTCGTCACGGGTCTGGTCTTGCTGTGGCCGTAGTCGCTCTCGAGGTGGGGGCGGGTGTGGTGGTCGGTGTCGTGTCGGCACTTTTCGGCGTCGGCGGCGGGACGATCTTGGTGCCGTTCATGGTGCTCGTCCTCGGCTTCGGCCAGCACCTCGCCGAAGGAACCTCTCTTGCGGTGATCATCCCCACCGCGGCCGTGGGCGCCGCGGCACACCGGGGAAGGGGCTACGTGTCACTTCGGCACGGGCTGATCCTCGGCGCGGGAGGCGTGTTGGGATCGCTTCTTGGCGTTCAGCTCGCGCTCGGGCTCGACGCAAGCGCCCTTCAATCCCTATTCGGTGTCTCTATGGTGATCCTCGGCGCGCGTCTCGTCGTGCAGGGGGTCCGGGATCGCTAGAACCGGCACGACCGGATGCCGCGTTTCTCGAAATACTGCTGGTGGTAATCCTCGGCGCGCCAGAAGTCACCGGCGCGCACGATCTCGGTGACGATCGGCTTGTCGAACCGGGCCGAATCCGCGAGCCGGTCCCGCGATGCAAGAGCCGCCTTCTCCTGGTCGTCGTCGTGGACGAAGATTGCCGATCGATACTGGGTGCCGACATCGGGGCCCTGCCGGTTCATCTGTGTCGGGTCGTGGCTGCCCCAGAAGACTTCCAGCAGCTCCTCGTAGCCGACGCGCTCGGGGTCGAACTCGACCTCGACCGCCTCTGCGTGGCCGGTGCGGCCGGTGCAAACCTGCTCATAGCTCGGCTTGCTGGTGCTTCCGCCGGTGTAGCCGACGGTGGTCTGGGTGACGCCCGTCACGCCTCGGAACTCGGACTCCACGCCCCAGAAACACCCCGCTGCAAACGTTGCCTTCGCCATCGTCTCCCTCTCTCGTCGAGCCTCATGAACAACAACGCCGGCCGGGTCGATTTTGGTCCCGGATCGGGACGATTGATCACGGGTGCCGTTTACCGGGCCGCGACCGCCTCGATCCGAAGCCGGGGCGCCCGGCGCGGCGCCCGAACCCCCGAGGCTTCGATCAGCCGGACGGCGCGGGCGCGCTGCCCCCGATAGGGCTCCAGCAGCTCGAGCATGCGGTCGTCGTCCCCCCTCTCCTCACCCGCCAGTGCCCACGTGATCGTGTTCGGGAGATTGAAGTCCCCCCTTTCGACCGCATCGGGGTCGCCGGCCGCGAGCCGCGCGACGATCGCGGTCGTCCACTCCCCGATGCCGCGCACGCACGAGAGCCGCCGCCGCAGCTCCGGGACCCCGATTCGGAGCGCGTCCTCCAGCCGAGCAGCATGCTGCGCCGCCGACCGGATCGCGTCGGCCCGCCTCCGCTCGATGCCGAACCGGTGGAGCTCCCAGTACCGGAGCTCGGCGAGGCGAGCGGGTTCCGGCGGCACGAACAGGCCGTGGTGAGGCCCGGGTGCGGGCTCCCCGAGCGCACGCACGAGCCCTCGGTAGGAGCGGCGCGCCGAGGCGCCGGCGACCCTTTGCTCCAGGATCGTAGGAACGAGGACCTCCATGACCGATCTCGTCGCCGGGAGCCTCAAACCCGGCATGAGGCGAGCGAGGTTCCGAACGCTTCCCGCCGGCGGGTCGAACCTCTCCGGGTCGTCCTCGAGCCCGGCAATCGCCGGAGCGGTCTCGAGAAGCCACGGCGCGCCGGGGCCCCACGCCCGGGCACAGAGGACGTCGCCCGCCCGGCACAGGTGCTGCGCGCCGGGGCCGTCCGGCGTCCGTGCCGCCCGCCACACCGCCCCATCGACGATGCGAACCGCGGGGCTCGAGCGCCCGCGCTCGAGCGGTCCGAGCGTGAGCCTCAAATCGACCGGGCGGCGGAGCCTTATGCGGCGCTCAAGCATGAGTCGCACCCTATCGAGTAGAGCGCGCCGGGCCGGGGAAACAACATGGCGATGGCGAGCCAGAGCGACCGAAAGCTGCGGGAGTACCGGAAAAAGCGTTCGCTCCCCTCGAGCGGAGAACCGGGTGGAAGCAGGCGCATGGAGCAGGGGGAGCGCTTCGTCGTGCAAAAACACGACGCCTCCCGGCTCCACTACGACTTCCGTCTGGAGGCGGCCGGGGTCTTGAAGTCGTGGGCGGTGCCGAAAGGCCCCTCGACCGACCCCCGCGTCAAGCGTCTCGCAATGCCGACGGAGGATCATCCCCTCGACTACATCGATTTCGAAGGCGTTATCCCCGCGGGTAACTACGGGGCGGGAACGGTGATCGTTTGGGATATCGGAACCTACCGGAACTTGACCACCGACAACTCCGGCGCGGCCGTTCCCGTCGCCGATGCGGTCGAACGGGCCACGTTGCGATATGGCTCGAAGGACAAAAGCTGACCGGCGGATACGCATTGACCCGCACGCCCCGAGGATGGCTTCTCGTCAAGATGAAGGACGATGCCGCGGACGCCCGGCGCAATCCGGTGAGCACGCAACCTCATTCCGTGCTGTCCGGGCGCACGAACGACGATCTGTCTTCTTCCGAATGACGAACGACGTTCGAGGGATGACCACGCCGGAGGTAGTTCGGGAGACGCCGTGGTGAACGGCGCCGTGCGGGTGGGCCGACGCTCGATTTCCCTGTCGAAGCCGGACAAGGTTCTCTTTCCGGAGGGCGGCTATGCGAAAGCCGACGTGGTTGAGTACTTCCGTCGAATCGCCCCGTTCATGGTGCCCGAGATCAGGGGGCGTGCGATGACGCTCGAGCGTTTCCCCGACGGAATCGAGGGTGGACGCGTCTTCAGCAAAGGCATACCCAAGTACTTCCCGGCGTGGATCGACAGGGCGAAGTTGAAAAAGGAGGGCGGCAGCGTCACGCACGTGGTGTGCAACGACGCCGCGACCCTTGTTTACCTCGCCAATCAGGCGACGATCACGCAGCACGTCGGATTGAGTCGCGTCGATCGCATCGACAATCCCGATCAGATCATTTTCGACCTCGACCCGTCCTCATCAGATTTCGCACCCGTGCGCGCGGCCGCGAAGGTCGTGAAGGCGCTGCTCCACGACGTCGGCCTCAGTGCGTTCGTCAAGACGAGCGGGTCGAAAGGCCTTCACGTAGTTGCACCGCTCGATCGTTCGGCGACCTTCGATGTGGTGCGCGCGTTTGCACGGGACTTCGCATCGCTTCTCGCGGCGCGCCATCCCGGTGAGTTGACGGTCGAGTTCCGAAAGGACAAACGGCGGGGACGCCTGCTCGTCGATTGGATGCGCAACGCCTACGGGCAAACGGCAGTTGCCCCCTATTCGCTGCGCGCTCGCCCCGGCGCGCCGGTGGCGATGCCCATCGGCTGGGACGAGGTTGAAGATGACGCTCTGACGGCTCGGCGCTACACGATCGAAAACGCGCTCGAGCACGCGGCCCGACATCCGTGGAAGGGCTGGCGCCGGCACGCGCGCGCGCTCACAAAACCCCGCCGGCATCTCGATTCATTGATCGCCGAGAGATGACGCGCTATGAAATGCGGCCGTCGGCGCGGGCTGCCTCTTCGGCTTTCGCCAGCTGACCTTCGATGATTGCAAGACCTCCGCTCCAAAATGCCGGGTCGGAGAGATCGCAATCCACGAGCGCACCCAGCTCCTCCGGCGGCAACGAGCCCCCGGCGCTCAGCATGTCGAGGTAGCGCGGCACGAACGACGGCCCCTGCTCCTCGTAGCGCTTGTAAACGGACAGGGCGAGCAGCTGCCCGTACGCGTATGCGTAGACATAGCCGGGGGCGCCGATGAAGTGCGGAATGTACGACCACCACGTGCGGTATCCGGGCGTGACCTCCACCGAGTCCCCGAACATCGACTCTTGCGCCTGCTCCCATAGCTCGTTGAGGCGTTCCACCGCCAGCTCGCCTTCCGTCCGGCGCGCCGTATGGACGCGATCCTCGAAGCGATTCATTGCGATCTGCCGGAAGACCGTGGCGATCGCCCCTTCCACGTTTTCGGCAAGGAGCGACAGACGCGATGCGGGCGTGTCGGCCATCTCGAGCAGCCTGCCGAACACGACCGTTTCGCCGAACACGCTTGCCGTCTCTGCAAGCGTCAGGGGCGTCGAGTGATGAAAGATCCCCTGGGGTCGTGCAAGCGCGGCATGGACGCCGTGGCCCAGTTCATGGGCAAGCGTGAGCACGTCTCTCCGGCGCGACGTGTAGTTGAGCATCACGTACGGATGATGGGAGGGAACCGTGTACGAGCAGAATGCGCCGGTTCGCTTGCCCGGCCTCATCGGGGCGTCGATCCATCTGCCGTCGAAGAACTGAGAGCAGAGGTCGGCAAGCTCGGGCGAGAACGAGCGGTACCCGTCGAGGACTATCGTGGTCGCCTCCTCCCACGGAACCTCCTCGTCGTCACCCGTAACGGGAGCCATCCGGTCGTAATCCGCAAGCTTGTCGATTCCCAGCAGGCGCGCCTTGAGGTCGTACCAGCGCCGGGCGATCCCGTAAGACGACGTGACCGCTTCGACGAGCGCGGCAACCGACTCGTCGGTTGCTTCGTTTGAGAGGTTGCGGCTCGCCAGCCAGTGCGGATACCTCCGCAGGCGATCGTTCGTGGCCTTGTCCTGGAGCAGGGTGTTGAAGATGAACGCGCGCGTGCGCAAACCGGGCTTCAGCCCCTCCGTCACCGATTCCGCGATCGACCTGCGGTGATCGCGGTCGGGATGCTGCAGTTGTGACAGCGCAGCCTCGAGCGGTAGCTCATCGCCGCCGTGCGGAACTCGAATCGCGCTCGAGTGCTCTTCGAACAGCCGCTCCCATGCCGCGCCACCGGTCACGTTTTTCTCGGCGAGGATTTTCTCTTCGGGTTCGCTGAGGAGGTGGTCCCGATAACGTCGCTGGGAACGAAGGTAGTGGCGGCAGAAACCGAGTCCTTCGTGAGCCAGCAGGCGTTCCGCCGTTTGGTCGTCGAGGGCAGCCCACTCGAGATCGAAGAAGAGCAGCTTCGTCTGCACTTCGGTCGAGCGCTCGTTGACCTTCTGGACGAGCGCGCCCCGCGTTTCATCGGTCGTATCGGCGGCGAACCTCAGGTGCGCGTACGACCCGGCGCGCCCGATGAGGTCGGAAAGCTCCGCGAGCTCGCGCATCAGCGCTTCGAGAGCGGCTCCGTCGAGTTCGTGAAGCTTGCCCCGGTTCTGCTCGAGCGCTTCGGCGCGCCGAAGCGCATCGTCGAGCAGTCGGTCGACCCCCGCGGCTCCGTCGCCGTAAACGAGGTCGTCGAGATCCCAGCTGGTGTCTTCGAGTGCGGTGATGGTGGTCATCGATGCACCCTAACGGCCGGGGTGGAGGCTACGGTGCGGGTGTGATCGCGGCGCGGCCGATCCAGAAGGTGCCGTTCGGGCCCCGGAGCGGGTCGAGGCTGATGATCCCCGCGCCGGCCGATTCGATCCGGCACTCCGAAAAGGAACCGTCGAACGTCCCGCATCCCAGGAGTCGGTCTCGGTCGCTCGGTGCAATCGCAAAGAGCGCGGAGATCGCCTCGGGGGACGCCACTTTTTTTGCGCCTTCACGGTTGCCGAACCGCCATGCCGCGAACAGGCGCGCGGCCGCGTCGTTTTCGGAGGGCGCACCTTCGGGAGCTGCCGCCCCATGTACTTCGGCCCACGAACGATCCGGCGGCGCGTCGCTCGGCGCGACGTCACCCTCGGTTGCGAAGGTTGTGGCTGCGATGACGAAGGTCATGACCACCGCCAAAATCGCAGCTACCTTGACCGGCCCTCGCAATTCGAAGTTGCGCAGAGGCCGCCACACCGGCCACAGGCACGGTGCGATTACGGCCGACGACCCGAGCCACCACGCCACCCAGTTGTAGCCGTCGTCGGCGCCCCACAGGCTTCCGATGAAGGAGAGGAAGCCCACGAACAACGTCACGACCGCACCTCCCGCCAACGACAAAAGGATCAGGCCCGGGATGGTTCCGCGCAGGTGCCACAGGAACCCGAAGAAGACGCCGGCCCCGGCGGAAACGACAAGGGTGCTGCGGGGAGCGCCGGGATCGATCAGGAAGAGAAATGCAGCCGTCAGGAGAAACGACACCAGGAACGGCGTCGCGAGCCGTCCCAAGGAGGACGGCCCGGGTTGGTCGGCGAGAACGGGAGGAGGCGGCGGTGGAAAAGGGGCTTGTTGCTTCGTCTCCCGTCGTGCATGCGACCACGCCGTGACCACGATCACCATCGCCGCCACCGTCACGGTGAGCCACAGGACGAAGGCGTGTTCGCCGCCGCGCCGCAACGCCTCGATCGCCGCGAACACCGGGGCCAGGACCAGAAGGAGGACAAGCCGGGCCTTGCTGTGTGGGGAAAACATCGCGTTGAACCCCACCAGTGGGGAGGACGCGGGCGGTGTTTTCTC
>Ga0247713_1001214_pt1 | contig 13190 bp, 17 predicted proteins | sample 21E_NmetaG_FD_189936 | JGI IMG/M metagenome (GOLD analysis project Ga0247713, IMG submission 189936) | Soil microbial communities from hillslope of Landscape Evolution Observatory, University of Arizona, Oracle, AZ, United States - 2-1-E_N | ecosystem: Engineered > Artificial ecosystem >... | reverse complement strand
CGTCGCGGCTGAAGGCCGAGTGCGCGCGCATCCTCGCCGAGCAGGGCTACATCGAGGGCTACGAGCTCGTCGCGCCCGACGCCGAGCATCCGGGCGAGACCATCCGCGTCCGGCTGAAGTACACCTCCGACCGCCGCTCGGCGATCTCCGGGCTCAAGCGCGTCTCGCGCCCCGGGCGCCGCACGTACGCCAACGCGAAGGACATCCCGAAGGTGCTGGGAGGCATGGGAACCGCGATCGTCTCGACATCCCACGGCGTGATGACCGGCCACGAGGCCCGCAACGCGGGCGTCGGCGGCGAGGTCGTCGCCCACGTCTGGTAGCCGCCATGTCTCGGATCGGAAAGAAGCCCATCCCCCTGCCCGCCGGCGTGACGGTCTCGATCGAGCCCGAGGTCGTGCGCGTCAACGGCCCGCGCGGCGAGCTGTCCGAGCGCGTGCCGCTCGCGATCACGATCGAGCAGGAGGACGACCAGCTCGTCGTCAGGCGCCCGACCGATCGCGGGGAGCACCGCGCGCTGCACGGCCTGACGCGCTCGCTGGTCGCCAACATGGTCGAGGGCGTCACGACCGGCTTCCAGAAGACCCTCGAGATCCAGGGCGTCGGCTACCGCGCGCTGCTCAAGGGCCGCGACCTCGAGCTCGCGCTCGGCTATTCCCATCCGGTGCCGGTCAAGGCGCCCGACGGGATCGAGTTCGAGGTGCCCCAGCCCACGCGCATCGTCGTCAAGGGCAACTCCAAGCAGCAGGTCGGCGAGATCGCCGCCAACATCCGCAAGCAGCGCCCGCCAGAGCCCTACAAGGGCAAGGGCATCCGCTACGAGGGCGAGTACGTGGCCCGGAAGGTAGGCAAGCGGGCATGACCGTCCAGACCAAGCAGGCCACCCGGCTCAAGCGCCGCCGCCGCGTGCGCGCGAAGATCTCCGGCACCGCCGCGCGCCCGCGCATCTCCGTGTTTCGCTCCAACCGCGGCATCGCCGCGCAGCTCGTCGACGACATCGCCGGCCACACGCTGGCGTCCGTCTCGTGGACCGAGGCGCCGCTGCGCGACAAGCCCCGCATGGAGCAGGCCGCCGCGGCCGGCAAGCTGCTCGCCGAGCGCGCGCAGGCGGCGGGGGTCTCCAGCGCCGTGTTCGATCGCGGCGGATACCAGTACCACGGCCGCGTCAAGGCCTTCGCAGAGGGCGTCCGCGAAGGAGGATTGACCGTATGAGCGCACCAGTCGTCGATCGCAGCGTCAACCAGGCGGGCCTGGACCTCCAGGAGCGCGTCGTCGAGATCAACCGCGTCGCGAAGGTCGTCAAGGGCGGCCGCCGCTTCTCGTTCACGGCGCTCGTCGTCGTGGGCGACGAGCGCGACGTCGTCGGCGTCGGCTACGGCAAGGCCAACGAGGTGCCGCTCGCGATCCAGAAGGGCGTCGAGCAGGCCAAGAAGAACCTCTTCCGCGTGCCCAAGCACGGTCAGACGATCACGCACACGACGACCGGCGTCTACGGCGCCGGCCGCGTCTTCATGAAGCCCGCCTCGCCCGGTACCGGCGTCATCGCCGGCGGCGGCGTGCGCGCGGTGCTCGAGCTCGCCGGCATCCACGACATCCTGTCCAAGTCGCTGGGCTCGCAGAACCCGATCAACCTCGTCAAGGCGACGGTCGCCGGCCTGCAGGGCCTGCGCCGCCCCGAGGAGGTCGCCGAGCTGCGCGGGCTGTCGATCAACCAGGTGCTCGGGCTGGGCGGCGGCGACGACCTCGCGGCCGAGATGATCGCCGGCACCGACGCCGAGTCGGGGGTCGATCCCGCCGTCGAGGCGGTCGTCGTAGACGCGCCCGCGGCGGAGCCCGAGGAGCCCGCGTCCTGATGAAGATCACGCAGTTCAAGTCCAAGAACGGCTCCGACCAGCGCCAGCTCGACACGCTGCGCTCGCTCGGCCTGCGCCGCATCGGGCACGTCGTGGAGATCGAGGACACCCCGCAGGCTCGCGGCATGCTGCATCGCGTTCGCCATCTCGTCCGCGTCGTCGAGGAGAAGCCATGACCCCGCCCGATCCCGACGAGATCGACCCCAAGGACATCGGGCTGCACTCGCTGAAGCCCGCGCCCGGCAGCCGCAAGGCGCGCAAGCGAGTCGGCCGCGGCCACGGCTCGGGCACCGGCAAGACGTCCGGCCGCGGCCACAAGGGCGCCGGCGCGCGCTCCGGCGCCAAGACGAAGCCCGGCTTCGAGGGCGGCCAGATGCCGCTGCACATGCGGATGCGCAAGCTGCGCGGCCCGCACATGAAGAAGTCGATGCCGTTCGAGCCTTTTCGCACCCACACGCAGGCGGTCAACCTGCAAGACCTCGAGCGCCGCTTCGACAAGGGCGACGAGGTCACGCTCGATGCGCTGAGGGCCAAGGGCCTCGGAACCCGCAAGGACGTCCCCGTGAAGATCCTCGCCAAGGGCTCCGTCTCCAAGCCGCTCACCGTCCACGCGCACAAGTTCAGCGGCGCGGCCCGCGAGGCCATCGAGGCCGCTGGCGGCACCTGCAAGACGATCGGCTAACAGCCCCGCCGCCGGCTGCCCGGCCGGTGCGGTGCACTAACCTCATCCGTCGTGCTGTCGACGATCCTCAGGGCCTTCAAGGTCGGTGACATCCGCAAGAAGCTCGCGTTCACCATGGGCATGCTTGCGCTGTACCGCCTGGGCGCGCACATCCCGGTGCCGGGAATCAACGTCGAGGCCGTCAAGGCGGTGCAGGACTCCTTCAGCGGCTCGAGCATCCTCGGCTTCCTGAACCTCTTCAGCGGCGGCGGCCTGTCGCGCATCGCGCTGTTCGCGCTGGGGATCATGCCGTACATCACGGCCTCGATCATCCTGCAGCTGCTGACGGTCGTCGTGCCGTCGCTGGAGAAGCTGCAGAAGGAGGGCGAGGTCGGCCAGCAGCGCATCACGCAGTACACGCGCTACCTCACCGTCGGCCTCGCGTTCGGGCAGTCGATCGGCTACGTGTTCCTGTTTCGGTCGTTCACCGCGAGCGCCGGCCAGCCGATCATCGACAACTTCAACGCCGCGCGGGTCTTCCTGATCGTCATCTCGCTGACGGCGGGCTGCATCCTGATCATGTGGATGGGCGAGCTCATCACCCAGCGGGGGATCGGCAACGGCATCTCGCTGATGATCTTCGCCTCGATCGTCTCGGGCCTGCCCAACGGCGTACAGGCATGGGCGACGAGCTCGGACCCGGTCTTCAAGGTCATGATGCCGTTCATCGCGCTGGCGGTGATCGGGGCGATCGTGTTCGTCCAGGAAGGCCAGCGGCGGATCCCGATCCAGTACGCCAAGCGCGTCATCGGCCGGCGCATGACCTCCGGCGGGCAGACCTACCTGCCGCTGCGCGTGAACATGGCAGGCGTCATCCCGGTCATCTTCGCGGCGTCGATCATGGCCTTCCCGCCGACCGTCGGGCAGCTGCTCAACAACGAGTTCGGCCGCGACTTCGCAGCCTTCTTCTCGCCCAACGGCTGGGCCTACATCGTCGGCGAGTCGCTGTTCATCATCCTCTTCTGCTACTTCTACACCGCCGTGACGTTCAATCCCGTCGACCAGGCGGAGAACCTCAAGAAGTACGGCGGGTTCATCCCGGGGGTGAGGCCCGGCAGGCCGACGGCGGAGTTCCTCGATCGCGTGCTCGCGCGGCTGACGTTCCCCGGTGCGCTGTACCTCGCAGCGGTCGCCGCGATGCCGACGATCCTCATCAACCAGACGAGCGCCAACTTCTTCTTCGGCGGCACGTCGATCCTCATCGTCGTCGGCGTCGCGCTCGACACGATGAAGCAGCTCGAGGCGCAGCTGATGATGCGCGACTACGAGGGGTTCCTCAAGTAACGTCGGCAGGCGCCGCGCTTGCGCGTCCCGAACGGCGAAACCGCTCTCTCAGTAGGCTCTCGCCCCCGCCCATGTCGAGCCAGCTCAACCTCATCCTGCTCGGGCCGCCGGGCGCCGGCAAGGGCACGCAGGCCGAGCGGCTGACCGACGACTTCAACCTGCCGTACATCGCGACCGGCAACATCCTGCGCGGGGCGGTACGCGACGAGACCGACCTCGGCAGGGAGGCCAAGGCGTACATGGACAGGGGCGAGCTCGTGCCCGACGCGGTGATCACGGGGGTCATCCTGGAGGCGCTCAACAGCGCCGACGCACGCGACGGCTTCCTGCTGGACGGCTTCCCGCGCACGCTCGGCCAGGCCGATGCGCTCGCGGCCGGTCTCGAGGACGCCGAGCGCCGCCTGACGGCCGCGATCCTGATCGACGTCCCCGACGAGGAGGTCCAGCGCCGCCTGTCGGGGCGGCGCGTCAGCGTGAAGACCGGCCGCGTCTACCACGTCGAGTTCGACCCGCCCAAGCACGAGGATCGCTGCGACATCGACGGCTCGCGCCTCGTCCAGCGCGACGACGACAGGCCCGAGACGATCGCCAAGCGCCTGGCGGTCTACCACGCCGAGACCGAGCCGCTCGTCGACTACTACGAGGAGCGCGGGCTGCTGCGGCGCTTCGACGGGACGCGCGCGCCGACCGAGGTTCACGATCACATCCGCGCGACGATCGCGACGCTGCGCCTCGAGGAAGAGCTGTAAGGCGCCCCACCGGTGATCGTCAAGAAGACCCCTGAGCAGATCGACAAGATGGCCGCGGCGGGCGACATCCTCGTTCGCACGCTTGCGCTCGTCGAGCGCAAGATCCGCCCGGGCGTGACGACGCAGGAGCTCGACGCGGCCGCGGAGAAGTTCATACGCTCGCAGGGGGCGACGCCGGCGTTCAAGGGCTACAGGGGCTTTCCCGGGTCCCTGTGCATCTCGCCGAATTCGATGGTCGTGCACGGCATCCCCGGCTCCTACGCGCTGCGCAAGGGCGACATCCTGTCGGTCGACTGCGGCGTCGTGCTCGACGGCTGGGTCGCCGATGCCGCGCGCACGTTCCCCGTCGGCTCGGTCTCGCCGACCGCGCGCAAGCTGCTCGACACCACCGAGCGCTCCCTCTTCGCCGCGGTCGAGCAGTGCCGCCCGGGCAATCGCCTCGGCGACGTCTCGCACGCGGTGCAGACGGTCGTCGAGGGCGGCGGGCTGTCCGTCGTGCGCTCGCTCGTCGGCCACGGCATCGGGCGCGACATGCACGAGGATCCCCAGATCCCCAACTACGGCCCCCCCGGCAAGGGCGTCAAGCTCGAGGAGGGGATGGTCTTCGCGGTCGAGCCGATGGTCACCGTCGGGCGCCACGCGGTGCGGATGGCCGACGATCACTGGGCGATCTACTCGCAGGACGGGTCGCTGGCGGCGCACTTCGAGTTCACGATCGCCGTCACCGCGAACGGGCCGCGCGTCCTGACGCCGTGGCACGAATCGGGCGGCTGAAACGGCTTTGCTACCCTCATTGGTCGCGCCCGCGGCGGGATTGTCCATGTCCTGCGCGCGTTCCTCACGTCTGCAAGAAGGGACCCATGAAGGTACGACCGTCGGTCAAGCCGATGTGCGAGAAGTGCAAGATCGTCCGCCGCCACGGGGCGGTGCTGGTCATCTGCTCCAACCCGCGCCACAAGCAGCGTCAGGGGTGATCGTCTGATGGCACGCATCGCCGGCATCAACATTCCCCTGAACAAGCGCGCCGAGATCGGCCTGACGTACATCTACGGCGTCGGGCGGCCGACGGCCAACGAGATCCTGCGCAAGACGAACATCGAGACCGACCGCAAGGTCCGCGACCTCACCGAGGACGAGGTCGCGCGCCTGCGCGAGGCGATCGACGATCTCACGGTCGAAGGCGACCTGCGTCGCGAGCGCTCGCAGAACATCAAGCGCCTGATGGAGATCGGGTGCTACCGCGGCCTGCGTCATCGCCGCAACCTGCCCGTCCGCGGGCAGAACACGAAGACGAACGCCCGCACGCGCAAAGGGCCGAAGCGCATGCAGGTTGCCGGCAAGAAGAAGGCCACGAAGAAATAGAGGACATCCCAGTTGCCTGCCCCCAAGCGACCCCAGCGTGGCCGCCGCAAGCCGAAGAAGAACATCCCGATCGGCCAAGCCCACATCAAGACCTCCTTCAACAACACGATCGTGTCGTTGTCCGATCAGCACGGCAACGTGATCGCGTGGGAGTCCGCCGGCGGCGCCGGCTTCAAGGGTTCGCGCAAGTCCACGCCGTTCGCCGCCCAGGTCACGGCTGACGCCGCCGCCCGCAAGGGGATCGACCAGGGGCTGCAGAAGGTCGAGGTCTTCGTCAAGGGCCCGGGCTCGGGCCGCGAGACCGCGATCCGCTCCCTGCAGGCCGCCGGCCTGGAGGTCACGGGCGTCAAGGACGTCACCCCGCAGGCGCACAACGGCTGCCGCCCCCGCAAGAGGAGGCGTGTCTGATGGCACGCGACACCGCACCGCAGTGCAAGCAGTGCCGCCGCGAGGGCCAGAAGCTCTTTCTCAAGGGTGAGCGCTGCCTGACGGACAAATGCGGCGTCGAGCGGCGCGCGTACCCGCCGGGCGATCACGGCCGCGGGCGCCAGAAGCAGTCCGAGTACCGCGTCCAGCTGCGCGAGAAGCAGAAGGCGCGGCGCTACTACGGCGTGCTCGAGAAGCAGTTTCGCATCTACTACGCCAAGGCTTCGCGCATGGAGGGGATCACCGGCGAGAACCTGCTCGCGATCCTCGAGTCGCGCTTCGACAACGTCCTCGTCCGGCTGGGGTTCGCCGGCTCGCGCCGTCAGGCCCGCCAGCTCATCCGCCACGGTCATTGGACGATCAACGGCCGCCGGGTGGACATCCCCAGCTACCAGGTGCGCGAGGGCGACGTCATCGCGGTCAAGGCCGGCACGCCGGTCGAGCCGCTCATCCGCGATGCCACCGAGCTGACCGCGCAGGTTCCCGCGTGGCTGCAGGCCGACCACGACTCCCTGACCGCGAAGGTGCTGCGCAAGCCCGAGCGCAGGGAGATCGCTGCTCCCGTGCAGGAGCAGCTCATCGTCGAGCTGTACTCGAAGTAGCCGTCTTTTCCGCAGCTGCGCTCGCGCGCGCACGGACCGCAGCGCGCGCAGCGCATCCCCAAGTGACACCCCGACGTTAGGACCCTGATGCTCGACTTCCAAGTGCCCCGGATCACCAGTGAGACGGTCGAGGAGAACCGCGGCTCGTTCACCATCGAGCCCCTCGACCGTGGTTTCGGCTACACGTTCGGCAACTCGCTGCGGCGCGTGCTGCTGAGCTCGCTTGCGGGCGCAGCCGTGACGAGCGTCCGCATCGAGGGGGTCGCGCACGAGTTCTCGACGATCAAGGGCGTCAAGGAGGACGTCACCGACATCGTCCTCAACCTCAAGGGCATCGTCTGCCGGATGCACTCCGACGCGACGGAGGTCGAGGCCCCGCTCGTCGTCACAGGTCCCGGCGAGATCACCGCGAAGGACATCGACCTGCCCTCCGGCGTCGAGGTGCTCAACCCCGACGTCCACATCGCCACCCTCGAGAAGAAGACCAAGCTCGAGCTGTACCTCACGGTCGGCCGCGGCCGCGGCTACCGCCAGTCGGAGGACAACAAGTCGCCCGACCAGCCGATCGGGGTCATCCCGATCGACTCGATCTTCTCGCCGGTGCGGCGCGTCGCCTATGGCGTCGAGCCCGCCCGCGTCGGTCAGCGCACGGACTACGACAAGCTCACGCTCGACATCGAGACCGACGGCTCGATCGACCCGCAGGCGGCGCTGCGCGAGGCGGCGGAGATCCTCATCGCCCAGCTGGCGATCTTCACCGACGCCGACCGCATCGAGGAGCTGCGCGCCGGCCCGGGCGGCCAGCTCGAGGGCTCCAACGGCCATGGCACGCTCGCGGGCGCGGCGGGCGGCGGCGCCGCGGTCGGGCCGATGCACGACATCCTCATCGAGGAGCTCGAGCTCGGCGTGCGGTCCTACAACTGCCTCAAGCGCGCCGGCATCCAGACGGTCGGCGACCTCATCTCCAAGTCCGAGGGCGAGCTCAACGCGATCCCGAACTTCGGCAAGAAGTCGATCGACGAGGTCATCGAGACGCTCCACAACCGCGGCCTGGACCTGCGCACCGACTAGACGTCACTAGACTCCTGATCCGCTCATGCGCCACCAGAAGACACGCAACAAGCTCAGCCGGTCGTCCTCGCATCGCAAGGCGCTGCTCATGAACCTCTGCAAGGAGGTCATCGAGCATGAGCGGATCAAGACGTCGGAGGCCAAGGCGAAGGCCGTCAAGCCCGAGCTCGAGAAGCTCATCACGCTCGCCAAGCGCGGCGACCTGCACGCGCGGCGCCAGGCGCTGTCGACGCTCGGCCAGGATAAGTTCGTCGTGCACACGCTGTTCGCCGAGGTCGCCCCGCGCTATGCGGGCCGGTCGGGTGGCTACACGCGGATCCTCAAGCTGGGTCCGCGGCGCAGCGACTCGACCGAGATGGTCTACCTCGAGCTCGTCTAGCCGCGTCGAGCCGGCGCAGGGTGAGGGCGCTCTCGCCAGCATAGGCTGCAGCCATGACCAGCCGGATGCTGCTCGAGTACGACGGCACCGCGTTCGCCGGCTGGGCGCGCCAGCCCGGTCAGCGCACCGTGCAGGAGGAGGTCGAGCAGGCGCTGGCGAAGATCCTGCGCGACGAGATCGCGGTCGTGGTCGCGGGGCGCACCGACCGCGGCGTGCACGCCTGGGGCCAGGTCTGCTCCTACGAGCATGAGGCGGTCGACCCGCTGCGGCTCAACGCGCTGCTGCCGCGCGACATCGCGGTGCTCGACTGCAACCCGGCGCCGGACGGGTTCAGCGCCCGGCGCGACGCGATCTCGCGGACGTACTGCTACCGCGTGCTGCACCGTCGCGCGCGGTCGGTCTGGCACGACAACCGCGCGCTGTGGCACGGCTGGGATCTGGACGCCGGCGCGCTGCAGGCCTGCGCGCAGGCACTCGCCGGCACCCATGACTTCACGGCGTTCACGCCGACCGACACGTACCACACCCGCTTCGAGCGCGACGTCCTCACGGCCGAGTGGCGCCGCGAGGGCGACCTGCTCGAGTTCTGGATCACGGCCGACACGTTCATGCGCCAGATGAACCGCATCCTGGTCGGCACGATGCTCGAGGTGGCGACGCGGCGCCGCACGTTGCCGGACTTCGTGGCGCTGCTGGCGGGGGCGCCGCGCAGCGGTGCGGGGGCGACCGCGCCGCCGCACGGCCTGGCGCTCGCCGCCGTCGGGTACGCGCCCGTGCCCTGACTATCCTCGGAGCCGCATGAAGGTGCTGCTGACCAACGACGACGGCATCGACGCGCAGGGCCTGCAGACGCTGCGCCGCGCCCTGCTGCGCGTGCCGGGCATCGAGCTCGTCGTCATCGCGCCGGACGGCAACCGCTCGGCGATGGCGCGCTCGATCACGACGAGGCGCCCGCTGTGGGTCGAGGAGGTGCCTTTCGAGGATGGGACGACCGGCTACGCGACCGACGGCACGCCGGTCGACTGCGTGCGCCTCGCGAACCTCGGCCTCGTCGACGGGTTCCGCGCCGAGCTGATCGTCTCGGGCATCAACCACGGCGCCAACCTGGGCGACGACATCACGTACTCGGGCACGGTCGCTGCGGCGCTCGAGGGCGTCGTCCTCGGCCTGCCGGCGATCGCCGTCTCGCAGCAGTCGGCCGCGCGGGAGATGGACTTCCGGCTGTCGGACGAGTTCGACTTCGAGGAGGGCGCGCGCTTCGTCGCACGCGTCGTGGAGGAGATCGAGGACGTGCCGCTGCCCGCCGGCACGCTGCTGAACGTCAACTGCCCGGCGGGCGACGCCAAGGGCGTGCAGGTCACGCGCCTGGGCAAGCGGATCTACCGCGACGAGCTGACGCTGACGGAGTCCGGCGCCGGGGAGTCCTCGCGCAGGCGCTACTGGGTCTACGGCCGCGATCACGGCTTCCACGACGAGCCCGGCACGGACCTCGCCGCGGTGGCTGCGGGCGACATCGCGGTGACGCCGCTGCACTTCGACCTCACGGACGCGGCGGGCCTCGACGCGCTCGAGCGCCACGACCTCGGCCGGCTGCTCGAGCCGGCCGCTCGGGAGGTCGAGTGACGGCCGCCGACGTCGTGCAGCGCGCCGCCGAGCTGCGCGAGCAGCTGCACCACCACGGCCACCGCTACTACGTCCTCGACGATCCCGAGATCGAGGACGACGCCTACGACGCCCTGCTCGACGAGCTGCGCGCGATCGAGGCCGCCAATCCCGAGCTCGTCACGCCCGACTCGCCGACGCGGCGGATCGGCGGCGCGCCCGTCCCCTCGCTGCCGAAGGTCGAGCACGAGGTCCCGATGCTGTCGCTCGCCAACGCGCGCACGGAGGAGGAGTTGCGCGCATGGGTCGCGCGGATGCGCTCGCACCTCGCGCGCGAGGGGATCGAGGACCCGCGCTTCGAGTTCGTCGCCGAGCCGAAGATCGACGGTCTGGCGATCTCGCTGCGCTACGAGGACGGTGTCTTCGTGCAGGGCGCGACGCGCGGCAACGGGGAGATCGGCGAGGACGTCACGCACAACCTGCGCACGATCCCGACGATTCCGCTGAAGCTCGACGGGGCGCCGCCCGTGCTCGAGGTCCGCGGCGAGATCTACATGTCGCTCGAGGACTTCGCGGGCCTCAATGAGCGCCGTGCGGAGGCCGGGCTGTCGACGTTCATGAACCCCCGCAACGCGGCCGCCGGCACGATCCGCCAGCTCGATCCGCGGCTGGCACGCGAGCGGCCGCTGTCGATGTGGTGCTACGGCGTCGGCCGAGTCGACGGCATCCGGTTTCAGAGCCACTGGGAGGCGCTGGAGTGGCTGCGCGAGCACGGCTTCCGCGTCAACGGCGACGTCAGGCTGCTCGACAGCGAGGACGAGGTGGTCGCGCAGTGCCTCGCCTGGCAGGAGCGGCGCGGCGCCCTGGACTTCGAGATCGACGGGGTCGTCGTGAAGGTGTCCGACCTCGAGTTGCAGCGGCGCCTGGGCGTCGTCGGCCGCGACCCGCGCTGGGCGATCGCCTGGAAGTTCCCGCCGACGACGAAGGTCACGACGCTCAAGGACATCATGTGGAACGTCGGCAAGTTCGGCGACCTGCATCCCTTCGCCGTGCTCGAGCCGGTCCACGTCGGCGGCGTGACGGTCAAGCTCGCGACGCTGCACAACGAGGAGGATCTCGCCCGCAAGGACCTGCGCGTCGGCGACGAGGTCATCGTGCTGCGCGCCGGCGACGTGATCCCGCAGGTGCTCTCGCCGGCGCCGCACGCCGCGGAGCGGGCGCAGCGCTCCGACCCGCCGCGGGCGCCCGGGCGCTGCCCGTCCTGCGGCACCGCGACGGTCAAGCCGGAGGACTCCGTGTTCACGAAGTGCCCCAACCGCCTGTGCCCGGGGCGCCAGTGGCAGCTGCTCAAGCACTTCGTCTCGCGCGGCGCGATGGACATCGACGGCCTCGGCGACAAGCAGGTCGCGCAGCTGCAGCAGGCGGGGCTCGTGCGCACCGCCGCGGACTTCTACCGCCTGTCGCCCGAGCAGCTCCTGCAGCTCGATCGCTACGGCGAGATCTCGGCGGCGCGCACGGTGCAGAACATCGCCGACTCCAGGCAGCGCCCGTTCGGGCGACTGCTGTTCGCGATCGGCCTCGAGGAGGTCGGCTTCGTCACCGGCCGCAACCTCGCCCAGCGCTTCCGCACGATCGACGCGCTGCTGGCGGCGAGCGTCGAGGAGATCGAGCAGACCTCGGGCGTCGGGCCGAAGATGGCGCAGAAGATCCACGAGCAGCTCGCCGACGCGCAGATGCGCGAGCTGATCGAGGATCTGCGCAGCGTCGGCGTGAAGATGCGGCTCGAGGGTCCGCCCCCGGGCGAGGGCCCGCTGGCCGGCAAGACGTTCGTGCTGACCGGCTCGCTGCCCGAGCTCACCCGCGAGGAGGCGACGGCGCGCATCGAGGCCGCGGGCGGCCGGGTGACGTCCAGCGTCTCCAAGAAGACCGACTACCTCGTCGCCGGCGCGTCCCCCGGCTCGAAGCTCGAGAAGGCCGAGCGACTCGAGGTGCCGGTGCTCGACGAGGCGGAGCTGCTGGCCATGCTGGCCGACGCAGCCCCGCCGTCGCGCGAGATGCCGCCTACTCGACGGTGAGCTCCTCGAGCATGCCCTTCTCTGCGTGCGACTTGCCGCCCGCTCGGCCGCTGATGAAGCAGACTGCCGCGCAGCGTCCCGCCGGCAGGTCGAGCGAGATCGTTGTGCGCGATGCCGCCTCGATGACGCTCGTCCCGGCGCCGCTGTCGGCCGCCGATCACGGCCGCGGCACGGTGCCGCCGCTCGCCGGTGCGGGCGCGCGCGTCGCGTCGGCATCGAGCCGCGCGATCGCCGCCGTCATGCGGTCCTCGCGTGCCTTGGCGACCCAGGTGTCGGCGCGGTTGAACATGAGCGCGAAGCCGATCTCACGGCCGCCCCTGCTGCGGCAGTAGCCCGCCAGAGCGCTGACGCGGCGCAGCGTGCCGGTCTTGACGCGGCAGCGGCCGGCGGCGGTCGTCCTGCGCATGCGGGCCTTGACGGTGCCGGTCGAGCCGGCGATCGCGAACGATCTGCGGAAGCTGCGGGCGACGTCCTGGTTGTGCATGCGCTCGAGCAGGCGCACGACCTGGCGCGGCGTCGCGCGGTTGCTGCGCGACAGGCCCGAGCCGTCGATGATCCGCGGGCGCACCCCGAAGTCGTCGAGGGTGTCGCGCACGACGTCGGCGCCGGCAGCGGTCGTGCCGCTGTCGCGGTAGCGCGCGCCGAGCTCCTTGAAGAGCATCTCCGCGGCGAAGTTGTTGGACGGTACGTTGATGAAGCGAGCCAGCTCGGCGACGCTCATCGACGGCACGAAGGCCAGCGTCCGCGCCCCCTCCGGCGCGACACCGGCGCGGCTCGGACCCGTGACGGCGACGCCCGCCTTCTTCAGCTGCGCCGCAAAGCGGGCGGCGGCGAAGCGGGCGGCGTCCAGCCGCGCGCGGCCGCGGAAGATCCCGCGATCGTAGGCCAGCGCGCTCAGGACCCCGCCGAGATCACGGTCGTAGCCGCGGCAGCAGCCCGCGCGCCGCGCATCGAACGCGCTCTCGTCGCCGATCACCGAGCCCGCGACGCGGCGCACGCCAACCGCGTGCACCGACCGCGCCAGCAGCGCCGCCGACGCGTCGCGGGCTCGGTGATCGGCGACGAG
>Ga0247713_1001213_pt1 | contig 13193 bp, 13 predicted proteins | sample 21E_NmetaG_FD_189936 | JGI IMG/M metagenome (GOLD analysis project Ga0247713, IMG submission 189936) | Soil microbial communities from hillslope of Landscape Evolution Observatory, University of Arizona, Oracle, AZ, United States - 2-1-E_N | ecosystem: Engineered > Artificial ecosystem >... | reverse complement strand
CCGGAGCTTTGCCTTCAGCGCGTTGGCGACGCCCGCGTCGGCGACGAACTCGTCCACGAGCCGGATCAACCCGTCCCCGGTGACCACCACGGTGAAGGACGTCGTGGCCGAGCCGGAGTTGCCGACCCCGTCGGTCGCCGACGCCTGCAGCGTGTGCGTGCCGCGCCCGAACGTCCAGGCCGGGCCGACGGCCCCGTCGCACGACGACGAGGCGATCCCGGAGCCGCCGTCGGAGGCGGCGCAGCGGATCTCGACCTGCTGGTCGACGGCGTAGGTCCCGGCGTTGCCGGCGAACGCGACCTCCGGCGCCTTCCGGTCGACCTTCAGCCCCGCGAACGGCCCCGCCGTGGCGCAGTTGCCGGCCGCGTCGCAGACCTCGCGGCTCCCCGTCGCGGCGCCCGCCGTCTCGTCGCCCGCGGGAACGGACGTCGTCAGCGTGAACGACGCGTCCGCCGCGTCGGCGAGGCCGCTGCCGGCGTCGCTCGCCGCGCAGGCGATCGCGACGTCCGCCGCCTGCCAGCCGGTCGGCGGCGCGTCGCACGAGATCTCCGGCGCCTCCGTGTCCTCCGGCCCGGCAGCCCCGCCGACGAGCGGGAGCTCGCCGGAGCCCGAGGTCGCGACGATCCCGTCGGGGATGAGGATGCGGAAGCTCGCGCTGTTGGCGAAGTCGACCCCGGCGCTGGCCGCATGCCGCGAGCGGTACAGGTCGCCGCGCGTCCCGTAGACGCGCATGTCGACGGCCGCGTGCAGCGAGGCTGCGAAGAAGCTCGTGCCGGCGGGCAGCGGGACAGCCACGGAGAACGTGGAGGAGACGGGGCGCGGCGTGGGGAACGGGTCCGGAGCGAAAATGCACGTGGCCGGATACCAGCAGCGGTAGATGGCCTCCACCGAATACTCCTCGTTCACGCCGCCCAGAGAGGGGAACGGGCGATCTCGGTCCGCGGGGTTGTGGCCCGCGAAGCCGATAAGCAGACGGATCACTCCCTGCGGGTCGGGGTACCAGCCGTCGTGGCTCTGCATGAACCCGAGAGTGCCGGAGAGAGAGCCCTGGATCTTGACGATGGCGGGTGCCGACAGCGTGATCGTGTCCCAGATCCTCGCCACGCCCGCGGTGTCGCTGAAGCCGGCGTTGTTGCCCGACGTGGCGATCGAGCCGTGCGCGGCCGCGCGGAGCCTCCCCTGCCTCCGGTCGACGGCGGCGAACGCGTGCGCCTCGCCCGAGACGCAGCCGCTGGGATTCGAGCAGCCGGTCGAGGCGTGCGGGTACTCCATGGCCGGCGCGGGCCAGCGATACGACGACGACGCAGTGCCGCTCGCCGTCTCCTCGACCCAGTCGTCCCAGTCCACCCGGAACCCGCTCGGGACGCCTGGCCCGTTCGCGTCGACGGTGGCGCGCGTCGACGCGGACACGGACACGTCGCCGTACCCGGCCGACGCCGGCGCCGACAGCGCGAGCGCGGCGGCGATGGTGAAAAACAGCGCGGTGATCCGCGCACGGGTCCTCGTCATCGTGGATCCCCTCCTTGGTGGTGTGCCTTCGCCGCAGACGACGCGGCAGGAATGGACGCTCTTCGATCGTCTTGCGCCGCCGCGCGCGCCTCGACGATCCGATCGGCGGGAAGCGCGGCACGCCCGAGCGTCTCGGCGACGTCGGCGGCGGATGCGGCCTCGAACAGGTGCAGGCAGACCTCGTCGCCGGGCAGGAAGGCCGTCTGGAGATGGCGGACGTCGACGCCTTCGCGGCCGAGAGCCTCGGCAGCGACGCGCGCCCGCGCGGCGACCGCCGCGACGTCGTCCGCCGAGCCTCTGCCCATGTATGCCTCGGCGAGCCAGTGCACGCCGCCGACGCTACGACGCGACGGCGGCGGCGCCTATGGGGGATTCCCCCCGTCTTCCGGCGCCGCGACCCCCGGCCACCGGCGAGCGAGCTCGGAGCGCGAGCGCACGCCGAGCTTCGCGTACACGCTCGTCAGGTGCTTCTCGACCGTCTTCGGCGAGACGACGAGCGCTGCGGCGACCTCCTTCGTCGAGAGCCCTTCGGCCGCGAGCGCCGCGACCCGATCCTCCGTGGCGGTCAGCCCTGACCCCACGGGCGGCCGCCTGCCGAGCCGGTCCAGCTCCGCCTGCGCCTTTGCGAGCCAGAGCGGCGCCCCGAGCTCGCCGAACAGCTCCGCCGCACGCGCGACCCACGCTCGCGCCTCGCTTCGCCGGCGGAGCCGGCGCGCGATCGTCCCCGCAACGAGCATCGTCCGCGCGCGCTCGAACGGCACCGGGAAGCGCGGCAGCTCCTCGAGCGCCTCGGAGATCGCGCGCTCCGCACCCTCGAGATCGCCGCGGGCGGCTTCGAGGACGGCGCGCGAGCGCGCCGCCGCGACCACGCGCCTCGGCCGCGAGAGCTCCGCCGCCGCGGCGTCGAGGTCGGCGACGAGCCGCTCCGCGACGTCGAGGTCGCCGACTGCCGCGAGCGCCTCGACCGCGTCGCGGAAGACGGGCGTCACGTCCTCGGGCGGGCCGGTTCCCGCCCGCCGCAGCTCGACGCCGGCGCGCGCGTGCGCGGCAGCGGCCTCGACGTCGCCGCGGGAGAGCTCGAGGAAGCAGGAGGTCCAGTGGTGACGCAGCTCGCCCTGCGGGTCGGACGCCTCGGCCGCGAGCGCGCGCGCCTCATCGAGCACCGCGCGCGCGTCGTCGAGCCGCCCCTGCGCGACGAGGACCGCTCCCTGCGCGGCAAGGCCGAGCGCCTGCACCTGCGGGACGCCGAAGTCCGCCTGTGCGCGGTCCGCCTCGCGCAGGGCGTCGAGCGCGCGGTCGTAGTTCCCCGCGCGGTACTCGACCGCGGCGAGGCCTTGCAGAAGCTCGCCGCAATACGCCTCGCCGAGGTGCTCGGCGCAGGCGAGGTAGCGCTCGCTCCAGCGACGGGCGTCGTCCAGCTCGTCCATCCATCCGAGAACGTGGAGCAGCCAGGACGTCGCGCCGTAGCGCTCCGGCCGGCCGGAGGCGAGGTCGTCCTCGGCCGCGCGCTCGAGCACCGCGCGGTCCACCGGCTTGCCCTCCAAGAAGCGGATCAGCTCGACGAGCGCCGACGCGTGGACGACACGCGCCTCCTCGCCCGTGGCGCGCGCGGCGTCGAGAGCCGCCCCGGCGTCCTCGGCGGCGGCGGGCAGGCTGCCGCTCAGGTAGCGGACGAGCGAGCGGAAGGCCAGGAGCTGCGACTCGAGCGCCGGCTGCCCGCCCGCCTCGGCGAGCCCGCGCGTGCACAACTCCTCCGTCTCGGCGATGTCTCGGGGCTGGCGCACGAGTCGCAGCAGGAGCTCCGCCTTCGCCGCGCCGCGGGGCGCCGCCTCGACGAGCTCCTCGAAGACGAGCCGGCCGCGGTCGTAGTCCCCGGCGACCCACGCGCTCTCCGCCGCGAGGATCCCGCGGCGGCGCGCATCGACCCCCGCCGCGTCCGGAGTGAGGCGCCACGCGCGCTCCGCGAGCTCCGTCGCGGCCAGCGCGGCTCCGCGTGCAGCGGCGGCCGCCGCCGCCTCCTCGATCGCGGCCGCGTCCTCCTCGTCCGGCGCGTCCGCGGCGAGCGCGAGGTGCCGCCCGCGCTCCTCCGCCCCCTCGACGAGTCTCGCCAGCCGCGCGTGCAGCGCGCGGCGCTCGGCGGCTCCACGGAGCGACACCGCCGCCGAGCGGAGCAGCGGGTGCGCGAACTCGACCCGCTCGCGCTCGACCGCCACGATCACGGCGTCGGCGGCCGGCGCGAGCGCGTCCGCGACCGCCCGTCCCACCGCGCGCTCGAGCAGCGGCACGTGCGGCTCCGCGAGGGCGCTGGCGACCCAGAGCACGTCGCGCGTCTCCTTCGGCAAGGCGCGGAGCCGCGCCTCGACCAGCGCCTCGAGCGAGCGCGGCAGTAGCACCTCCTCGCCGGGCGCCGGCTCGCCGTCGCGGACGAACGTGCGGCCGAGCTCGAGCGCGTACAGTGGGTTGCCGCCCGAGATCGCGTGGATTCGCTGCAGCGTCGGGCGACGGAACGCCGCCGAGAGGCGCAGCCGCAGCAGATGCCCGACGGCGCCGACGCTCAGCGGCCCGAGCTCCACGCGCTCGACCGGCAGACCGTCTCCGGGGGGCGGCACCGCGTCCGTGGGCGCCGAGCGGCGGCGCGCGAGGAGCACCGCCACCGGCTCGCCCTCCAGCCGCCGGAGGGCGAACGTGAGCGCGTCACGTGAGGGAGCGTCGAGCCACTGGACGTCGTCGACGGCGAGCAGGACGCGCCGCGCCGCGGCGAGCAGACGCACGAGCCCGAGCAGGGCGAGCCCGATCGCGCGCGGATCCGGCGGCTGGGGCCCCGGCTCCTCGCGCAGGAGCGCGACGGCGAGCGCCCGCCGCTGCGGCGGCGGCAGCCGCTCGCCGGCACGGTCGAACGCGGCGGCGGCGAGATCGCCCAGCGCGGCGAACGCGAGCTCGGTCTCGCCCTCGACCGGCCGCGCCGAGAGCACCTCGAATCCCGCCTCCTCCGCGAGGCGCAGGCCCGCGCGCCACACGGTCGTCTTCCCCGCACCCGGGTCGCCCTCGACGACGAGCGCGCGCGGCAGCGGCGCGCCGTCCCGGAGCGCCGCGGCGACCGCGGCGAGCTCTGCGTCGCGCCCGACGACCTCCTCGCCGTCGCGCTTCACTGCGCCCATCCTACGGCCGGCCGCGGGTCGCGACGGTTGCCGCACGCGTCAGGCCGCGCTGATCTCCTCGACGAGCCCGAGGCACTCGAGCGCCTGCCGCGCCGCCTCCTGCTCCGCCGCCTTCTTCGAGCGCCCCTGACCCGTGCCCGCCTCCTCCCCGTCCACGACGGCTGCGCAGGTGAAGCGGCGGTCGTGCGGCGGGCCGTCGACGTCCAGGACGGCGTAGCTCACCTGGCGCCCGTCGCGCGCGAGCGCCTCCTGCAGCTCGGTCTTGTGGTCGACGTGGCTCGTGAGCGCATACTCGATGCGGTCGCGGAACGCGTCCACGATCGCCCGCTCGATCCGCTCGAAGCCGTGCTCGAGGAACAGCGCCGCGAGCGCCGCCTCGAGCAGCGCGGCGAGGACGTTCCGGTTGCGGGCGAGCCGGTCGAGCTCCTCCTCCGGCAGCGCCGTCGCCTGCTCCCGCAGCCGCGTCCCGAGGCCGAGCTCCCGCGCGACGACGGCGCAGCTCGCCCGCGAGACGACGTGCGAGCGGATCTTCGCCAGCCGCCCCTCGGAGAAGTCCGGGTAGCCGTCGTAGAGCGCGCGCGCGACGGCGAGCTCGAGCACGCTGTCGCCGAGGAACTCCAGGCGCTCGTACGAGTCCGTCCGGTCCGAGGCCCAGGAGGAGTGGGTGAAGACGGGTTCGGCGCGCTCCGGCGGCAGCTCGTCGATCAGCCGCCCGAGCTCGCCGACGTCTCCGGTGGTGCTACTGGTGGGAGGAGACGTAGTCGACGGCCTGACCGACGGTCTGGATCTTCTGCGCGTCCTCGTCCGAGATCTTGATCCCGAACTGGTCCTCGAGCTCCATGATCAGCTCGACCAGGTCGAGGGAGTCGGCATCCAGGTCCTCCTGGAAGGACGCCTCTTCGGTGATCTCGCTCTCCTCGATCCCGAGCTGCTCGGTCAGGACCTCCTTGACCCGCTCGAAGACTTCCTCACGGGAAGCTGCCATGTCACCTCTTCTCTGCTGTAGGGGGTCGAAGCGCGCCGATCATACACCTGCCTTCGCGGCGCGCTCCGGCAGCCGTGCGGCGAGGTGGCCGACGACGTCCTGCTCGACGCCGCGGGCGGCGAGGCGGAGCGCGTTCGCGATCGCGGTGCGCGACGAGTTGCCGTGCGCGATCACGGCGACGCCCCGCAGCCCCAGCAGGTACGCGCCGCCGTAGGTGTCCGGATCGAGGCGGTTCCTCAGCGCCCGCGCGGCGGGCCGGATCAGGAGCCCTCCGAGCTTGCCGCGCGTCGTGGCGCCGATCTCCTCGCGGAGAGCCTCGAGCAGCGTCCGGATCGTGCCCTCGAGGAGCTTAAGGCTGACGTTGCCGGTGAACCCGTCCGTGACGACGACGTCGGCGGCGCCGTGGAGGAGGTCGCGGCTCTCCGCGTTGCCCTCGAAGCGGAGCCCGCTCGCGGCGAGCAGCGCGTGCGCCTCGAGCGCGAGCGCGTTCCCCTTCTCCGGCTCCTCGCCGATCGAGAGCAGGCGCACGGAGGGGTCGGCGCAGCCGAGGACGTCCTCCGCGAAGATCGCGCCCATGTACGCGAACTGGAGCAGGTGCTCCGGCCGCGCGTCCGCGTTCGCGCCCGCGTCGATCAGGACCGAGGGGCCGCGGCGCGACGGGATCACGACGGCGATCGCGGGGCGGTAGACGCCGCGGAGCCGCCGTAGCTCGAGCAGGGACGCCGCGAGCATCGCGCCGGTGTTGCCGGCGGAGACGACGGCGTCGGCACGGCCCTCGGCGACGAGCCGGCAGGCGAGGACGAGCGAGCTGTCAGGCTTCGCGCGCACCGCGTCGGCCGGCTTCTCGTCCATCCGGATCTCCTGCGTGGACTCGACGAGCTCGAGACCGCCGGTGTCGAGCCCGGCGGGGCCCACGAGCACCGGCGTCAGCGTCTCCGAGGCAGCCTCGAGCGCGCCGGCGACGACCTCCTCGGGCGCGCGGTCGCCGCCCAGGGCGTCGAGCGCGACGCGTGGCACCGCGCTACGGGGCGTCGTACCGGAGCGGTTCGATCTCGCGGCGCCGGTAGTGCTTGCACGTCGGGCACATCCGGTGCGGCTGCTTCGGCTGCCGGCAGTTCGGGCACACGTTCACGCGCGGCGACTCGATCCCGTGCTGGGCGCGGCGCTTGTCGCGGCGGGACTTCGACTGCTTCTTCTTCGGGACTGCCATGGCCGCGGGCGAGTATAGCCGGAGCCGCCCGGCCCTTGTAACAGTCTGTTACGAGGGAGACGAGGAGACGAGCCGCTCGACGAGGGCCACCGGCCGCACGTCGAGCCCGATCGCCGTGTTGCGGAGCTCGCCCAGCGGGACCCAGACCGGCTCGTGCGAACCGCCCTTCTCCGGCTCGGCCGCGTCGTCCAGATCCGGCCAGGCGCCTGTGCCGAACTCGCCGCCGACGATCCGGCCCGCGAAGTAGAGGAACCGCTCGTCCCCGAGCACCTCCTCGTGCAGGAGCGGCCCGAGCTCAACGCGCACCCCCAGCTCCTCCCACGCCTCGCGTACCGCCGCCTGCTCCGGCGTCTCCCCCGCCTCGACACCCCCGCCGGGGAAGAGGTGGTACAGCCTGCCGTCCCGCCTGCGCCGGATCAGCGCGAGACGCCCGTCCTCGACGACGACGACGCGTGCGCGCGCCCTCACAGCCGGTCGCGCAGCTCCGACAGCGCGGCCCAGCGCGAGTCGGCCAGCTCCTCCTCGTGCTCGTGCGGCTCGACGTTGAGGTCCTTGCCGCACACGGGGCAGAGGCCGGCGCAGTCGGGACGGCACAGGATCTGGTCCGGGAGGTCGAGCGCGAGCGCGTCGCGCGCCCAGGAGGAGAGGTCGAGCTGCTGCTCGTGGAGGTACGGCGTCCGCAGCTCGTCGTCGTCGCCGGGGCTCGTCGCCTGGTACTCGCGGGCGGAGATGCGGCGCTCGACGACCGCGTCGGCGAGGCAGCGCTGGCACGGGCCGTGGAGCCGCGCGTCGAAGCGGAGCTCGAAGACGGTGCCGGTGCTGGCGCGGCTGACGACGAGATCGGCGGCGACCGTCTCCGGCACCGGGATGTAGCGCTGGCCGCCGAACACGAGCGGCTCCAGCGTCAGCTCCTGCTCGTCCCGGTACTGCTCGCCGGAGCGGAGCTTCACCTGGCGCAGGTTGAAGCTCGTCACGGCCCCGAGGGTAGCGCACGCGACGCTGTAAGCCTTCTGTAAGTCCTGGAGGGACGGCGGCGCCGACCGGGCAGGATGGATCGGAAACCGAACAAGGGGGACCGATGACCCAGACGATCCAGCGGGCGCGGAGTCGCGCCTTGCCCACGCTCGTGCTCGTCTCGCTCCTGGCGGCGGGAGTCGCCGCGCTCGCCGCACTCGGGTACGCGCCCGCGATCGCGACCGCGGCGCAGGCCCAGTACGCGCCGCAGAACACCTCCCCGCCGACGATCAGCGGCACCGCCCGCGTCGGCGAGACCCTCACCGCCACCACTGGCACGTGGAACGGGTCGCCCACGTCATACGCGTTCCAGTGGCAGCGGTGCAGCCCGGCCGACCCGCTCACGTGCACGCCGATCGCGGGCGCGACGTCCAACACCTACGTCGTGCAGCAGGGCGACCAGGGGAACCGGCTGCGCGTCGTCGTCACCGCGACGAACGCGACCGGCTCCACGTCCCAGGCGTCGAACCCGACGGGCGTCGTCCAGCCGGCGGGCCCGGGCGGGCAGACGCCGCTCCCGGGCGGCGGGATCTCGATTCCCGTGACCGAGGTGAACCCGCCGGAGCGGCTGATCGTGGAGCGCGTCGAGTTCTCGCCGAACCCGGTGCGGTCGCGGACGCAGCCGATGCAGGTGCGCGTCCTCGTCCGCGACACGCGCGGCTACTACGTGCGGGGGGCACTCGTCTTCCTCCGCTCGACGCCGCTGCTCACGTCGACGCCACCGGAGCAGCAGACGCAGACGGACGGCTGGGTGACGTTCACGATCCAGCCGACCGCCGAGTTCCCGCTGCGCAACGGCTACAACGTGCAGTTCTTCGTCCGCGCTCGCAAGCAGGGCGACAACCTGCTCGCAGGCGTCTCGACGCGGCGCCTCGTCCAGGTCCGGACGGCGCGGCCCTAGCCGAGCGGGTCGAGGAGCGCCGCCCGCCGCACGGCGCGGCGGCGCTCCTCGCCTTCGGACACGCGCGCGAGCAGCCGCCACAGCTCCGGGTCGCCGGGGTCGCGCCGGAGCGCGCGGCGGAAGCTCGCGCGCGCGGCGTCGGTGCGACCGGCGGCGGCGCGCGCCTCGCCCGCCAGGCGCCACGGCTCCGCCGCCCACGGGAGCGCGCGCGCGGCGCGGGCGGCGAGCCGCTCCGCGGAGGCGGGGTCGCCCGCGCGGAGCGCCGCCGCACCCTCGTCGAGCGAGCTGTGGCCGACGAGCGACGCGAAGGCGACCGCGGCGGCGGCGGCGACCGCGCCGACCGCCACGGCACGGCCGCGCGCCCCGGCGACGACGTCACCGCTGCGCCCCGCGAGCAGCGGCGCGGCGGCGCACGCCAGCGCGCCGAGCGTCACGGCCGGCAGCTCCCAGTGCCAGTCGACGCCGGCGCCGACGAGGAACGCGGCGTACGCCGCTCCCCCGGCCACGGCAGCCGCGTCGGCGCGCGCCGCCACCGCACCCGCTACGGGGATGGCGAGGAGCGCGAGCAGGAGCGCGAGCCCGACGATCCCGAGCTCCCCCAGCGTCTCGACGTAGAGGCCGTGCGCGTCGCGCGCGCCGAGCGCCTCCGGCCGGTCGCGGAGCCACGCCCGCGCGAACGTCCCGGCGCCGGTGCCGACGAGCGGCGCCGACTCCGCCTGGCCGAGCGCCACGGTCCAGTACCGCTCCCGCTCGGAGCCCCTCGCGTACGCGAGCGCGACCGCCGCCGCGGCGCCGCCGCCGACGACGAGCGGGAACGCCGCCGCCGGTCCGCGGCGGAGCGCGGCGAGCGCCGCGAGCGCGACCGCGGCGGCGAGCCACGCGCCGCGGCTGCCCGAGAGGAGGAGCACCGCCGCGGCGGGGACGGCGGCCGCGGCGGCAGCGAGCGCCGCGGGCCGCCGCGCGCCCCACGCGAGCCCGACGCCGAGCACGACGCCGATCGCGCCGAGGAGCCCGAGGCCGTTCGCGTAGCCGATCGGCAGCGACTCCTCGCCGGCGAGCGGGCCCGTCCCGCGCAGCCGGTGCGCGAGGTTGGCTGTCGCGACTGCCGCGGTGGCGAGGAGGACCGCGCCCGCGAGCCATCCCGCCGACGCGCGCGTCCCGACGAGGAGCAGCGCCGCGAGGCCGGCGAGGTAGAGGAGCGACCGGTGCGCGTCGAGCAGCGAGAGCGGCACGCTCCACGACCACAGCGCCGACAGCGCCGTCCACGCGACGAGCGCCGCGAGAAGCACGGTCGCCGCCGCCTCGCGCCGCGACAGCTCGACCCGCGGCCGCAGCAGCAGCGCGGCGAGCGCCGCCCAGAGGAACGCGAGCGTCGCCCAGCCCCAGGCGGCGGGACGGTAGCCGCCGTCCGCCGCGCCGAGCCCGCCGACGGCGAGCAGTGCGAGCGCCGCGGGGGCCGCAGCCCTCAGCGCGGCGCTAGTACGGCTCGTCGCCGTCGCCGGCGACACCGGCGACGACGTTCTCCTGCGACCGCTCGTGCAGCCGCTCGCGGCCGCGCTTCACGGCGCTGAGGAACTTGTCGAGGTTGACCTCGAGCGTCGAGAGGATGCCGTCCGCCCAGTCCTCCATCTCGAGCCGCGTCTCGCGCGCCTGCCGCCGGGCCTCGTCGATGATGTCCTGCGCCTGCCGCTCGGCGATCTTGACGATCTCCGTCTGCGACGCCTCGCGCACCGCCTGCTCGCGCGCCTCGTTGAGGAGCCGGTCGCACTCGCGCTTCGCCTCGGCGAGCATCTCCTGGCGCTCCTTCACGATCCACCGCGCCTGCTTGATCTCCTCGGGAATCGTCGCGCGCATCTGGTCGAGGATGTCGTAGATCTCCTCGCGGTCGATCCGCACCTGGTCGGTGAGGGGGACGGCCTTCGCGTTGTGCACGAGGTCGTCGAGCTTGTCGATGAGAACGAGGACGTCCATTGCGGAGAGTCTAGCCGTGGTCGTTCGCGGAGAGGAGGGTCGTTCCTCCCTCTCCTAGTCGGCCGGATTCTCGGGGGTGCCGGGGCGCCCATTCGGGAACTTCCCCTTCAGCGCCTCCGCGACGGCGGTCGGGACGAGGTCGTCGACGCGGCCGCCGAACGCCGCCACCTCCTTCACGCCGCTCGACGAGACGAAGCTGACCTGGGGGCTCGCCATCACGTAGACGGTCTCGATCTCCGGCGCGAGGTGGCGGTTCAGCTGGTTCATCTGGAACTCCCACTCGAAGTCGGAGATGACGCGGAGCCCCTTCACGATCGCCTGCGCCTCCCACTTGCGCGCGAACTCGACCACGAGTTCCGCGAACACGTCGACCTCGACGTTCGGCAGGTGCGCGACGGCCTCGCGCAGGAAGGCGACGCGCTCGTCGACGGTGAACATCGTCCGCTTGTGGCGCGGGTCGCGGACGACGCCGACGACGACGCGGTCGAACACCGCGGCCGCGCGGCCGATCACGTCGACGTGGCCGAGCGTCACGGGGTCGTAGCTGCCGGGACAGATCGCGGTGACCATCAGCGGTGGTACAGCGTAAGACGCGCGGACCCGTAGCGGCGGCTCGTGCGGAGCTCGAGCGGCAGCTGCGGCTCGGCGCGCGTCTCGACGACGAGCAGCCCGTCGTCGGCGAGCACGCGCGCGAGGAGCGGCGCGAGGCGCGGCTCGAGCTCGGGCCACTGCTCGTACGGCGGGTCGACGAGGACGAGGTCGTACCGCCGCCGCGCGAGCGACTCCGCCGAGAGCGCGCGCAGCACGTCGTCGCAGAGGACGACGGCGCCGGTGAGGCGCAGCTTGTCGAGGTTCCGCTCGATCGTCCGGCAGGCGCCGCGGTCGGCCTCGACGAAGACCGCCCGGGCGGCGCCGCGCGAGAGCGCCTCGAGCCCCATCGCGCCCGAGCCGGCGTAGAGGTCGAGGACGTCCGCGCCGTCGACGGGGCCGATGAGGTTGAAGGCCGCCTCGCGGACGCGGTCGCCCGTCGGTCGCGTCGTTAGCCCCCGCGGCGCGTCGATCCGGTGCCCCTTCCGCGACCCGGCGATGATCCGCATCGGCGGGACGCTACCGCGGCGCGCCGCGGCAAGTAACACAGTGTTACTTGCTCCGGTTCGCCCCACCCGCGCGGCGACGAACGGCGCGGAACGCAAGTAACACAGTGTTACTTGCTCCCGGGTCGCCCCACCGGCGCCGCGGGCGACGCAAGTAACACTGTGTTACAAGCGCTCGGCCGGCCGGGCACTCAGGCCGCGAGGTCGGTGCCGGCGAAGAGCCGCTCGACGTCGTCGTCGAGCGGGCCGGGGCGGTCGACGAGCGACGCGGCGGCGCGGCGCGCCCGCTCCAGCAGCTCGCGGTCGGCCCGCAGGCGCGTGAAGCGCAGGTCCGAGAGCCCCGACTGGCGCGTCCCGAGGAGCTGGCCCTCGCCGCGGAGCTCGAGGTCCTTCTCCGCGAGCTCGAACCCGTCCGTCGTCTCGACGAGCGCCTGCAGCCGCTCCTGCGCCGACTCCGTCAGCTCCTCCCGCGCACGCGAGACGAGCAGGCAGTACGACTGCTCGCCGCCGCGGCCGACGCGGCCGCGCAGCTGGTGGAGCTGGGCGAGCCCGAAGCGGTCCGCCTCCTGGACGATCATGATCGTCGCGTTCGGGACGTCGACCCCGACCTCGATCACGGTCGTCGCGACGAGGACGTCGAGCTCCCCCGCCTTGAACCGCGCCATCAGCTCGCGGCGGTCCGCCGGCTTCAGCCGTCCGTGGAGGCAGCCGACGCGAAAGCCGCGGAGCTCCGCCGCGCGGAGCCGCTCCGCCTCCTGCTCGGCCGCGCGCGCGACGCTCGTCTGCGACTCCTCGATCAGCGGGCAGACCACGTAGGCCTGCCGCCCTTCCGCGAGGTGCGCGCGCAGCCGCGTGTACGCCTCGCTCGCACGCTCCTCCGTCACGCACGCCGTCACGATCGGCTTGCGGTTCGCCGGCGGCCGCGCGATCTCGCTCACCCGCAGGTCGCCGTAGAGCGTCAGCGCGAGCGTCCGCGGGATCGGCGTCGCCGTCATGTGCAGCACGTGCGGCGCGCGGCCCTCGGCGAGCGCGCGCCGCTGCTCGACGCCGAACCGGTGCTGCTCGTCGACGACGGCCACGGCGAGGTCCGCGAACGCGACGTCCTGCTGGATGAGCGCGTGCGTCCCCACCGCGACCTGCGCCTCGCCGCTCGCGATCGCGGCGCGCGCGGCAGCGTGCTCCTTCGCCCGCAGCGCGCTCGTCAGCAGTACGCAGCGGACGCCGAGCTCCGCGCACAGCCCCTCGATCGTGAGGAAGTGCTGCTCGGCGAGCGTCTCGGTGGGCGCCATCAGCGCGCCCTGCCGTCCGTTCTCGACCGCGCGGAGCAGCGCGTACAGCGCGACGACGGTCT
>Ga0247713_1001212_pt1 | contig 13196 bp, 15 predicted proteins | sample 21E_NmetaG_FD_189936 | JGI IMG/M metagenome (GOLD analysis project Ga0247713, IMG submission 189936) | Soil microbial communities from hillslope of Landscape Evolution Observatory, University of Arizona, Oracle, AZ, United States - 2-1-E_N | ecosystem: Engineered > Artificial ecosystem >... | reverse complement strand
CGCGGCCAACGCGTTGAGCGACGTCTACGCGATGGGCGGCAAGCCGGTGAGCGCGCTGAATTTGGTGGGGTGGCCGCGCGCGCTCGATTTCGCCCTCCTGGGGCGCGTGTTGGAGGGGGCCGGAGCGATCTGTGCGGCCGCCGGCGTCGCCATTCTCGGCGGTCACTCGGTCGACGATCCGGAGCCGAAGTTCGGCCTCGCGGTCACCGGGACCGTGGATCCCGGAAAAATCGTGCGCAAGACGGGAGCCCGCCCCGGAGACGTGCTCATTCTCACCAAACCGCTCGGGACCGGCATCATCTCGAGCGGCATCAAAGAAGGCCGCGTCGCGTCCGAGACGGTGTCTCGTGCCGTGGGCGTGATGACGGCGCTGAATCGCGGTGCTGCGGAGGCGATGGTGGAGCACGGCGCGTCGGCCGCGACCGACGTCACCGGTTACGGACTAATCGGCCACCTGTCTCAGATGCTCGGCGACCACCTGTCGGTGCGTCTGGAAACGGCGCGCGTTCCGATCATTGCCGACGCAATCGAGCTTGCATCGGAGGGCATCCTCCCGGGCGGCAGCCGCCGGAATCGCGAGGCCACCGCGCACCAGGTCCGTGCGCCTGGTGTCGATGAGTCTCGTCTCGCCGTTTTGTTCGACGCCCAGACATCCGGCGGATTACTCATCGCGATCTCCCCTGATCGCGCCGAATATTTGCTTGCGGCGGTTAGGCGGGACGCGCCGGAGGCGCAGGCAATTGGCCGGTTCACCGAAGGCGACGGGACCATCGAGATGGCCGCGTGACGACGCATGCGCTTCGATTCTCGAAGGAGCTCGTCGAGGAGATGGTCGATCACTGCCGCGGCGAACGTCCGAACGAGGCCTGCGGCCTGCTTGCGACCCATAAGGAAAGAGTCGTCAAAGTCTTTCGCATGACCAACGCGTCGGGGAGCCCGGTTCGGTACTCGCTCGACGCAGCAGAGCAACTCGCCGCTTACAAAAAGATCGACAAGGAGGGTTGGGAGCTCGGCGGGATCTTCCATTCGCACACGCACACAGAGGCCTATCCTTCGCCGACCGACGTGCGGGAGGCGCACGAGGACGTTCCCTACGTAATCGTTTCGCTGGCAGACGAATCCCCGGACATACGAGCGTTTCGTATTACGAAGGACAATTGGAGGGACGAGGACGGGCTCGTCGAGGAAATTCCCGTCGTGATCGAGCGGTTGGACGAATAGACTCGATTTTGCACCCTTTGCAAGGAGGCAATGTGGCCGTTCAGGTCCGTATCCCCACCATTTTTCGCAAGTTCACGAACAACCAGGCGGTCCTCGAGGTCGATCCCGGGACCGTGGCCGCGATCGTCGACCAAATCGACGTCAGGCATCCCGGATTCAAGCAGCAGGTTCTGACGGATGCCGGAGATCTCCACAGGTTCGTGAATGTCTACGTGAACGACGAGGATGCTCGTTACCTCGACAAGCTCGAGACGCGCGTGGCAGACGGCGACACCATATCGCTGCTTCCTTCGGTCGCCGGCGGCGCGCCGCGTCGGTGAGAGCGAAATCGATCCTCGACCTCATCGGCAACACCCCCGTCGTCGAAGTTCCCAGCCTCTCGCCGGTCGACGACGTTCGGCTGTGGGTCAAGCTCGAGGGTCAGAATCCGACCGGCTCCGTGAAGGACCGCGTGGCGCTCGCGCTCATCCACGACGGAGAGGCGACCGGCAAGCTGACGAGGGACAAAACGATTCTGGAGCCGACGTCGGGGAACACCGGCATCAGCATCGCGATGATCGCCGCGCTCCGCGGCTACCGCTTCACGGCCGTCATGCCGGACAACGCGAGTTCGGAGCGGGTTTCGTTGTTACGCGCCTACGGAGCCGACATCGAGTTCTCCGACGGCGCCAAGGGAACGAACGGCTCCGTCGCGATGGCGCTCGAGATGGCGAAGGACAAGGCTTTTTTCATGCCGTTCCAATACGGGAACGAGGCAAATGTTCGCGCCCATTTCGAGGGCACGGGTCCGGAGATATTGAAGGAGCTGCCGGACGTGAGGGCGTTCGTCGCCGGGCTTGGGACCGGCGGCACGCTCACGGGAGTGGGGCGCTTTTTGAAGGAGCACGACCCGTCGATCAAGGTGGTGGCGGCGGAGCCCGAGCTCGGCGAGCTCGTTTACGGCCTCCGTTCGCTCGACGAGGGTTATATCCCTCCTATCTTCGATCCCGAGGTGCTCGACGGAAAGGTAAAGGTGAGGGCACGCGAGTCGATCGTATGGACGCGCCGGCTGTTGCGGGACGAGGGCATCTTTGCCGGCATCTCCGCCGGCGCGGTGATCTGGGTTGCGCAACGGGTGGCAGAAAGGCTTTCGGGCGGGGGCGGTGCGGACGTGGTCTGCCTGCTGCCGGATGGCGGGTGGAAGTACCTATCCACTGAGGCGTGGACCCAGGAGCTCGACGTCGCGGAAGAGCAAGTCGAGGACGTCTTGTGGTGGTGACGACCCAGAGAGGGCGCCCGATCGGCATGTTCGATTCGGGCGTGGGCGGACTCACGGTGGCACGTGCGGTTATCGACCAGCTGCCGCACGAGGATCTCGTCTACTTCGGCGACACCGCGCGCTGCCCCTATGGGCCTCGCGACCGCGACGAAGTCAAGGGATTCGCGCTCGAGATCATGGACCTGCTCGTTGCCGAAGACGTAAAGCTGGTCGTCGTTGCATGTAACTCGGCGGCTTCCGCCGCCATCGTTGATGCACGCGCGCGCTACGACATCCCCATCATCTCCGTCATCGAACCCGGCGTTCGAGCCGCAGTGGCCGCCACGCGAAACCGTCGCGTCGGCTTGATCGGAACCGAAGCTACGGTGCGTTCGGGAGCCTACGATCGGGCGCTGACGGAGACGCGGGCCAACGTCTCGATGTTCTCGCGCGCCTGTCCTCGCTTCGTCGAATTCGTCGAGCGCGGAGATACCACGTCCGACGAATTGATCAAGGTTGCGCACGAATATCTCGATCCTCTGAAGGAAGACGGCGTGGATACGGTCATCCTCGGCTGCACCCATTACCCTCTGCTTACCGGTGTGATCCAACTTGTGATGGGGGAGGACGTGGTGTTGATCTCTAGCGCCGAGGTGACGGCTACGGAGGTGTACGCGCGTTTGGTGACGGAGGACCTGCTGAACGCCACAGACTTGCCCGGCATTCACCGATTCATCTCCTCGACGTCGGAAGGAACCTTCGGGGAACTGGGCGTGCGGTTTCTCGGTCCGGAGTTCGGGCAGGTGGAGCACCGTCCGTGGCCGGGGATTCGCGCGTGAGCTTCCACGTCACCATCCTCGGCTCATCGGGCATGTTCGCGACCGCAGAGCGCGCCTGCTCTGGATACCTTCTCGAGCCGGGCGACGCCGCCATATGGATGGATGCCGGCGCCGGCACGTGGCAACAACTCCTTCGGCACACCGACTACAGGACGCTCGCCGGAATCATCTTGAGTCACCGGCATCCGGATCACACGACGGACGTATTCCAGTGCCACCACGCACGCCAGTATGGGGGACCGGTCCCGCTCGAACCTCTTCCGGTGTGGACGACGGAGGAAACTGTGGGGCGCCTCGTCGGCTTCTCAAAGGAGTGTGGCGACGCGTTCGACTTCCGCACGCCCGAGGCCGGGCGTGAGATCGAGGTTGCCGGCGCCGACGTGACATTTCATGCAATGGCACACCCGCCGGACACGCTCGGGGTTCGCTTCGAATACGAAGGAGCCGTTCTCGCGTACTCCTCGGATACCGGCCCGAATGCAGACTTCAGCGCGTTGGCCGGGGGTGCCAACGTCTTCATCTGTGAGGCCACCTTCCAGGGATCCGACGGTGGATGGGAAGGCCATTTGTCCGCCGCAGACGCGGGGCGGATCGCAAGCGACGTTGGATGCGAACGACTCGTGCTCACGCACCTGCCACCGGGACGAGATCATGCGCGCTCGCTCGAAGAGGCGAAGGAGACCGCCGGCGGCGTCGAAGTTCTTCTCGCCCAGGACGGGATGCGCATCGAGGTTCGGCGGTGATGCGAGTCGACGGCCGCCCGCCCGATGCTCTTCGCCCCGTCGTCATGACGCTTGGCTTCATGCCCTATGCAGAAGGATCGTGTCTCGTCGAGATGGGCGATACGAAGGTCATTTGCAGCGCGACGATCGACGACGGCGTTCCGAAGTGGATGCAGGGTCGGGGGCGAGGTTGGGTCACTGCCGAGTACGCGATGTTGCCGCGCTCGTCGCCGCAGAGGATCCAACGCGAGGTAAACCGCGGCCGGCCCGGAGGTCGGACCCAGGAGATACAGCGGCTCATCGGTCGGAGCCTGCGCGCGATCGTCGACGGTGACGCGCTCGGGGAGCGCACCTTGTGGGTCGATTGTGACGTGCTCCAGGCCGACGGCGGCACCCGCACCGCCTCCATCACCGGTGCCTTCGTCGCACTGGCACAAGCATTTGCGAAGCTCAGGGACGACGGCATCATCTCGCTATGGCCGCTCATCGATTCGGTGTCGGCCGTCAGCGTCGGTATCGTCGACGGAACCCCTTGCCTCGACCTCAACTATGCGGAGGATTCGACCGCCTCGGTCGACATGAACGTTGTCATGACCGGGGCGGGGAAGTTGGTTGAGGTGCAGGGCACCGCGGAGCAGGGCGTGTTCGACCGTAACGAGCTCGAGCTGTTGTTGGATCTGGCAACAAAGGGCATCGGCGATCTCACCGCAAAGCAAGAGGCGGTCCTCGGCGCGTCGGATCCGGAGTATTGAAAGCCGTCTTTGCGTCGCGGAATCCACACAAAGTCGAACAGGTAGCGCGCCTTCTTACCGGCATCGAGCTGTTGACGCTCGATGATGTCGTCCCGGGCGTTCAACTCGAAGAGCCGTTCGACACCTTCGAAGAGAATGCACTCGCGAAGGCGCGAACTGCCGCCGCGGCGGCGGGCATGGTCGCCATCGCCGATGACTCGGGGCTCGAGGTTGATGGTCTCGGCGGCGCGCCCGGAGTCAAAAGCGCGCGCTACGCGGGCGAGAATGCGACCGACGAACAAAACAATGCGGAGCTCATCGTTGCCCTCGAGGGCGTCCCCGAAGAAAGACGAACTTGCCGCTATCGCTGCGTTGCCGTCGCGGTGTGGCCCGACGGCCGGGAGCTCGTCGCGGCCGGCACGTGCGAGGGGAGGGTGATCCCCGAGGGACGCGGAACGCTGGGTTTCGGCTACGACCCCCACGTAGTACCGGAGGGGGAAACTCGCACGATGGCGGAGATTCCGCTCGACGAGAAGCTCGTCTTCTCCCACCGGGGCCGCGCCTTCCGCGCGCTCTTGAAGAAGGTCGAGGTAGCCCGGGCGTCGGAGATGACCGAACGCCTCAGGGTGGCGCGAGGGATCGACTCGCTCGAGGAAGAAGACGTCGAGCGAGATCCCATCGTGCTGTTCGGGCGGTGGCTGGCGAGCGCCCTGGAGCATGAGCAAGGCGAACCAAATGCAATGACGCTTGCGACCTCCACCAGGGAGGGGCGCGTCTCGGCGCGCACCGTGTTGTTGCGCGGCCTCGACGAGCGAGGGTTCGTCTTCTACTCCAACTACCAGTCGCGCAAGGGGCGCGACCTCGCCGAAAACCCGCAGGCGTCTCTCGTGTTCTTGTGGGACGAGCTCCAACGCCAGGTGACGGTAACCGGGAAGGTGGATCAACTCCCCGCCGAGGAGTCGCTTCGCTACTTCCGATCCCGCCCGCGGGGCCATCAGCTCGCCGCCTGGGCGTCACGTCAGAGTTCGGTCATTTCCTCCAGGACGGAGCTCGAAGTCCGAATGCGGCTACTCGAGGAGACGTACAAAGACTCCGACGTCCCGCTGCCGCCGCACTGGGGCGGCTTTCGTCTTGTTCCCGATTCCATCGAATTCTGGCAGGGCCGTCCCAACCGGCTTCACGACCGCCTTCGTTTTAACCGCGGGCGCGACGGCTGGCTCCTGGAGAGGCTGGCGCCGTAAGTGCGGCCTCGACCCTACCGGTCGTTCGTTCGTGCCGCGGGGTGAAGGAGGGCCAAGACCTCCTCGTGGAGGTTCCCGTTCGTCGAGATGCACGGCGCGCCGTCGGCGGGCGAGCCGGCATCGCTGGATGAGATGCGCCCCCCCGCCTCCTCGATGATCGGAACGAGCGCGGCGAAGTCCCATGTCGCGACGACCGGGTCGACCATGACGTCGACCGCCCCGCGCGCGACCAGCATGTGGCCCCAGAAGTCGCCGAAGCCCCGGTCGCGCCGCGCGCCCCGCACCAGGCTCATGAAGAAGTCTTGCAATCCGTGCTTCTCGAACCCCTCGTAGCCCGGCGTTACGACGGTCGCCTCGGCCAGAACGGGGGTCCCGCTGACCCTTATCGGCTCCCCGTTCGTCGTCGCGCCGAGCCCGCGGGCGGCGGCGTACGTCTCGGCGAGAGCGGGCGCATGCGCGACGCCCACGACGTGCTCGTCATCGTGCCTCAGGCCGACCAACGTTCCCCAAATCGGAATACCCGCCAGGTAGTTGTTGGTGCCGTCGATCGGATCGAGGATCCACGTCGGCGCTCCCGGATCCCCCGGACCCCCGTCCGCCGCCGTCAGTCCTTCTTCCTCGCCCAGGATGTTGTAGCCGGGCATCCGTTCCGCCAGGAGCGAACGCATCTCTTTTTCTGCCGCTTTATCCGCCTCCGACACCAACGTCCCGTCGGGCTTGAGCGACGCCTCGGGGTCCCGCCGGAAGTAGCTCATCGCCACCTCGCCGCCGGCGTGTGCGACGTCGAGCGCGAGGGCGAGCATGGGGGCTAAATCGGCCATCAGGCCGCATACGTTACCGGGACGGCTGCGCCTCCGGCTCCCATCCCCACACGCGCAGGTTTTTCTCGAAGTCCGTCACCCGCCGGTAAGTCGTGCCCCCTGCGTCCATCACGAACAGCGCGTAAGCGAGGTCGTAGCCGGACCCGGGCGTGTAGAAGCGGCGCTCGCCCGCAAACGCGATTTGCTCGCCGTCGGGCGACCAATAGGGATCGAAGTCGCGCCCGCTTTTCAAACCCTCGGGTTGCAGCCGGCGATGGCCGCGCCCATCACGACCCACCACGTAGATGCGCGATCCGCCGGACGGATCGACGCTGTGGAAGAGGATCCTTTGACCATCCGGCGACCACTGCAGCCGGCCCTCGCCCCGGACGTCGTCGGTGACGCGTCGCCGGTGCGTGCCGTCCGCGCGCATCACGTAGACATCGGGCGGCCTGTCCCTTCTCGTCGCAACGAACGCAATCAGCCTTCCGTCCGGGGAAACGGAGGGCGCCGATACCGATGTGTCCTCGGTCAACCTCCTCTTGCCGCTCCCATCGGCATTTGTGATGAAAATTCCGGCGGGGCTCGAATAGCCGATCTCTGCGTATGCGACTTTGCGTCCACCCTCCAGCCACTGCGGACGCGACGCATAGTCGTCGTCGGGGCCATGCTGGGTCAGCTGCCGCTCGGTGCCGCCGGATGCGCCGATCCAGTGGACGTTGCGGCACAACCCGCACTCGCGGACGAACAGGACCCGCCGCCCCATCCAGTCCGTCGGCGTGTCGCATCCGAAATCGACTCGGGTCAGCAGGCGATCGTCCGGTCCGTCGCTCCGCATCGTGCGGAGCCGCTGCCTTCCACCGCAGTCTCGCGGACACCCCCCGACGCCGTATGCAATCCGGTTGTTGGTCGGCGACGCCACGACTTCCTGCTCGATTGATTGTTCTCGGTCAGCCTCGTTCGGGAAGACCCGTCGGCCCGGACCGCAAACAATTCGGTCCGCCGTTTTGCGCCGTCGAGTGCCGTGCACTTGTACAGAAGGACGTAGTCGGCGCACGCGGAGACGTAGATCCGCCCCGGATCCGAAGATTGTGCCCGTGCGGGAATGGCCGCGGCGACGCCGGCCGCGGCGACGATCAAGCCCGCGACAACGGCCGCACCTCGTTGGAGACGCAAGATGGTCCCTTCTTGACGGTTTTTGTCCTACGGGACGAGGACCGGCAACCCCCCTTCTGGGGTTGCCCGGGCGGGTGCGAGAGGGGGGAGTCGAACCCCCACGTCCGAAGACACGGGCACCTAAAGCCCGCGCGTCTGCCGATTCCGCCACTCTCGCGCGGGATCCATGGTACGGCTGCGGAGACGGGGCGCCGTCAGCCCGTGTTTGAAAGCGCCCGGAGCACCTCGTCGCCGTAGCGCTCGAGTTTCGTTCCGCCGACACCCGGCACCCGAGCGAGATCGGCGTGGGTCACCGGCCGCCGCCTCGCGATCTCCTTCAGGGTCGCATCGTGGAAGACCACGTAGGCCGGAACACCATCGGCCTTCGACCGCTCCAAGCGCCACGACTTGAGTGCTGCAAACTCCGGGCCGGTGGTCTCCGCTTGATCCTCGGTCACGCGACGTGCAACCGCGGCCACGGCGAGTTCGCCGAGGAACCTGCTCGGCTTGCCCTTGTCGAGGGGCCACGTGACGATCAGGTGTTCTTTGGCGCGCGTGAGGCCCACATAGAGCAACCGCCTCTCTTCCGCGACCGCGGCGCCCGAGGTCGCCCGCTTGAACGGCAGCTCGCCCTCCACGACGCGGGGAAGAAATACCGCCTCGAACTCGAGTCCCTTTGCGCGGTGGAGCGTCAGCAGGTTGACGCCGCGGCCGTCACCGTCGCCGGAGAACCGCGCCTCGAGATCGACCACGAAGTCGGCACAGGTACGGCTTTCGCCCTCGAACTCCTCGGCCAGTCGGACCAGCCGTCCCAGGTCGTTCTGCCGGGTCACCTCCTGCTCGCCGAGTCCGTCGGGTACGTCTTCGAGCCATCCCTCCCTGAGCGCGGCCGTGCGGACTCGGGAGGCAACGTCCCCCTCGCGTCGCCGCCTGAGCGGAGGGAGGATCCGGCGCGCCGCGACACGCCCGAGAAACGCGCCGTCGCGCACTTGATAGGGGACGGCGGCCGCGGAGAGAGCTTCTTCGAAGTCTTCGGATCGGAAGTTGACGCGGAACAGGATCGCCATCTCTTCATAGGCCACCCCTTTTTCTGCGTGCAGAAAACCGATCTTTCGAACGATCTCGCGCGCCTCCGACGCTCCGTCCACGCACGGCTCGAAGACGACTGCCGGACCGTCTGCTCTGGTGGTGCGTAGCGTCTTCTCCGCACCGCCCAGATGCGGGGCCAGCCGGTTGGCGACCTCGAGTATCTGCGGCGTGGAACGGTAGTTCTCTTCCAGGCGCACGATCGTGGTCCTTGGGAACCGCCGCGGCATGTGGATCAAGTATTCGGGCGATGCACCGGTGAACGCGTAGATCGACTGGTAGTCGTCGCCGACGACGCACAAATCGTCACGTTCCCCGAGCCAGCGCTCGAGGAGCGTCTGCTGCAACAGATTCACGTCCTGATATTCGTCCACCGTGAACGTCCGGTAGCGCGCGTGGAAGCGCATCCGGGCATCCTCGTCGGTATCGAACAGCCGAATCGCGAGTTCGAGAACGTCTTCGAAATCGATGAGGCCGCGTTCTCGCTTGCCCTTTTCGTATCTCTCGTACACGCGCACCATGAGGTCGGGTGGAATCGGCGGCTCGTGCTCGCCTATGCGGGCGCGATATTGGGCAGGCGAAATCAGTCGGTTGCGCGCCCACTCGATTTCGTTGGCGAGATCACCTGCCGGGCGAAAGCGATAGGGACGAGGCAGCGTGTTTGCGATTTGCCGGAGGGCGACGGCTTTGCTCGGCAGGATTGTACCGGGGGGCTGTTGCCCCAATCCATGGAGCTGTGCCAGAGCTGCAGAGTGGAACGTGCGGGCGCGAACGTTCTCTACATCGAGATGCCTCAGTCGGGTCCGCATTTCCCCCGCGGCCTTGTCGGTGAACGTGACCGCAAGGACGGAGTCGGCTGTAAAAGCGCCCGAGCGGACCTGGTGCGCGATCCGGTGAGTGATCGTGGTCGTCTTGCCGGAACCGGCCCCGGCGAGGATGCACAACGGCCCTCGCACGGTTTCGACGGCGCGCCGCTGCTCGGGGTTGAGCCCGGCAAATACGTCTCTCGATGTCACCGATCCACCCTAGCGGCGAGATGCGTCACTTCCCCGAATCTAGCCGTCGGTGATGTCGATCCCTTCGACGACCACGTCGTTCGCAGGTTTGTCCCCCCGTGCCGTCTCGACGGCCGCGATCTTTTCGACCACGTCGTAACCCTCGACGACCTCACCGAAGATCGTGTGCTTTCCGTTCAACCAGGGGGTTGCGGCGACGGTGACGAAGAACTGTGACCCGTTGGTGTTCGGTCCTGAATTCGCCATCGCGAGGAGCCCCGGCTTGTCGAACTTCGGTCCCCCCGGGGGGCATTCGTCCTCGAACCGGTATCCGGGGCCGCCCATCCCAGTTCCCTCCGGATCCCCACCCTGGATCATGAACCCCGGAATGACGCGATGAAAGATCGTGCCGTCGTACAACGGATCGGATTTCCGTTGTCCATCGCGCGGGTCGCGCCATTCGCGCTTACCCGATGCGAGATCGACGAAGTTTGCGACGGTCGTGGGTGCGTGTTCGGGCATGAGGCGCACGGTGAAGCTGCCTTCGCTGGTGCGGAACGTGGCGGTGGGCATGGGCTCCCCCTGGTTGATCTCTCGGACGACGTCGAGCATAGTCCGGGGATGACTCGGCCCGTTCGACGCGACGCAATGAGGCGCTCGGCCGCGCTCTTTACCGGCCTCGCGCTGGTTGTTGCGCTCGGTGTGCCCGCTGCCGCGATTCCCGTGGCGCCTGCGTTCGGACCGATGATCGACGACAAAGGTACGTACGAAGGCCAAACGACCTGTAGTCCCACAGACAAACCGGGCGTGAAAGCGTTTCGGAAGTTCGTACTGTCGCAATATCCGAAGACGGGAACCGGCGGGATTTCCCGCGACTGCAACTCCGGCGGGACCAGCGAACACAAAGAGGGGCGCGCGTGGGACTGGCCGGTGAGCGCCGACAACGGCAGCGAGAGAGCAGCGGCCGACGAGCTCATTGCATGGCTCTTGGCGAGCGACAACTACGGGAACGAAGTAGCCATGGCCCGCCGCGCCGGGATCATGTACCTGATCTGGAACCGGAAGAGCTGGAGCGTGTGGGATGGCTGGCAGACCTACTGCGTCCAGACCAAGGCGGGTTGCGTGAAGCCGGGGACGTCTCAGGTGCGCAGCCCGCACACCGATCACGCCCACTTCTCGTTCACGTGGGCGGGCGCGCTGAAGAAGACAACCTTCTATAAGCCCGATCGTTCCTATGTCACTGCAATTGCGCCCGCGAGGGGCGGCGGCTATTGGATCGCCGGGCGAAACGGAGGGGTCGTCCCGTTCGACGCTCGGCGCCGCGGCGATCGCGCCGGAAGAACCAAAAGGTCGGCAATCGTCGACCTCACGCCCACGCCGAGCGGCAAGGGCTACTACCTCCTCGCTGGGAACGGCCGCATCTTCACTTTTGGCGACGCGATCGATCGCGGCGACGCACGGGAACTCTCGGGCCGCGCAGTGGCGCTTCGACTCACCGCATCGGGCGAAGGCTACGTCGTGTTATCCGCGAACGGGGGTGCCCTTGTGCGTGGAGACGCAGCTCATGCGGGCGATCTTGCCGGCGCGGGCGAGATAGCCGTCGACCTCCTGGTGACGCCCGACGGCTATCGAATCGTCACGGCGTCCGGACGGGTCGAAGCGTTCGGAGGAGCCGCGGATCTCGGCGGCGCCGCAAACCCGGGGGCGCCCCTCACGGCTGCCGCGGCGGCCGGGAAGGACGGTTACTGGCTCCTCACCGCGGCAGGGCGCGTGATCGCGAGGGGAAATGCACGAGATTTCGGATCGTCGGATGAAGCGCCCGGCGTCGCGGTTTCGATTGCCGCAACGCGGGCGCGCGACGGCCTGTGGGTAGTCACCGATCTTGGTGCGGTGCGGACGTTCGGAGCCGCACCGGACTTGGGCGACCTCGCCCCGTAGCTGCGCCTCGACCGCCGCTACGGGAGGCAGCCGCTAGCCTCCCTGGCCGCCCTCGTCGGGAGTCTCTACTTCCTCCGTCGGCGTCTCGAGCTCCTGAAGTTGTTCTTCCTGCTCGGGCGCGTCGCCGCCGTCGCCCCCACACGAGACCGGAGCGAGCACGAGCAGCGATGAGACGACGAGTGCCGGCAGGGCCTTCATCTTGTGGCGAACCTCCTGATCCGAGACTTGGGGTCGGGGTAGGCGTACCCCGAAGGGCGCTCTCGAATACGCGATATATCGTGCGGGCACGACGTTTTTGGCGGAAGGAAGGTCATGAACAGAGGATCCGTGATCAAGGCGGCGTTCTTGATGAGCGTCGTGTCGCTGCTTCTGATCTGGCTGCCGATCGTCGGCCCGATCGTTGCCGGAGTCGTCGGAGGACGCGCGGCGCGCACGGTGGGGAAAGCTCTCGTGGCGTCGGTCGTTCCCTCGTTGCTCCTGGGAGCGGGCCTTTTCGTCATCCTCAACGCCTTCGACTTGCCCTTGATCGGCGCCCTCAGCGGTATCGCCGTGTTCGTCTTCGTGTTGATAGGCGACATCCCTATGGCGATTGCGGCTGCAGCCGTCGCCTCCGTGACGCCGGACCGGGATGCCGATTAGCCCGCGCGGGGCGGACTACCAGGCCGGCGCGTCGCTCCCGGGATAAGAGTCGCGGGACGTCTCTTCGACAAAGTCGTCGGGATCGGCCTCGTCTTCCGGGGGGACGGGTTCGGCGGTGGTCGAGTGCTTTGCCGGGACCTTGCCGTGGGGATGCGCGTCTGCCTCCGCCTGCTCTTCCGTTGCTCGTTCGTCGGGATCATGTCCCATCGTTTTTGTCCTTCCGGGACCGGTTGGCGGGCTCGGCGTCGTACATACCCGCCTGATGACGACGCTCACGTGCAAAACACGTTCCGGTCACATCACGCCGCCTTCGTGCCGGCGACCGGCCGCAGGTCGATGCGACGCAGGAACTGAGCGTTTGTCGCCACGACTATGGTCGATAGCGACATCAATACCGCACCCGCGGCCGGGGAAAGATTGACACCGGCCCACGTGAGAACCCCGGCCGCGAGAGGGATGGCGAACGCGTTGTACCCCGTGGCCCATACCAGGTTCTGCACCATCTTGTGGTACGAGGCCTTCGACAGCTTGATTACCCCGATAACCGATCGCGGGTCATCCGAGGCAAGGATTACCCCGGCCGATTCGATCG
>Ga0247713_1001211_pt1 | contig 13223 bp, 10 predicted proteins | sample 21E_NmetaG_FD_189936 | JGI IMG/M metagenome (GOLD analysis project Ga0247713, IMG submission 189936) | Soil microbial communities from hillslope of Landscape Evolution Observatory, University of Arizona, Oracle, AZ, United States - 2-1-E_N | ecosystem: Engineered > Artificial ecosystem >... | reverse complement strand
GCCGTGCGCTGTCCGGACAGCGCACGGCCCCGGCGATAGCCCTGCTCCTCGTCGGCTTGCCGGTCTGCGGGCTCCTCGCCGTCGCCTGCGGGGAGCGCCTGGTGCGGGCGCGGCGCGCGTGGCGGGGATGGCAGGCGCTGCGCGAGCGCCGGGGCGTGCTGGCAGACATCCTGGCCGACCGCAAGCGGCTGGTCGCGGCGGTCGAAGCCGCCGCCCGGGCTGCCCCCCGCAACCCCGTGCGGTCGCCCGCCCGCGCCTGAACCACGGCCGGCGGGGGTTGCCCGGGGCAGGCCTACCGGCGAGGGCGTCACTGGGGGACGATCATCTCGTTCATGGACACGACCGTGCCGTCGCGGACGGTGAAGACGAACACGTTGGTGGGCCCCCCCTGAGGTGCCGCCTCCCCGGCGACGAGCGCGTCGAGCGTGGCAGGACCACCCTGGAGCTGGATGGCGACGTCCTCACCGATCGCCAGGGTGCGGGTCTCTGCCACGTCCTGGACGTAGGTGTCCTGCGGCAGGGGGTTCGCCTCCAGCTGGCGGCCGTCGGCCTGCGCCGCCTCCACCGCCTCCTGGCCGCGCAGAACCCGCACCAGACGGAACGTGACCGTGGCCGCGTCGATGGTGATCAACCGCCCCTGGTGCTCGCCGTCGGGCAGGGTGTCGAGATGCGACCTGGCCCGCTCCTCCGGGGACCGGTCGTCCAGGATCACCCGTTCCACCGAGTCCTCGTCCTCGCCCCGGTTCATGACCACGAGGACCCCGACGACCAGCACGATCAGCGCCACGACGAGCGCCGCGATGCGGACAGCGGGGCGAGCAAGCACGTTGTCCATGGTTTCCCTCGAGGTCATCCGCCGACTGTTCGGCGGCTTCCGCGTCCTAACCCGTCGAACGACCATACTGCCCGACGGAAACGCATCGTGTGTGCCGTACCGCTAGAGCGGCTTCCGCCCCCAGGCGGTGACGAAGAGCGGACTCCAGCTGCTGACGGGACGCTGGAGGTCCTCGTACAGCGCCTGCGCGTCCGCATCGGTGAGCAGGCCCTGCTCGATCAGCGGGATACGCAGGTGCTCGAGCGACCAGCGCACCACCGGGAACGACGCTGAGTCCGGGGTCATCACATGGGCTGCGGCCGAAGCCTGCACGCCCTCCAGCCCCAGGTCAGCGAAGCGCATCGGCAGCCAGCGCCCGTATTCGGGATCGATGCCCTTGCCACGCATGAACTCGGTGTTGGCTCGCCACAACTTCGCCAGTCGGCGGGAGGCGTCAGCCGACGGGGCGGCCACCTGCTGGGCGTCGCCGTAGACCCCGAGCATGAAATCCACGTCCTCGACCACCAGCCACCCTCCGGGCCGCAGCAGGCCGGCGAGCCGGCCGAGCACGGCGTCGCGCTCGGGAAGGTGTTCCAGCAGCGCCCGGGCATGCACAAGGTCGAAGGGCCCCCCCGGGACCGGGTCGCAGGTGATGTCGAGCTGGCGGACATCGACGTTGGGCCCGGCGAGCTCCTCGACGAACCGCGTGTCGAGGTCCACGGCTACGACCTTCCCCTCCGTCCCCACCAGCCCGGCGAGCGCCCTGACCATCGAACCCGCGCCGGGGCCGACCTCCAGGCACCGCCAGCCGGATGCCACCCCGACCGTGGTGAACGCTGCCCGGGTGGCCGGGTCAGCCGCGGCTTCCAGGCCGCGCAACCGCTCCCGCTCCTTCTCCCAGCCCGCGTCGTAGATGTAGCCGCTCATCACCCGCTCCCCAGCCACTGCGGGACCACCGCCCGCTCGGCACTCATCGTGCCATGTTCGAGGCGGTCGCATCGGACGCAGGCCGTTGGGGGCAAGCAGGCGGTGGGGGCCGCCATGGATGCTGACCCCGCGTCAGCGCGCCGAGAAAGGTGCGTCGTCGACGGGCACCACCTGCGCCGCAAGGAAGACTCCGTGGGGCTGGCTGGAGGCCTCGTCGCGGAGGCTGCCGGCGGCCGTGCCGAGCACCGCGGAGACGACGATGCCCAGGAGAAGGATGTAGCGCTTCTTCTCATACCAGCGGCGCTCGGCCCGGCGCGGGCTGCCGAGCATCCTGACCGGGACCTTGACCCCCCGCTTGGCAGGAGGCGACAGGGGCACCAGCGTCATGACCAGCTCCTCGGGCGCGCGGAGAGGCGGCTGCCCCTCCAGATGGCCTCACACGTCACACCAGGGGCATCGGCCCACGCGGCGAGGTTCTTGAGTCGCCCGATCGGTCGTCGGCACCCCACGGCGGAGGGGGAACCCGCCGAGTCACCAGCGCCCTGGTGGGGGCTGACGGTGCCCTACCGCTTCGCTACTTGAGGGCTAGCTCGCTGCGGTCTGCAGCAGGTACATGAGCACGATGACGACCGCGGAGACCGCCAGCAGGCCGATGACGAAGTTGCGCAGGCTGGTGTCCGACTTCGCTCCTTCGCCGGTGGAAGGGCGCTCGTCCGATGCCTGTTCACTCATCTGTCAGCTCCTGCTCGTGCCGGTTGGGGGACGCTTGTGGGGAGGGGGACCAGTGATCGTAGACGCCGTATCAACCGGCGTCGGCGCGGGCCGAGGTGCCCGCGGCGGGACCCAGGCGCGCCAGGTCGGCCCGTGCACGATCGGCGGACACGGTGTTGCCCTTGCGCTGGTAGCACCCCAGCGCCCGGACCAGGGTCGCGTGGGCCGCCTCACGCCGGCCGACGAGGGCCTGTGCGCCTCCCAGGGTGGCGAGCGCGTCGCCTTGCAGGTTGCGCAGATCGGTATGGTCCGCGATGACGGCCGCCTCAGCGGCAAGGGTGACGGCAGACGGGGCGTCACCCGCCCGCAGACGCCGCTGGGCGTCGGCCAGCCGCCAGAGGATCTGCGCCATGACGTCGTCGGGCTCGGCGCTCGCGCGGCAGCGCTCAACCAGCGCAGCAGCCTCGTCTGCCTTGTCTTCGCCAAGGACCATGGACAGCGACGCGAGCACTCCCGGCAGGTAGGCGGCGTCGCCCATGGCCTCCAGCTGGTGGGCCGCGGCGCGAAACGCCTCCTCGCCACCCGCCCGGTCACCGGCGAGCAGCGCCATGCGGCCGGCCGTCTCGTCGGTGGCGGCCAGCCAGTAGCGCTGGCCGAGGTCGGTGAACGCCTCGACGCTGCAGGCCAGGTGCGCCCGGGCCGCCTCGAACTCGCCGAGCATCGCCCGCAGCAGGGCCAGCGCGCGGAAGACGCGGGCTTCGACAGCGCGGTGGCCGTCGAAGCGGCGCAGGGTCTCCTCACAGCGCGCGATGCCCTCGGTGACGGGCAGCGGACCGTCGACGGCGGTCCAGGTGAGCCCGCACGCGGTGTCGGCCTCCTCACGGGCGTTGCCTGCCCGGCGGCCGTGCTCGGCGCACCGGCGCAGGGCCTCTTCGGCGGCGGCGACGTTGCCACGCAGGTAGCGCACCTCGCAGAGGAGCGACCAGGCCTGCGCCAGGCCGAGGTCGTCACCGAGGGGGGTGAGCACCTCGATGGCGTGCTCGGCCTCCCGCGTGGCCTCCTCCGCCCACCCCGCGAGGTCCACCGACGACGCCAGGTACAGCCGGGACAGGTGCGCCTGCGTCCGCGCGGCCACGTCGCCGACCGCGTCGGCGGCCGCGACCGCCTCCTCGACGGCCTTGCCCGCACCGGTCATGTCCCCCACCTCTATGAGAGCCTTGACGAGGTCCAACAGCACCTTGCCCCGCTCCCCCTCCCCCGCTGGCGACAGATCGGCGGCTCGGCGCAGCAGCGAGGTGGCCGCGGGCATGTCACCGCGGCCAAGGGCACGTCGGCCTCCCACAGCCAGGTGAGCCGCCGCCCGCGCGGCCAGGATGTCCGCGCCGGGGTCGTCTGGCCGCAGGTCGCGCAGGTGCTTCGCGCCCTGCTCCAGGTGATAGCCGACGATCTCGTCGTACTCCCCGGTGCGGTTGTCGGCCACCGCGATGACCCAGTCGGCCACGCGCTCGTGGAGCTCGGCGCGTGCCAGCTTCGGCAGCGCCGCGTACACCGCGTCGCGCATGAGCAGGTGCCGGAAGGCGTACACCTCCTCGTCGACGGACCGCTCGATGCGCAACAGCTCCTTGCGCACGAGCGTGCGCACGCGCGACGGCACGGTCGGCCGGTCGGGTGGGGGTGTCAGCGCCGCCGCGGCGGCGAGCTCGAACACCTCGCCGACGACCGACGCGCGGTCGAGGGTGTCGCGTTCCGGCGGCTCCACGTTGTCGAGGCGGGCGGTGAGCAGCGCATGGATGGTGTCGGGCAGGGGCAGGTGCTCGAGGGCGTCGACGAGCCGCCCCGAGGCGTGGTCGCCCACCATCCCCTCGTCGACGAGCATCGCCAGGAGCTCCTCGAGGAACAGCGGGTTGCCGCCCGCGGTCACGATGAGGCGCCGCCGGGCTTCCTCTCCCAGCTCCGCGTCGTCGACCAGCGCGTCGAGGAGCGCCCCGGCGTCGTCCTCGCTCAGAGGCTCCAGCAGCAGGGAGGTGGCGTTCACCTTCCCGCCGCCCCATCCGGGTCGGCGGTCGAGCAGCTCCGGGCGGCCCACGCCCAGTACGAGGATGGGGGCGTCTCGGGACCAGTCTGCGACATGTTCGACCAGGTCCAGCAGGGTGGGCTCGGCCCACTGCAGGTCGTCGACCACGATCACGACCGGCCGATTTCGGGCGAGCGCCTCCAGGCCCTTGCGCACGGCCCATGCGGGGTCGCCCGTCGACGGCTCGCGGAGACCGATCAACCCCGCGAGCTCTGACGCCACCCGCCGGGCCGCCTCCCCCTCCCCGAGCGCCGCGTACAGCTTCGCGGACGCCACGTCGGGCGGGTCGGCCTCCGTGATGTTCGTGGCCTGGCGCACGATCTCGGCCACCGGCCAGAACGTGATGCCCTCGCCGTAGGGCAGGCAGCGGCCCGTGACCACCTTGGCCCGCTGGCCGAGCGAGTCGAGGAACTCGGTGACCAGTCGGGACTTTCCGACGCCCGCAGGGCCCAGGATGGTCACGAGGTGACACGTGCGCTCGCGCGACACCCGGTGGAACGCCCAGTCGAGGAATCCCCGCTCGGGCACCCGTCCCACGAAGGTGGTGTCGATCCGCCGGGCACGGCCCGGAGCGCCCGCGATGACCTCTTGGAGCCGCCACGGCGTGACGGGCTCGGCCTTGCCCTTCAGCCGCAGCGGCTCACCCTCGTGGGCGACCACCGCGTCGCGCACGAGCCGGTAGGTCGCCGGAGCCAGCACGATCTCGCCCGGACCGGCCGCCTGCTCCAGGCGTGCGGCGAGGTTGACGGCGTCGCCGGTGGCCAGGGTGGCGTCGCCGGGCATGCCCGCCATCACCTCCCCGCTGTTGACCCCGACACGCATCTGCAGACCCACGCCCCACGCCGGATGCAGGTCCGCGTTCAGGCGCTCGAGCTCCGCGCGCATGTCCTGGGCGGCGCGCACGGCGCGCAACGCGTCGTCCTCGTGCACCTGGGGCAGCCCGAAGATCGCCATCACGGCGTCGCCGACGAACTTCTCGACCGTCCCGCCGTGACGGACGATCACGGCCCGCATGGCATCGAAGTAGCGCAGCAGAAGCCCGCGGACGGCCTCGGCGTCGCGCCGCTCACCGAGCCCCGTGGAGTCCACCACGTCGGCGAACACCACCGTGACCAGCTTGCGCTGCTCGCCACCGGCAGGCGCGTCGCTCAGCGGACGCCCGCAGGCGAGGCAATATCTGGCCCGCGCCGGGTTCTGCTCTCCGCACCCCCCACAAGCCCCCATGGCGGGGGAATTGTAGCCGCCCGAAGGGGCGGAGGGCGGCCGGTGGTTGCCTCCGGCCAGCCCCTCACGCTCCTCGCTCAGGTCATGCGGTGCGCCGGCCGGTCACCAGCCGGTAGATCAAAAGCAGGATGATGGAGCCGACGATCGCGGCCAGCCACGTGCTCAAGCTCCAGAACTCGTCGACCGGGTTGACGTCGAACAACCAACCGGCGAGGAACCCGCCGAGCAGGGCGCCGACGACACCGATCAACATGGTGACGATGATCCCACCCGGGTCGTCGCCGGGCAGCACCGCCTTGGCGATGGCACCCGCGAGCAGTCCGAGGATGAGAAATGCGATGATGCCCATGACAGTCCTTTCGTGCGTGGCGGAGGCCGGAGGGCCGTTGACCGGACCACCTTGTCCCGCTTCGACGTCGGATAAACAACGCGCCAGATTCCCGTTACTCCCCGTGTCAAAGCCCTCCGCCACCCCCCTCGAGAAGGCGCGGGAGAGGCTAACGACATGAGCGCCGCAGGATCGGGTAGGGGTTCACCGGCGCGCCGTCGGGCAGGTACACGCCGACGTGGTTGTGGGGGGGCGTGCCCTTCGCGTTGCCCGACGTGCCGACCGTGCCGATGACCTGGCCGGCACGCAGCTTCGAGCCTTCCTCCACCCCCTTGGCAACCTTGTCGAGGTGGGCGTTGTAGACGCGATGCCCGTCGATCTCGTAGGTCACGCTCAAGCCGCCGAGGCCCGCATCGACGCGGGACACCTTCTGCACCACCGCGTCGGCCATGGCGACCACGTGGGTGCCCCTCTCTGCGAAGACGTCGGTGCCCTCGTGACTGCGCGCGCCCGTGCGCGGGAAGCCCCAGTCGTTGACGAACTGCGTGCGCCCGTCCACGGGGCACCGAAGCTCCCGCCAGGGGACGGTCCCGTCCCTGCCGGCCGCGATCCGAGCAGCGCCCCCACGCAGCCGCGCGGCGCCCTCGGCCGACTCCGCTGCCAGGCTTGCGAGCTCGCCAGCCAGCGCCACGTTGTCGGCGGTGAACGGGGTGTTCGCCTCCTGGGTGGCTTCCCTTTGGGCGGCGGCGTACCCCGTCAGCTGGTCGGTCCGGGCCTGGTGCGCGGCGAGCGCGGCCTGCAGACGATTCTCCTGCCGGGGCAGGTCCACCTCGGCGGCCGCCAGCGCTGCCTCAGCCGCCGCGATCTCCTCCCGTGCCTGTTCGCGGGAGCGCTCGGCGCCCTGGCGGAGGGTCCGGGAGCGCTCGACACCGCCTTCGGCCTCCATCACCTGCTGCGCCCGGCCGCCGAGCATCGCCTTCAGGTACGTGAGGCCCCTCGCGAACTCCTCGGAGTCGCGGGAGCGCACGAGGGCTTCGGTCGCCACCATGGGCCCGGTCTGGCTCGTGCTGCCCGCCCGATAGGCGGCGGCGGCCTCCTCTCCCAGAGCCTGGCGGGCGGCATCCCGGTCGACCGCGCTCTCCGCCCGTCGGCGCTCGGCCTCCTGGATACGGCGCTCGCTCTCCACCAGTGCCGCGTGCCCGTCCTCGAGGTCGAGGCGGGCGACGACCAGATCGCCGTGGGCCCGGTTGAAGTTCGCCAGGACCGACACGAGGCGCCTGTGCACGTCGGCGAACTCCGCCTTTGCGGTCCGCACCCTCTCGGTGAGCTCCGCCTTGCGGGCCTCGTCCAGGCGCTCGCGCTCCACGCGCTCGGCGTCCAGACGCTCGGCGTCCAGACGCTCGGCCTCCAGACGTTCGGCCTCCGCGCGAGCAGCGTCGGCGTCCGCCGCCGGTGGCGGCTGGGCCACCGCCAGGGCGGGCGCCGGCACCAGGGTGGCCACCAGGGCCATCAGGCACGCAAGGACCACGGCACCGGGCAGGGTGCACAGAAGATGTCGTGCGGCGGAGGGCGACACAAGGGTCCAGCATGGCCTCAACCTGGCTGCATTGCACTCACCGATCCTTGACCGGTACTGGCCATCTGGCCCGCACACGCACCCACTTTTTGCTACAAGGAGGGACCCGACAAGGCTCCCTCGCGGCCGGTTGCACGGCCGGCGACGGGCCCCAGACGCGAGGAGACGGCATGGACGGATCGCAGCAACGGTGGGTGCCCCGGAGTCCGGTCGTCGGCAGGCTGGCGATTGACCGCCGGGAGTTCCTCCGCAAGGTGGGCATCGTCGGCGTCGTCGCCGGTGTGGGGGTGCCGCTGCTGACCGCCTGTGACCCCGCGGAGGATCCTGGCGCAACGCCCGAGAACGGGGAGGCGCCCGAGGGCGGGACCGGCATCCTGAACATCCGCCTCGTGCAGGACATCGAGAACCTCGACCCGGCGTTCATGCCCGCCACCGTCGACGACGCGGTGATGCTGTGCGTGGCCGAGGGCCTCGTCGGGTTCCGGCCCGGCGGCACCGACGTGGTCAACGTGCTGGCCGAGGAGTTCGAGTCCTCCGACGACGGGCAGACCCACGAGTTCCAACTGCGTGAGGGCATCGCCTTCCACGGCGACTACGGCGAGGTCACCGCCGAGGACGTCAAGTTCTCCTTCGAGCGCATCGCCGGCCTGACCGACCCGCCCATCGAGTCGACCTACCGCGACGACTGGGCCACCCTGGAGGGGGTCGAGGTCACCGGCACCTACACCGGGGTGATCCGTCTCAGCGAGCCCTTCGCGCCGCTCATGCTGACCACGCTGCCCGGCCACGCCGGCCTGGTGATCTCCCAGGCCGCGTGGGAGGAGCGCGGCGAGGACGTCGCCACCGACCCCATCGGCTCGGGACCCTACGAGTTCGTCGAGTGGGAAAGGGGCCAGCTCATCCTGCTGCGCCGGTTCCCCGACTGGGGCGAGGCGTCGCTGGAGATCGCCGACGAGCCGCAGTGGGAGGAGATCAGGCTTCGCCCGATCGCCGACGACGGCGCCGCCGACATCGCTGTGGAGACCGGCGAGGTCGACTTCGGGCTCGTCTCCCACGCCTCCGTCGACCGCTTCACCGGCGACGACAGCTTCGAGGTCACCCAGCAGACAACGTTCGACTACGGCTGGGTGGGCTTCAACGTCACCGACGAGGCGCTCGCCGACGTCAACGTGCGCCGGGCGATCCGCCTGGCGCTGGACGTGGACTCGATGATCGAGGCGGCGTTCGAGGGCCACACCACCCGGGCGCACGCCCTCGTCGCGCCCGACATGCCGATCGGCCACTGGGACGACGCGCCGACCTACGACCGCGACGTGGAGGCCGCCCAGGCGCTGCTCGACGAGGCCGGTGTGTCCGACCTGACCCTCGAGATGTCGATCGTGGAGGAGCCAGGTTCGCGCATCATCGCCGAGATCGTCCAGCAGAACCTCGCCGAGCTCGGCATCACGGTGAACATCAACCTGCGCGAGCGCGCCGAGATGCGCGAGAACCTCGAGAACCTGCAGCTGTTCTACTTCTCCTTCTCCAACAGCGCCGACCCGTCATGGGCGACGGTGTGGTTCACCAGCGACCAGATCGGCGAGTGGAACTTCATGTCGTGGTCCAACGAGGATTTCGACCAGCTGCACGAGGAGGCGCTCACCGAGCTCGACGAGGACGAACGCCACGACATGTACGTGCGGATGCAGGAGATCATGGACGAGGAGGCCGTCGCGGCCTGGGTGATGTACCGCACCCACCACTACGCCCACTCACCGAACCTGGAGCCCTCCCTGCTCACCCCGCGCTACGGCAAGTACCTGGCCTGGGACTTCCGCACCGCCTGATCCCCCGGCCGTGGCCTCCTACCTGGCACGGCGGTTGGTGATGACCCTCGCGGTCGTCGTCGTGGTCATGACGTTCCTCGGCGTGCTCGTGCACCTCATCCCCGGTGACCCCGTCGAGACGGTGCTCGGGCCGCGCGCCAGTCCCGCGCTGGCCGAGCGGGTCCGCGCGGAGATGGGGCTGAACGATCCCGTCCCGGCGCAGGTGGTCGACTTCTTCCGCGGAGCGGCGCGGGGCGACCTCGGCCGGGACTTCGTGAACAACGCGCCGGTGACCGCGATCGTCGGCTCGCACCTACCCCACACCGTCATCCTCGCGTTCACCGCCCTGGCCGCGGCGGCCCTGCTGGGCATCCCCCTCGGCGTGTACGCCGCCACGCGCCCCGACACGCTCATGGACCGGGTCACGAGCCTGCTGTCGGTGTCGTTCATCACCATGCCGTCCTATGTCGCCGGCCTGCTTCTCCTGCTGCTGTTCGCTGTGATGCTCGGATGGCTGCCCGCCACGGGAGCCGGCAGCCTGTCCGATCCGGGTGACTACCTGCGGCACCTCATCCTGCCGGCCACCGCCCTGGCGATCACCTGGGTCGGGTACCTCGCGCGGATCGTGCGCACGAGCATGCTGGAGGTGATGGGCGCCAACTACATCCGGGCGGCCCGGGCACTGGGGCTGCGTGAACGGCTCATCGCCTACCGCTACGCGCTGAAGAACGCGGTGGTGCCGACGGTGGCGCTGCTCGGGGTCAGCCTCGGCGACCTGCTCGGCGGGGCGGTGTTCGTCGAGTTGATCTTCTCCCGCCCGGGCCTCGGCAGCCTCATCGTGAACGCCATCGCCAACCGCAACTTCCCGATCGTGCGCGGCGGCGTGCTCGTCATCGCGCTGATGTTCGTCGCCGCGAACCTCGCCACCGACCTGACCTACCGGTTCCTCGACCCGCGGGTCCGCGTCGAAGCGGAAGCCCGGTGACCACCGCCACGGCACCCGCAGGGCGCATCCCCAGGCTCGTGGACGGGACGGTGTCGTTGGTGCGCGACATCGCCGCCAAGCCCACCGGCCTGTTCGCCCTCGTGCTGCTCGCGATCCTCGCCGTGGCCGTGGTGTTCGCGCCGCTCGCCGCCCCATACGACCCTGCGGCTCAAGACACCGCCAACCGCCTGCAGGGGCCCTCCGGCCAGCACCTGCTCGGCACCGACCACCTCGGTCGCGACCTGCTGTCGCGGGCGATCTTTGGCGCCCGCATCGCCCTGGGCGTGGCCATCCCCGCCGGGGTGCTCGCCCTGGCCGTCGGCCTGGTCCTCGGCCTGGTGGGCGGCTACCTCGGCGGGCGGACCGACAACGTGCTCGTCGTGCTGATGGACAGCATGCAGGCGTTCCCCGCGGTGATCCTCGCGCTGGCGTTGTTGGCGCTGCTCGGCCCGTCGCTGCGCAACGTCATCATCGTCGTCGCGATCACGTTCGCGCCGGCGTACGCGCGCATGGCCCGCGCCAGCGTGTTCGTCATCCGCGAGGAGCCCTACATCGAGGCGGAGCGCTCCCTGGGCGCCGGCGACGCGCGCATCGTGCTCACGCACCTGCTGCCCAACGTCGTCGCCCCGTTGTTCATCCTCATGGCCATCAACGTCCCGGTGGCGGTCACCATCGAGGCCGGCCTGTCCTTCCTCGGCCTGGGCGTCCCCCCGCCAGAGCCGTCCTGGGGGGTCATGCTCGCCGACAGCCGTCGCTATGTGTACACCACCCCCTGGCCGATGCTCGTGCCCAGCTTCGCGCTCATCATCACCACCCTGGGGTTCACGCTTCTCGGCGAGGCTCTGCGCGACCGTCTGGACCCCCGCCTGTCCGGGGCCGGAGGACCGGGCGAGTGAGCGCCGGCCCGCTTCTGGAGGTGGAAGGGTTGAGCGTCAGCTACCGGGTGACCGGCGGGGCCTTCGAGGCGCTGCACGACATCTCGTTCGCACTGGACGTCGGCCAGGTCCTCGGCGTGGTCGGCGAGTCGGGCTGCGGCAAGTCGACGCTGTCCGCGGCGATGATGCGGCTGCTGCCGCCCAACGGGCGCATCACCGCCGGACGCATGACCCTGGACGGTGACGACCTGCGCGCCATGGACGACGCGGCGCTGCGGCGCCTGCGGGGCCGGCGCATCGGCATGGTGTTCCAGGACCCGCTCACGAGCCTGAACCCCACGTTTCGCGTGTCGACGCAGATGGTCAACGCGCAGCGGGCCCACGGGTTGGACGGCAGCAACGGCGGGCACAGCCTGCGCCAGCGGGCCGTGGACATGCTCGAGCGGGTCGGCATCCCCGACGCCGCCGACCGGGTCGACGACTACCCCCACGAGTTCTCCGGCGGCATGCGGCAGCGCATCATGATCGCCACGTCGCTGTTGCTCGAGCCCCAGCTGCTCATCTGCGACGAGGCGACCTCCGCGCTGGACGTGACCCTGCAGGCGCAGATCCTGGAGCTGCTGCGCGAGCTGGGACGCGAACACAACACCGCCATCATGTTCATCTCCCACGACCTCGGCGTGATCAGCGAGATCTGCAAGCATATGCTGGTCCTGTACGCCGGTCGGGTGGTCGAGTGCGGCGACGTGGCGTCGGTGCTGCGCTCCCCCGCCCATCCCTACACCCGCAAGCTGCTCGACGCCGTGCCGTCCCGCCATCGCCGCGACCAGCCGCTGTCGACCATCCGTGGGCGGGTCCCCAGCCTGGCCGCCCTGCCGCCCGGCTGCAAATTCGCCCCCCGCTGCGACTACTGCCAGCCCGTCTGCGACGAGGGCGAGCCGGCGATGCTTCCGGCCGAGTCGCAGCAGGCCCGCTGCCTCATCTACGCGCCCGACTCGGCCTACGACCAGTCCGCCGCCGCCCGCGTGGAAGCCGAGGGAGAGGTCGCCGAGCCGCCGGCTTCCTCAAACGTGTCCGACGAGGTGCTGCTGCACCTCGAGGACGCCAAGACTCACTTCGGCGGACAGTCCGGCCTGCTCGGGCGCGCCCTGGGCCGGCGTCCGCGTCCCGTGCGCGCCGTCGACGGCGTCAGCCTCGACCTGCGCCGGGGCGAGGCCGTCGGCCTGGTCGGTGAGTCTGGCTCGGGCAAGACCACGCTGGGCAAGGCGGTCCTCGACCTGGCGCCCCTGACGGCGGGGCGGATCACCTTCGACGGGCAGGCGCTGCACGACCTCAACCGCCGGGGGTGGCGGAGGATGCGCAGCCGCATGCAGATGGTCTTCCAGGAACCGGCCGGCAGCCTCAGCCCCCGTCTGCGGGTCGCCTCTCTGGTGACCGAGCCGTACCGCATCAACGACACGCCGGCCGACGAGCGCTATCCCGTCGACGAGCTGCTGGAGATGGTCGGGCTGTCCGCCGAGCAGGCCACGAAGTACCCACACGAGCTGTCGGGCGGACAGGCCCGGCGTGTCGGCATCGCCCGGGCCCTGGCGGTGCGCCCCGACCTGATGATCGCCGACGAGCCGACGTCGGGCCTTGACGTGTCCGCCGCGGCCGGCGTGCTGAACCTGCTCGCCGACCTGCGCCGCGAGCTCGGCCTGTCCTACCTGCTCATCACCCACGATCTGAACCTGGTCGGCTACGCCGCCGACCGCATCGCCGTCATGTACCTGGGCTCGATCGTGGAGATCGGCACCAGCGACGCGATCTTCGACGACCCCCGCCACCCCTACACCCGGGCGCTGCTGGCCTCGATCCCCGACCCCCACTCGGCGCGGGACACCGCCGGGGTCGGGGATCGAGGC
>Ga0247713_1001210_pt1 | contig 13223 bp, 13 predicted proteins | sample 21E_NmetaG_FD_189936 | JGI IMG/M metagenome (GOLD analysis project Ga0247713, IMG submission 189936) | Soil microbial communities from hillslope of Landscape Evolution Observatory, University of Arizona, Oracle, AZ, United States - 2-1-E_N | ecosystem: Engineered > Artificial ecosystem >... | reverse complement strand
TCCTGGTCAGCGACAAGGTCAAGCTCGAGTTCGACGTCTCCGCCACCAAGAACGCCTAACCGAACGACCCGATCTTCACGACCAGGGACCGGCTCAGCCGGTCCCTGTTTTCGTTTCGGAGACGGGGGCGCTCTCTTCCACAAGCCACTCGTCGGCCCATTCGGTCATCGCGTCGACCACCCGGCTGAGGGCCCTTCCCTTGTCGGTGAGGTGGTACTCGATTCGGACCGGCGTGTCGTTAAAGACCACACGGGCCAAAATCCCGTGACTTTCGAGGTCCTTCAAGCGCCGGGAGAGTACCCGGTCGGTGATTCCGTTGATCGAGCCTCGAATCTCTCCGAAGCGGCTGGCTCCACCCAGCATGGCCCGCACGACCGCACCCGCCCAGCGACTGCCGATTATCTCGGCGGCCCGGTTGTATCCGGGACACCGCGACGGCTGCACGAGCGATTCCGGCATTCCTTCCTCCGTAGACCCGGCGCTATTCCTATTGAAAGGATAGCGGCGGCCCGGCGTCGCGTGTGGCCGGAATCAGAAAATCGCGTCAGGCGGCGGCGATGATGCCTTCCACCTCACGTAGAACAGAGTCGATGGAGATTGCAAAACCCAGGCTGCCGGCTCCCTCCACAATCGCGGTGTTGATCCCGATGACCTCGCCCGCTCCGTTGACCAGGGCTCCCCCCGAGTTGCCCGGGTTGATCGGGGCGTCGGTTTGAAGCAGGTCGGATATCCGTTGACCCCGGCTCAAACCGATCTCGCGGTCACGGGCGCTGATCACTCCGGCGGTCACCGTGCCCTCGAGCCCGTAGGGGCTTCCGACGGCCACTGCGACATCTCCCACCCGGATGTCGTCAACAGATCCGAAGGTGGCAGCCTGCAGGTCCGTCCGGTTCACCTTGAGCACTGCTACGTCGCCGGCGCCCACGCCCACCAAGGACCCTTCTACCTGGTCGCCGTTCGACAGAGTCACCCGAAAGGAGGTGCCGCCTTCGACCACGTGCCGGTTGGTCACGATGAACCCGTCGGAACTGTAGATGACTCCCGAGCCGGTCCCCTGTCGCGTCCCGAACCGCGATCTCGCTGCGGTGTCGATCTGGACGACACTGGGGATGACTCTCTCGGCCACGGCAGCGACCCCGGTCAGCGCCTGCCCGCCGCCTGCGGGGGCGGCCGAGGCCACCACATCCGGGCCCTCCGAGCGGCCGGCCAGCGCCAGTGTGCCGCCTACGCCCAGAACACCGCCGAGCATCGCCGAGAGCAGGGGGACGAGGATCATACGGGTAAGGGTGTTGGACTTGCCCTGAGCAGGCACGGAAGGCGCAGCCGGAGGAGCGGGAGGGGGCCAGGGATCCCTCGGCAGGGGCCGCTGGGCAGGAGTCGAGCCTCGGAAAGGCGCCCGGCCCAGGTCGTAGCGTTCCATCTGCATTCCTCCCGGAACCGGTTCATCTTGGTTGGAAACGTCGTGCCAAGGTAACGGCCGAGGCTGAACGAGCCGTAGGATCCGCCTTAGCAAAAGCTGAGAAACGCCTGAAGTGGTAGCCGGAACCGGGCCTTACACTGGCCGCAATGCGACTACTACTGGGAAGCGGCGGCTTCCGCACCCCCGAGCGCCTGGAGCTGCTTACCGGGCAGATGCAATCGTTCTTCGGTGAGATCGGCCGGCTCCTGTTCGTTCCCTACGCCCTGCAGGACCTCGACGGCTACCTTGAGAAGATGCAGGCTCGCGGTCTGGATGCCGGACTGCGGCTCGAGGCGATCCACCGTTGCCCGGACCCGGTCAAGGCGGTGGAGGAGGCGGAGGGCATTTACGTCGGAGGCGGAAACACCTTCCGGCTCCTCAACGCCCTCTACGAGCTGGATCTTTTGAAAGCAATCCGGCAGCGGGTGCGGGAGGGGCTTCCCTATATGGGCGTCAGCGCCGGAACGAACGTGGCCTGCCCCACGATCATGACCACCAACGACATGCCGATCGTCCGGCCGCCCAGTTTCCGGGCGCTGGGACTGATTCCGTTTCAGATCAATGCCCACTACTTCTCCGGGGCCACCTACGTACCGGACGGCGATGGCTTCCAGGAGCATTTCGGCGAAACCCGGGACGACCGGATCCGCGAGTTCCACGAGATGAACCCTGCGCCGGTGCTGGGTCTCAGAGAAGGAGGGATCCTGCGGGTACAGGAAGGCCGGTACCGCCTGATCGGAGCCTCGGCCCGGCTGTTTCAACAAGACGCCGCCGCAGCGGACATCCAGCCGGGAGACCTGAGCTGGCCGCCCGAACAGGCGCATCCTTTAGATCTCTAACAAATTTCTTGACGAAAGCTGTCCCCCGCGGGCGGCGGCTACGGTGTTCGACCCCCATATGCAACGTCTACCGGGTTGTGAGGTGAACATTTGAACCTGACATCACGCTTCGACCACCCTTCCCCGACCAGCTCACTCAAGCGGTGCCCCTCCTGCGAAATGCCGGCAACCGCCTCCTCGTTGTACTGCGGATCCTGCGGGTGCGATCTGTCGCCCCAAAGCGACTACTCCTGGCACGAAGACGGCTTCGGGTTGGTGGCCGTACCGTCGTTTCACTGGGAGAACGGCTAAAGCCGGGCCGTGAACATCACGCCGTTCAGTCGTCCTCGGGCAGCTCGGTAGCTCCGGGACCCAGCGGTCGAGGATTGTCCCCCGTTCTGGTCTGGCACACCTTGCACTTGTTCTTGGACTTCGACTCGTACCACCGCTCCTCGGTGGGCTTCAGCTCGCCCTCGTAACCGCAGACCGGCATCGCGTTGCGGGGCGATAGGGCATGCTCCACCAGCTCCTCCTCTTTCAACTTCCAAAAGGAGGGGACCCCGGGCACACTTGGGGGCAGCTGCCTGCCGAGCATGTAGTCCGTCACAGGCACATCCTACCAATATGGGTCGCGCCGGACCGCCGGGAATGGGCGGATCCGAATAAACTAGAAGCGGTCGCCGCTGGCTCCTCGCGGCCGACCAACGCCATTCTCCGGCCGGTCAATGCCGGATTGCGGGCCTCTAGCTCATCAGGTAGAGCATCGGACTTTTAATCCGACGGGCAGGGTTCGAGTCCCTGGGGGCCCACCACCAGGCCGTAATTCAGAACCAGTACCTCAGGAGAGTCTCTCCCGGCCAACTTCTTCTCTATCTTTGTTTCGGTGGTGCCGGTCCCATAGTTTCTTCTCTACCTTTGTTTCGGTGGTGCCGGTCCCATAGGATGACTCCGTCACTAATTGCTAATTTGCGGGAGGAATCCATGGCGGGCAAGCGTACGATCAGCCGGGCACCCCACAGGGGGCGGCACAGCATCAGGCGCCGAAGTGTTAGCAGGGCGCTGAGGGATCGCCGGGTCGTCGCCTACGGCGTCCTCTCGGTGATGATTTTGTCGGTCCTCAACATGGGCGCGATTGCGTCCGCGCTGCAGATCGGCCCGGTTACGCTAGAGGGAGCCCTGGTCCAGGTCGAGACGGAACAAGCCGGCGTCTGCACCGTCGGCTGCGACGGTGTCGGCAGCGGAGAGGACGGGACCCCCACCAGTCCCGACGGTGAAGCCGGCCGGATAGGCGTCTGCGGCGCATTCTGCAACGATGTGGCGAGCGGGGGCGACGGAGCCGACGTGACCAGCACCGGCGCCGGCAATCAGACGGCCAACGCAGGAGACGGCGGGGCGGGCGGTCTCGGGATCTGCCCGGTCGGCTGCAGCAACATAGGTATTGGCGGGCAGGGCGGCAACGCCTCTGCCGAGAGCACCACCGGCGGGACGGCCACCGCGATCTCGGGCGACGGGGGTATCGGAGGGACCACGTTTTGCATCGTGTCCTGCCAGAACGTCGCCTCCGGTGGCGACGCCGGCGACGCCCAGGCCACCAGCCTGGTGCCCGGCGGAGACGCAGTCGCCCTCGCCGGCGACGGCGGTGACGGCGGGACCGGTTTCTGTGTCGTGAACTGCGACGACGTGGCGATGGGCGGCAACGGAGGAGCGGCCGCCGCAACCACCGGGAACGCCGACCCGGCTGTTTGCAGCAGGGTCGTGTTGGGAGTCTGCACCACAGTCTCCACGCCTGCCAACCCCAGCACCAGCCGGGCCGAAGGCGGGTCCGGAGGCTCCGGGGGGACCGGCTACTGCCTGGTAGGCTGCAACGGCCTGGCCGGCGGTGGCGAGGGAGGTGCCGCCGATGCGGTTACCGGCAGCGGCACGACCCGGTTGGCGACTCCGTCCCTGCTGGGGCAGGTAACCGCCACCAACACCGCCACCGGGATCGGCGGGATCGGAGGCTTCGGCGGCACAGGGATCTGCCTCGTCGGTTGCACCGACGTGGCGAGCGGAGGCGACGCCGGCGACGCGACGGCGACCTCGGGGAACCTCAGCGCGGCTACCGCAGTCGGCGGTCTGCTGGGAGGCTTCGGCGGTATCGGCCTCTGCCTTGCCGCTTGTCAAGGCGTTTCCAACGGAGGCGACGGCGGTGACGCTACGGCCACCTCCGGAAACCTCAGCGCCGCGACCGCGATAGGAGGGGTAGGAGGCTTCGGCCTTGTCTCGGTCTGCCTGTTCGCCTGTGACGACCTGTCCAACGGGGGCGACGGGGGCGACGCGGTCGCCGACGGAGGAACGGCGAGCCTGGAGACCGCTTTCGGGGGCCTGGGAGGCTTCGGCGGCTTCGCCGTCTGCTTCCCGTTCTGCAGCAACGCAGCCGGCGGGGGCGACGGCGGTAACGCTACGGCCGAAGACGTCGCGATACCCGGGCCGGGCGGCCCGGGAGGTATCTGCATCCCCGGCTGCTCCTAGCCGGAATCCTCAACCGGGTTGGTAAACGCCCGCCGTCGACCGGGAGGCGGGCGTTACCAACCTATCGGGTGAGTCCCCGCAGGGTCCTTCGCCGCGCGGCCGGGCGACGATGTTCGAGTCGGTGAGTCGGCTGGGGATCCGGAAGCTGTTCGGTGACCTGACCCCTCTCCGTCAATACTCCGCAGGGTGGATGCCGCGGCGGCTGTCGGTCTCGACGGCCAGGGCCGCCGCACCCAGAACAGACCCGACGGGTTTCGGATAGGGATGACACTGGCAGCCGTGCTGGCCCTCGCCGCAGTTCACCTGTTCGCAGGCAAGTTGCAGCTCGTGAGGCCGGGTCCCCGCAGCAAGTGGTTGTCGGCGGCCGGAGGCGCCTCGGTTGCCTACGTTTTCATCCACCTTCTTCCCGAGCTCGCCCGGGCACAGGAAACGCTGGAGGAGATTGCCGGCCTGGAATTCCTCGAACGTCACGTGTACCTGCTGGCCCTCGTCGGCCTGGCCCTCTTCTATGGGCTGGAAAAGGCGGCCCATACCTCACGCGGCTCAAATGGGGAAGGCTCCCGGGACAAGGCGGCCCGGGAAGTGTTCCTCCTGCACGTCTCCGTCTTCTTCATGTACAACGCGATCGTCGGGTACTTGCTGCTGAATCCCCAGAGGGGACCTGCGAGCACCGCTCTTTTCGCCCTGGCCCTCGGTCTGCACTTTCTGGTCAACGACTACGCCCTGCGCCAGCACCACGAGGACGACTACCACTCTGTCGGCCGGTTTGTGCTGGCCGGCGGGGTGCTTGCCGGCTGGGCCCTGGGGATGGTCACCCGGATTCCCGAGACCGCCGTGGCAGGGCTCCTCGCCTTTCTGGCGGGAGGCGTGATCCTCAACGTTTTGAAGGAAGAGGTCCCGGCCCAGAACGCCGCCCGCTTCTGGCCATTCGTCGGAGGCCTGGCCGCCTACTCGTTGTTGTTGTTCTTTACCTGAGGACGACTACCGGTGGCCCGCTTGCCGTTTCCGGTGCGGCAAAAGTGGATAGACATTATTGACACCGTGCGAGAAAGCCGGTGAACCTTCGGACCTTTCCTGATGCCTATGGCGGTAGAGACCGACACCCGTAACAAGCCCGACTCGGCCGGCCTTTCGCGGCGCGGGCAGATCGCCCTGTTGGCCGGCGTGGCCCTCGCCTACAGCGCGGTGGCGGTGGCAACCGAGCCGTGGAACTGGTACAGCAGGGTCTTCACCGCGATCCCCGGATTCGCTGCAGTCTGGTATGCCGTCAAGCGCGGCTGGCACCGGAGCGCCGAGGAGCGATCGGCCTTCCGCGTAGACGGCCCGGGCGCAATGAGCCTGATGGTTTGGACCCTGTTGGTCACCTTGACGGCAAGCTGGGTACTGGCAATCTTCTTCAGCCACCCGCGAGAGGTCTACCCAACCCTCAGCCATCTGATGAACATCGTCTTCGAGAACTATCCACTTCGGGTGGGCGGTTTTTTTGCCTGGCTCGCCCTGGGCTGGTACCTGCTGAGAAGACGATGATTCTTCCTCCCGACTCCCGGGCTACCAACCTGGTCATCTGGGCGATCCTGTTCGGATCCATTGCTCTTTGGCAGATCGTGACCGCGCTTCACCCCCGCCTGTCGTCGCTGGGAGATTTCTTCGGCCTGCTCGAGCGCTGGTGGGTCACCAGGTGGGCCCTGCTGGCCGGCTGGTTCTGGCTCGGCTGGCACGTATGGGTTCGGGGAGGCTGGTAGGCAGAACGGGTTCGGATCTACCGGGCGGGCGCCACCGCCGCAAAGTGACGCAACAGCGAGCCGACGCTGGTGCGCCAGAACGGGCATCCGTCCAGCGGCTCGCCCTGGACGAAACGGTTGACGGTCTGTTGAAACTCATCGGAGTAGGGCAGGTTGGGGTGGATCACCGGGACCGGGCAAGCGTCGACTGCGCCGTCGATGGCGTAGCCGTCGCGCATCAGGGGGAGATCGAAGACACTCGCCACGCTTAACGCCGATATCTGGTCGGGCAACGGCTGAGCGAGGGTCTGCTCGATTGCCGACGGGTGCCCCAACCACTCCCGGCCCAACGGCGAGTCCGCCCTGAACACACTGGTTCCGCCCGGCCGGGCGACCCCCTCCAGCAGCGAGACGGCCATGCGGCCCACCCGCCCGGCTCCGGACTCTCCCCAGGCCGGGTAGGGAATCGGGTTTTGAGGAAATGCGCCGACGAGGACGATCGTCTCCACGTTCGGCAGCCGGTTCTCTGCAGCCGCCTGCCATACGAGCCAGACTCCCTGGGAGTGGCCGGCGACCACCCCGGGAGGGGTCATCCGGCTGGTCTGGGCTTCCAGGGCTTCCACCAAATCGGCGGTGCTGCGCAGGGTATCCTCCCGCTCGTAGGGGGCGCCCTCGGTGATGGTGCACATGGCATCCTCTTGAGGTTGGCCGTCTCCCGGCCCGGCGTAGGAGAAGTAGAAGGCCTGCTCGCAGGTCCAGCCCATTGCCTGGGGAGCAATTTCGAGAATTGCTCCGGAACCCGACCGCGAGTCGATTCCCGACATCAGCATTATCGAACCGGGCAGCGGCACCTCCGGCTCCGGCGCCCCCTGCGCCGCGCCCGGTCCCTGCTGGGCAATTACGACCAGCGCGACGATGCCTGCCGCCGGCAGAACCGCCGCCGCGCGGCGGGCCACCCGGAAGCCGGGGTCGGCGTAAAGCATCTGCGCCGCCGCGAATGTGACGCCGGCCGAAGCGACCACCAGCAGTACCGGTCCCACCGGGCCGGTGACGTCGGCCAGGTATCCGAGCAACGTGAGGACCAGCAGGTAGGCGCCAATGGTGCCGGCCCGGAACCCGCTGCGGGCGGCGGCGGCGAAGCCGGACCGCAGCCGGTAAGGCGCCAGCCAGGGGGCGGCGGAGGTGAAGCCGATCGTGACCAGTGCGGCAACGAGCGCGAACCAGAAGAGTCCATAAAAGAGCACCGCCCCGGTGTTGTAGAACATGACCGCCGTCAGCGCCGAGAACGGAAACACCACCAGGTAAAAGCGCAGCGCATACCAAAAACGCTGCCGGTTCAGGCCTCCGAGCATCCAGGCCATGATCGCTGCCCGGCCGGCCAGGGACAGGCCCACCCCCACAACGAAGACCGGCAGGTTCGGCGCGTAGATAAGGAGGGCTCGCAGATCGGCCATCTGATCGAGCGGAGGCAGGGCGACGAAGTGAAGAGTGCCCGGCCAGCGCGCCAGCAGATTGGTGGCGGCGGCGGTGGTTACCGCCGCCGCCCCAATCAGCAAAGGCAACGGGTTGAGCCGGTCCTGCCCGCGTCGCGAGGAGGTGCCGTTCATCGATTAGGCGAGCCCGCCGGTGCCGTCAGGCTGCTGCCAGCTTCGGCTTTTCCTCCTCCAGCCTTACGTCGTACTGGTCCGAGCGCCGGTGGAAGAAGTCCTCGAACTGACCCAGGGTAAGCGGGCCCGGCATCGGGTACCTCGACGGTATCTTCTGGATGTCGGTGTGGTACTTGGCGAACTGCGCGTAGTCCATCGGGAACTCCTTCGGGTCGGCGCCGATCCAGTACCCCTTTTTGGTGGCACGGTCGAACACCGTCTCCCACTCCGAGATGGTTGGCAGACCGACCGCCTCCACTCCATGGTTGAACAGCATCAGCCCGATCTCATCAAACGGGTCGGTCTTGTCCAGGTAGCTGTGCACCGACTTCAGGGAAGCCTCCATGTTGAACTCCATCCAGTACGGAACGGAGCCGGTCCTAAGCATCCAGTAAGGCTCCATGATGATGAACGACTCGCAGATCATCCGGTTGGTGGGGATGTTGCGCTCCCGGTACCACCACCGGTAGAGATCGGCCACCACAGGACTCATGGCCTGCGGCTCGGGAAAGCGCATTCTGACCACCCGGTAATGCCGCTCGCGGGCGATCCGCCGAATGTCGTCCAGCAACTCGGTGTCGAAACCCCATTCGGCCTCGGGCACCTCCTCGTCGGCCTCGGGAGAGTCCCACTTGCGGTAGGGGGAGTCGTACCGCTCCAGGTACTCGGCCACCCGGTCGCTGCCGTGGTAGAACTCCTCCTTGGTGGCACCGCCGACCGCGCCGTGCTGGAACACGTGCCGGTCGCCGATGCGCACTACCGGCCATTTCTGCTCGCACTCAGTCACGATGATGGTGCCGCCCGGGGGCAGGTGCTGCTCCAAAAAACGCCGGTAGTTTTCGCCGAGCCGGCGCCGCTTGACCCGAAAGTAGGTCATGGTCTGCACCATGATCCGATCCTGGTTGGCGTCATGCATGTGGTGCAGGGCAAGCTCGGGATGGCGCTCCACCAGTTTGCGCCCCGGCTCCAGGCCGATCCTCATGGCCTCCTTAGGCTCGTCGGGGTGGACCGACTGCCGGACCGGAATCAGAAAGGTTTGAGGCAGCCAGGGAATCCCAAGCGCACTGTACAGATGGGTGGCTGCGCCGTTGGACGACCCTATCGCCACCGCCGGAAACTGCCGGTCGGGGTACTCGTCGGTGACCCAGCCGGAGAGCTCCTCGGGGTCCACCTTCTTGAGCTTTTTCGGAGGAATAGCCTCGTTCCACCCACTGAACAGGTACACCCCCTTGCGGGCCTTCTTGGGAAGAATGTTGGCCCGCGACGCCGGAACCTTGAGCAAAGGAGGCGACCCCAGGGCGGGGAAGTCCTTGTTGCGCAGGAAGTTTGCGTTCGCCCGCAGCATGCCGGTCGCCGAATCGAAGTTCGCGACGAACTTGGGCGGGGTGGGCATCTTCATAGAATGGGCGCTCTCCCGCAGCAGACTCGCCCGGCCGCTAGATGTTTTGGCCATGTGCGTTCACCTTCCTTTTCCTGGTCGCAGAAATGGACCGATAGCATCAACGAACTGCTCCGGGGCGTCGAAGTTCATTGCGTGGGGGACTCCGGGCAGAGTCAGCAGGCCGCCATCCGGCAACAGCCGGGCAACCTCTTCCGCCCAGTCCTGGGTACAGATCGGATCCTCGGTTCCCCGCACGACGAGCGTGGGAACCGTCACGTATGGCAGTTTGTCCTCAATCCGGTCGGTCAGCGCCTGTTTCAAGGTCCCGATGGCCCTGGGAACCCCGGCCCTGGTGTAGTCCTTGAGCAGCAGCTTTTTGAGCTCCCGTGATTGGGTTTTGGACTCCTGTCCCCACCTGCGCACGATCCGCGGGACTGTCCGGGCAGCCGGTTCCACGGTTGGAGCGGCCAGCACCAGCCGCTCGACCAGGTCGGGACGCCGCATCGCCAGCTCAGCAGCCACCTGGCAGCCCACCGAATTGGCAACAACGGTCGCCCGGGCGACGTGAGCGGCGGAGAACCATTCGATCAGCGCGCCGGCCAGACCGGGAACCGTAAGAGTCCGATCGGGCTTGTCGCTTCGTCCGAACCCCGGCTGATCCGGCGCCAGCACGCTGTGATCGGCGGCCAACAGTTCGGCGGTCGGTACGAAGTAGGCGCTGGAGACGACCAGCCCGTGCACCAGCACCACCCTCGGCGCCGGATAAGGCGTCGTCCAGGACCGGGCGAACATTCGCCTTCCGTCGACCTCGGTCCACAGCTCGCCCTGCTGCACCGGGGCCTGGCTTCTGTCCTGCTCGATCTGCTCCCGGCGAACGGCGGCGCTCATCGCCGGCTCCACAGCAGCAGGCCGGCCAGAATGCCGACTCCCGCCGTGGATGCGGCAATCGCCACCTTGCGGGACCCTCCGGTCGGAGTCCCCCCTTCGTAGCGGCGCGGGATCTGGGTGACCGGCTCAAACAGGTTGCCCGAGCTCGGCTCGGCAGCCCGGTCGGTGAAAAAGCCGGCCCGAACGATTTTCTCCGCCTTGCGCTCCGCCAGCCGGGAAGCCAAGGTCCCGCCCACCAGCGCCATGCGGGGGGGAAGGGAAACCGTCTGCTCATCCTTGGGGTTCTCTGCGCACTCGACGATTGCCTGAGCCACCTCTTCGGGAGTGTGGACGGTTACCTTGGTGGTCAAACGCTGGCCGGTGTAGTTGCCCGCTCGCCTGAACAGCGAGGTGTCGGTGGCCCCTGCCGTCAGGTTGCAAACCCTGACCTCGGGTACATCCTGCAGTTCGGAGCGCAGGCACGCCGCCAGACTGCGGATGCCGGCATTCGCGACCGCATAGGAGCTCAGATAGGCGGCGGGCAATCTCGAGTGAACGGATACCACGTTGATCATGGTTCCGCCACCCTGGTGCCGGAACTGAGGGATACAAGCCCGGGCGCTGTGGATGCATCCGAACAGGTTGGTTTCGAGCACCCGCCGGTAATCCGACAGAGGCTCTTCGCCGAAGTGAGAGAAGAGCGCAGTCGCAGCACAGTTGACCCACAGGTCGATGCGCCCGTATCTGTCGACGACGTTCTCGGCAAGTCTTTTTACGTCGTCCGGCTTGCTGACGTCCGCGGGAAACACGGCGGCCGAACCGCCGGCCTGTATGCACTCGGCCGCAACCCGCTTCAACTGGTCCTCGGAACGCGAACTGACGGCTACCTGGGCCCCGCGCCGGGCCAGCTTGATTGCCGTCAGGCTTCCGATACCGCCCGAGGCGCCGGTTACCACGGCAACTGCGCCCCTCAGGCTGTCATTGCGCTCGCGACCGGTGGTCTCTTCGATGGAGGCCATCGGCAACACCCTTTCTGAAAATAGGGTTTCTGAAATCGCTGAATAGGATTTCAGGGGAGTCGGTCTTACATATGTTTCCGCCGGCCGGTGAATCTAAACGGTAACTCGCCCGTTCGACGAGCTGCATCTGGCAGCAACCGGTAGTTTTGCCATCTTTCCCCTGGGTATAGGGCAGGGGAGAAGACCTTGCGAAACGACTCGGTCTCTGCGGCAACCATCCCTAACCAATCCCCCTGGCAGGAGGTGCAAGTTGACCCACAATTCCGCCCCCGTGGCGGTGGTGACCGGCGCCTCGGCAGGTGTCGGAAAAGCCACAGCACTTTTGTTCGGCAAACAGGGATACCGTGTCGGGCTGCTGGCGCGGGAACCCGGAGCGCTCAAGCAAACCAGGCTGGAAATCGAAAGGCTGGGCGGGCGGGCGTTGGACGTGCCGGTCGACGTGGCCGACCCGGACGCACTGGAGACTGCAGCGCAGGCGGTGGAGAGCGAGCTCGGACCCATCGACGTGTGGGTCAACAACGCGATGGTCTCGGTATTTGCCCCGTTCACCGAGATGTCCGAGGAGGACTTCCGGCGGGTCACCGAGGTCACCTACCTGGGAGCGGCCAACGGCACCAGGTCGGCACTGCGCCGCATGGTGCCCCGCGACGCCGGGTGCATCGTGCAGGTGGGCTCCGCCCTCGCCTACCGGGGCATCCCACTGCAGTCGGCCTACTGCGGGGCCAAGCACGCCCTGCAGGGCTTCACCGAATCGGTGCGCTGCGAGCTGCTCCACGACAAGAGCCGGGTTCACCTGACCTCGGTTCACCTGCCGGCGCTCAACACCCCGCAGTTCAGCTGGGTGAAGACCAGCTACACCAAGCACCCGCAGCCGGTACCTCCGATCTTCGAGCCTGAAGTGGCCGCCGACGCGATCGTGTGGGCGTCGCAGCACCGCCGGCGGCGGGAGTGGTTCGTGGGAGGCCCCACTGCTCTAACCGTGGCCGGCAACAAGGTCATACCGGGCCTTTTGGATCGCTACCTCGGCCGGACCGGCTACAAGTCGCAGCTATCGGATCGCCCCATAGCCGGCAACCGGCCGGACAACCTGCGGACCCCGGTTGAGGGCGTGCACGGAGCGCACGGGGCGTTCGGAGACCAGGCCAAGCCGCGCAGTCTGCAATGGTGGGTCTCCAAGAACCGCACCTGGCTGGCCCTGGGTTCCGGCGCCGTGGGGGGCGCGTTCGCCCTGTGGAAACGAGACTGACCGCTCCCTGACGCCCGGCAGGATCACTGCCAAGGCCGGGAAGCCGGTCCGCAACCCGTAGCACCGAGCGCCGGGGACGGCCGCCGCTCCAAGCGACCCGGCCGCCGCTCCTGCCTAGTAGTAATAAAACAAGCCCGGCGCCGGCAAGCGCCCATGCGCGACAATGTGCTGCTTAACCCGCAGCTGCGAAGCACGCAACGAATTGAGCGTTACGGATACCAACGGTTCCTATGATGTCTCTGGCAGGGTTGAAACTCATCCGACCACCCTCCTCCCGGCCCGTTCGGGCGGGGACCCCAAGCCGAGATACGCGCCCTTGACCTGCCCGAACTGCGGCGAGGAGAACCGGCAAGGGGCGGCGTTCTGCAATGCCTGCGGCACCCGCCTGCAAGTCCCTGAACCCGCGCCGCCTCCGGCTCTTCCCACCACCGGCGATGGGCGCTACGTCGCTCGAGCCTTTCTCGGCCAGGGAGGCCGAAAGCAGGTCTTCAAGGCGGTCGATACCCGGCTTGACCGGGAGGTAGCGCTGTCGATCATCCGGACATCCGGCTTGGA
>Ga0247713_1001209_pt1 | contig 13224 bp, 13 predicted proteins | sample 21E_NmetaG_FD_189936 | JGI IMG/M metagenome (GOLD analysis project Ga0247713, IMG submission 189936) | Soil microbial communities from hillslope of Landscape Evolution Observatory, University of Arizona, Oracle, AZ, United States - 2-1-E_N | ecosystem: Engineered > Artificial ecosystem >... | reverse complement strand
CGACCTTCACCGGCCCGCCCGTCCGCAGCGCCTCCACGATCTCGGACTCGCTTCGGACCGCCCGTATCTCGCGGGGGGAGCAGGTCGCCGTGCGGCCCCAGTTCCTCCACCGCGTCATCGCGACCTCCGGGTGTGCAGCCGAGCCAGGATGGTAGCGTACGCGCGCGATGGCGCCGACCGCCGACGACTACCGCACAGTGATGCGCCGGCTCCCTACCGGGGTCTGCGTCCTCACCATGCGGGGCGAGGACGGCCCCCACGGGATGACCGCCAACACGGTGACCTCCGTGTCCCTCGACCCGCTCCTCCTGCTGGCCTGCATCGACCGGACGGCCCGGGCGCACGGATGGATCGAGAGCTCGGGCGAGTTCGTCGTCAACGTCCTGGGAGCCGGACAGGCCGACCTGTCCCGCCGCTTCGCGGTGCGGGATCTCTCCGACGCCGAGCGGTGGGAGGGCGTCCGGACCGTCCCGTCCCGCACGCTGGACATCCCCCGCATCGCCGGCTGCAACGGGTACATCGAGTGCCGGGTGCGCGACACCCACGACGGCGGTGACCACTCCATCTTCGTGGCCGAGGTGGTCGACGTGGAACCGGCGCTCGACGCGCAGCCTCTCGTCTTCTGGAAGCGCAGCTACCGGACCGTCACACCCGAATGACTCGCGACGGGGGCCCGGCTCCCGCGAGAGGTGGGAGCCGGGCCGGCCTCTTCGCTCGCTACGCCAGGGCGGCGAGGATCCGCAGGTAGTGGTCCCGTGTCCGGGGTCGGGCCAGCAGACCCCGCAGCTCCAGCACCTCGCGCCGGCGCCACTCCGGGTCCGGACCCTGGAGAGCCCCCGAGATCCGGCCCGCGGTCCAGTTGAGCCAGGCTGCGATATCCGCGACGAAGCTCCCGAGCGTCAGCGTCGGCACGTAACCGGAGACCGACCGGTAGCCGTCCACCAGGGCCCGGACGGCCCGCTCGTCCGGTGCGCCATCGGGCGCGACGGACCACGAACTCAGCACGGACGCGAGCTCCATGCTCCGCAGGAACGAACCTGAGAAGTCCCAGTGCGTGACGGCGAGCGAGTCGCCGCACGTCCGGACGGACAGGTCGCAGATGCACAGGATCGGCTCCTCGTCCGTCTGTGGCGTCTCGATCGCGGTCAGGTCGACGATGTGGACCAACGCGTCGTCGAGAGCCGTCGCCCACTCGGCTCCCGAGGCGCGCACGGTGTCGGCGATGCGGTGCCACTGGTCCGGCGTCCGACGCTGTGTCAGCCACGGGTTGACCGGACCGGTGGCCGGCAGCGCCGTAGAGTGCAGGGTCCCCAGGATGCGCCCGACGCCGCGCGCGACCTCCTCGGACGCGGGCTTCACGGGCTCGGGCCCCACGTCGAGCCACACGTCCGCGCACCAACGCTTGCCCTGGACGCTCTCGACGAGGCTCCCGCCTGGGCTGCGTACGGGGACGGGAGCGACCATCCCGCGCGCGATGGCGGCCTCCCGCAGACGGGCGGCGTCCTCGAGCATCTGCGGGGTGATCCAGTCGAGGATCGTCCGGACCCTCCAAGTGCCGGCGTCCGTCTGTAGCTTCCAGTCCTCCCCGGTCTGCGACCACGCGAGCTGCGACATGGGGGCGACGGGGGTGCCGAGCCCGAACGCCTCAGCGAGCTCGGCTCCCAACTGCTGGTCGACGCTCGCGTCCGCGGCCCGGCGCCGCTCGACCTCGGCCTTGAGCTCCGTCCACGACCGGAAGCCGTAGCGTTCGGCGAGCGTCCGCTGCGCGTCGCTCAGCGTCACCGACGCGTCGTTCTCCCGCAGCACGGCGAGCAGGTCCTTCGCCTCCCGGCGAAGGAAGTCGAGACTCGGGGTCTCGGGCAGGATCTTCATCGCACACCTCGCTCTCGCCCCGGACCCGCGCGGGCTCCTCTGAGAGCTCGGTGATGCCGATGCTCGTCCGTCACTCCGGGGGTGGCTTCGAGCCTTCCGGCGGGTCGCGGCGCGGCCCCTCCCGCGCTGGAGCGAAGATAACAACGCCCCCTAACGCGGTCAACGTCAGAGGCGTGGGGTGCGTCCCAGGTCCGGACGAGGGCTCCCCTCCGCGACGACGCCGCCGCACACCACGACATCGGCCAGGTTGGCTCCCGCCTCGTAGCCGAGCGACAGGTGGGAGTCGGACGCGAGGATCACCAGGTCCGCGCGGGAGCCGGGGATGAGGCGGCCGATGTCCGGACGCCGGAGCGAAGCCGCCGCCCCCGCGGTGGCGGCCGCGAGCGCCTGGGTCGGGTCCATCCCGATGGTCCGGACCGCGATCGCGATCGCGAGCTGGAGGTGGGCGTCCGGCGCCATCCCCGGGTTCAGGTCGGACCCGAGCGCGAGCGTCATCCCGGCTTCCCGCATCATCCGGGCGTCCGGGAACCGTCCCAGAGACAGCGCCGTCACCGGGCAGAGCACACCCGTGACCCCGGCTGCAGCCATCGCGGAAGCCTGCTCCGGCAACACGAACAGCAGGTGGTCGGCGGACGCCGCTGCGAGCTCGCAAGCCAGCTCGACCCCGCCCGAGTCGGCGAGCTCGTTCGCGTGGATCCGCACCTCGAGCCCGTGCTCCCGCCCAGCCCGAAGGACCCGGCGTGACTGCTCCGCCGTGAAGGCACCCTGGTCGCAGAAGACGTCGACCCAGCGGGCGAGCGGCGCGCAGACCGGCGTCATCTCCTCGGCGACCCCCTCTACGAACGCGTCGGGGTCCGTGCCGGGGGGCACCGCGTGGGCGCCGCAGAAGGTGATCTCGAGGTTCACCGGGTGGCGGCGATCCGCCTCCGCGAGCAGCTGGAGGAGGCGGCGCTCACCCTCGGTCGTCAGCGCGTAGCCGGACTTGGCCTCGACCGTCGTGGTCCCGTGCGCCAGCAGGTGATCGAGCCGGCGAAGGACGCCCTCCAAGAGATCGTCGTCGGTCGCCGCGTTCGTCGCGTCGACGGTCGTGAGGATGCCGCCTGCCTCGTAGGGACGGCCGGACGCGCGGGCGGCGAACTCCTCACGCCGTTCTCCCGCGAAGACGAGGTGTGTGTGCGCGTCCACGAGCCCGGGGACCACCGCTCGGCCGGCCGCGTCGAGCTCCTCGAGCGCAACGGGAGCCTCGCCGTCCGGACCGACCCATGTCACGCGCCCGTCCGTGATCGCAACCGCCCCGCTCTCGACGACGCCACAGGACGGATCGCAAGTCACGACCTCGGAGCAGTTGCGGACGACGAGGTCAGTCACGCGGCGTGGGGGACATGGGGAGGTCCACCCCCTGCTCGGACGCCGTCTCGATCGCCGTCCGGTACCCGGCGTCCGCGTGCCGGGCCACCCCGATGCCCGGGTCGTTCGTGAGGACGCGCTCGATCCGGACCTCCGCGTCGGCGGTGCCGTCGCAGACGACCTGGGCTCCCGCGTGTATCGAGTTGCCTATCCCGACCCCGCCTCCGTGGTGGACCGCGACCCAGGACGCCCCCGAGGCGGTGTTGAGCAGCGCGTTCAGGACGGGCCAGTCGGCTATAGCGTCGGACCCGTCGGCCATCGCCTCCGTCTCCCGCCACGGGGAGGCGACGCTGCCTGTATCGAGGTGGTCGCGCCCGATGACGACGGGAGCCTTCAGCTCCCCGGACGCCACCAGCTCGTTGAACCGCAGGCCCGCCCGGTGGCGCTGTCCGAGCGCGAGCCAGCAGATCCGGGCCGGGAGCCCCTGGAAGGCCACCCGCTCCCGGGCCAGGCGCAGCCAACGCTGGAGCGCCTCGTCGTCCGGGAACTCCTCGGCCACCGCCCGATCGGTCGCCGCGATGTCCTCCGCGTCGCCGGAGAGGGCGACCCAGCGGAACGGCCCCGAACCCCGCGCGAACAGGGGCCGGATGTAGGCCGGGACGAAGCCGGGGTAGGAGAACGCGTCGGGGTAGCCGGCCGCGGCCGCCTCGCCCCGGAGGTTGTTGCCGTAGTCGAAGACCTCGGCTCCCGCGCGCTGGAACCCGACCATGGCATCCACGTGGGAGACGATCGACTCGGCCGCCTCCTTCAGGTAGCGGTCCGGGTCGTCCTGGCGGAGGTGGGCGGCGTCGCCCGGGTCGTGCCCCCGCGGGACGTAGCCGCTCAGCGGGTCGTGCGCGGCGGTCTGGTCGGTCACGATGTCGACCTCCAAGCCGCGTGCGAGCAGGAGGGGGTAGATGTCGGCGGCGTTGCCGGGGACACCTATCGAGAGCGCGCGTCCATCTCGCTTCGCGGCCAGAGCGGCGTGGACGGCCTCGTCGAGGTCGTCGATCCGCTCGTCGAGGTACCGGTGCTCGATCCGGCGGTCGATCCGGTCGGGGTCGACCTCGATGCAGAGGGCGACGCCTTCGTTCATCGTCACCGCGAGCGGTTGCGCGCCCCCCATCCCGCCGAGCCCGGCGGTCAGGACCAGCCGGCCGCGCAGCGAACCGCCGAAGCGGAGCTCGGCTATGGCCGCGAACGTCTGGTAGGTGCCCTGGAGGATCCCCTGCGTGCCGATGTATATCCACGACCCGGCCGTCATCTGGCCGTACATCGTCAACCCCTCGGCCTCCAGCCGCCGGAACTCCTCCCAGGTCGCCCAGCGCGGGACGAGGAGGGAGTTGGCGATCAGGACGCGGGGGGCCATCTCATGCGTCCGGAAGACCCCCACGGGCTTGCCCGACCCGACGAGCAGCGTCTCGTCCGGGGCCAGCCGCCGCAGCGTCGCGCATATCGCCTCGAACGCCTCCCACGAGCGAGCGGCGCGTCCGGTGCCGCCGTAGACGACGAGATCCTCCGGCCGCTCGGCGACGTCCGGATCGAGGTTGTTCTCCAGGCAGCGGAGCGCGGCCTCCGCCTGCCACGTCCGGCATCTCAGCTCGGGCCCGCGGGCGGCGCGCACCACTCGGCTCATCGCAGCCCCCCGATCGCGGCGGCCGCGGCGTCGGCGAGGCGTCCGGACTCGACGAGCTCGGTGGCGAGCTCCTCGATGTCCGTGCCTATCACCCGGTCGTCGGTCAGCGGGGCGCAGTGCTCGCGGACGACAGCGAGCGCGGCCGCCGTCCCGGGGGCGGGGTCGGGCTCCCGGAGCTCGAGCGACTGGGCCGCGCACATCGCCTCGATGGCCATGATCCTGGAGAGGTTCGCGATGACGCGGCGCAGCTTGATCGCCGCGTTCCACCCCATCGCGACGTGGTCCTCCTTCGTCCCGGACGTGGGGATCGTGTCGACGGTTGCCGGCGACGCGAGGAGGCGGTTCTCGGCGACCAGGGCCGCCTGCGTGTACTGGGCGAGCATGAACCCCGAGCCCAGTCCCGGACGTTCGGTGAGGAACGGCGGGAGACCCTCGGAGTGCGTCGGGTCGAGCATCCGGTCCGACCTGCGCTCGCTGATGCTCCCGAGCTCGGCCAGGGCCTGGGCGAGGAAGTCGAGGGCGAACCCGAGCGGCTCCCCGTGGAAGTTCCCGTTCGTCAGCACCTCCCCGGTCTCGGAGAAGACGAGGGGGTTGTCCGCCACCGAGGCGAGCTCACGCTCGAAGACGCCGCGCGCGTAGGAGATCACGTCCCGGCACGCGCCGTGCACCTGCGGGGCGCACCGGAGGGAGTAGGCATCCTGAACGGCGTGGTCGGAGTGGCGGTGCGACTCCACGATCGGGGATCCGGCGAGCAGGCGGCGCAGGTTCTCCGCCGAGAGCTGCTGTCCGGGATGGGGGCGGAGAGCGTGCAGGCGGGGGTCGAAGGGCCGGTCCGTCCCGTGCAGCCCCTCTATGGTCATCGCGCAGACGACGTCGGCCGTCCGGGCCAGCGTCTCGGCGTCGGTCAGCGCCAGGCACCCGATGGCGAGCATCCCCTCCGTGCCGTTCACGAGCGCGAGCCCCTCCTTGTAGGAGAGCTCGATCGGCTCGAGCCCGGCGAGCCCCATGGCCTCCGCGCCCCGCATGCGCCGGCCGTGCACGACCGCCTCGCCCTCGCCGACCAGGGGGAGCGCGAGGTGCGCGAGCTGGGCCAGGTCGCCGGACGACCCGACCGAACCCTGCTCGGGGACGACGGGGTGCACCTTGCGGTTCAGCATCTCGACCAGTCCCTCGGCGACGAGCGGACGGACCCCGGAGTAGCCGGTGGCGAGGGTCCGGGCGCGCAGCAACAGCATGGCCCGGACCACCTCGACCTCCAGGGGCTTCCCCACACCGGCCGCGTGCGACCGGACCAGCGAGAGCTGCATCGCCTCGAGCTCATCGTCGGGGACGCGGACATCGGATAGCGCCCCGAAGCCGGTCGTGATCCCGTACTCGACGCGTCCCTCCCGGACCGCGTCCTCGACCACGGCCCGGGACCGCAGCATCAGCTCGACGCTTCGGGGTGTCAGCCGGACCGGGGCTCCCTCGCGGGCCACCGCCACGACGTCCTCCACGCGCAGAGGACCTCCGTCGATCTCGACGACGCGGTCGATCACCGCGTGGCCACCCCGGCCAGGAACGCGAGCAGCACCTGAGCCGCGAGCCGGACCGTCACCTGTTCGACGTCGCGGGTCGGGTCGACCTCCACGATGTCCATCGCGACGACCGACGGATGGGCGCCGAACCGGAACGCCGCGTCGATCACGTCCCCGGGCATCAGCCCCCCGGAGAGGGCAGCCGGGCAACCGGGGGCCAGGGCGCGGTCCACCACGTCGAGGTCCATGTCCACGTAGACGGCCCTGTCCCCGGCCGCGTCCAGTGCGCGGTCCACGAAGGTCCGTAGACCGTGCTCCCGCACCGCGTCGACCCGGACGACGTTGATGCCGGCCTGGTCGGCGAGCTCCGAGTGCGCCCTGGCGTTGCCCTGGTCGGCGATGCCGATCTGCCAGACCCGGTCCCCGGGCAGTCCGCCGTCGAGGAGCATCCGGACCGGGGACCCGTTGGACAGCCCCGCCCGCAGGTCGTGGTGGGCGTCCAGCGTCACGAGCATCGAGGCGTCCAGCCCCTTGAACGCTGGACGGGTGATCGAGTTGTCACCTCCGATGAGGGCGACAGGACGTCCTCGCAGGGCCGAGCACGCCTCCCCGACGGCCTCCAGCGCCTCGATGGGCTCCAGGCCTCGCAGCCGGACGTCCCCCACGTCGACCGCGTCCAGCTCGGACAGGTCGACCCCGCGGCCGGCGTGCCAGGTGGGCAGCCGCCACAGCGCGTCGCGTACGGCCTGCGGGGTGAGCTCGCACGACGCTCCGGACAGCGAGAGGGCCGAGAACGGCACCCCGAGCACGCGGACGTCCGGGTCAGAGGGCTCCCGCTGCAGCCACTCGGCGGCCCGCAGGAAGTCGGGGTCGGGCTGGGACGGGGGGTCGTGGTAGACCGCCGGGACCAGCGACCGGCTCGTCGGAGGCGTCGGCGGCACCATCGCGCCCAGCCTACGCGACCGCGTCGCAGGGACGCGCCCGTCACCCGGGCGGCGCGCCCTCCTCGGTCTGCGGCACCTCCGGCTGCTCCGCGGCGGCGGGCGGCACCGTCTCCGTGGGCGCCTGGCCGGTCGCGGGTCGGGGCGAAGGCAGCACCACGATCGCGGGACACTCGTCGATCTCTGTGAGCGCGGTCGACCGACGGGGGTAGATGTTGTCCTCCTGCGGTGCGGGCACGTTGACGATCGGCCGACCGGACTGGTCGAACAGCAGGACATCGCTCAGCGGCGTCCCGTCGGATGCGTGGGGGCAGATGTTCGAGATCTCCGAGCCATCCCGATGCCGCAGGTGCTCGTCCTGGTACGCCCAGGCGGGCTCCGCGTACACCTCTCTGTACCTCACCGACTGGGTCACGAAGAAGCTCGACAGGAGCACGGCGCCGGACGCGACGATCGACATCTTCCGCCACGTCCCACCTGTCCCGGCCCGGCGCCCCAGGGCCACCGATGCCCACGCCAAGCCGACCACGGACGCCAGACCGACCAGCCGGCTCCCGCCGAGCGCCGGTATCGGCACGTCACGTCGATGGAGATGGCCCTGCTGCATCGCGGTCAGGACCATGGCGGCCAGCCATCCCCTCAGGAGCCACCAGCCCGGACGCAGCTCGGTCGCGAACGCGCGCAGGGGCTGGATGCTCTCGCCCTCCCAGAGTTCGGCGGCGGCGCGGTAGGGCCGCGAACGGGCGACCCGGGCGCTGAGCGCCTCGAGGCGAGGACGACGCGATCGCTGCGGGAGCCCGGCCGAGGCCCGGAGCTCGGCAGCGTATGCGTCCGGGTCGCCCAGCCTCTCGCGCAGGGAGCCGTCCTCCTCGGCCGCCACCTCCCGCAGGTGGTCCTCCAGATCCTCGACGAGCTCCTCGCGCTCCTCCGTCCCCAGGTCCGACAGGTGGGTCCGCACCTCTGAGAGGTACTGCTTCACCTCGGCATCGCTCGCGACCCTGTTCATGCCACCTTCCTCCCAGATCCCACGAGTGCGTCCACTGCATCGGCGAACGCGGACCACTGCTTCGTCGCGTCCTCGAGCAGGTCGCGTCCGGACTGGTTCAGCCCGTAGTACTTGCGGTGCGGACCCTCCTCGGAGGGCACCACGTAGGAGGTGAGACGGCCCTGGGCGTACAGCCGCCTCAGGGTGCCGTAGACCGACGCGTCGCCCACGTCCTCCAACCCCGACGCCCGTAGACGCCGGACCACGTCGTAACCGTATCCGTCCTGGGGGGCGAGGACCGCCAGGACCGCCAGGTCGAGGACCCCCTTCAGGAGCTGGCTCGTGTCCATCGCTTCTCTCCTTCCCGTACTACTGTGCATACGATACTAGTCGGCCCGGAAGATGTCGAGCCTCCAGGGCCAGGGGCTTCAGTCGGGCCGTTCGGGGCCGACTCCATCAAGAGCGGATCGATCCAGGAGGGGTTCGATGGGCGCCTTGCAGATGCATCCACGGTTCCCGGAGCGCGAGCAGCGCGACCGGGCGCAGCGCGCCTTCGAGATCTTCGCGTCCGACATCTGCTCGCAGCAGGGCCGGACGTGGGACGAGATCTCAGAGGAGCTCAGGTCCAGCGGTATCGCCCCCCGGGCGGTCCCGGCGGTGATCGAGCGGGGCTGGGTGGCGGTCGACCCCGACCCCGTCCGGTTGACGCTCGGGGAGCACCCGGCGCACCGGGGAGGACTGCTGATCCCTCGTGGGACGCTCCGGCTGGTCGAACGGTTCGTGGGCAGCCTGTCACACCCGGCCGGCGGACGGGGCACGCCATCGCGGCGCCTTCACCCGTTGGCGTGGGTCAGGTCACGCGGCCACCGCGAGGGCCGGTCAGCCTGAGACGGACGAGCCCAGGCACGGACGGATATTCCTATCGGAGGGCACGGCGAGCCGTGTACCTGGTATCGGGACGGTGTTCGTAGGGATGGCGCATGCAGACGATCTGGCCGCGATCATCAGGTCGTCGCACGATGCGATCTACGGCAAGGACCGCGACGGCGTCATCACGACGTGGAACATCGGCGCCGAGCAGATGTACGGCTACACCGCCGCCGAGGCGGTCGGGCAGCCCGTATCGATCCTGATCCCACCGCACCGCCGGGGCGAGGAGAAGGACATCCTGCGCCGGATCCTCGACGGTGAGCGCATCGAGCACTACGAGACCGAGCGACTGCGGAAGGACGGGTCGCTCATCCGGGTCTCGCTGTCGATCTCGCCGATCGAGGACGCCAACGAGGAGCGCGTGGGGGCTTCCGTCATAGCGCGCGACGTCACCCGGCGATACGACGAGTCCTCGATGTTCCGCGCACTGCTCGAGTCTGCGCCCGACGCGATGGTGATCGCCGGCACGGACGGACGGATAGCCATCGTGAACCGCCAGACGGAGCAGATCTTCGGGTACGACCGGGATCGACTCGTGGGCGAGCATATCGAGGTGCTCGTCCCCCCTCGATTCAGGTCGAGGCACGCCCACCATCGGGCAGGGTTCTTCCTCGACCCGCAGGTGCGCCCGATGGGTCCAGAGCTCGAGCTGTACGGGGTCCGCAGCGACGGGACGGAGTTCCCCGTCGAGATCAGCCTCAGCCCCATCGCGACCGAACGCGGGCTGCTGGTCGCGGCGGCCGTCCGCGACGTCAGCGAACGGAAGGGCGCGGAGGACCGGTTCCGGAGGTTCCTCGAGTTCGCCCCGGACCCGATCGTGATCCTGGACGGCGAGCAGGTCATCGTCGAGGCCAACTCGCAGGTGAAGCAGGTCTTCGGGTACGGGAGGGAGGAGCTCGTGGGGCGGTCGATCGAGACCCTGCTCCCTGAACGGTTCCACGGACAGCGGTTCACCCAGCCGGACGGGTCGGCTGCGGCGGGAGAGCTCCAGCGCATCGGCCAGGCGACCGGTCTCTGCGGTCGACGGAAGGACGGCAGCGAGTTCCCGGTGGACATCAGCTTCGCCCCCCTCGAGACTCACGAGGGGACGCTCGTCTCGGCCGCGATCCGCGACGTGTCCGAGCGCAAGCGCGCCGAGGACCACGCGCGAAGGCTCGAGGAGATGTCCGCACGTCGGCGCCAGGCGCTCGAGCTGAACGACGAGATCCTCCAAGGCCTCACCGTCGCCCTGTGGGCGCAGTCGCTGCACCGCCACGAGGAGGCCCGCGAGGCCATCGAGAGGACGATGACGGCGGCCCAGTCGATCATCACCCAGATGCTGGTCGAGGAGAAGGAGGACCGCCCGATCGAGGGGGGCGACCTCGTCCGGGAGCGGAAGGCCGACGTGCTCCGCAGGTCGCCGGAAGGCGCCTAGCCGCCGAACCCCAGGATCATCTCCCTCACGAGGACCGCAGCGCTGACCTGCGTGACCCCGGAGGGGTCGAGCGGCGGGGCCACCTCCACCACGTCGAAGGCGACCACCTGCGAGATCGTCGAGAGCGCGTCGAGCAGCTCCCCGAGCCGGGGTCCATCGGGCTCCGGGTTGCCGACCCCCGGCGCGACGGACGGGTCAAGGACGTCGATATCGACGGTGACGTAGACGGGGCCGTCGGGATCGGTGACGTCCAGGGAGCGCGGATGATCGCGCAGGAGCCCACGGGCGTCCGCCCACTCCTCGCGGGAGCCGGACCGCACCCCGACGACCGAGCACGCGACACCCGCGTCGGTGATGCGCCGGAACGTGCACGCGTGCTCCCCAGGGTAGGTCGCCCGCAGATCGAGGTGAGCGTCGAATCCGACCACGCTGAGGCCCGGACAGCGCCTCGCGACCGATGCGACGAGCGGTGGCGTGATCGAATGGTCCCCGCCCAGGGAGACCAGGAGGGGCCGGGCTCCCTCGGCCCATGCCCCGGCGACGAACGCCTCGGCGTCGGAGGGGTCCCCCACGTCGACGATGTCCAGATCCTCGAGGTCGCGGCCGAGCCGCGGGCTGAAGGACTCGATCGAGTCGGAGAACGTCCGGATGCCGGCCGGTCCCGAGGCGGCTCCCGACCTGAAGCTCACCGAGTCGTCGACCGGGAACCCCGCTATGACGACGTCCGCCGCGGCCGAGGAGGCGTCCGCCCGGCGGGCGGACAGGAACACGTCCCTCACGCGCGACCCTCGGCGACCGCTTCGTCCACCGCGTCGCGGACGTAGGCGGGTAGGGCGAAGGCGGCCCGGTGGAGCTCCGGCGTGTAGCAGCGTGTCGCGATGCCACGGCCACCCAGGCGCGCGCTCACCTGCTCGGGGGACGTGTGGGAGACGGGGGTGCCATGGGTCCCGCAGGTGAACGACCAGACGACGCCCGGGTACGTGGGGACCGCCCCGAGGTAGACCTCCGTCGTCTCGAACACCGAGGACATGTTGCGGACCCCGACCCTCATCTCGTCGGATTGGTAGAGCGGGTTGCTCGTCTGCTGGACGATGACCCCGCCGGGACGAAGCGCCCGGCTGCAGGACTCGAAGAACCCGACCGAGGACAGGACCGCGGCCGGACCGAACGGGTCGGTCGAATCCACGACGATCGCGTCGAACGATCCCGGGTTCTCCTCCACGTACGCCGCGCCGTCCGCGAAGACGATGTCCGCCCTCGGGTCGTCGAGGGCGCCCGCGGAGACGCTGGGTAGGAGCTCGCGGCTCACGCGCGTGACCGCTTCGTCGATGTCGCATTGGACGACCCGCTCCGGGCCGTGCTCGAGCGCCCGTCGGAGCGCACCGCCGTCGCCGCCCCCCACGATGAGCACATGGCGCACCTGCCCGAGCGACGCGAGAGCCGGGTGGACGAGCATCTCGTGGTAGTGGAACTCGTCGTGCTCGGTCGTCTGGACGAATCCGTCGAGCAGGAGCATCCGGCCGAAGTAGGGGTGCTCCCAGACCTCGAGCTGTTGGTACGGCGTCTGCTCGCGGTGCAGGAGGTTCCCCGTGTAGACCCAGTCGTACCCGCCGGTGACGCTCTCCCCGTAGGTGCGGACGCCGTCGCCGGCGTACCGCTCGCTCACGACACGCGAGCTGGGACCGGCTTCGGGGTCATGCCCCCGACGATGCCACGACGGATCTCTGTCACCTGCACCCGGCCCGGCAGCAGGTACCGGCTGAGCGCGTCGACCCCGGCCTGCACATCCGCCTCCAGGTTGCAGGTGAAGATGTCCACGGCGGCGTACCCGTACTCGGGCCACGTGTGCACGGCGATGTGTGACTCGGCGATGATGGCCACGCCCGTCACTCCGTGCACGGGGAACTCGACGACGCGGACGTCAAGGAGGGTCCCGTCGATGGCCCGCACGGCCTCTTTCAGGGCCTGCTCCAACGCCTCGGCCGAGTTGATGTTGCTCGCGTCCCACATCTCGACTATGAGATGCCGACCCAGTGCCTTCATCCGCGTCACCTCCCTCCCGTGTTCACGGGTTCCGGATCCAACATCATCGCGACGGCGACCGCGCTCCCGAGCCGGTCGACCTTGTGCTCCCCGGTCACGAAGCGGACGTCGTCGAGCGTCCAGCCGCGCCGGGCGAACCCCTCTTCCACCATCGCCTGGACGACCCGCTCCGCGTCGTCGCCCGGCCCCCGGTGGCTGTACTCCATCAGCACCCCGCCCTCGGCCCCTATCCCTGCCCCGATGCAGGCGGAGATGATCTCGCCGGCGACGTTGGACGTGATGTGGGCGTACACGGTGGGGACGATCGTCCCGACGGGGAGGTCGGGCTTCGGTCCGAAGCGGCACCCCTTCGGCACGATCGAAGAGACCCTGATCAGGTTCGCGTTGTGTGCCCCCGCTTCGAGCAGCGCGTTGTCGAACGCGTTGAGTGGGGTGCGGCCCTCGGATGCGCCGGACGCGAGGTGGATGAGGCGCGGCACGTAGATCATCGGGCCGAGGGG
>Ga0247713_1001208_pt1 | contig 13226 bp, 12 predicted proteins | sample 21E_NmetaG_FD_189936 | JGI IMG/M metagenome (GOLD analysis project Ga0247713, IMG submission 189936) | Soil microbial communities from hillslope of Landscape Evolution Observatory, University of Arizona, Oracle, AZ, United States - 2-1-E_N | ecosystem: Engineered > Artificial ecosystem >... | reverse complement strand
GGTCGGGGCACCTCCGCCGGCGCCGGCGGTGGGGGGCCGGCGCCCAGCGCCTCGGCGGCCTGGCGCAGTGACTGCGCCATGCCCGAGGCCGCGCCGGCGGCCTGGAGCAGGGCGGCGCCGGCCCGCCGCACCTCCTCGGCGGCCACGGTGTCGACCGGCTCGTCGGGCTCGGGAGCGGCGGCCGGCTCGGGCACCGGCGGCGGTGCGTTGCGCAGCTCCTCCAGGGCCTCGGCGAGCTCGGCCACCCGCCGGCGGGCCCGGCTGCCCTCCTCCCGGGCCCGGTCACGCTCGTTGCGGGCCTGGTCCCGCTGGGCGGTGACCTGATCCAGGCGCCGGGCCAGGTCCTGGGCTTCGTCGGTGGCGGCCCGGCGGGCTCGCCGCTCCTCGGTGAGGGCCGAAGTGGCCCGGGCCGACTCGGCCAGGGCCGACGCCGCCGCCTCCTCCGCCCGCTTCCTTCCCGCCTCGGCGCCGGCCAACCTCCGCCGGGCATCGTTCTCGGCCCGGCGTTCGGCCGCCGCCACGCCGGCTTCGGCCGCACCCGACGCCAGGGCGTCGAGCTGCTCCTGCCACCCGTCGGGGCGGGTGAGCCACAGCCACCCCGCCCGCCCTACCTCTTCCTCGGAGACGGCCTCGGCCACCCGGGCCCGGAAGCCGTCGTCGCCGTCCACGGCCCGCCGGGAGGCGGCGACCGCCGACGACGACAGCTTGGCGAAGTGGAGGAACGGGCGCAGGGCGACAGGGGCGGGCTCGACGGGGGTGTCCTCCTCCCCGGACCGGGCCACCCTGACCGCGGCTTCGAGCGCCGGCCGCAGGAGCTTGTCGAGCGCCGGCGTCAGGTCTCCGAATCCTGAGTCGCGGCTCGTCTCTCGATGGCCTTGGCCGAGCCGCACCAGCGGCAGGTGACCTCCTCCACCGTCTCGCTCAGGACCTCCTCGTCCTCGACGACCAGGTCACCTCCGAGGGAGTAGTGGTGGAACGCCCTGGTCCGGCGGGTCATCGTGACGTCGAAGCGGGTCAGGTTGCCGCAGGTGGCGCAGCGGTAGCGGTCGGGAGGCACGGCATGCCACTTTAGGGCGGCCGCCCCAGGGTCCTTGCGTGTCGAACGTGTGTTCGCCTAGCCTGCGCCGCGGTGCAGCGCAGCTTCGACGACCTGGGCGTCCCTCTCCACCAGGTGACCTTCTGTGTCCTCGACCTGGAGACCACCGGCGCGGCGCCGCCGGAGTGCGCCATCACCGAGGTCGGAGCGGTGAAGCTGCGGGGAGGCGAGTGCCTGGGCACCTTCCAGACGCTGGTCAACCCCGGCGTCGGCATCCCGCCCGGGATCACCTTCCTCACCGGGATCACCGAGGCGATGGTGCTGCCGGCGCCGTGGATCGAGGAGGTGCTGCCGTCGTTCCTGGAGTTCCTGGGCTCGGCGGTGATCGTGGGCCACAACGTCCGGTTCGACCTGCGGTTCCTCCAGTCGGCGCTGGTGCAGTCCGGGCGCCAGCCCCTGACCAACCGCTGGGTCGACACCTGCGCCCTGGCCCGCCGGCTGGTGCGCGACGAAGTGCCGAACTGCACGCTCGGCATGCTGGCCGAGCGACTGCGCCTCCCGCACAAGCCCAGCCACCGGGCGCTGGCCGACGCGCTGGCCACCGGTGACCTGCTCCACACGCTGCTGGAGCGGGCCGGCAACCTGGGGGTGCTCGGCCTCGACGACCTGTTCGAGCTGCCCACCGTCCGGGCCCATCCCCAGATGGGCAAGCTGCGGCTGACCAAGAACCTGCCCCGCCGGCCCGGCGTCTACCTCTTCAAGGGCCGCACCGGCCGGGTGCTCTACGTCGGCAAGGCCACCAACCTCCGGGCCCGCGTGCGCTCGTACTTCGGCGGCGACGACCGGCGCAAGATCTCCCAGCTGCTGCGGGAGACCGAGGCCATCGACCACGTGGTGTGCGCCGGCACCCTGGAGGCCTCGGTGCTCGAGGTGCGGCTGATCCACCAGCACCAGCCGCCGTTCAACTCGCGCTCGAAGCTGTGGAGCCGGTACGCCTATGTGAAGCTGACGCTCGACGAGGCCTTCCCCCGGCTTTCCGTGGTCCGCTCGCCCCGGGCCGGCGACGGGTGTCTGTATCTCGGGCCGCTGGGTTCGACTCGCGCCGCCCGGCTGGTGGCCGACGCCATCGAGTCGGCGATGCCCATCCGCCGCTGCACCGCCAAGGTCCCGAAGTGCCCGGTGGCGGGGCCGTGCGCGCCGGCGCAGCTGGGTGTGGCCGTGTGCCCGTGTGCCGGCGGCGTGTCCAAGGGCGAGTACGCCCAGATCGTGGACCGGCTGGTCCGGGGGCTCACCGGCGATCCGTCGATCCTGCTCGACCCCCTGCGGGCGAGGATGGCCGCGCTGGCGGCGACCGAGCGTTACGAGGAGGCGGCCGACATGCGTGACCGGGCGGCCGCTCTGTCCCGGGCGCTCACCCGCCAGCGGCAGTTCGACGCCCTGCGACGGGCCGGGCGGGTGGTCATCGAGGTGGCCGACGGCGTCCCCAGGCGGGTGGTGCTCCGAGCCGGCCGGCTCGTCACCGAGACCGACCAACTGAGGCTGGAACCAGATGACGAGCCGGGCCCCGACCTGCCCCTCCCCCGCCACCTGGTCGACGAGTTGACGTGCGTGGTGTCCTGGCTCGACGCCGAGGCCCGCTCGGTGCGGCTGCTGCACTGCGAGGAGCCGTGGAGCGTGCCGGTTCCCCGCCTGCCCCGGTTCGAGCCGGTGAAGGTCCGGGCGAGCCGCTAAGCCGTCTGGTTCGACACGGCGACGAGCCGTTCCAGGGCCGCGCCGGCGCGGCCCTCGTCCACCGATGCGGTGGCTGCCTCGAGGCCGGCGGACAGGTCGTCGGCCACGCCGGCGGCCACCAGCCCGGCGGCCGCGTTCAGCAGGACGAACTCCCGGTGGGCGCCGGCCTCGCCGTCGAGCACACGGCGGGCGAGGTCGGCGTTCGTGGCGGGGTCGCCGCCCTGGATCTCGTCGAGGGTCGCCGGCTTGAGACCGAGGGCCCCGGGGTCGACGTCGTAGGAGCGGACCTCGCCGTCGCGCAGCTCGAGGACCGTGGAGGTGGTGATGGTCGACAGCTCGTCGAGCCCGTCGTGGCCGTAGACCACCAGCGACCGCGCCGCGCCCCGGGCCTGGAGCACGCCGATCAGCTTGGCGGCCATCGCCGGGTCGCTGACTCCCAGCACCTGGTGGCGGACGCCGGCGGGGTTGGCCACCGGGCCCAGGAAGTTGAACACCGTCGGCACGCCCAGCTCCTTGCGGGTGGGGCCGACGTGGCGGAATGCCGGGTGGTAGCGGGGGGCGAAGCAGAAGCCCATGCCCGCCTGCTCGACGCAGGCCGCCACCTCGGCCGGCGCCAGGGAGATCTGCACGCCCAGGGCCTCGAGCAGGTCGGCGGACCCGCACTGCGAGGACTGGGACCGGTTGCCGTGCTTGCACACCTTGGCGCCGGCGCCCGCCGCCACCAGGGCGGCGACGGTGGAGGCGTTGATGGTGCAGGCCCGGTCGCCACCGGTGCCGCACGTGTCCAGGGCGTCGATGCCGTCGGCAAGGTGGACCTGCTCACCGAACGCCCGCATGACGTCGAGCAGGGTGGCCATCTCCCCGACCGTCTCGCCCTTCATCCGCAGCCCGACGGCGAACGCGGCGATCTGGGCGGAGGTGGCCGCCCCCTGGAGGATCTCGGTGACCGCTGCCGTCACCTGCTCCGGGCTGAGGTCACGGCCCGCGGTCAGGGGGCCGAGCACCGCCGGCCACCCGCCTAGATCGTCGAGGGTCACGATGGGGAACGGTAGCGGCCCCGCCGGTGTCGGCTACGCGGCGGCGGTCTTGCGGCGCTGCCGGAGGATGCGGCGGCGTTCCTTCTCGGTCGCCCCTCCCCAGATCCCCTCGGACTCCCGGTTCGCGAGGGCGAACTCCAGGCACTGCTGTTGCACTACGCACGTATTGCAGACCGACTTCGCCCGGTCCACGCCTTCATCCTCGCCGGCGGCGTAGAAGATCTCGGGGTCCAGCCCGCGGCACGCGCCTCGAAGACGCCAGGACAGATCCATTGGGGTTCACCTTCCTCTCTCGGCTCGGTTCCAAACCTGGGTGCCTCTTCGCACCTCATGGGGGAGCGACCAGAGGTTTGAATTATCCAACCAGTTCGTTGCAAAACACAATTTCTTTGCGCTCGGGCACCCGGGTCCTTCGGACCACGCCCGGCGCTGCCGGCGGGGGCCCCTGCCCCGCCGGCGATGACCGGTCGGTTCTGTGGCGCTGGCTCGGGCACCCGGGTCCTTCGGACCACGCCCGGCGCTGCCGGCGGGGGCCCCTGCCCCGCCGGCGATGACCGGTCGGTTCTGTGGCGCTCGCTCGGGCACCCGGGTGCTGCGCACCACGCCCGGCGCTGCCGGCGGGGGCCCCTGCCCCGCCGGCGATGACCGGTCGGTTCTGTGGCGCTCGCTCGGGCACCCGGGTCCTTCGGACCACGCCCGGCGCTGCCGGCGGGGGCCCCTGCCCCGCCGGCGATGACCGGTCGGTTCTGTGGCGCTCGCTCGGGCACCCGGGTCCTTCGGACCACGCCCGGCGCTGCCGGCGGGGGCCCCTGCCCCGCCGGCGATGACCGGTCGGTTCTGTGGCGCTCGCTCGGGCACCCGGGTCCTTCGGACCGCGCCCGGCGCTGCCGGCGGGGGCCCCTGCCCCGCCGGCGATGACCGGTCGGTTCTGTGGCGCTGGCTCGGGCACCCGGGTCCTTCGGACCACGCCCGGCGCTGCCGACGGGGGCCCCTGCCCCGCCGGCGTGGCGACACGACGGTTCCGCCGGTCCACGGACAGCGACGGCGCCGCGCCGGCGAGTTCCGGCCGCTCGTAGGATGCAGGTGTGACCGAGGCGCCGGGTTGACGACCAGCTGACTGGATTCGACCGAGACGCCGCCCTGGAGCGTCTAGCCAGCGACCGGTTCGACGTGCTGGTCATCGGCGGGGGGATCACCGGCGCCGGCGTCGCCCTCGACGCCGCCTCCCGGGGGCTGCGCACGGCCCTGGTCGAGCGCGACGACTTCGGCGCCGGCACGTCGTCGAAGTCCTCCAAGCTGGTCCACGGCGGGCTGCGGTACCTGAGCCAAGGGGATTACGGCCTGGTCGCCCAGGCCCTCGCCGAGCGCCAGCGTCTCCTGCACAACGCCCCTCACCTGGTCCGGCCCCTCCCCTTCCTGATCCCCACCTACGGCAGCCGGACCAAGAGCCGGGCCATCTCCGCCGCACTGTGGACCTACGACCTCATCGGCGGGTTCCGCATCGGCTCCCTGCACCGCCGGCTCTCGGTGGCCGACACCCTTGCTCGTGCGCCGGCCCTCCGCAGCGAGCGCCTCGCCGGTGGCCTCCTCTACCTTGACGCCTACGCCGACGACGCCCGCCTCACGCTGTCGGTCATCCGCACCGCGGTGCTCGACCACCTCGCCGTCGCCGCCAACCACGCCGGCGTACGGGAACGGCTCCCCGGCGCCGGCGCCGTGGTCGAGGTCGGCGGGCGGGACATCGAGGTACGGGCCTCGGTCGTGGTGAACGCCACCGGCGTCTGGGCGGACACCATCGCCGGCGGGGAGCCGGCCACCATCCGCCCCGCCAAGGGCGTGCACGTGACCGTGCCCGCTGCCTTGGTGCCCACCGAGGTCGCCCTCGTCCTGCCGGTGCCGGCCGACGGGCGTTCGATCTTCGTGGTCCCCTGGCCGGGGACCGACCGGGTCTACATCGGCACCACCGACACCGACTACGGCGGGCCGCTGGACGCTCCCACGTGCACCGCCGAGGACACCGCCTACCTCCTCGACGCGGTGAACGCGTCGCTGCGCACCACCCTCAGCGCCGGCGACGTCGTCGGTGACTGGGCTGGCCTGCGGCCGCTGGTGGCCGGCGCCGGCAGCGAGCGCAGCGCCGACCTCTCCCGCCGGCACCGGGTGTCCCGCGGCGCCGATGGCACAGTCACCGTCGCCGGCGGCAAGCTCACCACCTACCGGGCCATGGCCGCCGACACCGTCGACGAGGTGCAGGCCGCGCTGGGCCGGCCCGGCACCCCGTCGCGGACGGCCAAGCTGGCGCTGCGGGGCGCCGGCGCCGGCGACGACCACCTCGCCAGCCGCTACGGGACCGAGGCCCGGGTCCTCCGGGCCATGATCGCCGGCGACCCGTCGCTCGCCGAGCCGCTGGTGCCCACGCTGCCCTACCAGCGGGCGGAGGCGCTGTACGCCGCCCGCTACGAGATGGCCGCCACGGTCGACGACGTGCTCGCCCGCCGGACCCGCTCGCTCATCCTGGCGCGGGACGCCTCGATCGACGCCGCCGCCGGCGTCGCCGAGCTCATCGGCCCGGAGCTGGGCTGGACCGACGCCGACGCCCGGGCCCAGGTGCAGGCGTACCGGGCCGGCGCCGAGGCAGGCTGAGCGGTGGTGGACATCGTCGAACGGCTCCGATCCGCCTGCGCCCAGGTCTCCACCGACGAGGCGGATCTGGTTGACGCGGCCCGGGACCGCTGGACCATGGCGGCCACCGTGGCCCGCCGGCCCGACGCCGTGGCCCGACCGGCGACCGCGGCCGAGGTGGCCGACGTCCTTGCCGCGTGCTCGGAGGCCGGGGTGCCGGTCACACCGGCCGGGGCCCGCAGTGGGGTCTGCGGCGGAGCGATGCCGGTCCACGGTGGCGTCGTGCTCGACCTGCAGGGCCTCGGCGGAATCGTCGCCGTCGACGACGCCTCCCTGCTCGTCGACGCCGGCGCCGGCACCATGGGCGACGCCCTGGAAACGGAGCTGCGCTCGGCCCACGGGCTCACGCTCGGCCACCGGCCGCAGTCCGTCGCCATCTCCACCGTCGGCGGCTGGCTGGCCTGCCGCTCCGCCGGGCAGTACTCGACCCGCTACGGCAAGATCGAGGACATGGTCGCCGGCCTCGACGTCGCCCTGGCCGACGGCCGGCTCATCCACACCGGCGGAGCGCCCCGGGCCGCAACCGGCCCCGACCTGACGCAGCTGTTCGTCGGCAGCGAGGGCACGTTGGGCGTCATCACGTCCGCCCGGCTGCGACTGCACCCCGCCCCCCCGGCCGAGATTCGGGCCGCCTACGGGTTCGAGTCCTTCGCCGCCGGCCTCGACGCCTGCCGGCGCATCCTCCGGCGGGGCGCCACTCCTGCCGTCCTGCGCCTCTACGACACGGCCGAGTCCGAGCGGAGCTTCGAGCTGTCGACAAACGTGCTGGTCGTCCTGGACGAGGGCGACGAGATGCTCGTCCGGGCCACCATGGACATCGTCGCCGACGAGGGCGGCGAGCGGCTGGGTGAGGGGCCAGTCGAGCGGTGGCTGGCCCATCGTGACGACACCTATGACACCGACGAGCTGGCCCGGCAAGGCATCTTCGGCGACACCATCGAGATGGCGGCCGGCTGGTCGTCCCTGCCTGCGCTCTACCAAGCTGTTCTGGCTGCCGTCGCCGGCGTCGAGGGGACGGTGTGGACGTCGGGCCACCTTTCCCACTCCTATGGCGATGGAGCCTGCCTGTACGTCACCATCGCCGGCATGGGCGCCGACTGGTACGTGCCGGCGTGGGACGCCGCCGCCGGCGCCATCCTGGCGACGGGCGGCGCCCTCAGCCACCACCACGGCATCGGCCTGGCCAAGGCCCGGTTCCTTCCCGCCGCTCTCGGGCTGGCCCACGCCGTGCTCGTCGATCTCAAGCGGGCCCTCGACCCTGCCGGCATCCTCAACCCCGGCAAGCTTGGCCTCCCCCACGGCTTCGGAGGTCCGGCATGGCCCTGACCGTCGACCGTGGAGCGGTGCTGGCCGGCGCCCGGCTGGCCGTGATCGTGGGTGCCGCCGCCATCGCCCTCGCCCAGGCGGTCACGTCGCTCACCGACAGCGATGCCAACCTCCCGCTCTACCTCGTCCTCCTCGGCGGCCTCGGTGCCGGGGGCCGGCGCGCCGCCCTCCGCCAACCCCTCTCACCGTTGACCCACGGCGCGCTCGCCGCCATGGCTGCGTACCTGGTGCTCATCGCCGCCATCACCGTCATCCGGCTCGCCTTGGGCAAGGAGGTGGCAGACCCGGTGTCACTGGTCTTCAACGGGCTCATGGCCGCCTCCGCCGGCATGTTCGGCGGCTACCTCGCCCTGCGGCGGGATGGGCGGACGGCATGAGCGTGCTCGTCATCGACGTCGGCACCAGCAGCGTCCGTGGCTCGATCGTGGGCGCCGGCGCCGGCGTGGGCCATATCCACCGGCGCACCGTCCTCCCGCACACGCCGGCGCCCGGCTTCGTCGAGCTGGATGCAGCCGAGCTGGCCGGCGCGGTGCTGGAGGTGGCGCACGCCGCCCTGGCCGATGCCGGGCCGGTCGACGGCGTCGGCATCACCAACCAGCGCTCGACCACCATCGTCTGGGACCGCCAGACCGGTGTCCCCGTCGGACCTGGGATCGGCTGGCAGGACCAACGCACGGTGATGATGTGCCTGACCCTCCAAGCCCAGGGGCTGCGGTTCTCGCCGAGCAGCTCGGCCACCAAGCTGGCCTACCTTCTCGACACCTACGACCCCGACCGAAGCGGCGATCTGTGCTTCGGCACGGTCGACACCTGGGTGGCGTGGACGTTGTCGGGCGGCAACCTCCACGTCACCGACCTCTCCAACGCCGGCGTCACCGGCCTGATGCGGACGGACGGCGCCGGCTGGGACCACGAGATCCTCGACGCCCTGCGCATCCCGCCGGCGGTCATGCCGCAGATCGTGGACTCCTCCGAGGCCGTCGGCGAAGCCGTCGCCCTTCCGGGCGCCCCGCCGGTGGCCGGGATGGCCGGTGACCAGCAGGCGTCGCTCATCGGCCAGGGCTGCACCCGAGCCGGTCTGGCCAAGATGACCTTCGGCACCGGAGGGATGCTCGACCTCTGCCTCGGCCCCGACCGCCCGCCGTTCGAGCAGCGCGGCTCTCACGGCACGTTCCCCATCGTCGTCTGGCGACGCCAGGGACGGGTGACCTGGGGCATCGAGGCCTTCATGCTGACCGCCGGCCAGGCCGTCGAGTGGCTGCGCGACGACCTGGGTGTCATCGCCGAAGCGGGCGAATCGGAGGTGATCGCCTCGGCCTGTGAGACCACCGGCGGCGTGTGGTTCGTGCCCGCGCTGCTGGGCATGGCCACGCCGGCGTGGGACTTCGGCGCCCGAGGCACCCTCCTCGGCCTCACCGGTGGCACCGGCCGGCCCGAGGTCGTCCGGGCCGTGCTGGAGGGCGTGGCCCACCGTGGCGCCGACCTCCTGGAGGCAGCCGAGGCCGACGGCGGCTGCCCCATCCCGACGTTGCGCGTCGACGGTGGCATGAGCGCCAATCGGGTCTTCGTGCAGGCCCTGGCCGACGCCTGCCAGCGCCCGGTGGAGGTCTCGCCGGTGCTCGAGGCCACCACGCTGGGCGCCGCCTTCCTGGCCGGCATGGCCACCGGCCTGTGGGCCGACGAGGACGAGGTGGCGGCCACCTGGTCGCCCCGGGCCACCGTGGAGCCGGCGGCCATCACCGACCGCCGGCGCTGGAAGGACGCCTGTGACCGCGCCCGCGGATGGATCCCGGAGCTGTCCGCGCTCGACTTCTGAGCTTCGGGGACGAGTACCCTGCCCCGGTGCGCCGGTTCCGGATGCTTGCCATGGGGTTGGTGATGATGGCGGTGGCCGCCGGCTGCGGAGGCGACGGCACCGGCGAGACCGCAGGAGACGTCGAGCCGGCGCCCGAGCGTCCGCCGCTGACGACCACTCCCGTCCCCACGACCGTGGGCGGCACCACGGTGCCCCCGACGAACCTCACCCTCCGCCTCACCGACGTGCGCGTCGTCAACTCGGAGGAATCCGACAGCGGCATGCGCGTCCTGCTCCCCGCCGGCGTGGCCACCGCGTCGGTCACCGTGAACGGGCTGCCCTCCCCCAACCGGGTCATCTCTGTGTGCCAGGCGAGGGAGCTCGACCGGCGGCTGAGCGGCGCCGCCTGTCGCACGCCCGCCAACGGCGAAGCCGTCACGGTGACTCTCGGCTCGGCGGCGACCGGCGTGGAGATCGCCCAGGTGGGCGTGTCGGGAAGCGGACCGGAAGGCAACATCACGACCTTGAGCGACGTCACCATCCGCTACGCGGCGTCGTCGAAGGAGGTGAGCCTCCGCCTCCAGGAGATCGCCGGCGGCAACGCCGGCGGCCGCCCCACGTTCTCGATGACGCCGGCGGGAAGCGGCCCGTACCGGGCCGAGCTGAACTGGAAGATCATCCCGGTGTTCGGCGGCACCGACAGCCGAGGCCAGCTCGAGTTCGTGCAGAGCGGCAACGTCACAAACCAAGCCGAGGGGGCCAACACCCAGGTGCAGCTCAACGGGACGGCGCCGGCCGGCGCCGCCGACATCGCCATCCGCATCCGCAACGTCGGCACGGCGGCGATGGTGACCCCCCAGCTCACGGCGACGTTCCCGTAGGTGGCCCGGGCGCTCACGGGCGTGTCCGTGCGCGACAATTGACCGTGACGGTGAGTCGGCCGGGTGGCCGCGGCTCGGCAGTGACCGGGTCGAGGAAGGTCGGGGCTCCACAGGGCAGGGTGCTGGCTAGCGGCCAGTCGGGGTGACCCGCAGGAAAGTGCCACAGAAAACAGACCGCCGATGGCCCCGGTGTTCATTGAACAGCGGAGCACAGGTAAGGGTGAAACGGTGCGGCAAGAGCGCACCAGCGCCCGGGGCGACCCGGGCGGCTCGGCAAACCCCACCCGGAGCAAGGCCGAACAGGGGAGGGTGGCCCGCCCGATCCCCAGGTAGGCCGCATAGATGGATGGCCACCGCGCCGCCTCCGGGCGACGCACAGAACCCCGCCTACAGGCCGACTCACCGTCACCACTCTTCGTGAACCCGCTAAAATAGCCTCTGACCTGCGGTTTTGTGTGTCCGACACTGACCACTAGTCACCGTGAGTGACCACTTTTAGTCCTCAGAGCTGAGGACTTTCTGAGGACTGAGGACTAATTGAGGACTGATCGGGGTCCAAGCGGAGGTCGGAAACGGCCGTCACCGAGAGTGAGCGGAGCTGATGGCTAGCATCGACAGGCGTCCCGACGGGCGGTACCGAGCCCGCTGGCGGGAGTACCCGGGCGGTCCCCAGAAGGTCCGTCACTTCGCCCGCAAGCGTGACGCCGATCAGTTTCTCGACGCCATCCGGGGTGACCTTGCCCACGGCGTGTACGTCGACCCCGCCGGCGGCCGAACTCTGTTCCAGGACTACGCCGAGCGGTGGCGCTCGGTGCAGGTCCACCGGGCGGGCACGGCCGTCCAGGTCGAGTCGTATCTACGCCTGCACGCCTACCCACACCTCGGGCAGCGCCAGATAGGCGCCATCCGCCGGAGCGACCTGCAGGCGTGGGTGAAGGAACTCACCGGCGTGCTCGCCCCTGGGTCGGTCGAGCTCACCTACCGGTGGGTCGCGACGATCTTCAAGGCCGCCGTTGGCGATCGCCTGCTCGCAGCATCACCCTGCATCGGCATCACCCTGCCGAAGGGCAACGACGCCGAGGTGGTCCCGCTGTCAGTGAGCGAGGTCGAGGCGATGGCCGCCGCCGTGCCCGACCGGTACCGGGCTCTGATCGTGTTCGCCGCCGGGATGGGACTGCGGCAGGGCGAGTGCTTCGGCCTCTCCGTCGACCGGGTCGACTTCCTCCGCCGTCAGGTGCGCGTCGACCGCCAGCTCATCGCGGCCTTGCGCGGTGTCCCTGAGTTCGGGCCGCCGAAGAGCAAAGCCGGCTTTCGGACCGTGCCCATGCCCGAGGTGGTGTCCTCTGTTCTCGCCGCCCATCTCGCCCGGTATCGCCCCGGCCGGTACGGCCTGGTGTTCACCAGTCGAACCGGCAATCCCCTCCGCCGCAACACGCTCGGCAGCATGTGGCACCGGGCCCGGCCAGTCGCCGGCCTACCCGAGTGGGCCACCTTCCACGACCTTCGCCATTCTACGCCTCGCTCCTCATCGCCAAGGGCTGCTCCGTCAAGTCCGTCCAGCGCCGCCTCGGCCACCAGTCCGCGACCGAGACACTCGACACCTACGGCCACCTCTGGCCCGACAGCGACGACGAGACCCGCAATGCTGTCGACCTCGTCCTCGCCGGCGTCGCCAGAGCCGGCTGAGCGAGCTGAGCGGCTGACGGGACTTGCGTACAGGAGGCCCTATGACCGTGACCAGGAACCGGCGATCAGGGCGACCGGGGGCACGACATGACGCTGTCGTATTGGGGCACCTCGCGAAGCGCTCCCGTGGCTCCGACGGGCGGGCTGACGTACGTTCTGGCCATCTCGTCCTGTACAGTTTCTTGGTATGGACGTAGCTGTCAGCGAATTCCGGGCCAACCTCCGCGACTGGCTGGAGCGGGTGCGGGAAGGCCATGAGGTTGTCGTCACCGAGCGTGGCGTCCCGGTTGCGCGCCTCCTCGGAGTGGAGACGACCCCGCTGCTCGACCGGTTGACGGCCGAAGGCGTGATCGGGCGACCGACCAGTGCTGAGAAGCCTGCGGCATCCGGACGACCGAGGCCCCGTCCCCGCCGACCGGTCGCCCCACTGGTGGGCGAGCAGCGGCGCTGAGGTGCCGCTGGTCTACTTCGATGCCAGCGCGTTCGTGAAGCTGCTGGTCGAGGAGCCCGGGACAGAGCTGGCCGTTGCCCTGTGGGACGGATGCGACGCGGCCGTGTCGAGCAGATTGGCCTACCCCGAGGTCCGGGCCGCGCTCGCGGCCGCGCGTCGGAACCACGACCTCGACCGGGATGGCCTTGAGCAGGCCGAAGAGAGCTGGGAAGAGTTCTGGGGCGCGACCCGGCCTGTCGAACTCACGCCGGCCGTCGGGCATCAGGCCGGTCAGCTCGCGAGACAGCTCGCCCTGCGGGGCGCCGATGCAGTGCATCTTGCCAGCGCACTGGCGATGTCGGACCAGTCGCTCATCTTCGCCGTGTGGGACCGACGGCTTCATAACGGCGCTCTTGCCTCCCACCTTGCGGTCGCCCCCGTAACCCTCGATCCGCCATGATCGCCACGCCGGCGGTCCGGCGGCTCATCCGCCAGCCGGCGTTGTGGGCGCCCACGACCGTCGGCGAGACGGCGCCTTTGTGGGATACCCGCTGCTGGGATCAGCGCCGCCGGACACGAACGACGCCGACATAGGGGACCTGCTCGTTGACGAAGTAGGTGA
>Ga0247713_1001207_pt1 | contig 13273 bp, 12 predicted proteins | sample 21E_NmetaG_FD_189936 | JGI IMG/M metagenome (GOLD analysis project Ga0247713, IMG submission 189936) | Soil microbial communities from hillslope of Landscape Evolution Observatory, University of Arizona, Oracle, AZ, United States - 2-1-E_N | ecosystem: Engineered > Artificial ecosystem >... | reverse complement strand
GGCCGCCGCGGCGCGCTGCTAGCCTTGCCGGGTTCGCCGACGCGAACACCCTCCTGCCACGGAACGTCCGTGGCCGCCGAGTCCACAGGAGGAGGTGGGTCACTTGCGTCGCTACGAGCTCATGGTCATCCTCGACCCCGACCTCGAGGAGCGCACCATCGCGCCCTCGCTCGACACGTTCCTCAACGTCATCCGTCAGGGTGGCGGGACGGTCGAGAAGGTCGACGTCTGGGGACGCCGCCGGCTGTCGTTCGAGATCGACAAGAAGGCCGAGGGCATCTACGCCGTGGTCGACCTGTCTGCCGAGCCGGCCGTCATGAAGGAGCTGGACCGCCAGCTCAACCTCAACGAGTCGGTCCTCCGGACCAAGGTCCTGCGCCCCGAGCTGCGCTAGCAGCTCAGCTGCTGGACCGTCCTGTCGGACCTCGTCGCCACACTGCCGGCAGGCAGGACGGCGGAGGCCCCCGGACACCACCGGGACCCTTCCCCGCACCGCTCCCGGCATCAAGGAGTGCGAGCCCCAGCCGGGGCACCGCCCGCACGCACCGCACCGACAGATCCCGCGAACGCAGCGGGAAGGGACCCAAGGAGACACGCCGTGGCAGGCGAGACGATCATCACCGTGGTGGGCAACCTGACCGCCGACCCGGAGCTGCGCTTCACCCCGAGCGGCGCGGCCGTCGCGAACTTCACCGTCGCGTCGACGCCCCGCACCTTCGACAAGAACACCAACGAGTGGAAGGACGGAGACGCGCTGTTCCTGCGCTGCTCCGTCTGGCGCCAGGCGGCCGAGAACGTCGCGGAGTCCCTGCAGAAGGGCACCGCGGTCATCGTCCAGGGCCGGCTGAAGCAGCGCTCGTACGAGACGAAGGAAGGCGAGAAGCGCACGGTCGTCGAGCTCGAGGTCGACGAGATCGGCCCCTCGCTCAAGTTCGCCACCGCGAAGGTCACCCGGGCCTCCCGCGGCGGCGGCGGCGGCGGTTTCGGCGGCGGCGGCGGTGGCTACGGCGGCGGACAGGGCGGCGGACAGGGCGGACAGGGCGGCGGAGCCCCCCAGTCCGACCCGTGGTCCAGCCCGGCGCCCGCGTCCTCCTCCGGCGGCTGGTCCGACGAGCCCCCCTTCTAAGAACCCTCTCTCACCCTCTGACTTCACGGCCCTGACCAGGAGAACCCACGATGGCCAAGCCACCGCCCCGCAAGCTCAAGAAGAAGGTCTGCCAGTTCTGCAAGGACAAGGTGACCTACGTCGACTACAAGGACACCGCGCTCCTGCGCAAGTACATCTCCGACCGCGGCAAGATCCGCGCCCGTCGGGTCAGCGGCAACTGCAGCCAGCACCAGCGCGACGTCGCCGTCGCGGTGAAGAACAGCCGCGAGATGGCGCTGCTGCCGTACACGAGCACGGCGCGCTGAGGAGGCTGACCATGAAGCTCATCCTCACCCACGACGTCTCGGGCCTCGGTGCCCCTGGCGACATCGTCGAGGTCAAGGACGGCTACGGCCGCAACTACCTCGTCCCGCAGGGCCTGGCCATCCTGGCCACCAAGGGCGCCGAGAAGCAGGTCGCCACGATCCGCCGGGCCCGCGAGGTCCGCGAGGTGCGCGACCTCGGGTCGGCGAAGGAGATCTCGAGCCAGCTCGCCTCGCTCGAGGTGAAGCTCCCGGCCCGCTCCGGCGAGGGCGGCCGGCTGTTCGGCTCGGTCACCACCAGCGACATCGTCGACGCCGTCACGGCGGCCGGCGGCCCGAAGCTGGACCGCCGCACCATCACGCTGCCGGCGCCGATCAAGGCAGTCGGCACGCACACCGCCACCGTCAAGGTGCACCCCGAGGTCGAGGCCGCCGTGACGATCCAGGTCGTCCCGGCGAAGTAGTTCCTCCCGCACGACCGGCCCGGCTCCCGCGAGGGACGCCGGGCCGTCGCGCGTCCGGGCCGTCGCGCGTCCGTGTCCCCCGTCAGCGGCCGTCGAACTGGAACAGCACCTGGGCGCGGCTGCCGCCGGTGCTGATCAGCCGCTCCGGCGTCCCGCGCCGCGCCTCCAGCCACCGCGTCACAGCCGCGCAGTCGTCGGAGCCGTCCCGTTGGTAGGTGCGGTAGCCGGTGGCGCGCAGCACGAACAGCTGCCGCTCGCCGGCGAGCTGGTCGAGCCGGTCGGCGACCTCGGCCGGGGAGGCCGCCCGGTTGCGCTGCTCGTAGTCGACCCAGTCGACCAGCTCGGGGCCGGCGAGCGTCGGGTAGACCACCTGCTCGTAGCCGGGCCCGATCTCCCGGGCGACCGGGGGGCCGAGCTGGTCCGGGCAGTAGACGAGCACGTCACCGGGATCGGCGGCCTCGCGGAAGGTCTCGGCGATGCGGTCGGCGGCGGCGCGCGGCGCGGCCGCGGCCGGGATGCCGGTGCCGGCGCCGACGCCGACGACGGCGGCGAGGGCGACCACCGGCCAGCGCCCCGGCAGGGCCGCCGCACCCAGTCCGGCCGCGACGGCGACCAGCGGCACGACGACGGCGGTGTACCGGCCGGTGTAGGCGCCCTCGGACAGCTGCGCGCCGATCCAGGCGAGCAGCAGCGCGGTACCGGCCACGCCCGCGACCGGCCGCGAGACGGGCAGCAGGACGGTGGCCAGCACGACCAGCTGCACCAGCAGGACGGCCAGCACGACGCGGCCCTCGACCGCACCACCGCCCCAGAACGACGGCGTGCGCAGCAGGTCGAACACGTCCGGCGGCACCGCCCAGGGCGCGCCGGTGCGCTGCGCCTGGAACAGGAACGTGGGCAGCCACGGCGTGAAGACGGCCGCTCCGACGGCGAGCCCTGCGACCACCCGCAGCGCGTCGGCCCGCCACCGGAGCAGGCCCGGCAGGTGCCACAGCCCGACCGCGGCCAGCAGGAACAGCGACCAGTAGTGGGTCAGCAGCAGCGCGCCCGAGCAGGCGCCGAGGGCGAGCACCGCCGGCCACGTACCGGCGGTCCGCACGGCGAGCAGGGCGAGCACGCCGGCCAGCACGAGCACGACCACGAGCAGGTACATGCGCGTCTCGGACCCGTACCTCATCGTCCAGGGCAGCGCGGCGAGCACGGTGACGGCGGCGACGGCCCCGGACCGTCCGTGGAGCCGGTCGCCGACCCGCCAGGCCAGCAGCAGCGCCACGGGCAGCAGGAGCAGGGTGAGCACGCGGACCGCGACCGTGCCGTCCCCGAGCACCAGCATCCAGCCGTGCAGCAGCAGGTAGTACAGCGGTGGGGCGCCGTCCAGGCGCAGCGCCGCCAGCAGCTCGGGCACCGGCCGGCGCGCGATCTCCACCGAGATCGCCTCGTCCAGCCACAGCGGACCGCCGACCAGTCCGGCGGCCGCCCCGGTCACGCCGGCCACGACCGCCGCGACCAGCAGCGCCAGACCTGCGCGGCCCTCGAGCGGCCGGGCCGCGCGCGGCGTCGCGCCCGAGGCGCCGGCGGGCGTCCGGGCCGTCGCTGTCGCCGTCATGCCGCCGTCCTGCTCGCTGCCGCCCCCGGAGGTCGCCTGCCCTCGCCGACGAGGCGTGGCACGGCGCTCAGCAGGCTACCGGCCGCGGAGTGCGGGCCCCGCGTCGTCCAGAGCCGCCTGGATCGCCGTGCGTCAGCGCTGTGCCAGCGCGGCGAAGGGCCGGCCGCCGGCCGACCACTGCTCGACGACGGCGAGGCCGGAGCGCTCGGCGAGCGCCGGCACGGCGTCCGGCGCCACCAGGGACCAGGGGAACCAGGTGCTGGCCGAGCCGAGCGCCTCGAGCCGGACGCGGCCGCGGCGCTCACCGCTGCCGGGGTGCAGCTCGGCGAGGACGACGCCGTCCGGCGCCAGCAGCTCAGCGAGCCGCCGCAGCAGCCGGGCCGGGTCCCCGCCGATGCCGAGGTTGCCGTCGGCGAGCAGCACCGTGCGCCAGCCGTCTTCGCGCGGCAGCGGAGCGAACACGTCACCGACGTGCACGGGTGCGCCGGCCCGTCGCGCGAGCACCGGCACCGCCGGCAGGACGTCGAGGCCCAGGACCTCGACCCCGGCGCCGTGCAGGGCGGCGGTGAGCCGGCCCGGGCCGCAGCCGACGTCGAGCACCGGGCCGGACGCGCGCTCCAGCAGGGTCGCGTCCGCAGCCGACGCCGGTCCGGCCCACCGCTCGACGTCGAGTGGCAGCAGGTGCCCGTCGGCGAGCCGGAGCAGGCGGGGCTGCAGGCGGGTGTCGCCGGTGACCGCGCCGGTCATCCAGTCGCTCAGCAGCGCGCCGGGGTCCGCGGCGGGCCGGACGCCGGCCGACCGCCGCTCCCGACCGCCGTCCGGCAGACCGGTCATCGACATCGCGGAGGTCCTCCTCGGCAGGGGCTGGGCCGGGAAGGACCCGACCGGTGTTCGGTGCCCGCGCCGGAGCGGTTCACCGCTCTGGCGCGCCGCGACCGCGTGACGAAGCGGTGACGGCGACACTGCCTGCGTGGCCGATCCTCAGGCGCCGGACGCCGGCCGCACGCGCTGGTGGGCCGCCGGCGTCGTGCTCGCCCTCGCGGCGGCCACGTCCCTGGCCTTCTCCACGACCCGGCGGGGCAGCGTCCTCGGCGAGACCTGGGCCCTGCTCGCCGACATCGGCGGCATGTGGGTCGCCTGGGCGATCGCCCTGGCCTGCCTGCTGCGGGCCGGCCTGACCGGTCGGCAGCTGCTCGTCGTCGTCCTGCTCGGCGGGGCGGCGCTGCGGATCGCCGCGATGACCGTCGTCGTGCCGCTGTCGGACGACCTCTACCGCTACGCCTGGGACGGCTCGGTGCAGGCGGCCGGCGTCAGCCCCTACCGGTACGCGCCTGCGGAGGCCGGCGACGTCGAGGCGCTCGCCGACCGCCGCACCGACTGGCTGTTCCCGGACGCCGTCGAGGGCGGCGACACCTGCGAGCTGATCCGCCGCGGCGACGACTGCACCCGCATCAACCGGCCGGACGTGCGCACGATCTACCCGCCGGTGGCGCAGGCCTGGTTCCTCGCCGGGCACCTCGCCGGTGCTTCGCAACTGCGCGACCTCGGCTGGCAGGTCGTGGCGCTGGTTCCCGACGTCGGCACGTGCGTCCTGCTCTGGCTGGTGCTGGTGCGCAGCGGCCGCGATCCGCGCTGGGTGGCCGCGTTCGCCTGGAGCCCGGTGGCCGTGCTCGAGGGCGTCCAGAACGCTCACGTCGACGGCCTGGCCACCTTCTTCGTGGTGCTGGCGGTGGCGCTGGCCGGTCGGCGGCCGGCCGCCTCGGGGGCGGCGCTCGGCGCGGCGGCGATGGTCAAGCTCTACCCCGCCCTGCTGCTCCCGGTGCTGCTCGCGCGCCGCCCGCTGCGGGTGGGGACGGCGTTCGTCGCCGTCTGCGCCGTCAGCTACCTGCCGCACGTGCTGGCCACCGGCGGCGACGTGCTCGGCTTCCTGCCCGGCTACCTCGAGGAGGAGGAGTACACCGGCGGGCGCTTCCTGCTCCTCGCGCCGCTCGGGCTGCCCGACCTCCTCGCGACGGCCGTCGTCGCCCTGGCGGCGGTGGCGGTCGCCGTCCGGGTGCTGCTCGTGGCCCGGCGGACCCGGTTCGAGAGCCCGGGCGCCGTCGGTGTGGAGCTGGCTCCGGCGGCGTGCCTGCTGCTCGGCGCCGCGCTGCTGCTCGGCAGCCCGGTGCAGCCCTGGTACGGACTGCCCCTGGTCGCCCTCGCGGCGCTCGCCGCCCGCCCGGTGTGGTTCGTCGTGCCGGCACTGGCCTACCCGGTGTTCTTCGTCGTGATCGACCGCGGGCCGTCGGAGACGACGACCTCGGTGGGCAGCGCCGGCTACCTGCTGGCGCTGGCCGTGGTGCTGCTCGACGCCTGGCGGCGCCGGCGGGCGGGGGCTGCGGCAGCCGCTCCGCATGGCGCGCACCGCGGCTCCGCCTGAGCCTCGGTGGCCGTTCCGGCCTCCGCCTGTCCGGTCTGCCTGCCCGCCGTCGCTGCCCGCACGCGGGCGGCCCCGTGTGCGGGCCGCCAGGTGGATGATGGTCCGGCCCCGCCCCGCATCCGACGGCCCCGCACGCGACAGGGCCCGGCCGCCAGAAGGCGGCCGGGCCCTGCCCGGTGGTGCGGGGGTCGACTAGGCGGCGGTGTTGACGGTGATCTCCGCGACGCCGACGAGGAAGAACTCCGACAGGGCGTCGGTCTCGAACACCATGTTCAGGGCGTTCGCGGCGGTCTCGGTCAGGCTGACCGTGGTGCCCTGCAGGACGGCGGTGTCGGGGGCGTCACCGGGGCGCAGCGGGTTCAGCGTGCTGCCGTCGAGGAAGAACAGGTCGGCGCGCTCGGCGAAGACCTCGCCGTCGACGGTGACCTTGCCGAACAGCAGCGACTGCTCCGGGTCGACCTCGAAGTTCTCGAGCTCGACGACGGTGCCGTTCGCGCCGGTCAGCGACAGGCCGGAGCCCTCGTGGAGGATGATCCCCTGCACGTACGGGTCGACGCCGGAGGCCGGGTCGAAGTACGTGACGTTGCCGCCGGTGATCGGGAAGGCGATGGTGCCGGTGTCGGCGTCGAGCGTGCCACCACCGAGCATGCCGGGGGTCAGGCCCAGGCCGGTGATGCCCTCGAGGAAGCTCGGGTCGAGGACGACCGCGGTCTGCTCGCCGGACAGCTGGTCGATCTGGGCAGCGGGCTCGGGCGAGGCCTGCGTGGTCTCGGCGCCGCCGTTGCCGCCGGCGGCCGTGTCGTCGTTGCCGCCGCAGGCGGCCATCGTGAGGGCCAGGCCGGCCACGAGGGCCACCGAGGCGGTGCGCTTCTTGAGGGAGAACATGGTGCTCCTTGGGTCAGGACGATGGGCGGGAGGTGGGCCCGCTCCGGGGTTTTCAGTGGGACTTTCGGGCCAGGTGGCCGATCGGTTCGGTCGGGTGACACGGGACACCTCTGATCCCGGCAGGGCGATCCGCTGCGACGCCTCGGGCGAAGGACCATGCAGACCTCCGACGACAGGACCCTTATGACGAGCTCGCTGCGCCACCGCGCGCTGGCGCTGTACCGCCGCGGTCCGGGGGGCCCCTTCGACCGCCGCGCCTGGACCAGCCCGATCCGCGGCCAGTGGCTGACCGCCGTGCTCGGCCTGGTGCTGCTCGTCGGCTTCCCCGTCGTCATCCTGACCGGGCTGGCCTCGCACGCGGCCTACGACCCGAGCCTCGGTGGCAGCAACGAGCAGAACCCCGGCCGCGGCCTGCTCGGCGCCTACGCCGACCTGTTCGCCTGGCCGACGTCGCCGGCCTGGCTGTACCGGGTCAACCAGGGCACCCACGTGCTGCTCGGGCTGGCCCTCGTCCCGATCGTGCTGGCCAAGCTCTGGTCCGTCGCGCCCAAGCTGTTCGAGTGGCCGCCGGTGCGCAGCCCGGCCCAGGCGGTCGAGCGGATCAGCATCCTGCTCATCGTGGCCAGCACGCTGTTCCAGCTGGTCACCGGCGTCATGAACATCCAGTACGACTACGCCTGGGGCTTCTCGTTCTACACCGGGCACTTCTTCGGGGCCTGGGTCTTCATCGCCGCCTTCACGGCGCACGTGGCGATCAAGATGCCGACCCTCGTGCGGGCGCTGCGGGCGCGCTCCTTCCGCCAGGAGATGCGGACGCCGCTGGCCGAGACCGTGCCCGAGCCCCCGGACCCCGACCTGCTGTCGCCGCCCGAGCCGGCCGATCCGACGATCTCGCGGCGCGGCGCGCTGGCCCTGACCGGCGGCGCCTCGGTGACCGTGTTCGCCCTGACGGTCGGTCAGAGCGTCGACCCGCTGCGCGGCACGGCGCTGCTCGCCCCTCGCGGTCAGGTGCGCGGCGACGGCCCGAACGACTTCCAGGTCAACACCACGTTCGTCGACGCCGGCATCGAGGAGACCCGGACCCGGGCGAGCTGGCGGCTGTCGCTCGTCGGCCCCGGCGGCGAGCGGGCGCAGCTGACCCGTGGCGACCTGCTCGCGATGGAGCTGGCGACCCACGAGCTGCCGATCGCGTGCGTGGAGGGCTGGTCGACCTCGCAGGTCTGGACGGGGGTGCCGCTGCGGGACCTCGCAGCGCTGGTCGGCGGCCTCGACGTCGAGGAGGTGTTCCTCGAGTCCCTGCAGCAGGGCGGGGCCTTCGGGACGATGTCGATCACCGGTCGCCAGCTGCGCGAGCCGCGCACGATGGTCGCCCTGCGCGTGAACGGGGCCGACCTGTCGCTCGACCACGGCTTCCCGGCCCGGTTGATCATCCCGGCCGCTCCAGGTGTGCGGAACACCAAGTGGCTCGACACCGTCACCTTCGGCGGGAGGCCGGCATGAGCCAGCGCTCGCGCGAGACGCAGGAGGAGCACGAGGTCGAGCAGGCCCGTGCCCGCGACAGCCGGTTCACGCGGCTCTACGGCGCCCGGCCGTGGCACCTGGCCGTCCTGGTCCTGCTGCTTGCGGCGACGGCGTTCGTCGTCAGCCGGCTGATCGGCAACCCCGCGCTGTTCCGCATCGCGGTGTGGTTCGTCGGCGTCGCCCTGGTCTGGGACCTGGTCCTCGGCCCCCTGATGGCGCTGGCCGACCGGGGACTGCAGGCCGCGACCCGGCGACTGCGCGCGGCGGGCGTCTCGCCGCTGAACTTCGTGCGGGTGCCGCTGCTGCTGTCGATGCTGCTGCTGCTGATGTTCGCCCCGTCGATCCTCACCCGCTCAGAAGGCGTCTACGCCGCCAAGGCCGGTCTGGCCCAGGACGTCTACCTGAGTCGCTGGCTGACCGTCACGGGCGTGCTGTTCGGCGTCTCTGCCGTGGCCTTCGTGGTCGCGGTGCTGCGCACCCGCCGACGCTGACCTCCGCTCGACCACCACCCGCTCGGAGATCCGGGCCGCGGCCTGCTCGGTCGACGGGCGCGGGCCCGCGACTTCGTCTGTCCACAGGCGGTGCACACAGGTGTGGGCAGGTGGCGCGCGGGCCTGCCGGGTCGAGCGGCTCCCCGGTCCACAGGTCCGGAACAGGCGGTCCACAGCGACACCCCGCCTCGTCCACACCCGCTCCCCAGCGGCGTGCACAGGCCGCCCGGAGCGACGCGCGCGACACGTCGAGAAGCGTCGGTGCGGGGCGCTACAACTGCACCTGCCCGGCAACGAGCCGGGCAGGTGAGCGGAGGTGCCGGGTGTCCGAGGGCGTCGTCGACTTCCCCGGGGTCAGCCGGCCGGCGCCGGAGTTCGAGCGCACGCCGCCGCAGGACGTCGCCGCCGAGCAGTCCGTGCTCGGCGGCATGCTGATGAGCAAGGACGCCATCGCCGACGTCGTCGAGGTGGTGCGCGGCAACGACTTCTACAAGCCGGCGCACCAGACCGTCTTCGACGTCGTCGTCGACCTGTACGGCCGCGGCGAGCCGGCCGACGCCGTCACCGTCTCGGCCGAGCTCACCCGTCGCGGCGAGATCGGCCGCATCGGCGGCGCGCCGTACCTGCACACGCTGCTCGCCAGCGTGCCGACGGCGGCCAACGCCGGCTTCTACGCCCGCATCGTCGCCGAGCAGGCGGTGCTGCGCCGCCTGGTCGAGGCCGGCACCCGCATCGTCCAGCTCGGCTACGGCACCGGCGGCGCCGGCGAGGTCGACGACATCGTCGACCGGGCGCAGCAGGCGGTGTACGAGGTCACCGAGCGGCGCACGGCCGAGGACTACACGCTCCTCGAGCACCTCATGACGCCGACGATGGACGAGCTCGAGGCGATCAGCGGCCGCGGCGGTGGCATGGCCGGCGTCCCCACCGGCTTCGCCGACCTCGACAAGCTCACCAACGGCCTGCACCCGGGGCAGCTCATCGTCATCGCGGGGCGTCCCGGTCTCGGGAAGGCCCTCGCCCTCGACACCCCGCTGCCCACCCCGGCGGGATGGACCACCATGGGCGAGGTCGAGGTGGGTGACCGGCTGCTCGGCGCCGACGGGCGCCCCACCACCGTCGTCGCCGCCACCGGCGTGATGCACGGCCGGCCCTGCTACCGGGTGTCGTTCAGCGACGGCACCGCCGTCGTCGCCGATGCCGACCACCAGTGGCTCACGTCCGACCGGGCGGCCCGGCGGTCCCGCACCGGCGCCCCGGCCGTGCGCACCACGGCCGAGCTCGCCCGCACCGTGCACTGCCGCACTGCGGACCGCAGGCTGAACCACTCGGTGACCACCACCGCACCGCTCGACCTCCCCGATCGCGACCTCCCCCTGCCGCCGTACGTGCTCGGCGTGTGGCTGGGGGATGGGCACAGCGCCGGCGCCCGGCTTCCGACAGCCGATCCCGAGATCGTCATGCACCTCGAGGCGGAGGGGCTGGTCGTCGACGCCGAGCAGGCCCCACTGCACGACCTGGACCTCCTCGGCGACAAGCGCATCCCGGTGGAGTACCTGCGGGGCAGCGCCGCCCAGCGTCGTGCGCTGCTGGCCGGCCTGCTCGACACCGACGGCACGGTGCACGCCACCGGCTCGTGCCAGTACACGACGACGTCGCCGCGCCTCGCGCAGGACGTCGCCGAGCTCGTCGTCAGCCTCGGCTACCGGTGCGCGACGAGCACCAGGCGGGTCCGCGGCCGCAGCGAGGCGTCCTCGACCGCCTTCACCCTCACCTTCACCACCGACGAGCCGGTGTTCCGGCTGGAGCGCAAGAACCTGCTGCACAAGGAGCGGCTGCGGCACGCGCCCGCACGCACGCGGGTGCGGTACGTCACGGCCGTCGAGCCGGTCGAGAGCGTGCCGGTCCGGTGCGTGCAGGTCGACAACGACGACCACCTGTACCTGGCCACCCGAGCGATGGTGCCGACGCACAACTCGACGATGGGGCTCGACATCGCCCGGAGCGCGTCGATCAAGCACGGCCACACCTCGGCGATCTTCAGCCTGGAGATGAGCAAGACCGAGATCACCATGCGCCTGCTGTCCGCGGAGGCGCGGGTGCCGCTCCACCACATGCGCTCGGGCACCATGACCGACGACGACTGGACCCGCCTCGCGACCCGGATGGGCCAGGTGTCGGAGGCGCCGCTCTACATCGACGACAGCCCGAACCTGACGATGATGGAGATCCGGGCCAAGGCCCGGCGCCTCAAGCAGCGGCACCGGCTGCAGCTGGTCGTCATCGACTACCTGCAGCTGATGAGCGGCAACCGCAAGGCCGAGAGCCGCCAGCAGGAGGTGTCCGAGCTCTCGCGCGCGCTCAAGCTGCTCGCCAAGGAGCTCGAGGTGCCGGTCATCGCGATGAGCCAGCTCAACCGCGGCGCCGAGCAGCGCACCGACAAGAAGCCGCAGCTGTCCGACCTCCGCGAGTCGGGCTGCCTGCCCGCGTCGACCCGCGTGCTGCGCGCCGACACCGGCGCCGAGGTGACGCTCGGCGAGCTGTACGCCGACGGCGCCCGGGACGTCCCGGTCTGGTCGCTGGACCCCTCCCTGCGGTACGTGCGGCGGCACCTCACCCACGTGTTCAGCACCGGCGTGAAGCCGCTCTTCCGGCTGCGCCTGGCCTCGGGCAAGACCGTCCGTGCGACGGCGAACCACCCCCTGCTGACGCCGGAGGGCTGGCTGCCGCTGGGGGCGCTCGACACCGGGCAGCGCGTCGCCGTCCCGCGGCACGTCCCGGCCCCGGAGACCGAGCAGGCCTCGGGCGACGCCGACGTGCTGGCCTGCGCGGAGCGGGCGGCGGCCACCGGCACCCTGAGCCGGGCCGAGGCCGCAACGGTCGCGCACCTGCCCAAGCGGCAGATCCGCGCGTTCGTGCGCCGGCTCTGGGAGCACGCCGGGGAGCTCGGTGGTGGCGTGCTGCCACCCGCGCTCGCAGTGGCCCCCGCGCTGGCCGACGACGTCAGCCGGCTGCTCCTGCGCTTCGGCATCAGCGTGCAGCGGCACGACGGCGACGGTGACGGGGGTGGAACGGCGGTGCTCACCGTCGGCGACCGCGACGACCGCGCCCGCTTCCTCAAGGAGATCGCCCTCTGCGGCTGGCAGGAGGCGGCGTTCGGCGACGTCCGCCGGACGGTCGGCCCCGCTGGCACCGCCGAGCCGGTGCGGGGCCAGGTGTGGTCGCAGGTGGAGCAGGTCCTCGCCGGTCGCGGCGCTCCCGCGGCGGGCGGCCGGGCCGCCGCCGCCCTGCCCGCGGTGCAGGCAGTCCTCGATGCCGGGGGGCTGGACCTCGTCGCCACCAACGACGTGCTCTGGGACGAGGTGGTCTGCGTCGAGCCCGACGGCGTGGAGGAGGTCTTCGACGCCACCGTCGTGGGCACGCACAACTTCGTGGCCGACGGCGTCGCCGTGCACAACTCGATCGAGCAGGACGCCGACATGGTCATCCTGCTCCACCGCGAGGACGCCTACGAGAAGGAGAGCCCGCGGGCCGGCGAGGCAGACTTCATCGTGGCCAAGCACCGCAACGGCCCGACCGACACGATCACGGTGGCCTTCCAGGGCCACTACAGCCGGTTCGTCGACATGAGCCCGGTCTGATGGCCGGGCCCGTCCCCGCCCCTTCCCGGAGGACCCGCATGACGCCCGCCGCGGACCGCTCCTGGCAGCCGCCCTCCGCCGTCCCGGCCCGCGCCGTCCCCGCACAGCGCACGCCACGTCCGCCCGCGCACGCCCGGCCCGAGGCCGGCCCGGCCGAACCAGCCCGGACCGCGCGGCACGCCCGCCGCCGGCGGCTGCTGAGCCTGCTCCGCCGCCGTCCATGACACGTATGCCGTACACATGCCTCTGTCGCATGCTGTGGGCATACTCCAGATGTGAACCCGTTCCGCTTCGAGGGCCCGATCGACCCGGCCGACCTCATCGGGCGGGAGCGCGAGGTCGAGACCCTCGTCCGGCACGCGCTCGACCGGCGGATCGTCAGCGTGGCCGCGCCCCGCCGCTACGGCAAGACCAGCCTGCTGCGCGCCGCCGGCCACCGGCTCGCCGACGCGCACGGCTTCGTCGTCGCGCACGTCGACCTGCTGGGCCTGGCCGGCCCGGACGACTTCGCCGCCCGGTTCGGCAGTGCCTGGCGGCGCGCCACGGCGGCGCGGGCTCCCCTGCGCCGCCACCTCGAGCAGGTGGTCGGCGGGCTGGGCGAGGTGGGCGTCACCCTGCTCGGCAGCGGCATCTCCGTGCGCCGCCGGGAGCGCGGGCACGACGACGGCGGGCTCGCCGCCGTCCACGCCCTGCTCGACCTGCCCGGTGACACCGACGAGCCGGTGCTCGTCGTCCTCGACGAGTTCCAGGCCCTGCACGCCGCCTGGCCGCAGGGCGAGGGCGTGCTGCGCAGCCACACCCAGTCGCCGCAGCAGACCGGCCGGGTCGCCTGGGCG